>Ga0326727_10004287_pt1 | contig 43243 bp, 32 predicted proteins | sample MB2enrmetagenome_FD_207643 | JGI IMG/M metagenome (GOLD analysis project Ga0326727, IMG submission 207643) | Lab enriched peat soil microbial communities from McLean, Ithaca, NY, United States - MB29MY | ecosystem: Environmental > Terrestrial > Soil > Wetlands > Peat | place: USA: New York... | reverse complement strand
TCTCTCCCCCTGAGCACATCCGGCCCTCCTCTGCTTCCAGAATCGGGCCGATTGGTCACCCTCAGCGGGTGGGGGATTTTTCAACCGGCGTTATGGGGATTTTTGCACCGGCGCTGACACGGAATCAACGCAGACTTTTCAAGAAGCGTGCAATGTGGCTTCTTCTTGAGGAAAAAGTCACTTGAAGGGCGGGCGCTTTCGGTCCACAGTAATTCCAAAAATGCTATAGCCGGCATGAGCCACCTGGTCCCGCAGCCGCGCCGTCCTGGCTCTACTTTGGCTGGAGGGAGACTCTTCGACAGAGTTCGTTTAAACTCGTAAACTAATAGGCAAGTGACCAGGAGAGACGAAATTCGTGGCTTCCTACCCTCAATGCAAAAAACGCGTTTAGAGTAGGATGCCCAAACATCGTTGCGATGTTTTCTGTGATCCACCCGCCAGACCGTTTCGTGGACCAGGATCAGTCGGGTTATTCTATGGCACTGTTCGAATGGAGGAGGCCATCATGAGCAAGATCTGTTCGATAGAAGAGGCATTGAGTCTCATTCAGAACGGCGCCACCGTCAATCTCGTGGCGTCCGGCGGTGGGTATCAGGATGCTGGCCTCATCTACAGCAGTATCGAGAAGAAGTTCCTGGAAACTGGGGAACCCAATAATCTCACCATCGTCCATATCACGGGCGTGGGCAGTGGCGATGAAACCGGTGTCGGACGATTCGCTCATAAAGGTCTTGTAAGAAGGGTTATCGGGGGGCATTGGGCCTGGTCCAAGAAGATGAGCCAGCTGGTGGTGGACGAGGAGATCGAGGGCTACAACTTGCCCCAGGGGGTTCTCGCGATGCTGATGCGCGACATTGCCGCCCACCGGCCGGGACTTCTGACCACCATCGGCCTGGATACGTTCATAGACCCACGGCTGGGAGGGGGACGACTGAACCAGAGGTCGCAGGAGCGCCTGGTCGAGCTGGTCAATTTCCAGGGTCAAGAGATGCTCTTTTACAAGGCGTTTCCCATCGATGTCGCCATTGTTCGGGGCACAACGGCCGATGAAGACGGCAATATCTCGGTTGAGGAGGAAGCTCTCGACCTGCACATGCTGCACGCGGCGCTGGCCGCGCACAACAGCGGCGGAATCGTGATTGCCCAGGTCAAGCGTCTCGCCAGGAATGGCACCCTGAACCCGCGCATGGTGCGCGTACCCTCACATATGGTGGGTGCGGTGGTGGTCGATCAACATCAATGGCAGACAGCGGACGAAGAGTATAATCCGGCCCTTTGCGGTTCTCTCAAAGTCCCTTTGGATTCCATTCCCCCCCTGGAATTTGGCCTGCGGAAATTTGTCGCCCGGCGGGCGGCTCTCGAATTGCGACCGGGCACGCTCGTAAACCTGGGAATCGGCATCGCGGACGGCATCGCCAATGTCGCCGCCGAAGAGGAGATTATCAACGATCTTACCTTCTCTATCGAGATGGGCGTCTTCGGCGGAGTGCCGACGAAGGGGGTAATCTTCGGCGCGGCATGGAATCCGGAATGCCTCATCAGCATGCCTTCTATGTTTGATTTCTATCACGGCGGCGGTCTGGATATAGCGTTTCTGGGGATGGGGGAAGCCGATGCCACGGGAAACGTCAATGTATCCTGGCTCGGGAACAGAATCACGGGCAGCGGCGGTTTCATCGATATCTCACAATCGGCCAGAACCGTGGTGTTCTGCGGTTCCTTTCTGAACGGGGAAACGCTCCTTGAGGTCAAAGACGGGAAGCTCAAGATCCTCAAAGAAGGGACGACCAGGAAGTTCAGGCAACAGGTGAAGCAGGTCAGCTTCAGCAGCAAATTTGCCTCCGGAACGGGTCAGCACGTCTTGTATGTGACGGAACGGGCGGTTTTCAGACTTGAGAACAGAAAAATGATTCTGACGGAGTTCGCGCCGGGTCTGGACTTGCGCAAAGACGTTCTTGCGCAGATGGAATTTATTCCGGAGATCGCTCCCGATTTGAAGACCATAGATTCAGCGATTTTCATGCCGCAGAGCATGAAACAGAGCAATCCCGGCCTCTTCAGCCATTTTGGAGGGCCCGGTCCCGGAATCAATGATATTGCCTTGGCGGCAAAGGAAGCGGCCGCAGATCGCGGCCAATATCTCCATCGCATCGCCATTAGAAGCGGTATGGGCCTGGCTCCCGTCCCGGCTGCGCAGCAGCATTCGTGACGATGGTATTGCTCGTGTTTGACGCAATGGTCGATCCCCAATCGGCAGTTGTGTCCACTAGCGAATAGGTGGGATTGCCCGTGAAGCCGCTGGCCCACTGAAATGATCCTTCGGCAGAGCCGGAGGCCCTTACCCTGCACCGGATTAGGAATTGGTGCAGGGCGAGTTGACGCTCAAAAGTGCCGCTTTCCTTCCGGGGTAGAAGTAAACGGCGCCCCGCACATTCTCGGATTCCTTACGTGAATTCCTAATCCGGGCCAGGCGTTCGTCACCGAACGGGCAGCATATTCTCATCCGTGTTTGGCTCTCTGGAAGCTGAAGGAGAGCAAGTGCCGGCTACAAGGCTAGGCGCGAGCTGCGCGGGCTGCGACCTCCTCATCCAGTGAAGCGAACGTTTTTCCTTCCTCTGCAAGCCTCTTCAGGAGCGGCGCGTGAGGCCACAACAGGTCACCATGCTGCGCCCGGAAGTCCTCGATCCGCGCGAGGACCTTCTTCAGTCCGACGGTATCGGCATACCACATCGGGCCGCCGCGGTAGTTAGGAAAGCCGTAGCCCGACAAATAGACCGTGTCGATGTCGCTGGCGCGGAGCGCGCATCCTTCTTCCAAAAGACGCGCCCCTTCGTTGATCATGGCGTAGATGCAGCGGTCGACAATCTCCTGGTTGTCGAATGTGCGGCGCTGGATCCCGGCTTCTTTGGCCGTCTGTTCGGCGAGCGCTTCCACTTCGGGGTCCGGCAAGGCGCGGCGGTTCTCATCGTACTTGTACCATCCTTTGCCGGTTTTTTGTCCCAGGCGGCCCATTTGGACAAGTTTTGGGAGAATCAGGGGCTCACGCGTTCCAGGCTTCAGCAGGTGACGGTTGGCCAAGCTGACCTTGTAAGATGTGTCCAGCCCGGCCATATCATCCACCGCCAACATGCCCATCGCCATACCCCATTCAACCAGCGCGCCATCCACCTGGGCGGGCGTGGCCCCATCCTCGACCAGGAGCATTTCTTCCCGCAGGTACGGGAACATCATGCGATTGCCAATAAAACCCGGAGTGCTGCGGGCCAGTACGCCCACCTTCTTGAGTTTCTTGGCGAGCGCCATCGCCGAGACAATCGTCTCCGGGGAGGCGAGTTTGCCGCGCACAACTTCCACCAGGCGCATGACATTCGCCGGAACGAAGAAATGCAGTCCGATAGCAGCGTGCGGCCGGGATGTCGTTTTGGCGATCTCGTCGATGTCCAGGCCAGACGTGTTTGACGCCAGCAAGCAAGACGGCTTGACAACCTTGTCGATTTGTCCGAAGATCTGCTTCTTCAACTCCAGGTTTTCGTAGACGGCCTCGATCACGATGTCTACGTCTTCAAAGCCCGCCAGCGTGGTCTGCGGATGGATAAGGGCGATTCGCTGCTCGGCCACTTCCTGCGAGAAGCGGCCCTTCTTCACCGAACCCTCATAGATCTTGCGAATATTGCCCATGGCGCGTTGCAAAGCCGCCTCTTCGGTATCGTTCAGAAGAACCGGAATGCCCACGTTGGCAAACGCCATGGCGATACCGCTCCCCATGGTGCCGCTGCCGATAACGCCGGCTCTGCGAATTTCGGCGACTGGGGTGCCGGAAGGAATGCCTGGGACCTTCGATACCGCACGTTCCGCCAGGAAGGCATGGATCAGAGCTTTTGCCTGATCGTGCGTGAAGCACTTCCCGACCATCTCCCGCTCGCGCTTGCACCCCTCGTCGAAGGGCAAAGTCGCCGCGGCTTCGAAAGCGTCCATGATGGCCTGGGCCGCAAACAGGTTCCGGCGAGTTTTACGGGCTTGCTCCCGTCCCGCCTTCAGAAGGGCGTCATTTTCGGCAGCGCCGGCCGTGAGCTTGTCGGTACGGCGGCTGGTTACGGGGCTGGGCTTGCCAGCAACCTCCCGGGCATACTGCACTGCCCCGGCGAGCAAGTCTCCCTCAATCACGCGGTCAAGAATACCCAGTTGGACAGCTTCGGCAGCCTTGACTGGCGTTCCGGTAAGACATAGCTCTATCGCCTTTGCGAGCCCGACAAGGCGAGGAAGACGCTGTGTCCCTTCGGCGCCCGGAATAATGCCCAGGTTTAATTCCGGCTGGCCTACCACGGCGTCCGCAGTAGCCACCCGGTAGTGCCCGGCCATGGCAAGTTCCAACCCTCCGCCCAGGGCATGGCCGTGGATCGCCATCACCACCGGTTTGGGGTTGCTTTCCAGTTGCTGGAAGAACCCGTGCATTTCGGGGCTGTCGTTCCTGCCGCTGGCCAGCATAACGGCAAATTCGTTGATATCGGCGCCTGCGCTAAACGCCTTTCCGCCCCCGGTGATCACCAGCGCGCAAATGCCGGCATCGGCATTCGCGGCGGCAAACGCTTCCTCGAGTCCTTCGCGGACGTTCAGGCTGAGGGCGTTGGCTGGGGGATTGTCGAAAGTAATAACCGCAACACCATTCTCTGTTCTTAACGTAACAACTTTATTCATAACCACTCCGGAAGGCTGTCTGCCTTGCTGCGTTGCATTGTGCGTGACAAGAAATACTGTTAGCCGACCTTCAGTATGATCGAGGCTGCCGTATCGCCGGCGGCACAGCCGGAACACAGCAGGTAGCCTCCACCCTTGATGGCCAGCTCTTCGATGCCTTCGATCGCAAGGCGGGCGATCGTGGGCGCCTGGGGATGGCCCCAGATGAACGAATTGCCGTAGTTATTCATGGCGCTGAGCTTCAAGCCCAGAACTTTTGCCATGGTCAGGTCGTTTGCGGCAAACGGGGCATGTGTCTTGATGACACTGATATCCTCGATGCGCAGTCCGGCTTTGCCGAGCGCCATCTGCGCCGACGGCGACACGGCAGCGGGCATGAAGGCCTTCTTCGTGCGCGCATATCCATACGAGAGGACCTGGATTTCGATCTTGGGATCGGCACTCAACTCACGCGCCTTCTCCCGAGTCGTTACAGCGATTCCGGCATTGCCGTCGGCAGGATGCGTCTGCGCCCCCACGGTGTGTATGCCTCCGGGGACGGCAACCTTTAGCGCGGCCAAGCCCTCTTTTGTGCTGTGGTAGACCCCTTCATCGGCTTCGACCAGAACGGTCTTCTTCCCAGCCTTGATTTCGGCGGGGAACATATACCGCCGCTGAAACGCGCGATCGTCTGCCAGAGCGTCGTAGTACTGTGCTTGCCGCATCAGCACCAGCTCGTCGCACTGCTCCCTGGTAAAGCCGTGTTCCTGCGCTACATTCTCCGCGGTTTGGATCATGGCAGCGCCGGCCCAGGGGTCGGCCTTGAAATTGTCCATCACCCAGTCTTCCGGGATAGGCTGCCCGCCAGGGCCGGTCGGGTTAGGCCAGACGGCATGCGGACCATTCGACATCCGATCTGCCATCAGGCACCAGCAATTGTTGAACAAGCCGGTTTCGATGCCCATGCCCGCCTGATAGATGGCATAGGTGCCCGTCGAGCAGGCCTGGCTTACGAGGACGCCGGGAGAATCCGTGGCGCCCATGAGGGCAGCCACCCAGGGACCGCCGTAAAACCACAGCTTCTGATAAACCGTACTGCCGAGAATTACGTAGTCGAATATCTTTGCATCCCATCCGCGGGACTCGAAAAAGCGCTTCGCAGTATTCCCTCCAAGCACGAGGGCGTTCTCGTTGGCGAGAGCTCCTTGCCAACGGGTGAACGGAGTACTGTAGTAAGCTCGGTAGGGCACATAAGCTTTAGTCAACATTTTATTTTTCTCCTAAAAGCCACGGGAATTCACTCGCCGTCCTGCGGAGAATTCCGAATGGCCCGCGCAAAATCTCGATCTTGGGAATCGTATAACTTATAATACGTATAACACCACAGTGGCAAGCGTAATATAGTGCGCAACCAACGAGAGGCATTTGGCAGCATGGGCACGTATATGGACAACCGGGCCAGCCTCCTGATTCGTCTCGGCGAGCAAGTTCGAAACTGCCGGATCGCCTCCCGCCTGACGGTGGCGGAGTTTGCCCAGCGAGCTTCTCTTTCTCCTCGTTTTGTCAACCAGCTCGAAGCAGGCCGAGGCAACATCTCGATCGTTAATTTGGCGATGGCGGCCCTGGCCTTGAATCGCAACTTGCATGAGTTGATCCCGCCCGACGCCACGGACCGCTCGTTGCAGGCCCAGGTCTGGTCCTCGCTGAGCCGCCTCAACAATGGCGAGTTGCACGAGCTGCAACAATGGTTGGAGAAGCGCCAGGGCGGCGGTCCGCCGGCACGCTTTTTTGCGATGCTGGGCGTGCGGCTGGCCGGAAAATCGACCATCGGACGGCTGCTGGCAAAGAAGCTCCAGACCGACTTTTTGGAATTGGATCGGAGTATCGAGGCGGCGGCGGGCATGCCGGTGGGAGAGATCTTCGCCATGCACGGCGAAGCGTACTACCGGTGGCTGGAACGTCAAGAACTTGAAAAGGTCTTTGCTACTTCCCAAGGTTGCGTGCTGGAGCCCGGCGGATCTATCGTGTCGGATCGGGACAGTTGGGAAAGAATCAAACAGCGTTGTTTCACCATTTGGGTTGACGCCCCGCCTGCTGTGTTCACAGGGCGGCTGCGGGGTGCCCACGACATGCAGGCGACGGAGAATCGCACCCTTGGTTTAGCTGGTCTGAAAGCCCTGTTGAAACGCCGAAACCCGCTTTACGCGGAATGTCAGTTCAAGGTGAAAGCGGTTGGAGAACCCTCCGACGCAGTGGCGCAGATCATGAAAGCGCTAGCCGCTCCCGCGACAAGCCGCCGCTTGCGCGGCACAATCACACCCGCGCGAAAAGAGCTTTACGGGATCGATCACTGAAATACCCGCCTGCGGCTGCTGACGGCGCGCAGTTCAGGTTGTGCCCTCAGAACCAAAAGCGGAGCGAAATTTGCTGTACGCGTGGTTTTGTCAGGGTTGCGCCATACACCCCGAATTCTCCACTCGTTGTCATGTTTTGAAATGAAGTGAGCGGATTGACGTCGAAGCGCACTGAGTTCGAAACATTGAAGGCGTCCCACGCAAATTTGAGGCCGCTGTTTTCGTGCAGATTCCAGCTCTTCGACAGGCTGGCATCCATGCCGAAGTAGCCGTCACCGCGGAAGTTGTTCCGTTGTCCGGCTTCTCCTGGGTAAGGATTGCGCATATTCGTCAACGCTTCTTGAGAGTCCGCAAAGACTTGCGGCGCTCCACTGCTGTCGATATGCGTATGGGTCTTGATCGGCCCAGTCTGGATCATGTTGCTTTTCTCATCCCAATTGGTTCCCCAACCCGCTCCACAGATCACGCTGAACGGCAGCCCGCTGGTCCAGCGCGCGACTCCGGAGAATTGCCAGTTACCGATCGCGCCATTCAGCCACCGGCCCGCTCCGCCCGCCAATGCCTTTCCTCTTCCAACCGGCAACTCCGCCACCCAATCCCCGGTGATCAGGTGCCTGACATCGAAGTCAGAAACCGCATAATTCAAGCGCGGTTTCCATGCGTTGAGTATGGCTGAGAAACTGCTGCCTGCGCTGGTACCCGTGCTTGAAGAAAACATGGTGCGCTCGGCATCTGATCCCATATCGAGCGACTTGGAAAAGGTGTAGCTCAATTCTGTCTGTACGCCGTGGCTCGCCTTGCGCAGCAGCTTGAATTGGACCGCGTTATAGTTGCTGCTTCCGATTGACGACCACGCAAACATGCTGGCATATTGGCGCGGCCAGAAGCGGTTGGTCTGGCCCCCGCAGCCTGGGGTGCAGAGAATATCCAGCATGTAGAGCGATCCGGTCTCGTTGCCGGGAAGCCAGATGTTGTAGATATTTTGGGTAGCGGAAAGACCGTTTCCGGCCGCATCGGGAAACATATCTTCGAAATAAGGAATTTTCGCTACGTTCACCGCTTTGATACCCGCGTACTGGTGCTTGGAAAGCTGCGCGGCCGCCGAAAAATAGTCCTGGCCCGATTGCGGATCCACGAGATCCAGCGGTTGCGCCAGATCGATCTGCTGCAACTCGTGGCGGCCGAACCTGCCGATATATGCAATCTCCATGATGAATGCCCGGGGAAGTTCGCGCTGGACGGAAAAATCCACCGCGTGCGCATACGGCGTTTTCATGTTGTCGTCCAGGCCGTGGGCGATTTCAAAACCCGTCCAGAGCGGATCGTTCGGCGCCAGTGCCGGGTAGCTGATCGTACTCGCCGGCGTGCCGGTGATATTGGGCAGATCGTGAATCCCGGTAAAACGCGGCGAGGTATCCGGTGTAAGTAGATTGGTCGGATTGGTAATGCTTTCACTTAATCCAAACGAACCGTACTGGTCGAAAAGGTTTACGATGCCTTCGCCAAAGTGGTCGTAGTACATCCCATAACCTGCGCGAATCGAGCTTTTGTCCGCTCCGCCCAAAAGTTTGCGCCAGAATCCCTCCGCGGCTGCGGGAGAAAACACAATCGCAATGCGCGGCGCGATGTTTGCTTTCTGCATCGGCCAGTACGCCTTTTTGTCGCGTGCCTGGCCCGATGGCGCAAAGTAGAGGTCGGGCTGCACGCTGTTACCCAGCGCCGCCTGTTGCGCTCGAGTCTTGAACCACTGATCGATGTCGACAGTGGGTTGCGCCTGCTGCCCATGCATCTCAAAGGGCGTTTGCAGCAAAGAGTGGCGCAAACCGAACGTCAGTGTAAGGCGCGGACGTACATGCCAGGAATCCTGCGCATAGTACTCAAACTCGTTACTCTTGAACTCTCTGTTCAGCATGGAGCCCTCGGGCAGCAGGCTCGCCGAGTGGCCGTCTGCCGCGATCCGGTAATTGGCCTGCGTGGTTACCAGGTCCAGAAGTCCGGCAAGATTGGCGGTGGCAAAGCTATAAGAATCCGCAAAACTGCTATCTACCGCTGGATATCCGAAGGCTGACGGGTCGAAGCTCTGTCCCGTATTCGCAATGCCGGCATCGGCCAGTGCATAGGCGTTGGTATCGCCGTAGTTATAAGACAGGGCATCGGAGCTGCGGTGATTGTAGATAAGCCGGTAATTCGCGCCGAATTGAAGCGTATGTTCCTTGTGGATCAAGGTCAGGTCGTCGACGATGTTATGAACGGGAACATCGATCATCGTCGTCCTGGTCTCGGCGTTGAGCGGACTGATGTTATAAAAGTTCGCATACTGGCCCAGGCCGATGCCGGCGCTTGCGCTGCCCTGTCGAACGAACCCATAACGGAGATTGTTGATGGGATTAGGGGAGATATTCCATGTATCTCCCACGGCGAATCCTTTGCTGTTATCCCATACGGTTGCGCTGGCCGGGTCTCCGGGAAACTGCGGCGCGCTGGAACTCTTGTCGTTCTGCAAATTGCCCCTGGCGAAGAGCCAATTGCGATGCGTCGGCATGTAATCGAAGCGCGCAATATAGGTGTTCAACGATGCTGGATCCGGCGCCGGCCAGGTGAAGGACGCAGTGTTTAATCCATCGCCGGCGGAGAAACCATTCGGCGCCGGATATTGGTTCAGTACCGTGAGCACGTTCGGGTCCACGCCCGGTCCCCACGGACATGTGCCATTTCCCAAACAGTTCGGGTCCATGGCCGCAATCTGCGCAGGGCTAAGCTCGATCGTAGAGCCGCCCGCAGCCAAGTACTGGATATTCCCGGAGCGCATCGAGGCGGTGGGAACCGTGAGCGTCTCCTGCTGATTTTCTTGGGTTCGCTGCCCTTCGTAATTGACAAAGAAGAGCGCTTTGTCTTTCTCGATGGGACCGCCGAGCGATAGGCCAAAGGTATTACGAATGAGTTTTCCCGGCACATCGGGCAGCCCATTCGACAACTCCGCCTGCTTGTTAAACCAGTCGTTTGCCTCACCCAGCGAACTCCGGTTGTACTCATACAGGCTGCCCTGAATTTGATTGGCGCCGCTTTTGGTGACCATGCTGACTTGCGATCCGGATGAACGCCCGCCGTCGGCCCCGTAGCCGCCGGTGGTTACGCGGAACTCCTGCACGGAATCGAGCGTGGAGCGGAGCACTCCGGTAAAGGCGTAGCCGTTCACCTGATCGTTGTTGTCCACGCCGTCCAGGTTGATATTTCCCTGGTCGGAACGGCCGCCTACCGACGCCCCACTGCGGCTGTCGTAACTCTGGTCGTTCCCGTCCCCGAGATAGAGGACTCCGGGTTGCAGGCTGAGCAAATCCGGAACATTGCGGCCCTCCATGGGAAGAGACTGAATGGTTGCGTCATCGACGGCATCCCCCATGCTGGCGTTCACCAGATTTAATCCATTCGCTTCACCACTTACCTCCACCACCGTATTCAGCCCCTGCAAGGAGAGCGAGAAATTGACGGTAGCCGGTTGATCCACCAGCAACTCGGTGGACTTCGATTGAGCCGCGAATCCCTTCGACGCAACCGTAATGATGTAATTGCCGGAAGGAATTTGGTAAAACCTGTATTGGCCCTGCGAGCCGGTGAGAGCCTGGTTTGTGAACCCCGTCGCCTTGTTCTCTAAAACCACCTGCGCGCCAACGATCATCGCGCCAGACGAGTCTTTCACTTCCCCCCGCAAGGACGAAGAACTCTGGGCAATCGCGGCGAGTGCCGAGCAGATAAGCCAGGGAATCAATAGCAACTGCCAATGCCAACGCATTCGGTTTGTCCTTATTGCCCACGCTTGGACGAGTCAATGGGTGGTTACACAGACTGCGCCTGCGCGAGTGTCTTGCATCCTGCGCGACGCGGCAGGCCGGTCACGCGAAAAATAGCATCCAAATCCAGGGCGTTGCCAAACGCATCCGCCAGCAGGTCCAACTGCTGCCGGCGCCGTTCGCTCCACGCGACTAACTCCTGTGGAGCGCTCATCTGAAGCGCGGCGCGCGAGCAACGCAGAAATTCATGCCTGAAGGAGTCATGGTCGAAGAGTCCGTGCAGATAACTGCCGAAGACGCGCCCATCGGCCGAGACGCATCCATCGGGCACGCTTTGCGCCGCATCGCCTTGCCGTGTAATGAAGGCAAACGGCTCGGCTCCGTCAAGGTATTCCGTTGTGCCCAGGTGAATCTCGTAGCCGCAAAACTCGTGTTGATCGGCCTTTTGACCGAATAGCGATTTGCCGAAGAGCCGTCCGCGCGCGGGAACGGTGACTTTGTCGCGCTCCATGATGGTGCGCACAGGGAGCAGGCAGAGCGAAACCTCGCTTCCCGCGCGCTCCAGTCCAAGCGGGTCGAGAATCGCGTGGCCCAGCATCTGAAAGCCCCCGCAAATGCCTACGATCAGTCCTCCTTTGCGCGCATGTTGGTTGAGCGCCTGCTCAAATCCGTGCTTCCGCAGCCAGTCGAGATCGTCCGCTGTCTGCTTGCTGCCGGGCAGGATGACGATGTCCGCAGGCGGGATGGCATCGGGATCGCGAAGGTACTTGAGGGCCACGGAGGGCTCTGCGGAGAGAGGATCGAAGTCGGTGAAGTTGGAGATCGAGGGAAAGGCAATAACCCCAATTTGCAGTTTTCGCGCAGGCGCCAGCCGCTCCGTCCACGGTGCTTGATCGCGTCGGTCGAATCCAACACTGTCTTCTTCGTCCAGAGACAAATTGTTCAGATACGGAACCACCCCCATGCAGGGCTTGCCCAGCCGCTGTTCGATCATGCGAATCCCCGGCCAAAGCAGCGTGACATCGCCGCGAAACTTGTTGATAACGAAACCGGCAATACGGCCGCGCTCGTCCTCGTCCAGTAGTTCGCAGGTTCCCAACAGAGAGGCGAAGACGCCGCCGCGGTCGATGTCTCCCACCAGCAAACACTGCGCATCGGCGAGTTTCGCCATGCGCATGTTCACAATGTCGTTCTCTTTCAGATTGATCTCGGCCGGAGAACCTGCGCCCTCCAGAACGATCACGTCGTGGCGCGCGGCCAGGAAGCGATAACTCTCCTCGACGACCGGCAGCAGCGCGGTAACAGTAGCCTCTTGATAGTTGCGCGCGTCGAGATTGCGCCACACCACGCCCTGCACCACAATCTGCGCGGCAGTGTCGCTGCCGGGTTTGATGAGAACCGGATTCATATGCACAGAAGGCGCAACTCCGGCCGCTTCGGCCTGCAGCGCCTGCGCGCGCCCTATCTCGCGTCCGTCCGGTGTGGCCGCCGAATTCAGCGCCATGTTCTGCGCCTTGAATGGCGCTACGCGATACCCGGCTCGCGCAAAGATACGGCACAATGCGGCCGTCACCAGCGACTTGCCGACATGCGAACTGGTGCCCAGCACCATAATGGCCCTTGCCGTCATCGCGTCGCCTCCTGCGGCTTCGAAGACGGTGCGCAGGCGGCGACAACCACTGCTCCATAGGGCGCGGTCTTTGCCCAGGCTTCCTCTTCGGAAAATCCGAAAAACCTTGTGAGTGCGTAGCTCATCACGCCGCGATGGGTGACGACGGCTGCTGTCCGGACAAGCGTTTCGCGGAGCAAGGGCTCGATTGCCGCGTCGATTCTTGCCTCAAAAGCTGCATACGCTTCCCCTTCAGGCGCGCTACGCAGGGGAAATTCCTGCTTCCATCGGCCTGCTTCTTGCGGAAAGCGAGTTTCAATCTCCTGCCAGCTAAGACCCTCCCACAGTCCGAAGTAAAGCTCCCTCAAATTTTCGCGAAGTTCAACTTCAACGCCGATGCGCCGGGCAAGGATGCTTGCTGTTCTTGAAGCGCGCAGCAGATCGCTCGAATAGATACGCTCGATTCCGAGATGCGCAACCTCTTCGGCGACACGTGCAACCTGAAGCTCTCCGGCAGCGTTCAATTCCGGGTCACTGTGGCCGCAGAATCTTCCGGCCATATCCGTCTCGCCATGCCGAATGAAGATCAGTGTGTTCATCCCGTCCACACCCCGCAGAGATAAACGGCCGGCAAAGTCAGTTGGATCGTAGCTCCAAAGCAGTCGCCCGTAACGCCTCCAATGCGCTTCTTGTAATAAAGCCCCGTCAACAGCGACACCAGCAATGCGGCGGCGACCGGCTTCCACATCGAAATCCGCAGTAGATAACCCGCGATAGCCAGCGCAAAAAGCGTCCCCACAATCAGGGATGCGACGGAGATCTGCCTGGCGAGGCGAGCGCCTTGACTTGCCTCTTCCCGCGCGCCAGGTAGTGCCATGCCGAGTGGAAGCACAGTCCAGCGGCAGAGCACCTCGGCAGAGACCGCATAGGGAACAAAGCTTCCTGGCGCAAGATGCGCCAGCAACAGCACGCGTCCGGCAACGGAAAATACGATGGCCAATGCCCCATAACTGCCGATCCGGCTATCTTTCATGATGTCGAGGATGCTCTGCCTGCTCCATCCTCCGCCAAACGCGTCGGCTGCATCGGCCAGGCCATCCTCATGCAGGCCTCCGGTGGCGAGCACGGAGAAGAGCACGATCACCAGTGAGACGATCGTGGCGGGAAGATGCGGCGACAAAAGGCGGTAGATTCCCGCCATGGCAGCGCCCAGCGCAAGACCCACCAGCGGAAAGAATTTTGCCGAGCGCGACAGGGCGTCCGGCCGGTAGGCCAGTCGTGGCAGCGGGAGACGGGTAAGAAACTGAAATGCCGCCGCAACATCCTGAAAGATTCCGCTCATTTGTTTTTTGTGCTCACTCCGGCGGACGAAAACGTAGCCATCTCCGAGAAGATGCGCAGAGAGGATTCGATCAACGGCATGGCCAGCACGGCTCCGGTCCCCTCTCCCAGTCGCAGATTCAAATTGAGAATAGGTGTAAGTCCGATGTAACTCAGCAGGTAGCGGTGCCCCGGCTCTTCCGAGCAGTGCCCGGCAAAAAGGTAGCCGCTCACCTGGGGTGCGATTGCGTATGCCGCTGCGGCTGCCGCCGTCGAAATAAAACCGTCGCAGACCACGGCCATTCGCTGAGCTGCGGCCCCAAGGATAAATCCGGTCATCGCCGCAATCTCCAGGCCGCCCACGCAACGCAGCACTTCAAGCGGTCCCGGCGTTCCTTTCACGGCGCCGAAGTGCAGCTTCACCGACTCTTCCACAATCTGCAGCTTGCGATTCTTCCCGGCATCATCCAGTCCCGTGCCGCGGCCAATCAAGGCATCGAGCGGCTGGTTGGTCAGCACCCCCGCTATTGCACTGGCGGCCGTTGTGTTTCCAATTCCCATTTCCCCAACGGCAACCAAGTGCTGCCCCTTGTCCTTGGCTCTTTGCGCCTGGCGTAGGCCAACTTTGATAGCTGCGGCAAGCTCCTCGTGCGTCATGGCCGCCTCGCGTCGCATATTGTGGCTGCCGCGGCGAATCTTTGCCGCGCAGAATCCAGGCGCATTCTCGAACTCCGCATCCACACCCACGTCCACAACCGTAAGCTCCGCCTCGTGCAGCCTTGCCAGCACATTGATGGCCGCGCCCCCATCCAAAAAATTGCGCACCATTTGGGCCGTCACTTCGCGGGGATATGCGCTCACCCCTTCGTCGGTGACGCCGTGATCGGCCGCAAAGACGTAAGCGCCACGCCGCAAATGCCGCGGAAGATTTCCCGAAAAAATGGCGCACATCTGCGCTGCTATTGCCTCCAGACGGCCCAGACTCCCCTGCGGCTTGGTCAGGTCGTCGAGATGGCGCTGGGCCTCGGCGATGTATCGTGCGTCGCAAGGCACGATGTCCGCGACCACGCCGGCAAGAGAAGAAGAATCAATTAAATTCATATAGCTTTCTCCATTCGGCTCCGGGCGCGCTTCACCAGCATGGGACGGTGGCGAGGCGGACAATGAAAGGCGCGCTCGAGAATTTCCGGCTGCAGCACTTGCGCAGGCGGCCCCTGCAGCGTCTCTCCGTCCGGGCTCAACAGCCACACGGAAGAAAATACGCCCTCGATGAGCGTTAAATCGTGCATCGCAGCAAGGATCGTAATGCCCTCGCGGCGCAGTGAGCCGATCAGGTCGATCATTTCGAACTGGCGGCCGATATCCAATTGCTGCATCGGCTCGTCCAGCAGCAGCAACTGCGGCTGCTGGGCCAGGCCCAGGGCAATCTTCACGCGCTGGCGCTCGCCGCCGCTCAGTTGGTTGAAGACGCGCGAACGCAGCGACCACGTGTCGGTCAACTCCATCGCGCGCTCCACGGCCGTGCGGTCGGCCGCGCTCAATCCGCCGAACAGTCGCAGAAACGGCGTTCGTCCCTGTTCCACAAACTGTTCGACGGTGAAGGGAAACGGGATCTCGACGTTCTGCGGCACAAATGCGATCGATTTGGCAATCTCACGCTGTCTCAGCGATACCAGAGTCTTGTGCTTTAGACGTACTTCGCCCAAGTCCGGAGCGAGAGAACCTGCCGCCAGTCGCAACAGCGTCGTCTTGCCAACACCGTTCGGGCCCACAAGAGCAATGCAATCGCTCGCGAAAATTTTGGCGTCGAAATCGTCGAAAAGGCTTCCATTCCCATATCCGAATCCGACGCGGACAAACTCGAGTAACGGCGTCATAACGTCACCTCCCGCCTGGCTTTGCGCAACAGATAAAGAAAAAATGGTCCACCGATGAAGGCCGTCAGCACGCCCACGGGCAGCTCTGACGGAGCGATGACGGTACGCGCCGCCGTATCCGCCACCAGCAGAAAAAGCGCTCCAGCCAGTGCCGTGGCGGGCAGCAGCCGTACATGGTCCGGACCAAGGATCATGCGCAGGATGTGAGGGATGATCAGCCCGGTAAAACTGATCAGGCCTCCCAAAGCTACGGCTGCGGCTGTCAGGATCGATCCGATCGCGATCACTGCGATGCGCGTCTGCTGCACAGAGACGCCAAGATGCGTGGCATACTCCTCGCCCAACGCCAGGGTGTTGAGTCTTCGCGCCAGCGGTGCGGAACCGGCAAGTCCTACCGCTACCATGGCTGCCACAATCGCCAGTTGCGGCCAGGTGGGCTGCGTGACAGTTCCATGCAGCCAGGCTGAGAGAATATGCATCCCCGCTCCAAAGTCCTGATCCAGCGTTTCCAGAAAATACGATGAGTAGCTCAGCATGGTGCTCACCGCAAATCCCGCCAGCAGCAGGGCCACAACCGGCGTTCTGCCGTCAACGCTCGCCAGCCAATAAACCAGCAGGATTGAGCCCATGGCCCCGGCGAAGGCAAGCAGCGCAGTTGTTCCAAAGCCTGCAACCGAAACCGCGGGCAACAGAAACACCCCCACCGCAGCGCCCAGCAGCGCTCCGCCGGAAGAGCCAATGACGTAAGGGTCCGCCAGTGGATTGCGGAACAGCCCTTGAAACAGCAAGCCGGAGACGGAGAGTCCGCTGCCGATCAGAACTGCTGCGATGATCCGCGGCAGACGGATAGCAAACAAAATGACGCGCTGATCTCCGGAGAGCGGCCTGAAACCGGTCGCGCTCTCCACCAGGGCGCGCAACGGCACGCGCACCGCGCCCATTCCCAGGGCAACCAGCATCGCGAGCGCGAGCGCGGCAAGCAGCATCGCCAGCAGCCACAGCTGCCGGCGATCGTGTTGCCCCCCGCGCGCATTCCCGGCTTGCTCCCTGGCTACTTCCACGATTCTCCTCCCAAAGTGAACTTCATGCCCAGGCGAAATATAAAAGGCAATGCGGGGTAGCCGAAGGCCTCGCTATAGTGCTCGCTCAGGAGGTTCTGAAAGCTGCCTTCGACAGCGGTATAGTGCGAGAACTGGTAGCTCGCGGTCAAATCGAGCTTTTGATAAGCCCCATCCAGATTGCGGTTGGGCAGAAGCATCGTCTGGCCGCCGTTGGCGTCGTACTCCAGAAAGTCGCTATCGTCGCGTTTCGAAACCAAAGTGCCGCTCAACGCGGCAAAGAGCTTGCCTTGGCGGTAGCCGGCCTGGAAATAGCCCGTGTGCGGCGCGACACGGAAGGGACGCGCGCCGTCCAGCGGCGAATAGGCTCCGATGTTGATCGTCGGGAAGCTGGGATTATTGCTCGGTCCGATGTTGTCGCTGGAGAACGAATGCTGGATCTCAGCGTCGGTGTACGTGTAACCGCCGCGCGCAAACCAGCTTCGCGTCAACTGGGACTCGAACTCTGCCTCAAAGCCCTGCGCGAAGTAAGCCTTGGAATTGACAGTCGCCCCGTAGTAGGTCGCGTTGGCCACGGCTACGATTGAAGCCGGCAGTCCGAGCTCAATCAGTCCCTGGGCGGGAACGTATTCTATGCCTCCGGTGAATTCGTTATGGAAGAGGGTAAGGCTCAGCCGCGTGCGCCCGCCAGAGAGGAATTGGTCGATGCCGCCGTCGTAACTTCTAGAGTTCTGCGGGCCGATTGGCTCGATGTGGTACTGCGAAATGAGGTTGGAATAGCCATTCTGATCGAGCAAGGCATAGAGCGCTTCGAGCTGATCGAAGACCGCCGGCTCTTTGATGCCCTTGCCGAAGCTGGCGCGCAATTTCGTGCCACCTGTAACTTGCCAGGCCAATGAAGCCCGCGGCGTGGCGGCAAAACCAAAGAGGCCGTTGTCTTCGAGACCGCCGCCCAGCGTGTAAAACAGGCGACGATGAAAATCGCCCTGCACTTCCATGGTGTAGCTATAGTTGCCGCGCTCGACCGAATTGGCCCGGCCGTAGGAATAACCGCGCTCATCTTCATAGCGGAATGCGAACAGCCCGCGGAGGCTGGGCTGAAACTGGTAGTCGGACTGAGCGTAGACAAAGTCTTTGTCGGTGGAACCCGGATCGTAACTCGGATAAGTTCCCGGATAGTTATATTGCGCCTGACCGCTGACTGTGTAGCCGTTGGCGCCGGTAAGCGTAACCGGAGCGCCAAGATAGTCAGCTATCACACAGTCGGGGTCCGTTTGCGGTGTGCAAGGGAGATAGGTGAGATAGTCTTCATACTGAGGAGCCCCGACCGGAACAAATTCGATATAGTCGGAGCGCAGCCGCACGCCACCATAGCGAAGAAGGTTGTTCCAGTTGCGCGCGGTCCGATCTTCCCAGGTCACACCGAAGTAGGCGTCTTCATTGGAGGTCTTCGCCTGGTCGGAAATCCCGTAGAGTTCGATTGCATTCGGCTGGCCCGAGGCGTCCTGGTCATGGTGGATAGTGGCGCGCAGGCTGGAGGTCGGAGTCAGCGCCCATCCGAAGTTTCCCCCGAGCGTGCCATCGTGAGCGGTGTTGCCGGGAATAGAGTTGCGCGTATCGAAGCGGAAGTAATCGGTGAAATAGTCTAGTTTCCCCTGAACTCCGCTCACCGAGCCATCCTGGCTATAGCTGCCGAAGTTTCCGCCGTTGACCGCATAAGTGAAGAGAGGCAGCGCTGTCGCGCCGCGAGGAGTACTGATGCTCACGACGCCAGCCAATGCATCGGAGCCGTACAGGGCGCTGTTGGGTCCACGCAGAACCTCGATTTGCGAAACCGCCGCGCTGGCCACGTTGGCAAACTCCACCAGGCCGCCAATATCGTTCATTGGAATGCCGTCGATGAGATCCTTATTGGCGTCGCCTCCTCCTCCGCGAATGAACAGGGCGGTCGAGCCTCCGGCTTGACCAGCTTGATTGGTCTGGAGGCCGGGCACATAGCGCAGTCTCTCCTCCAACTCCTGCGTCCCCTGAAGATCGCCGGTGTCGAGCACCGTTACGGCTGCGCCCAACTGCGACTGCGGCGTCGGCAGCCCGGTTGAAGTAACGGTGACCTGGTCGGAAACGGCCGCAAGGGCAAGGGTGAAGTCGACGATCAGATCTCCGCCCATTGACATCTTCGATATGGATTTTTGCTGCACGCTGAATCCCTGCGCAGTTACGCGCAGGCTCTGGTTAGGACCGGGCTTTTGCGAAATACTGTATTGACCCTTGGCGTCGGTGACCGTGGTTGCAACAGGTACACCGTCTTGCAGAAGTTCAATCTGCGCATCCGGAATCGCCGCGCCGGAAGGATCAAATACCGTGCCGCGAAGGTTGGAGAGCGGCGCGGCGAGAGCAACAGCGGTCAAGGCGAGGACGAAACTGCACGTCCATAGGAGCCTAAGCAATGATCGAAACACGATCTTCCCCCTCGGAAGTTGTGCCTGGACCGGTCTCCTGACTTGCGCTTCGTTGGCTGCGGCTGCCTTCCCGGAGTCTGCTCCAGTGGCTAACAAGCCGCGCCTCATCGCTTACAGTTACGGGGTAGTGGCGGATTCTCACCGCGCTTCCCGATCATCCAGGTGTTGGTCGATTAAGGCTCGAGATGGTGCGTCCATCTCACGGATGAAGTTCTTCGGCTAGTTCCTCCAGTGCATCGAATACAACCGGGCAAGGAAGCTCGATGCGATCGTCGATGTAAAAAATCCGTTTGTTCTTGACCGCCGGCAGGCTGGACCATCCGGGCCGGCTCAGAATCTGCTCCGCGGACATTGCGGAGTTCCTCACCAGCAGCAGCGCTTCCGGCGCCCGCGCCATCACTGCCTCCAGACTGATATCTTGCCAGTCATTCGGTAGGTCGCTGGTCACCGAGCGCCCGCCGGCAATCTCGATCAGTCCCGTAACGAAAGCATGTTTGCCGATGGTGATGACCGGGTCGAAACCCTCAGGCATCAGGAGGTTCACCACCGGCTTGCCGCTTACCCGCCGCCGCACCGCCGCTTCACGCGCGCGCAGCCTGCCGATCAGCTCTCTGGCGGGCTCCTCCCGGTTGAGCGCTTGTCCGATGCTGGCCAGCGACCGGTAGATGTCCTCAAAGCTATGCGGCGCCACCATGAAGACGGGTATGCCAAGCCTTTCCAGGGCCTGCATGGTGTCCGGACTGTTCATGTCGGCATCACCCAGTACCAGGTCAGGATGAAGGTCAACGATGGTTTCGATGGAAGGCGTCAGCGGTAAGCCAATGCTGCGCTTAGTTTTGGCCTCGGGCGGGTATTTCGTGTAGTCCGGCACGCCGATAACGTCCGTTCCGGCTCCCAGCGAATACACATCGTCCACCACGCTGGGCATCAAGCACACAATTCGATGAGGATGCTCCGCAACCTGAACGGTCCTTCCCAGCTCGTCTTGAATCGTGCGTGCACCGCAGGCAGGGAGGGCTATCGAAAAAATCAGGACTGCGCACCATCGCTTCATACCGGCGCCTCCAACGCCGCTCTCGGTCCCCGCCACCATGAAAGCGATCATGAACGTACTCCGATCGTTCCCTTGAGCGCCAATGGGAGTCCGGCTACCAACAGCACCACATTGTCCGCGATCGCCGCCACCCGCTGGTTCAGTTCGCCCAGTGCGTCGCGAAATCTGCGCCCCGATGGATAAGGCGGCACGACGCCGCTGCCAACTTCGTTAGAAACCAGAACCATCGAAACAGGCGCTGCGCGCAGCGTCTCGAGAAAGCTCTCAATACGCGGCTCCATACTGGTTGAATCGGTCTCCGCGGCCTCCAGAAGATTCGCAACAAATACCGTCAAGCAATCCACCAACAGCACGTCGAACGCCGCGCCATGCTCGGCAATTGCACACGCCAGTTCCAGCGGCTCCTCCACGGTATGCCAATGGCGCGGGCGCTCAACCTGGTGACGGCGGATCTTCTCTCGCATCTCGGCGTCATGGGCCTGGGCCGTCGCGACATACGCCACGCGCTGATTCTTCGCTGCAAACTCCTGCGCCCAGCGGCTCTTGCCGCTGCGAACGCCGCCGAGTACGAGGGTGACCGTCTTGCGGTCTCTCTCCGGCATGTCTTACCTCTGATCACGGAGCGCGACTCCACTCCGGACAGCGGGATTCATGGATTAGGCCGCCTTCTCGTAGCCGGTGCTTGTCATTACCGGTAATGGAACGCTCTCCAGCTCTCCCATCGAAGCTGGATCAAGCCCAGAATGGCATCTGGCCGGTCTCCTGACTTACGCTTCTTCGAATCTGAACTGCCTTCCCGAGGCAACCCTCAGTGGCCGAATAGCTCTATGTTCAGTTCTCTGCGTATACAGTTACGGGGTAGTGGCGGATTCGCACCGCCTTCCCGGACATCAGATGGATAGCTCTTATTACATCCCGCCACTCGTGCAATGTCAAGCAGCAATTCGAGCGAAGAAGCAGACGCATCGAAACTTCGATATGGGTGGCGACCGGATGGGTTGGTCCCGAACCAAGTCAGGCCTCCGCACGGAGTTTTGGCTGACTCCATCTCAATCTACTTTCGTTCCCTGAGACGCGCTCGAGAGGAAGCCTGCGTGGTAACTGCACCCGCCGTATCTAGCTTGCTCCTCTCTTCCAGTAGAATCACCTCTTCAACTCCGAGCATGGCAAGTCCGACGATTCGCTCCGCTGCCGCGCATGCTTTCATCGAATCGTGATTGCAAATTGCTTCATAAAGTTGGCGATGAGCCGCAATATCGAGCACATCCGACGCATGTAGCCCCGTGGTGTAAGACAAGGCAATCCGTAGCGGACGGCTGATTGCCCGATTTAACTGCTCAAGCAGTGAATTGTGGCAGGCGGCAGCGACGGCTGAGTGAAATTCGAGATTGAGATCGACGGCTTCGCCAAAATTGCCAGCCTTAACCTTTGCCTCGCGCTGCTTCAGGCACCGCCCGATTGCCTCAATTTCGTCGGAGGTGGCGCGCACGGCAGCGAAGCCGGATGTGGTCGGTTCAATTGCCAATCGAACGTCACAAAGGTCGCGCAGGAAATGCGTATCAGGTCCTGATTCCGCCCACCAGCCCAGGATATCGGGATCGAGTTGATTCCACGCAGTTCGGGGTCGAGCGCGAGTGCCCAGCTTTTGGCGCGCCTCAACCATGCCCTTGTCCGCCAGCACTTTAACAGCTTCACGCAAAATGGTTCGGCTCACTCCGAGCTGGTGGCACAATTCTGCTTCGTTCGGAAACACCAACGCGCGCGAATCCCGTTCAGCCTCCAGTATCTGAAGTGCGAGCGCTCGCGTTACCCGGCTATGGAGATTCTCCGGCATCTCAATTGGAGGGAATGAGATCATCCTATAAGCATAAGATATGATGAATTTACCTTGCAATCAGTGAGTTCGTAAGCGATCCCTGTTCGGTAGGGGTCAGGATTCATTCGTGATCAAGGACTAAATCTGAGATCATTTGGAGAGCGGGAATTTATGAATCCGAAACTCATCTCGTGCAGGGTCATGGTCGACGAACTGCGGCCGTTCCTGCCTGAGCAGATTGCGGTTGAGGATCTGGAGATCAGCCTCCATGTCTCCCCGGAGCAACTACAGAAGCGATTACAGCAGGCGATTGATGCCTCGGACGGTCTTTACGACCCGATCTATTTAGGCTACGGCATGTGTTCGAAGGCGGTCCTGGGCCTGGTGGCCAGGAAATCACGCTTGATCGTTCCCAGGAGCGACGATTGCATCGAGATTTTCCTGGGCTCGCGGAAGGCGCGTCTCGATGAAGTGGCGAACGAGCCGGGAACCTATTTTCTGACTTCGGGCTACATCGGCGACGGGAATTCCATGGTCAATACCGAGTACGAGCGGGCGGTGACCAGGTATGGAAAGGACAGGGCGGAAAGACTGGTGCGAACGATGATGAGCCATTATAAGCGGCTGGTATACATTCGCATGCCCAATCAAAAATCGCTGGAGCCGGATCGCGAGTATGCGCAGGCCATGGCGGCTCGATTTGGCCTTCGCTACGAGGAGGTTGACGGTACGCCGGAATGGCTGCGGCGCATGATGGCGCAGCGCTGGGCTGAGGATTTCGTGGTAGTTCAGCCCGGCGAGCGGATCGAGCTCAAGCATTTCTATTCATCTTGATCCGTATTTCCTTGATAAATCTCACAGCGATCGTTATCGGCGAAATCCGCAAAAGCAGTCGTCCCCAGGGGCTTTAAGGAATGGGCGTTACCCGCCTTCTGTAGCATTTCTCGGATTGGTATAGAGCAAAGCCACCACTGCTTCGTGGATTTTTCCTCGAGAAAAATCCACATTGCACGCCACTTGGTGACTCTACAGAAATCCGAAAAAATGCCGTAATGCGCACCCCGGCGCGGAAAAAGAGTGCAGGAAGCCTTCTCTCCGGCAATCATCCTATGATAAGATTTACGTCGATAGATCTCGAATAGATTCCAGCATGTTTAACGAGAGAGCTCACTCACCTGGATACTTCGGTATTTTTCTGTCCCTTTGCAGCGACCCACGGCTGATGAAGGAAAGTGACCTTGCGCTGTGGGACCATCCAAGGCGGATGAGGGTCTGCCAGACATGCTATATTCCTGAGAATCACCAGCCAAGCCCAAAAACGAAGCCCGAAGCTGATTCGCGCATGGGAAAGCTGGCACGGTAATCTGAATTACGGGAGGAAACAATGAGTAAGGGTGTAGAAATCACGAAAGCACTTGCCGATCTGGACGAAGAGCGCACCTTGCAGTTGGTGGGAGAGGCGCTTGCCGAGCATGTTCCCGGCGACGAAATTTTGCAGGCCTGCCAGGAAGGCATGAACCAGGTCGGCGCGCGCTTCGAGTGCCAGGATTATTTTGTTTCCGATTTGATTATGTCCGGAGAGATTTTCAAGCAGGTGGGGGCGATACTGGAGCCCCATCTGAAAGTCGGAGGAACGGCTAGCCTGGGCAAGGTTGTGGTGGGCACGGTGAAAGGCGACATTCACGATATTGGGAAGGACATCGTCGTGAACATGCTGAAATCGGCGGGCTTTGAAGTCATTGATTTGGGCGTAGATGTGCCGGTAGCCCGTTTTGTGGATGCGCTGAAGGAAAGCGGGGCGACGGTGCTGGGCTTGTCGGGGCTGCTCACATTGGCGTTCGACTCCATGAAAGAAACCATCAAGGCGGTAGCCGCGGCAGGCATAAGGGATAAGGTGCGAATCATGGTTGGCGGCGGGCCGGTGGATGGCAACGTCTGCAAAGCGGTGGGCGCCGATGACTGGGGGGCAAGCGCTCAGCACGCGGTGCGATTGGCCAAAGAGTGGACCCAGACGGCTGCGGCGTGAGAATCAGCGACAGTGATTTGCGTTGCGAAGAGTTAGTCAAGAAATTTCAGCGAACGCTATTGTAAAAGGGCAGGTATGAAGGCAACATCGGCTGTATCTTCTATCGATGGGGGAAAAACTCCCGAACAGCTTTGCACCGAGCGCGCCCGGCGCATCAAGGATGCGTGCCAACTCAAACAGCCGGATCGCATTCCGACTATTCTCCGCTTCGGCCATCTGACTGCGGACTTGGCGGGCATCACGCGGCAGGAGATGTATGAGAATCCAGCGGCGGAGCAAAAGGCAACGGAAGACGCGGCGCTGCGCTTCCGGCCGGACATGGTGATGGGCGGCTTGGGAACGCCGGCGGTGAGCCGCGCTCTGGGGGATCGCTCCACCAAGTGGCCCGGCTACGGCCTGGGGGCCAATGGATCCTTCCAGTATCACGAAGCGGAGTTCATGAAGGCAGAGGAATACGATGCCTTCCTGGACGACCCCGTCGATTGGGCGATTCGCACTTATCTGCCCCGCGTGTTCGGTGCACTCGAAGGGCTGACGATGCTGCCGCCGCTGGGCAATCTGCTCTTGGGCAGAGCCGGACTTGGGGAGTACCTTGCCCTCATTGCCAATCCCCAGGTTGCATCGGCTTTCCAGGCGCTATCCAGCGCTGCTCAGGCGCAGGTCGAGTTTATAGGGAACACCATGGCGTCCATGCAACGATTGGCTGAGGCGGGTTTTCCGCCGGCGCCGTTCTTCTCGGGCGCAACGCTCTTGGCGCCTTTCGATTTCATAGGAGATACGCTGCGCGGCATGCGCGGTATTTTCCTGGACCTGCGCCGCTGTCCGGACAAGTTGCTGGCCGCCCAGGAGAAGGTCATACCGTTCATAATCGAGGCCGCCTTGGCTACCTGCCGGGCCAAAAACGCTCCATGGGCTTTTATCCCCCTGCACCGCGGTTCGGACGGGTTTATGTCAATTCAGCTCTTCGAGCGCTTCTATTGGCCGCAATTGAAGCGCGTTATGCTGTCCTTAATTGACGCCGGTGTTACTCCTTTTGTGATCTGGGAGGGCAATTGGGACCAGAGGCTCGAGTATTTGGCCGAATTGCCCAACGGAAAGACCGTTGGCGCATTTCAGAGCAGCGACATTTTCAAAGTGAAGGAGATTCTTGGCGACGTCATGTGCATCCAAGGCGGCATGCCGGTCTCCATGCTGGCGTTCGCCACGCCCGGCGAGATACGCGATCATACCCGGAGGGTGTGTGAGGTGGCCGGCAAGGGAGGGGGCTTCATCATGACCACCGATATTGCGGAAATGGAGGGCTGCGATCCCGCGCTGATTGAAGTCTGGATGGATGCGACCAGGGAGTTCGGAGTCTATTGATCGTGCTCGCCGCCCGTTGACGGAATCGTCCGCAAAGCGGTGGGCGCCGATGACTTGGGGCAATTGTTCCGAGCCGAAGTGAAAGCCGCGTGACCCCGGGTTCCTGCGGCTCTCGAAAGCTATAGCATTTTTCGGATTGGTATAGAGTGCTGCCACAAACGTCTGTGGGCATTTTCCCTGAGAAAATGCCCATTGCGCGCCTCTGGGTGACTCTACAGAAATCCGAAAAATGCCTTAGCGGCCCTTTAACTTCTTTATCTCCTCGGGTGAATATTGCTCACGAGGGTGCGCCGGATGCTGCGAAAGGTCACCTACCGTCATGTCGTATTTAGGAGTAAAAAGAACATGCATCCACTGAAAGGGTTTATTCACCTTGGTAATAGCGATCGGAGCGTGTACTACTCCCTTAGGGACATAGACAATGCAAGTGGAGTTAACTATATGTTTTTCTCTCTCCTCGCCAAAGTACATCTCGATTTCGGCGTCGAAATCGTAGTAATTCATGGGATCACTGCCGAAGATGAAAAACATCTCGTCGGCATCGTGGGCGTGGGGCGGATGGGGAAATGACGTCGGTTCGGTGATGGTAAGTAGCTGGACCTCAACCGGGAAACCGGCAAACGGGGTTCCAAGGCAGCCCTTTTCCGCGCATATGTGGAGCATCGGAACCTTTCCCTTTTCCAAGGGTTCCCTGATGATGTACTTTCCGTACTTGCTTTCAGCCATTTTGATGTCTCTCCTTTTCTTTATGTTCGCGAATGGCCTGAATTATAGCGTACTTATTTGGCGTGTTTCCACATCAGAAAGTGTCATTTTTCGGGCACTCTCTTCAGGACGGTGAGGAAAGCAGGAGGCCCTTGAGATGAGACAAGCTGCGTTCGGCTTCGTTCCGTTCCTTATAGACGGCCACGGCCTGAACCGGAGATAGATTGGCTCCTCGACCTGAATGACGTACTTGCCCTCCAGGCTTACACCAGCGCGCCTGGCTCCGGCGACACGCGATTGGGATCGAGTGCTTCCTGAATCTTGCGCCACCACACATCGTAATTGCACATGCCTTTGCTAATATCGGGATTTTTTTCTCCCATCAATGAAGCGAAGTAGCGCTCTCTAAAGGCGCGGTCTCCCTGTTCTTTTTGCCATTGCTCCACTGCTTTCGCGGCGGTCTCATTTTGCGGGTCGAACTTGCAGAAGATTTCCGTTTTGCCCACATGTCCCTGTTCCACCCCCCAACCGAAAAAGGCGCCTCCATCGTCAACGATCAGGCCCTTTTCGATCAACGGAAGTTTCGCCTGGCCGGCGCCAATGGCCCACTTGATCGTCAAGTCTCGCTGGCCCATGATTGGAATCGATTTGAAGGCGCCGCCGGGCCGGAAAGTTTCCCGAATGGAGGCGGAGATTCTTACGCACTGGCACAGCAGAATACCTTCCAGCCTGGGATTTTCGAGCTGGGTCAAAGACTTTCCCTCGGATTCGCCCACGATCTGTTGCAGGACCCGCTTTTTGTATTCAAAGTCAGGGGCAGAGTTGCCGGCGATAATGACGAAGAATCCCGGGCCTTGCACGGCCTGGCTTAGTTGCCGGAACATTTGCTCTTCTTCTTCATTGCAGGTGGTTATGTTGGCGGCCACCATGGCCACGTTGAAGCCCATGAGTTCGAAGGCAATTTCACTTTCACCGATCTTGCGCTCCGCCTGCCACATCTTCTCTACCGATGGGAAGCTATAATAGCGCGCCATGAAGTTGGGAGGTATCTCGCTCAAGCTGTAGTTCGGTGACACTCCCTGAATGGGGAAGCGAGCCGGCCCCGGCCAGTGATAGATCTTCAGGGCAGCTTTGGTAAAGACGCCCGGAGTTACCCCAGGCGGCACCGCGCTGGTCAAGATGCTCCGCAACGAGGGGCCCGGCCCATCGCCGCAGAACCACTCGTCCGCGGATCCCAGCGATCCCGAACGAACGATGTCTCCCGTCGGGGTGACCCATTCAATGGCTAAATGGTTGCGATCGTCGCCGCTGGTAGTCTGATCCAGATGCCCATGACCGCGGAGCATCGCCGAACAGTTGGTTCCGGCGCCCTTCACGTTCAGATGCAGCCCCCGTTTCATGAGCTCGGCTTGCAGTTGCGCCGTGATCACATACGGCTCTACCACGGCATACATGTTCTTCTCATTGATTTCCACGATGCGGTTCATCCGCCGCAGGTCCAGTAATATAGTGCCTTTGGCGAACGTGCCCGTCCAGCCCGTACAAATCGGGCGGAAGACTATTTTGTATTGGTTGCACAGCCTGACAATGGCCTGCACTTCGGCGGTGTTCTCGGGAAGGATCACCGCGGCAAACTCGGTCGAGTGATACGACGGCATGATGACTGGGTCGGCGCAGATGTACTCCGGTCCAACCACGTCTTCGAAGGCAGTGTAAACATCTTTGCTCAAAGCCATAATTAATCCTCCTCAGGCAATTGCCTTCTCGACCAGTTCAACGATGTCATAAACCTTGAGGCGGCTACCGGTTGCCCGAATAGCTTGCTCAAAGGTCCTCTCACACCACGGACAGGCGGTAACGAGGGCATCGGCCCCGGTTGCCGCCGCTTCCTCGATTCTCTCCTGGGCCGTCCATTGAGCGAACTCGGGGTTGGAGTCGCTGACGCCCCCGCCGGCGCCGCAGCACCAGGCGTATTCCTTGATCCGGGCCATTTCCGTGAGCTTTATGCCGGGAATGCTCTGAAGAACATCCCGAGGGGGTTGATAGACGCCATACGTGCCGCGACGGTAAGTCTTGGGCGGATCGAAAACGAAGCGGTCACCGGGAACCTTCTTTCCTTGCCAGTGCACCCAGGGTTCGCCCAGTCTGCCCAGCCGGCAAGGGTCGTGGTATGTGACCGAGAGGTCAATTCTGTTTTCGAGCGTGAGCTTGCCCTCATGGATAAGCCTGGCGACGTATTCCGAGATGTGCAGCACCTCCAGGCCGTCCTTCAAGTGGAACTTGTCATAGAGCACCTTGAAGGCTTGATAACCGTCGGCACAGGCGGTGACAACGGTTTTGACGCCGGCTTGCTTAACCAGGGCCATGTTCTTCCTGGCCTGAGCGAGAAAATCTTCCTGGTAGCCCATCTGGTAGGCGCGGCCGCCGCAGCAGACCTCGGCATCGCCGGCTATACCGAAATTGACGCCAGCTTTCAGGAGAATCTTCGCCGTGGCTTGGGCCAGCTTTTGCAGATTGGGGTCATAGCTGGTCAGACAGCCGACATGATAGAGGACGTCAACCTTCTCCCTGGTGGCATCTTTCAACCCCAAGCCGGCGGCCCAGTCACCGCGCTTTCCCGCCACTGGCACCATCGAACCATGCTGGCGCAAGCCGGCGATGGTCTTATCGAGAGCGGGGTTGGTCCGGCCATCCTTGACGCACCGGATGCGGAATTCACTGATAGGCTCGTTGACCTCCATGTCCATGGCATAGTTGCACGAAGCCCCGCAGGCGCCGCACATCTGACAGTTATAAACAATGTCAAGGAGCTTGTCAGTATAAGTCATCCCGTTCTTTAACATGTCCGCGCCGATGTTCAGCCGGCCGCCGCCGGAGTAGCTATGGAAGTTGTATTTCGAGATGCTGGGACAGACATTCGCAAACTGAAAACCGCCGACCTGCTGCATCGGCACAAACTTACAGTCGGAACACCGGCAGCACATCTCCATATCGCCTTTGTACTGTTCCAATCCCATCGCGGTTCCCTCCAGTATTTCCTTATTATTGATAGTTTGCTTTGTCTTATCCCGCCTATTAGAAGCAGAGCTTTCCGGGATTCATCACCTGGTTGGGATCGAAGATCTGCTTGAATGTTTTCAAAACGGCAATGGTGGCCGCGTCTCGATTCAGAACCGCACCTGCAGTTTCCCCGTAGGGCCTGGAGAAGAATGCGCCCTTGCCCATCAGACTCCCGATGGCAAGGGAAGAGATCTCTTTCACCCGCATCCGTTCCTGCCGGTTTTCGGGATCGTAAAACAGGTTGAACTCACAGTGATAGCTTGTGGCCTGGACTACGGGCTGAATATAAACTCCCAGGTTGGCGGCAGGGTAACCGGCCTTTTCGGCCAGATCGCTCATGGCTGCAACTTGGGATTCCAGTTTTTCGTACATGGTCAGATAAAACACGTCCTGGCAAGCTCCCTTGGGGCGAAGCTTCCAATAGGGCTCTTCCGAAGGCTGCTGGACCGCTCTCAGGAGGGCATTTGCCGAGACGGCGCCGGCGGCCCTGACCGGTTCCACTCCCAGACGTTGAGTAATTGTTGTAATGTCTTTAAGTTGGGAGCCGACCCTTTCCTCGGGTAAGTATTCGTAACCGGCTACGGTGTAGAAAAGAATCCAGGGGGGCAGAGTGGCCTTCAGGTTTTGATAGGCGTTAGGGAAATCCTGCGCAAAGATAGCGGCCAGGTTGGTGCTGTTGAGGATGAAGCACTCGTTCGCCATTCTCAACCGGACCAGCCAGTACGCCAGCTCGAGCAGCGGTTCGAGTTGTGAAGCTCCCAGCACAAATGGCTCTTCGAGACTGGGCCGTAGTTCACAACGCATGGAGGCCCAGGTGACGATGCCCATCGTTCCCTGAGCCCCTTGGATCAAGCGGTGCAAAGAAGGCGTCCCGGGTCCATACGGCGCTTTTTGCATCCCTCCCACTGCCCACTGTTCCTCGATCGTACCGGGACCGGCCGCTTGGCCAGTCCGGAACTCGTCGCCCGTTCCGAAGAACAGACCGGCGCAGGCCAAGGGATCGGAGATGTCCCATTGATACTTGGGCATAACCACTGGCTCACGTCCCAACAGGCTGCCGACCACGGACTTGGTTTTTCGGGGCAGCAGAGGCATATTCAGCCGGAGCCCATGCTTGGTAACCTCCGCGATTAGTTCGCCGAAGGTGACGCCCGGTTCGCACATCGCGACCCGATTGGCGCGCTGGACGTTAATGATCCTTTTCATGCCGCTCAAATCGACGATCGTCGCGCCGCCAACGCTAGGCACGGTGTCGCCGCGGAAATGCGGAGGACCGGAGCTTACAGGAACCAGCGGCGTCCTGGTGCGGTTGGCAAATTCCACAATGCGCTGCACTTCCTCGGCATTTTTCGGCCGGACAACACCGGCGGGACGCACGGGATTGACGAAGCTGATGTCCTTTGCGTACGCATCCAAGGCGGCCTGCGTGGTATCTGTTCCGGCCAGAGCCACTGAAGCGGGCGACGCTGCTGCTGCCATCATCCGATTCCTTCCTTCCGCTGCGGTCTTGCAGCTCTCATCTCATGGGTTGGCTCGCGGTCTCGAGCCGGCTGCTCAGGGATTGCCTCTTTTCTGCGCCCCCTAAGCCAGTGCTGTGAACTTGAAATATGAGTGCAAGTATCGCAGAGGAAACCGGCGGCGTCCAATGATTTCTTGTTTTCAGGACTGATAACGAATTGACATCACAGCGCGTGGGCGCCGGCCGCCGGGCGCAGGGACCGAAACGTCTGCGCCAAAAGCACTACACGGCTCCAGGCGGTCAGCGTTTCCTTCAGGGGCTCGGGATCCATCTCAAACGGCTGGGAAGATTCGGTCGCAGAGAGCTTCTTCGGCTGGATCATGGCCCTATCCTCCCCGAAGTTACACCCATTCAGCGAAGGAAAATCGCCCTTTTAGCAAAACCAGAGATGCTGTAACCCGAAGCCGCTGCACTTAAGTCGCCGCGACCCCAAGGAGCGGCGGCCTTCAAAAAAAAGCTGAATAGGGCGCACCTTCTCTGGTTTTGCCGTAGAACCCGCCTCTGTACCCCACTTCCCCCCTCTTCGCGCGGCCTCCGTGCTTCGGCCCAAAATCCTCCCGAAATTGCCTGCGGATTAGGGTCTGCATTCGTGTAGGGTCTGCATTAGTGCTTGACAACCATATCGCAGTTCGGTTATACGCCGTAGGGGCACAGTTGTGTAGTTCTTGGCTTCCGCTGAAGTGCGGTATGATTGTGCAATTTTTGCCCCCTGCAATTTTTTGCTCCCCTGCAAGTTCTGGCTCCCCCATGATGGGGGGCGTGAACCCTGTCAGCCGTTGGGCCATTGCGAACAGAATCGCAGTTCTTGGACCCACTCATGGCTAGGTAAAACCGTATCCCGCTAGTCCGGGAAGGCGTTATCGCATTCGAAAGTTCATTTGAATAGGAGGAGATTTATGAAATCACATCGGCTATTTGCCTGCCTGTGTTGCTTGCTGGTTCTGGTTTTCACTCAATATGCTCGAACCCAAGCGACGATCAGCTATGCCGTGCTCAACGGAACCATAACCGATGAGGCGGGGCGAGCGGTCGTCCTAGCCAAGGTCACGCTCCGATCCCTTGACACCAACCAGACCTTTACGGCGGTGTCGACCGGCTCCGGCTTTTACGCCCTGGCGAGCCTGCCACCCGGCCGCTACGAACTTTCCGTGACCGCACCCGGCTTCGGTAAATACACGGGCAGCGGCGTGGAGTTGACGGTCGCTCAGACCGCGACCGTCAATGTGCAGCTCAAAGTGGCGTCTGTCCAGGAAAATGTTGTCGTCAATGCCGCCGAAGCGCCAGTGATCGAGACGACCAGCTCTGAGGTGAGTCAGGTTGTCAACAAACAGCAGGTCGAGGATTTGCCCATCAGTAGCCGGCTCTTTACAGACTTTGCCTTGCTTACGCCGGGCGTTGCCACCAGCCGGACCAGCCTGGGAACGACCATCACCGAGTTCGAGGTAACGCAAATTTCTTTCGGCGGCATGCGCTCGTTCAGCAACGAGATCACCGTGGACGGCGCCGATTTCGTGAACGCCCAAACGGGTGTGCAGCGCGCCACTCCGCCGCAGGACTCGGTGGAGGCATTCCGCGTCGTGAACAATAGTTATGGAGCGGAATACGGCCGGGCGCTGGGCGGCATCGTCAACATCGTCACTCGGTCCGGCACCAACCAGTTCCACGGCACAGCTTACGATTACCTGCAGAACAGCGCTACTGACGCGCGTTCCTACCTGCAGCCATCGCCCCTGCCGCACGCCATACGCGAAAACCAGTTCGGCGGCACTCTTGGCGGCCCAATTGCAAAAAATAAGACGTTCTACTTCGTGAACTACGAGGGGCACCGCCGCGGCGCATCTCCCACCTACGCTCCCGATATGAGCACAAGCATCGTGAACCTCGATACCGCAAAAGAATATCTCGGCCTCTCGCCTGAGGGCTGTCATCTTCTGCCGGAAAACTGCACGGGCACACCCCTGTCGTATCTTAAAGGGGTTCTCCAGACCCAGGACAACGACTACGGCTTTGCCAGAATCGATCACCAGTTCAACGCCAATAATAATTTTGCGTTGCGCTACAACATAGAGGATGCGCGCGACCTGGGAGAACTCATCGGCGAGACAGAGGATGGCGGCGGCATCGGCACCCCGAGCGGGGCGCGCAATCTTTTTGTCCGCGACCAAGCGCTGGTGGGCACGTTGAACTCGGTGCTCAAGCCGAATCTGATCAACACCGTGCTTGTACAGTACGCCCGCCGCCATTACAACTTTCCCGGAGCCACCGGTGAGCCGGATCTGGACGTCGTTAACGACTTGAGCTTCGGCCACAACTTCGGAGTCTTTGACGCGATTTATGACAGCCGCTTTGAAGCCGCCGACTCTGTAGCGTGGGTGAAAGGCAAACACGTCGCCAAGTTTGGATTCGACGGAAACTATCTTTGGGATAACAACAAATACCCAGGATTTACGCCGGCACGAATCCTGTTGCCGAATCAAGGATGTTTATTCGCTTTTGCCGACTTCGTGGAGGGGGAAGTGAGCCCCAGTCACACTCCGGGAACTCTGGATGGATCGTCGTGCATATTACCACCTGAAGCCGATGGCGTGTCGTTTCTCTACTTGGGGACTGAACTTCCGAGAACCGGATTCGTAAACGGCTACGTTCCTCCACCGGCCACGGGGGGTGGGTATGACAGCGGATGGCCAAACGCGTTTCCCACGAACCTCTATTCCAATACCGGCTACACCCTGAACCACGGCTACTGGGGATTCTATGGGCAAGATCAATGGCGGGTCACACCCAAGCTGACTTTGAATTACGGCCTGCGCTGGGATTTCGAAACCGGTCTCTCAAGCGCACTCGAATCCGACTACAGGGCCTTTGCACCTCGCTTGGGCTTTGCCTACTCGCCGAACGCGAACACCGTTATCCACGGAGGCGGCGGAATTTTCTTCGATCGCAATAACATGTCGTTCCTCTTCGTCACGGGAAACCAGAAGACGCTTCCCGGCTACTTCTGCAATCCGCCCAGTGCAGATCCGGGTTGTGCGGCGTCGGGACTCACGCCGGTAAAAGTTCCCTTTATCAATAGCACTGCGGCAAACGGTGGCTGGCAACTGGGTGGTCTTCCGGGGTATCCCGGAACCCCCCCGGACGTACTGGCGGAAATAACAACCGGTGTCTTGCTGGGTGCGCCCTACTTACCGGAAACTTTGACAGGGCCGTGCACCTTGGGAGAAGAAGGGCTCCAAGGCGCATGCGGAGTTGGCTCAGGCGGCACGCAGAAAAATGCCAGACTGCCCTATGCCGAACAAGCCAGCCTGCAAATTCAGCATCAATTCGGAAAGGGCTTCGCGCTGGAGGTGGGGTATCTCTTTGTCGGGGCTCACAAACTCATCCGGGGCAATAACGCCAACGTACCGTGTCCGGTCGGGACCAGCAAACCGGACAATCCCCCCGATGCTCAGGGATGGCTCGATCCCAGCGGTACACTCACGCCTTGCCAGGGAACGCCGGCGCTCGGTCCGTTTGGACTAGGTCCGTTTTTCGGCAGTCTGGCGAACCCTTCCGGATTGGAATTCGGAACTCCGGGAGCACCCGGAATTCAGAATTCAACCCTGAGCGGCGGCCTTCTCGACTACAACAACGGCGTTGTCAATTCCAATTACCACGGCCTGACGGTGAGCGCGGACGAGCGTGTGAAGTATTTCCAAATGAGCGCCAACTACACCTACTCTCACACCATCGACAACGGGAATTTCGAGACCTTTATCAACCTTCCCATCAATCAGTTCGACTATTCCGCAGAGCGGGCAAACTCCAATCAGGATCTTCGTCACCACTTTGTGACGAACTTCACTGCAACCACTCCCGACCACACGTTCATGCGCAACTTCGAACTGAGCAGCATTATCACCCTGCAATCCGGCCGTCCATTTACTTTGTACCCCGGTGCAAATGTGCTGGGTGACCTTGCCGGCCTTGACACGGATCGCGTCGGGGGACCACCCGTCACTGGCTCGTGCACTTCCGTCACACACTGCGCCCCCGCTATCGGCCGAAACACCTACCTCGGCGCGGCATTCTATGCGGGGGACTTGCGCCTGTCGCGAAATTTCAAAATACGCGAGGATAAGACGCTCGACATTAGCGTCGATAGCTTCAACCTGCTCAACCACCCGAACATGGACGAGTTGAACTCGATCTACGGCTCGCCGGTTTTCTGCGGCGCCACTCCCACCATACCGAAGCACTTCAACGACGCAACTACGCGCGCCATCCAGCAAGGGGCGCCGTCAGCGTCCTGCCTGGCGGGTGGCCAGGTGGCTGCGGGAAACCCGCTTGCCTGGCTCGAGGATGGGCTCTTGCCGGTCGGCATTCCCGATGCTCCTAATCCAGTTTTCGGCACGCAGAGAACGATGTTCAATCCGCGGCAGTTCCAGTTCTCGATGAAGTTCTCGTTCTGAGATGGAGCAAAACGCGCTGGCCGTTCAATCCCGAATGGCCAGCGTAGCTCCGGCCCACCAGTCGCCACAGCGGGCAGGAGGGCAAGAAAACCGGACACATCGCAGGACCAAGGGCTGTGGAAAACCAATTGCACTGGGTTATGGGTGTCTCCTTCAACGACGACCCAATGCGCGCCCGGACCAGGGCCGCCGCGCAAAACCTCGCCGTACGCAAACACATCACCCTCAATCTGATCCGGCTCGACCCAATCAAACGAAAAGGAAGCATCAAGACACGAAGGATCATCGCCGCCACCTCCGATCGCTACAGGGAAGAACTCTTCGGGATCAAATGATGTTCATGCCATTGCCCTGGCATTCAGATGCATCTGCCCTGGGTAACGGCCTGAGTATAGTAAACTCGACGGGTAATGTTCACTGATCCGCCGCCTGCGCAGAAATGAAGGCAAAACCAAACCACCGAAAGGGGTGCACAAAATGCCGCTAAAGTACAAGGTATTTCAGCATGGAGCTGACCGGGACACTGGCGCAAAGCCAAATTTCTCCGGGACTTCAACCGTATTCTATGGAGAAAAGGACGCCGTCCTGATCGATGCGGCGATGCTGCTAAGCGACGCACATCGGCTCGTCGCCAATCTGCTTGAACTGGAAAAGAACCTTACCCATCTCTATATTTCGCACTACCATCCGGACCATCACTTTGGCGCATGGGTGGTGCGCTATGCATTCCCGGATGTTAAGATCGTGGCCCTGCCCAGCGTGGTGAAAGACATCGCGGTTACTGCCGAAGTCAAAGTGAATGAATGGGGCCGCGTTTTCGGCAAAAACGTGCCGGACCAGATCATGGTTCCCGAGCCTCTCAATGATGACCACATCATGCTCGAAGGCGAACGCATCGAATTTTCCGACGACTGGGATGGCGACAGCGCCAACAATACGATGATCTGGGTTCCGTCGCTACGCGTCGCCTGCGGCACCGACGTCGTATTTAACGAGTGCCACTTGTTCACGCTTGAGTCGGATGCTGCCCGGCGCATCAAGATGAGGAACTCGCTGAAGAAGTTGAAGGCCATGAACCCCCGGGTTGTGATTCCTGGTCATTGCAACCCCGCAAAACTCCATCTTGAGGACGCCTCCGGCATCGACTTCTGCCTGCAGTACCTGGATGTATTCGAAGAAGCATTTGCCAAGGCAAAGACCGGGGTTGATCTCGGTAAGGCGATCGATGCTCGGTATCCGGGAATGAAGACCATGCGTTATGTCGTTGACTGGCAGGCACGGGTGACCTTCCCGGATAGCTGCACGGAAGACATGTCCAGGATACCCATCCTTTTCGTAGACCCGAGCGGACACGATATGGGTAAACAAGCTGGGTGAATTTGACAGAGATTCTGTCAAGGCCAAGTGCCACATAGGCGCGCGCCCTAAACCAGCAACACGCACAAGAAAGGAAAGGAACATGCGGCTCAAGGGAAAAGTAGCACTCATTACCGGTGCCGGCACAGGAATTGGCCGGGCATTGGCACAGCGGTTTGTCACGGAAGGAGCCAAGGTCTGTATTGCGGGCCGGCGCCAAGCCAAACTCGACGAGGTGGTGCAGTCGGCGCCAGCGGGCGCTATGATGGCATGCGCCGGCGACGTCACGAATGTCGCGGATACGCAGCGCATGGCCGCTGCCACTTTAGCCTGGGGCGGCAAAATCGATGTACTCATCAATTGCGCGGGTATCGATCCCCCCGGCGCGGTAGCGGATGTAGACCCGGCTCTCTTCCGCAAGGTGCTGGAGATCAATGTAATCGGTCCCTTTCAGATGATGCAGGCAACCATCCCGCACATGATTAAGAACGGAGGCGGGTCGATTATCAATATCTCGTCGCTGGGAGCGGTGCGCTGTCTTCCCACGATGGCGCCGTACTGCACTTCAAAGGCGGCGCTGAACATGCTGACCCAGCAAGCGGCTTTGGATTACGGCCCCCAAAAAGTGCGCTGCAATGTGGTTTGTCCGGGCGGCACTGAGACCCCAATGCTGACCAACGCGGTTGGTCCGTTGATGAAGGCGCTTAAAACCGATTTCAATGGCGTAGCAGCGGTCCTCGCGTCGAACCTGCCCCTGCGCCGGTTGGCCCAACCTGAGGAAATGGCCGGCGCTTGCGTGTTCCTGGCGAGCGACGATTCGTCGTTCATGACCGGCGCTGTTCTCATGGTTGACGGCGGCGCTAATATCGTGGATGTTTCAGGCGCAGCGGCTAAAAGCCAGGGCTTCAACTGGGGAGCGACGGAGTAAGGCTGAGCGCGGCGCCCCATCGCCGGCGCGATTCCGTCCCTGAACGCGCCGGCCAACACCACCCCGTCTCCGCCCAGACCGCCAGCACCGGGGTCCCCAGCGACAGGTCTTTGTCGCTGGGGTGGAGCATCGGGGTCCCCAGCGACAGGTCTTTGTGGCTGGGGTGGAGCATCGGCCGGGAGCCATGCTCCCCTTCGTAGGTGCGCCGTGCCTGCTACTTGTGGCTCTCGATGATCGCCCGCCGCATAATCATGCGGAAGCTACGGCCATAGGCCGGGCAATTGCCTGGGCTCCAACCGAGCCGGCAATGTCGCGGAGGATGAACGCATGACGACGAAGCGAACGGACAGCGGTCCAAGCGACAGCCAGCTTCTTGCGATGTACGAGCGAATGCTGCTGATCAGGCGGATGGAAGAAAGGCTCCGCGACGACAATGCGGCGGGAAAACTGCCGGGCGCGGTCCATCTCTATATCGGCCAGGAAGCATGCGGCGTGGGCGTATGCGCCCATCTCGACGAAACCGATTGGATCACCGGCACGCACCGCGGACACGGCCACTTTCTTGCCAAAGGCGGCGACCCGAAAGCGATGATGGCCGAGATCTGGGCCAAGCGGACAGGTATCTGCAAAGGCATGGGCGGGTCGATGCATGTCGCCGACCTGTCGAAGGGCATTCTCGGTGCGAACGGCATCGTCGGCGGCGGGCTTGCGATCGCCACCGGCGCGGCGTTCGCGGCGAAGCTCGACGGCAAGGGGCGCGTCGCGGTGTGTTTCTTTGGCGACGGCGCCTCCAATCAGGGCGTGTTCATGGAGGCGATGAATGTTGCGTCGCTATGGCGCTTGCCAGTCGTCTTCATGTGCGAAAACAACCAATTTTCGGAATTCACGCCGTCGAAGGAAGTCACCGCCGGCGAGATCGCAGACCGCGCGCGCGCTTTCATGCCCGCGGCCGTGGTGGACGGCAACGATGTGATCGCGGTGTGGCGCGCGGCGGCGGAGGCGATCGATCGGGCGCGCTCCGGCGAAGGCCCCTTCTTTATCGAGGCGAAAACGTATCGCATCCGCGGTCATATGGAGGCCGAGCCGATGTTGCTCGGCGGCGGGAAATATCGCGATGACGGCGAAATCGCGGAATGGACCAAGAAGTGTCCGGTTGCGCGGCTGAAGGCGCATCTCCTCGACACGAAGGCGGCAACGGCAAGCGTCGTCGACGCGATCGAGGCGCGCGTGGCCGGCATCGTCGATGACGCTGCAGCCTACGCCGAAGCCGGGGAACCAGCCGATCCCGAATTCAGCTTTGATCTTATGTTCGCCGGGCGCCGCGCGTAGGGAGACGATTATGGCGAAGAGACGCTACATCCAGGCGGTCAACGACGCGCTGTTCGAGGAGATGGAGCGCGATCCCAAGTTGATTTTGTTCGGCGAGGACGTCGAGCTTGCAATGATGGGCGATACGCGCGGTCTGTTGGCGAAATTCGGCCGCAACCGTATCCGCAACACGCCGATATGCGAGGCGACATTGACCGGTATGTCGGTCGGCGCCGCCGCCGCCGGCTATCGGGTCATCCTCCATATGATGTTCTCCAACTTCATCTATACGGGGTTCGACGCCATCGCCAACCAGATGGCGAAGCTGCGGCTTATGACCGGCGGGCAGATTACGCTGCCGATCACGGTGCTGTGCGGCTATGGTGGCGGACGCTCGAACGCCGCCCAGCATTCCGACACGCCATATTCCCTGCTGATGAATCTCGGCGGGATCAACGTGCTGACGCCGTCGAACGCAGCCGACGCCAAGGGGCTGCTGAAACAGGCGATCCGCGGTGACAATCCGAGCTTTTTCATGGAGGCGAGCGGCCGCGGCGGCGAGACAGGGGAGGTTCCGGACGGCGATCATCTGGTGCCGTTCGGGAAAGCCGCGGTTCTGCGTGAGGGGCAAGCCGCGACGATAGTCGCGATCGGCCACATGGTCAAACACGCGCTCGAGGCGGCGGCCCAGTTGGCGAAACAAGGCATCGTGGTCGAGGTGATCGATCCCAGGACCCTTGTCCCGCTCGACGAGGCCGCCATCATCCGCTCCGTCGAAAAGACCGGCCATTTGGTGGTAGTGGACGAGGCGCGCGACTGCTGCAGTGCGGCGAGCCAGATTGCTGCCATCGTTGCCGACAAAGCCTTCCGCGCGCTCAAGGGTCCGATCAAGCGCGTCACGGTGCCGAACGTCGCGATGCCGTACGCCCCAGTCGGCGAACAGCGCCTGTTGCCGAATCCGGCGTCGATCGCGGACGCCGTCACCGCGGCGTTGGAGGCCTAGCGCATGAAAGTCAGCGTTAAGCTTACCCGGGTGGGCATGAACATGGAGGAGGCTACCATTACCAAATGGCACAAGCAGCCGGGTGAATCCTTCCGGACCGGCGATATCCTCTATGAAATCGAAACGGAAAAGATCACGCAGGAGGTCGAGGCGACCGGCGACGGCAAGCTGCTTGAAGTCTCGGTTCCCGAAGGCGAGATCGCGAAGGTCGGGCAACAAATCTGTGTGGTCGATTGGGAGCCGGCGAAGCGCGGCTCATAGGGAGGGACGTTATGAACATGAATCGGGCAAGAGTCACAGCGACCGCGCATACCGGCGTGACGGTGTCGGACATCGATCGGTCCATCGCCTTCTACCGCGACGTCCTCGGCTTCGAGGTCACCGATAAGGAAAACGTTGGGGGCGAACTGTTCGAGCGGATCACGGGCGTGCCGAAAGCGGAAATCGTCATCGCCTATGTCAAGGCGCCGGGGCACACGGTGGAATTGCTGCAATACACCAGTCCCGCCGACCGCACCCCCGTGAAGTCGCGGCCGTGCGATCCCGGTGCGCTTCACCTGGCATTCCGGGTCAAGAACATCGACGGCGTCATCGCGGCCTGCCGCAAGGCAGGCGTCATCCCGGTCAGTCCGACGATCCCGGAACACGCCGACGGGCCGGCCAAGGGCCTGAAGGGGGTCTACACCACGGATCCGGATGGGATCGTGATCGAGTTCCTGGAAGATCCACGCATCCAAGACTAAACAATGCAGACTAAACAATGCAGGGCAGGGAGGAAAGCACATGGGTAGAGTGAGCGGCAAGGTAGCGTTGATTTCGGGTGGCGCCGGCGGCATCGGCGCGGCAACGGCGGCGCTGATGGTCAAGGAGGGCGCCAAGGTCGTGATCGCGGACCTGGCGAAGAACGGTCCTGAGGTCGCAAAGAGCATCGGCGCCGAATTCATGTCGCTCGACGTCACCAGCGAGACGCAATGGGAGCACGTGGTGCACGAGACCGACAAGAAATACGGCGGTATCCATATCCTCGTCAACACCGCCGGCATCGAGGGCGATCAAGTGAACAATTCGTTCATGGTGACGAGTCTGGCGGAATGGCATCGCGTCCATGCGGTGAATCTCGACGGCACGTTCCTCGGCTGTCAAAAAGTGATGCGGGTGATGGAGCGGCAAAAGCGGGGATCAATCGTCAACATCGCGTCGATGGTGACCTACTTCCCAACGCCATTTAATACCGCCTACGGGTCGAGCAAGGCAGCGGTCCAGCATCTGAGCAAATCCGTGGCGGCGTGGGGGGCGCGCGATGGCAACCAGATCCGCTGCAATTCCGTGCACCCCGGCCTGATCCGGACGCGCATGTTTCTTCATATCGCCGGCTACATTGAGCCGCAGTTGCATGATGAGCTCGCGGCCGCCCGGAATGCGGCCAAGGCCATGTTACCGCTGGGTGCGCTGGGGGAGCCTGACGATGTCGCGTATCTAGTCCTCTATCTTGCGTCGGACGAAGCCGCCCAGGTGACCGGCTCCGAATTCAAGGTCGATGGCGGTTGGAGTCTCAATATGGGCGACAAACGGTCATGACCAGAGCGGTTCCACAGTACATGCTGCCGTTTTTGCAGTTGCGGAAGGTGGCTTTTTCCTGGTGAAAAAGCCACTTAACCTATGGGGTTCCGAGATACGGCAACTGTGGAACTGCTGTAGCACTGTGAAGCCGGCGACGGCCATGCACCAGAAGTGGAAGGCAGCCGGAACCCGAGGGTCTGGCCTATTGGGATCAGTGCTCGTAGGCTGGAGAGATTAAAACACAAGCACCCTTCAAACGACTGATTCTACAAGTAGTTTTGCGCAAAGTAAGCCCCGGCGATGAGGCGGCAGTGTGCCTGGCAGGCCGGGGTATATCTCCGCCTCAATACGCCAGACCCTCGGGTTCCGGCTGCTCTCGATTCATGCTGCTGTCGCTTCTGATACGCAGTGATGATCTGCTTGATAACAACAACGCATTGACAGGCAGCGATTTTATGTAGATAATTCTGTGCTGCTCCACTTTTTAGGTCTGTGCCTTCATCAAAGCCAGCCTGGGGCTGTGCTGTAAGTGTATCGTAATTTTTACGGGCGGCGTCGGCGAACCATAGCTGGGCGCTGCGATTGATGGTGTCCGGCCAAGTTCGGAGCCGTCATGGCATCTCCATGGCAGGCTAATGGCCGGGCGACAAATGAGAGGACCTTGTTGGAGGTCCTATTTCCCCAATGGCTCCGGGACACGAATCCGGGCCTTTGGTATGGGCGGTCGGAGAACCTCCCACATGGGAATGCTCTTTAACGTGTGATGAACTGTAACAGGAGGCGTTATGTTGAAGTTCTCTTTGTGTAAGGGGAAAATTGTCTATTGGGCGCTGGCGGCTTTGCTCAGCGTTGGCATCTTTGTTCCTCGTCTGATGGCGCAAGCCGATAAGGGCATTATATCCGGCACCGTGACAGATACCTCGGGAGCGGTGGTAGTGGGAGCGAACATCCAGGTAACGGATGTCGGTACCGGCATCACTTATTCCGCGGTGACCGATTCCCAAGGCAGTTACCTCATTCCAGAGCTGCCCGTAGGCAACTACCAGGTTCAGGCCACCAAGGCTGGCTTCCAAAAGATGGTTCACTCGGGCATCACGCTGACCGTCGGCGTGCACCTGCTGGTTGATTTCAAGCTTCCCGTAGGACAAACCACGGAAGTGGTCACAGTGACGGGCGAGGTGTCGCAGGTGGATTCGACGACCGCGACCGTTTCCAGCCTGGTCGCCCCCAAACAGATGGCGGACCTGCCGCTCAACGGCCGCAATTTCGAGCAGTTGTTGTCCTTGTCGGCCGGCGTGCAATATATCTCCCAGAACGGGGGAGGAGGTGGGGTTTCGAGCACCTTCTACGGATCGGAGGACAACTACTCGGTCTCCGGATCCAGACCCGTGGGACAGGCGTTCCTGCTCGACAACACCGATATCACCAACTTCTGGCAGCATGGCACCGGTTCCTCGGTCACCGGCAACTCGCTGGGCATGGACGCCATCCAGGAATTCAGTGTCCTGACCAACACCTACAGCGCCGAGTATGGCGGCACGGGAGCAGCCGTCAATGCCGTCACCAAAGCGGGCACGAACGCACTGCATGGAACGGCCTTCGACTATCTCCGCAACAGCAAGTTGGATGCTAAGAACTACTTCGACGTGGCAAACCTGCCCATCCCTACGTTCCGCCGCAATCAGTTCGGCGCCTCATTAGGTGGGCCGATCAAGAAGGATAAGGCGTTCTTTTTCTTCAATTACGAGGGCTTGCGGTCCTCGCAGGGCATCACTGGCAGGGCATTAGTGCCGTTAACAAGCATTGTGGATGAGGCCGAGGAGACGGTGGTCCCCGCTATAGCGCCCGTTCTGGCCCTGTATGCTGATAGTCCACCGACCCCGGGCGCGACTGCTGTAGGCACCCTGCCGAACTTCAGCGCCTGGCATTACTCACAAGCGCCGCTGGTCGTGAACGAAG
>Ga0326727_10004285_pt1 | contig 43269 bp, 39 predicted proteins | sample MB2enrmetagenome_FD_207643 | JGI IMG/M metagenome (GOLD analysis project Ga0326727, IMG submission 207643) | Lab enriched peat soil microbial communities from McLean, Ithaca, NY, United States - MB29MY | ecosystem: Environmental > Terrestrial > Soil > Wetlands > Peat | place: USA: New York... | reverse complement strand
TTCGAGTGGAAGTTCACCCGAAGCGACTTGGCCGCCCTGCTCTCCAAGTGCCCGAACCCCGACCGTGTTGCCGCCTGACCTCACCGCCAGAATACGTGAGCGAACTTCTGGAATGGAGTACTAAGGTTACGACAAGAGCGCGAATTCGCATAAAACCTCCGTGAACTAGGCGATATCCATTATGGAAACTTAGACAGATTATTGTCTCCGATTCCCATACCTGCCGTCAAGGCTAATTCCTGTCCGATGCCCACGATACCGTGGGGGGCCGGCTTCGGCTCCGCCAGGCGCCGCTGCGTCCAGCCGGAGAAACTCCGGACCCGGCTACTCCCACTCGATGGTGCCGGGCGGTTTGTGGGTCAGGTCGTAGAACACCCCGGCCACGCCTTCCACCGCCATCAGTTCCGCGCACATCGCCCCCAGCAGCCTGGGCTCCATGGGCACCGATTGCGCGGTCATGCCGTCCACCGAATCCACCGGCCGCAGCACCACCGAATCGGGGGCTTCGGCCGTTCCCAGCGGGATCAGGATCACCGGGAACTGCCACACCGTGCGGTCGAACCCGCTCTGGCGGGAAATGCGCCGCACGATGGCGTCGGCCAGCCGCAGCCGCGCCAGGCGCGCGGGGGACAGCGCGGCGGCGCGAACCCGCATTTCCGCCACCGGAACGCACACCGCCGCCGGCGCGATCACCCGGTTGACGCCCCGCATGCGGTTGATCAGGGCCGTGGCGCGGGCGTGATCCATGGCGTCGATGGCCAGCACCGGGGCGTAGGTGCGGGAATCGCCCTGCACGCCCACCGAGTGCACCGGCACGATCCAGCCATCGGCGGCGCGCTCCAGCGGGGCTTCGGAATCGGCGCACAGGCAGCGGATGGCCAGCCCGGGGCCGGGGAACGGATGGCGGTCGAGGAGATCCCCGGGCAGCCCCAGTTCGCGGCCGATCTCGCGCACCTCGTCCTTGTAGAACGATTTGAGCGGCTCTACGATGCGTCCCGCCTGGATGAGCTTCTGAATGCCGGCCACGCGGTTGTGGTGCGTCTTGATGACGGCGGCCTTGGCGGTGCCGCCGCTTTCGATGGTGTCGGGGTAGATGGTGCCCTGGCCCAGTATCCAGCGCTCGTCGGCCAGGCTGCGCGATTCGATGATGCCCTCCTGCACGCGCACGAATTCTTCCCCGATGATGTGGCGCTTCCGCTCGGGTTCGGTCACGCCCTCGAGCGCGTCCAGGAACTGCCGCTCGGCGTGCTCCACCGTCAAGCCGCCCAGGCCGCGCACGAATTCGGTTTCGCCCTCGCGCATCAGCCCGGTATCCACGTAGACGCCGCGCACGCGCTCCGCTCCCAGCGCGCGCTGCGACAGGGCGAAGGCCACGCTGGAATCCACCCCGCCGCTGACGAAGAAGAAGACGCTGCGGCCGGCGGCGGCTTCGCGGATCTCGCGCTCCACGATGGGCACGCGGTGGCGCGGGTCCCAATCGCGCCGGCACTGGCAAACGCGGAAGACGAAGTTCGACAGGTATTCCATGCCGCGGGCGGTGTGGACCACCTCGGGGTGGAACTGCACGCCGTACAGGCCGCGGGCGGGATCGGCCATGGCGGCCACGGCGCAGGTATCCGTGCGGCCCACCACCACGAAGCCGGGCGGGGGCGTCTCCACCACGTCGCGATGGCTCATCCAGATCTGTTGGCTGCCCGAGAGGCCGGCGAACAGCGGGTCGGAGCTGTCAGCCAGGTCGAGCGTGGCCAGGCCGTATTCGCCGCGCTCGCCGGGGCGCACGCGGCCTCCCAGCAGGTGGGCCATGAGCTGCTGGCCGTAGCAGATGCCCAGCACCGGTTGGCCGGTGGAGAAGATGGCCGGATCGGCGGTGGGGCTGCCGGGATCGTAAACGCTGCTGGGGCCGCCCGAGATGACGATGCCGCGCGCACTGGCCAGTTCCGCGGCGGGGGTTTCGCTGGGGCGGACTTCGGCGTAGACGCCCAGGTCGCGGACCTTGCGGGCTTCCAGGTGGCAGTACTGGCCGCCCGCGTCGAGAACGACGATTTGCGGAGTGGGGGTCAAATAGAAATGGTAGCAGGCCGGGCTCCGCGGCATGGCGGCGCCACGCCGGTCACGGCAGCGCCCTGTCCCCGCCGGCCGCCTGGAAGAGCGCCCTGGCGTCCGCCTCGCGGCCGAGAACTTCGTCCAGCACCTCCTGGTAGCCCGCCATTCGGGAAAGCGGCCGCAGCCATGGATCCGAGCGCAAGGCAGTGGAGCAGAAGAACCCCTCGGACGCCAGGCTGTGTATGGCCTGCAAAGCGTCGGCGTGCGCGCCGTTTCGCGCCAGTTGCCGCGCCAGGTAGAACTTGATTTCGGGATCCGAGGCCGGCCCAAACCCCAGCGTCCGCCTCACCACATCGAGGCTCTCCGCATGGTCGCCCTGCAGGGTGAGACGCAGCGATTCCATCAGCCCCTGAAATTGTCCACCTGGACTGCGGCGCTGGCCCAGCAACGTGGCGGCTTCGGCCTCCCGCCCGGTGGCGGCCAGAACCGCCAGGTCCAGGCAAAAGAGCGCGCCCGGCGGGCACCAGTCCAGCGCCCGCTGGTAATCCCCCATCAGGAAGAACGTGTGCGCCACGCTGGTCGCGATTTCCGGATCGAGCCGCCGGGCGCGGTGATGCGCCCTCACCGATTCCTCCAGCAGGCCGCAGTAGCGGCAGGCCTGAACCAGGCCCCCGAACAGTTCAGGATCGTTGGGATGATGCTCCACGCATCCCAGCACCCGCACCATGGCTTCCCGGGCGTGCCCGGAATCGGCCTCGATGGGAGTGTAGAGATTGTGCGCCACGGGCAGGTCGGGACTCAGTGCGAAGGCGCGGCGAAATGCCCACTCGGCCAGTTCCAGCCTCTGCGAGCCCGGCTCGCCGAACTTCTCCAGAAACCGGTAACACCGTCCCACGCGCGCCCACGCCGGTGCGTAGTCCGGGTCTTCGTCCAGGCAGGCGCGGTACAGGTCGCGCGCCATCGACACGTTGGCCAGGGTTCGTTCCTGCTGCACATGGTTGGCGCGCAGGTAGAACTCGTAGGCGCGCGGGGAAGCCGGCACATCGTGCGCCAGCGCCCGCCGCTCGCGCTCCGTCAGCCGCAGGGTCAACAGCTCCACGATGCCGCGCACCAGGCCCTCCTGAACGTCGATCAGGTTGTCGTGCCCGGTCTGGCAGACGTAAGACCCTACCAGCGTGCCGGTGGGCGCGTGCACCAGTTCGGCGGTGACCCGCAGTTCCACGCCGTCGCACAGGATGGCGCCTGTCAGCAGCATGTCCACGCCGGCTTCCTCGGCGATCTGCCGGGGATCCGGCTGGCCTTGCGCCAGGCGCGCCGCCAGCAGGCTGGAGCGCACCGTGAGCGAGCGCAGCCCCGCCAGCGAGGCCGACACCGCTTCCGGAAGACTGCGCCCCAGAAAGGCGATCGGCTGGTCGCCGTTCCGGATGCGGAACGGAAGCGCGATGAACCGGATGACAGGTTCCGCCGGCAAGTCCGGAGCCCATACCGCCGTCACCGGCGCTACGAAGCGATACCCCAGCCTGGCCACGGTCTGAATGCAGCCGCCCGCCGCGCCGCCTTCCTTCAGCACCTTGCGCAACAGCGAGATCGTGCCGGCCAGGCTGACCTCGCCCACGAAGCTGTCGGGCCACAGCGCCGTCATCAGATCTGCCTTCCGCATCAGGTGGCCGGAATTGCGCACCAGCAGCAGCAGCGTTTCGAAGGCCTTGGGTGGGAGCGGCAGAACCCGATCGCCGCGGCTCAGAATGCGTTCGCCGGGCACCAGCCGGAACGGGCCGAAGGCATAGGCTCCCGGTCCCGCCGCCCCGGCGCGGACTGCCTCGCCGGCAGCACCAGCCATTCGACTCGGCGAACTCGGCGGCATCCGTTGAGATTTCATCGGAAAAGAATCAAATCTCCGTCAAGACTTGCCCCGTCGACCCCGGCGATACCGATCCGGCCCCGGTCCTGGCTGAAAACGGAATTTCAGACCCGGACACATACAAATTCTAGCTCATTTGAAAAGGAGACCGTTATGAAGTTCGCAACGTTTGTATTGCTGGAAACCCTGCTGCTCGGCTCGTTCCCGTCAGTTAAAGCCGCCGGCGCCCCGGTCATCGACCGGAAACTATTTCCTGGGCCTGGCGCCCGCCGGAACAGCCACCATCGACTTCAGCGCCAATCCAACCACGCGTGACTTCACCGATCTCACCAAGCGCGGCGCCTGAAGAGTAGCCGCGGCCACGTTCCATCGGTACTGCGGCACAGTCCGACTGCTCCCTGGCGTTCATGTCCGGATTGTGGTTATCGGCTTTCCCGGACCGGCCTGCCTGGAATCTTCGACTACGCCGGGCCCGGCCATGGCTCGCGATTTATCGCCACACGCCGGTGTGGCCTTCCCGCTGACAGAAAAGGGCCGGCGGCCGGCGCAGGACTCGGGGTCGGGACGGAGTCGCTGCTCCTCTCCTGAACCGCCGCTGGTCCCGCGTCCGACCCCCTACCGCCGCGCTGCCCCCGCGCCCGCGTGCGCGGCTTCAATGTCCACGCCTTCTCCCAGGCGGGCCAGCGAAGGGATGGAAACGGGCAGGCGGCCGTGAATGCCGATCTCTCCCCATAGCGCCTTCACCGCCGCCACTTCGGCGGGCGCCACGGTGGTGAAGGTCGCGAGGTAGGCCGCCACCTGCGGGAAATCGCGCAGCAGGTAAGGGTTTCCCAGGGCCACCATGGCGACGGGCTTGCTCAGCGATACCATGCTTTCGACGGCGCCCGGCAGTTCGCCCGCCAGTGCGGGCGATCCGCGGCTGGCGCCGGAGGAGGCGAAGGCGGCCACCACGTACGCGGTGCACGACGCCGGAAAGCGGCGAATGGCATCGTCCACATCCTGGCGCGAGAGCGACGGGTCCAGGCTGGCCACATTCGCCGCCCCGCGCTTGCGCAATTCCTGCGCGAACGCCAGCCCTTCGGCGGAATAGCGGGTTTCCGACAAAATCGCGAAGCAGGCGCGCGCGGGCGCAGCCAGCGGCAACAGGTTGCCGTCGTTGCGCACCAGGGTCAGGGCGCGCTCGGCAATCTGCTGGGCGCGTTCGTTGGACTCGGGGGAATCGACCACATCGCCGATGCCTTCCAGGTCGACCAGGCGCTTGCGGTCCAGGCCGAGGCGTTCCTTGGCGGCGAGAAGCTTGACCACGCTTTCCTGGATGCGCTGCCGGGAGATGCGTCCGCCGGCCACGGCGGCCACCACCGCGCGGATGGCTTCGTCGGGATCGGCGGGCATGAGCAGGGCGTCGGCGCCGGCCTCGATGGCCCGCACGCAGGCCTCGCCGGTGGAAAAGCCTTTGGCCACGCCGCCCATGTCCAGCGCGTCGGTGACCACCAGGCCGTGAAAGCCGAGTTCCTGGCGCAACAGGCCGGTGAGGATGGCGGGGGAGAGCGTGGCGGGCAGCGTGGGCGGCGCCAGCGCGGGAACGGCCACATGAGCGGTCATCACGGCGTCCACGCCGCCGGCTATGGCGGCGCGGAAGGGAACCAGTTCCAGGCGGTCGAGGCGTTCGCGATCGGCCGCGATGGTGGGCATGTTCAGGTGCGAGTCGATGGCCGTGTCGCCGTGTCCGGGGAAATGCTTGGCGGTGGTGAGCACCAGGTTCCGTTTGTCGGAGTGGGCGCCCTCGAGAAAAGCCGCGACGTGCGCGGCGACATCCTTGGGGTTCTCGCCGTACGAGCGGATGTTGATGACGGGATTATCCGGGTTGTTGTTGACGTCGGCCACCGGGTAGTAGATCCAATGCACGCCCAGAGCGCGCGCTTCGCGGGCGGTCACTTCCCCTTCGAAGCGGGACAACGCGGGATCTCCCGCCGCGCCGAACGCCATGGCGTGAGGGAACACGGTGGTGCCCTCGACGCGCATGGATGCGCCGCGCTCGAAATCGCCGCCCACCAGGAGCGGCACGCCGGCCAGCCGCTGCATGCGGTTGAGGAACGCCGCCAGCGCGTAGGGTTCGGCCTTGGCGATGGTGTGCCCGTTGGAGACGTTGATGAGAATGAGCCCGCCCACCTTGGTGGTGCGGATGAGGCGCAGCATCTTCAGGTACTCGCGCGACCGCGAGTTGGGCGGGTGGCCGTAGAACGGGATGAAGACAAGCTGCGCCACCTCGTCGCGCAGGGTCATGGTCTTCATCCATTTGCGGACCACGCCGGAAGGCTTCGCCTGGGACGCGGGCTCGGGCCTGGCGGCGGGAGTTGGTGCGCGCGCGGGCCGGGGACTCTGGGCGGGCGCGGCGGCGGTCGAGAGAAGAGCCAAGCCGAGGAGCACCAGCAGACGAGCCACTCTCCTAGTTTGCCAGATTGGAAGGCCGGTTTCCCCGGTCAACTCGTGCCGGCGCGGGCGGTCACGGTGGGGGGCTTCTTCTGCGACGCGGGCGGCTTGCGCTGCGGGGCGCGCTGGCAAAGCCGTTTCACCCAGCGCTGCAAGTGGGCCGGTTCACTGGAACTCTTGGCGATGACCGCATCGGCGCCGGTGTTCTTCTCGGTCAGCGCCAGAGGCTCGACCATCTTGGAGAGCAGAATGATGCGCGCCCTGGGGTTGATCTTGCGGATCTGCTGGATCAGTTCGACCCCATTCATCCGGGGCATGCGGTAATCCGTAACCACCACGTCGTAGCTGCCGGTTTCGAAGAGTTTGAGACCTTCTTCTCCATTGGAGGCAATCTGTACGCAGCAGCCCATCTCTTCCAGGAGAGCTTTGCGAACCAGCAGTCCATCCTTGCAGTCATCCACGAGCAGAATATTGGGTACCGAGGCCGAAGAGGGTTTCATCCGCGAATGCTGGCGAGAGTAACAGGTCTGTAACCGGCATGTCAAGGCTTTTGCATCGCCTTGTAAAATGGGCGGATGGAGTTCTTGACAAGCGGCGCGCGCGCGTGGCGGGGTATTTCTATTCCACTTCGCGCTGGGCTTTGTAACCGCTCTTGGCGATGATGGTGTACTTGATGGGCTTGCCCTTCGGATCGCGAAACGCGGCGGGCTTGCCGTCGGTGTCCACCAGGTCCACTTTCAATTTGCGAAAGGCGCCGTCGTGGGTTTTGTTGCTGGGCGAATAGGTGATTACGTACTGATTCCGCAGGGCCATTTGCACCTGTTGAAAGATTCCCTGGTACTCGCCTTCGAAGCGCGGGAAGAAAACCTGGCCTCCGGTTTCCTTGGCGAACGTGCGCAATTCATTGTCGGCCTGGAGGAACGTGATGTTATCGCCCCGCGGCGACATGGCGCGCTGCATGCCCATCAGGCTGATGGCGTAAACCGGAACGCCCGACTGCTGCAGGGACTTGCGGGTCTGGTCGTAGGTTAGCTTACTAAAGGTATCGATACCCGAAGTTATCAGCAAAATCGCCTTGCGCCCTTCGATCCCCGACATGCGGTCGGCGGTGTCGGTGACGGCGTCGAACATGTTGGCTTCGCGCCATGCCGGAATGCTCAGGCGGTGCAGGGCTTCCTCAATTTTATTCTTGTCGTTGGTGAAGTCGCACAGGATCTCGGGCCTGATGTCGTAGGCGATCACCGCCAGGTAATCGGTGGGTTTCAGCGAGCTGGCGAAGCCCCAGGAGAGTTGCAGGGTCTGGTACCACACGGCGCTGTAAAGGTGTTGAAACAGGTTGCTGAACTCCACCAGGAGGGCCACGGTCATGGGAGCTTCGCCCATGTCCACCTTGCGGATCTGCTGCGGGACGTTGTCCTCGAGCACGCGGAACTTGACCGGAGGGATGCCGGGCAGGAACTGTCCGTTGCCATCCACCACGGCCACGTCCAGCGTGACGATGTCCACGTCGGTCTTGAAAGTGGGGATGTCGCCCAGGTCCTGCTTGTCCTTCTTGTACTGGGAAGGAATTTTGGGCAGGGTGGTTTCGGCGGGCGCGGCCGTGTCGGCGGGCTTCTTCTTGGCGACCGTCTGGCTGGGTTCCTGGAGCGGGCCTTGTTCCTGGCCGGCGCAGATCCATGCCAGGACGAAGAGTGCAAGAGCGCACGGAATGGCGGTTTTCAGGGGTCTCATAGGCATGCTTCCGATGCCACTATATCAAAAGACGGGGCAGCCGGAGCGGCGGTTACGCGGGGAGTCTCAGTTCACCCAGGGACCGTTGCCGCGCTTGCGGACGTATGCCTGGAACTTCTTCTTGGAGCGCTGAACTTTCCAGCGGTTGTAAGCGCCGGCGATGTCGGGAAGGCGCAGCGCCGGCAGGGGCGCCTTCAGGTAGATCAATCCCACCGCCATGCCGCCCAGGTGGGCGATGTTGCTGACGCCGCTGTTGCCGGCGGTGATGGAGGCCCACAACTCCACCGCCGCGTAGATCATCACAAAATACTTGGCCTTGATGGGAAACAGGAACTCCATCAGGACGGTCTGGTTGGGGTAGAGGACGCCGAACGCCAGCAGCAGCCCCATGATGGCTCCGGAAGCGCCCAGCGTGGCGGTCCCCCAGTCGCCGAGGGCGGCGTGCATCAGCACATCGCAGGCCCCGGCGCCGATGCCGCAGACGAAATAGTACTTCAGGAAGCGGCGCGTGCCCCAGTCGCGCTCCAGTTGCACGCCGAACATCCAGAGCACCAGCATGTTGAAGATCAGGTGCCAGGGCGTTTTGTGCAGAAAGAGATAGGTGAAGAGCTGGTAGAAGGTGAAATGATAAACCACCGCGAAGGGCGTGAGGTAGAGAAGCTTGATGTGCGGCTGCAGAGCGTCGGGCCGGGTGAGCAGAAAGACGGCCGTGTTCACGATCAACAGCCACTTCACGCCGGGAGAGAAGTACTCGCTCGAGAAGATCCGGCGGCGGGAGTACCCGTATGGAAGGCGGGGCATGCAGCGTCTCTGAGACTAGAATATCAGAACCCCTCGCGAGGCTCACAAAGCCGAGGACAAAGCCGAGGATTCCCCGCTCTTGGCGTAGCGATTCAAGCGCCACGAACAGACCGCCAGAATCAGCGCCGCGCCCAGCCACACCTGCCAATGGGAGAAGAAGCCGCTCGGGATGGCGAAACTGCGGGTGAGGTTCAGATCGGCGGTCAGCTTCCAGGCGGCCAGGGCGGCGGCGGTGACCGCGGCGGGATTCAGCAGCGCGGCGGCCACGGCTGCCAGCCGCTTGTTCCTGTGGCGCCTCCTTCCCACCCTGGCGCCTTTTCCGAAACGGATTCTGACGATCATGTCGCGCCCGTCACTACTGTAGCATCCGGCGCGCAGGCGGTTGGCTCGGGCGGAAGCGCCTGCCCCACACCACCCGCGTCAGTTCCAGGCGCTGCGTTCATATTCGGCGTTGAACTCGCAGCCGATGAGGGCGATCACGGCCATGATGTACATCCACACCAGCAAGGCGATGCCCGCGCCCACCGAGCCGTACATCACGTTGTAGTGGGCGATGTTGCGCACGTACCAGCCGAATCCCGACGTCGCCAGCAACCAGCCGAAGCTGGCCAGCATGGCCCCGCGCCACACGCCGCGCCAGCGCTGCTTGCGGTAGGGGCCGAAATAATACAGCGTGGAGGTGAGCAGCGCGGTGGTGGAAAACGCCAGGGCGTAGCGCGCCAGGCGGGTGAGCCACTGCCAGAGCCACGCGAGCGGGTGGAAGACCGGGTCCAGCCTGGCGGCGCCGAAAAGGGCGCGCTCGGCCTGGCCGCCGAACAGAATGAGCAGCGAGGCGCCGATCAACGGCACGGCCACCAGAACGACCAGGCCGATGGCGACCGCGTTGCCGTGCAGAAACCCCCGGTTGCGCGGGACGCGGTAAGCCGCCTGGAAACCGTCGATGAGGCTCTTGATCACACCCGAAGCCGCCCACAGGGAAATCAGGCCGGCCACGATCAGCACCGACACGGGGCGCGTTCCGGTGGCGCGGAACTGTTCCAGCACCAGGCCTTCGGTCCCCGGAGGGACGATCTCGGAAAGTGTGTCCTCCATGGTCCGCGATACCAGGCTGCTGCGCGTCTGGACCAGAATGGCGGCGGTGGCGGAAAGCACCGGAAAGAACGAAAGCAACGCGGAATAGGCCGCCCCCTTGGCGATGGCCAGACAGTTGTCCTCGAAGGCAGCCACCAGGCTTCGACGGAGCAGCCACTCGAAAGTCCGCACTCTCATGGCGAGTCCCGCGGCGCTACTTCAGGATCACCTTCGCCACGCCGGCGTTATTGGCGCTGTCGGCGACGCGGATGACCACCAGGTGCTCGCCGGGAGCGAGGCCGGTGAGATCGAGCGCGAAGTTCTCGTGGGGCGAATCGATCACCCCATCGGCGGCTTCCACGGGGATCCAACTGGCGGCGTCGAGGGAGTACTCGCAATGGCGCAGCGAGGAAGCCGCATCGCGCGCTTCCCACTCGATGTGGGCGGTTGAGCCGGAGCGGCGCACGGCGCCGACGGTCACGGTGGGCGGCGTATTGTCGATGATGACGGGAGCGCTGACCAGTTGCGCCTCGCGCGCGGTGGACGGTGGATTGCTCTCGCGGTCGGAGGCCACCACGCGGAAAAAGTACTTGCCGTCGGCCAGCACGTCGGCGTCGAAGGCCAGGGAGTTTTCGTGCAGCCCGGCCTTGAGAAGTTTCCACTGGGTTTCGTCGTCGCCGCGGAAATAAACGGCGAAGACCAGGCGGTCGCCGTCCGGATCGTCGGCCTGCCAGGAGACCACCACCTGCTGCGAGGCAGCCCGCGGCAGCGTCTGCGCGGGCGTGCCGGAGGAGGTGGCTGCACCGGCGTCGCCGCCATCCGTCACCGTCACCGTGTAGGCTGCGCCGGAAGCGGGGCTGGAAGGCGGCTTGGCGGACGGCGCGGCTGGAGAGGATTGAGCCGCCACGTTGATGCTCCGCACCACCGGCGGCGAGTTCTGCGGCAGGTAGGCCAGCGTGACGCTGTCGAGCACCGGGGTGGCCCCGCCGCCGCCAGCCAGTTCCGCCTTCCATTGAATGAACCGCGCGTTGGGGCTGGCGATGCGCGAGGCGGCCGGGTTGGTCAGAGGCTCCGACCATTCGCTCCAGGTGCGATCGGGTTTGGCGGAGTTGCCGGCGCGGGTGCGGAACTGAATCGAGCAACCCGCGGGAAGATCGGCGCGCCAGCTCAGGCTGCCCCAGCGGGAGGCGGTGCCGGAATCGTGCACTGGAGCTTCGTAAGCGCCGCTCGCGCCGGGCCCCTCGCCGAGCCGCAGGATGCGGCCCATGTTGCTGGTGGCGGCCAGGATGGAATGGTCGGAGGGCAGCAGCCGGGTTGCCTGGCCTTCGTTGGTCTGGGTGACCAGGGTGACGCGGCGGTCGGGCGCCAGCCCGTAAATGCGGCCGCTCACATCGGTGGAAAACAGAAGCTGCCGTTCGAGCGCCAGCAGGTCGTAGACGTTCTCCTCCTTGGAAGTCCACAGGGTTTCGACAGTGTTATCGGGATTGATGCGATAGACGGCGGACCGGTCGACGCCGGTGAGATCGACGCTGGGGTTGAACTGGGCGCTCACCGCCGGCACGCCGGGGGCGGGCTGCGCCTGCGGCGGCGGCTGCGGCTGGACCGGCGGCTTGAGATCGCCGGCCTGGGCTTCCACGGTGATGGTGCTGGTGGCCATGGGCACGCCCAACCCAGCGCCCGCGCCCAGGGCCGCCTGGTTGGCCGCCTGGGTCTGCCGGGCGACTGCGCCTCCCAGCGCGGCGGCATAGACCGAACCGTCCGGCATGGGCACGATGGCGCGGATTTCCGGCAGGCTGGCATCGTACAGGACGAAGGCCTTGTCCCTGGCGGAAATGCGGTAGAGGATGCCGTTGGGCGCGGTGCCGGCCAGCAGCCGTCCCTGGGAGTCCACAGCCATGCCGGTGACGTGAGCCTGGCCGGTCTCGTAGTACACCTCGCCATGGCCGGCGCTATCCACGCGAAAGATCTTGCCCTGGTCGCCGGTTCCCACGTAGAGCGCGCCATCCGGCGCCAGCGTGAGGCACCAGATGTAGCGCGCCTTGGGGGCAAAGTACTCGGAAGCCTTGCCGTCTTCGATGCGGTAGACCTTGCCATCCGGGGAAGAGCCGGCGTAGACGATGCCGCCCGGGTCCACGGCCAGGGCGAAGACTTCCGGCTGGTCGGCGGTCCACAGCAGCGTGGATTTGCCGGAGCGGTCGATGCGATAGACGCGCCCGCGATGCCCGGTGGCGGCATACACGCTGCCATCGGGGCCTTCCGCCGCGCTCCATATGGCGGGCTGATCGGAAGCGAAGAGGGTGTCGGTTTTGGGGGCCAGGGAAATGCGGCCTTCGCGGCTGAGCGAGATTCCGTTGAAGCGGCCGCGCACGAAATCGTTGTACGAATTCATCTCCCAGGTGGCGGTGCCGCTGGGCGACAGGAGCGGAGGCCAGGCCGCGGCGAGAGCGACGGCGAGCGCGGCCGGGCGGACGAAAGCGCGAGCGAGGGGCGTCATTCCTTGATTTCCACCTGTATGGTTTTGACTCCGGAGAGGACCATGTCGCCAGCGTCCAGTTCCATTTCCCCGATCTTGGAATTGCGCGTCTGGGCGATGCCGGCGACGGTGGCCACCGAACCCTCCAGGACCAGCACGGCGGAAGGCGGCGGCGCGGGCAGATCCGCGCCATCCAGTTGAAACGCGGGTTCGGCGCGCCAGACGCGCACATAAGCCTTGTTGTTGGGGTGCAGGCCGTTGACGGTATTGAGAAGCTGCCCGACGCTGCGTGGAGTGGCCATCAGGGTCTGGCGGAAGTCGGCGAGATTGGCGGTCGCGGCGTCGGCCACAGTGAAGAACAGCGGCCCCGGCTGGGCGCCGATGGGAACCTGGTATTCCACCTGGCGGGTGGTTTCCGCGCCGTCGTCCCCCAGCAGCAGGACATTCAACTGGAGCTTTTCTCCGGGCCGCACTTCGCGGCGGGACGCGGTGAGGGAATCGATGGTCAACTGGTTCTTGCGGTCGAAGGCTTCCACGCGGAGGGTCACCTTTTTCAGCGCCAGGGACCGGTATCCGCTCTGCATCACGTAGGCCATGGGGAGGGCGGTGGTGAGCGAGATCAAGGTGGAAGCGCCGTTGTCGGCGGCGTAGATGTTGTTCAGCCGCACGGGCGCGGGAGCGTTCTGAAATTCGATCTCGCCGGTGACGCGCAGGCTGGCCGCCCCGACGCTGCGCTCGGTCGCATCGACGGCTGAAAAAACCGCCATCTGGAGCAGCAGCGGAGAGAGCAGCGGATCGCTCACCATTTCAAACTGGTAGGACTGGACGGGCCGCCCATCGCGGGAAACGCCGATGGAAACCGGAGCCATGGGAGCGCGCCGCCCCAGAACGCCGGAGATAGCGGCGTCGCGGTCCTGGGCGATGGTCCCCATCCACTCCTTGGACGTGGCCAGTTTGAACGAGCTGTTGAGGCTGGCGAGCAGGGTAACCACTTCGGCGCGGGCGAAGGGCAGGGCGGTGGCTCCCACCGCCAGGAAGCGGTGGCCGAAAGCGTAGATGCGATCGCCGTCGACATAGGTGACCGTGCCGCTGGCGCCCAGGCTGAGGTCTCCGGCCAGCAGTTGCACGCCGATCATGGAACCGGGCTTGAGGCGGGCCGGGTCGCCCATGGCGGCATTCGGGTTGCCGCCGGTGGAGATGGCCTGGCGCGGCTCCAGCCCCAGGGCGCGCAGTTGCGGGGCGAAGGCGTCCAGGGTTGCGCGGCTGAATCCGCCGAACGCGAGCGGCGTCGCGATCTCGATCATGCGGGGTTGGCCGGCCGGCGAGGCATCGGGCCGCGGAAGCGCCGCGGCGAGGTCGCCCGCCAGCAGGGCGGCGGCGGTGCGGGGCAATGGCGGAGGCGCGCCTTCGGCCAGGGGTGCCGCGGCGCGGATCATCTCCTCGATGGGCCGGATGCCGGCGATGGGATCCTTGGCGAAGGGAAACGCCATGGCGATGGCGCCGGCCAGTTTGCCGTCGATGTATACGGGGCTGCCGCTCATCCCCTCCATGACGCCGGTATGTTCCAGCGGACCGCCCGAGAGCCGGCCCAGGATCAGCGACTGCCTGGGTCCGAAATTGTCGAGGACGCCCAGGATTTCCACCTGGAATTCGTCCACGCGGTCCCCGGAAAACACCGTGCGGCCGGTGGCGCGCATGCCCGCACGCACGTCCTGCAAGGGGAAGAACGACGGCTGGGCGGAAAGCACGCCGCCGAACGCCAGGATTACGGGGAGCAATCTCCGGGGCACACCACCATTGTACAGGGGCGCTGGAAGGGGATTGGCCGCGGCGAGGTCCTGCGGGACGGCACGAACCTGCCGCCGGTGCGGACCCGGGCCGGCGGAACCCGATGCGGCGCGCCCGGCGGCGCCTTGCACGCCTCAACGGACTCCCGATAATACACATGAGGAGTGTGTATCTCAAACAGCGCTTCCCCGATCGCCGACCGACTCCAGCGGCGGAGCGCTCGGCGAGCGAAGGGTCCGGACATCCCGCATCGGCGGCTGGCCGAAGAGACGGCTGTACTCCCGGTTGAACTGGCTGGCGCTTTCGTATCCGACCTCGAAGGCCGCGCTGGCGGCGTCCAGACCATCCATGAGCATGCGGCCGCGCGCGGCCTGCAACCGAAGCTGTTTCTGATACCGCAGAGGACTCATGGCGGTCAGCACCCGGAAATGATGGTGCAGCGTGGAGACGCCCATGCCCGCGATTTCCGCCAGATCTTCCACCCGCAGCGGCTTCGCGTAGTTCACCCTGATCCACGAGATCGCTCTGGCCGTCCGGTGGCTCTGCTCTCCCAGCGTGGCAATGGCCCGGAGACGCGCACCCTCCGGCCCCCGCAGAATCCGGTAGACGATCTCGCGTTGAATCAGGCCGCTGAGAAAGGGAATGTCCCGCGGCGTGTCCAGCAGGTCCACCAGCCGGCAGCATGCGCCGAGGAATTCCACCGTGGTCTCACCGGTCGCCATGCCGGGACTGTCGGACGGCGCCTCCACCACCTGAATCTCCTCCCGGCTGAGAAGCTCGCGGACTACGGGCATTTCGAGTTTGAGCGACATCGCCAGGCAGGGCGCCTCTTCACTGGCCTCGACCACCCGGCTGACGACCGGTAAATCGACCGACGTCAGCAGGAATCGCGACGCATCGTAGATGAAAGTGGTTCGGCCCAGGTCCACCCGCTTTCGCCCCTGGGCGATCACCGTCACGCTGGCCTCGTAAGTCATGGAGCACGGAGCCGTGCGGGCGGTCCGGCGCACCAGCGTCAGGCCCGGAATGTCCGTTACCCGTTTCTCTGCCGAGCCCATGAACAAGGCAATCTTGCGAGCCAGCTCCGCCCGCAACTCGCGGGCCCGATCCGGCAGCGGAGTAACCTGTTCCCTTTGGTTCTTCATGGCAGCGGTTTCGCCTCCTCTACCCATATGATACCCGCAGGCTGTGTGCTCGAATCAACAGTGCAAGAGAAATAGGCAAGAAATCGGAAGGATCGGGATACCGCTTCCAGGGAGCTCCGGCCTAAACTGGAGATGAAAGAAACGGTCCCTGAGGAGAAACGAAAATGCAGAAGCGCAAACTTGGAAACAGCGGCCTGGAAGTATCGGCTCTCGGGCTCGGCTGCATGGGAATGAGCTTTTCTTACGGTCCGCCCAAAGACAAGCGGGAGATGACCGCTCTTATCCGGGCAGCCGTGGAACGCGGCGTCACGTTCTTCGACACTGCCGAGGTCTACGGCCCGTTCCTGAACGAAGAACTGCTGGGAGAAGCTCTGGCTCCCGTCCGCGACCAGGTCGTGATTGCCACCAAATTCGGGTTCGATCTCGATCCCAATCTCGATCCCCGCGGGATGAAGGGTCCGGCGGGCCTGAACAGCCGGCCGGAGCACATCAAGCAAGCCGCCGAGGGCTCGCTCAAGCGGCTCAAGATCGAAGTCATCGACCTGCTCTATCAGCACCGGGTTGACACGGGTGTGCCGATCGAAGACGTCGCGGGAGCGGTGAAGGACCTGATTCAGGAAGGCAAGGTCAGGTATTTCGGCCTTTCCGAAGCGGGAGTGCAAACCATCCGCCGCGCGCACGCCGTCCAGCCGGTCGCCGCTCTCCAGAACGAATATTCGCTGTGGTGGAGAAAACCCGAAGCGGAAGTGATCCCGACGCTGGAGGAACTCGGCATCGGCCTTGTCCCGTACAGCCCCCTGGGCAAGGGCTTCCTCACGGGCAAGATCGGCGAAGACGCGAAGTTCGACAGCTCCGATTTTCGCAGCACCCTGCCGCGCTTCACGCCGGAGGCTCTCAAGGCGAACCAGGCGATGATCGATCTGCTCGCCGGCATCGGGGAACGGAAGGCGGCGACACCCGCGCAGATCGCGCTCGCCTGGCTGCTGGCCCAGAAGCCGTGGATAGTGCCGATCCCAGGCACCACCAAGCTGCATCGCCTGGACGAAAACATCGGGGCACTCTCGGTGGAACTCACGCCCGGCGATCTGGGCGAGATCGATAGCGCCGCCTCCAGGATCGCGGTGCAAGGCGCGCGGTATCCCGAAAGGCTGGAGCAAATGACCGGCCGCTGAGCGAGCGCGCGAAGGAGTTCAGGAAATGGAGATCAAACCAAGCGGCTCACAGCCTTCCGCCAAAGGACCGGCGGATTACTTCACCGGCACGGTGCGGATTGACCCGCTGTTCCACCCGCCCGCGCCGGCCCGCGCGTTCGGCGCCAGCGTGACGTTCGAACCGGGCGCCCGCACCGCATGGCACACCCACCCGCTGGGCCAGACGCTGATCGTGACGGCCGGTTGCGGCAGGGTGCAGCGCTGGGGCGGACCGGTCGAGGAAATCCGGCCGGGTGACGTTGTCTGGATTGCGCCCGGTGAGAAACACTGGCACGGCGCCGCGGCCACCACTGCCATGACGCACATTGCCATTCAGGAACAGCTCGACGGAAAGGCCGTCGACTGGATGGAACACGTCAGCGACGAACAGTACCGAGCCTGAGCGAAGGCCAGGCGGCGTCCCCGGTCAGGCCCGCCGTATCTTTCCGTCCGCCGACAGACGCAGCTTTTCGCCGCGCCACTCCACGGTCTTGCCTACCGATCCGGCCAGCCACACGGCGAAGCCGAACAGGTCGCGCAGGGGGATGAGCCAGGCGTCCGCCGGGACGCGGCGGTCCTTCAGGATGCCGGCGCCGATCCACACCCCCGCGATCAGGCGCAGCCCCAGCGCCGCAGTACCCGCCCACCACTGGCCCGCGGCGAAGGCTACCAGCGCCCACAGGGTGGCGTGCGTCACCACGTAGCCGAAATATCCCTGCGGCCGGGAAACGCGAATGGTGCGCGACCACCGCACCTGGTGCTTCCAGGTCTGCGCCCAGGATTCGGCGCCCAGATTCGTCTCCACCACCTCGGGCGCGAACGCGATGCGGTAGCCGAGGCGGTGGATGTGGCAGCCGAGCTGGTAATCGTCGGCCAGGAAATCGGCGATGGCTTCGAAGCCGCCGGCCTGGCGCAGCACCTCGGCGCGGAAGACCATGGTCGAGCCCAGTGCGAATTCCGCCTGGCCCAGCATGCGCGCCACCAGCACGCTGGGAGCGAATTCGGTCGCGATTCCCAGGGCTTCGGCGCGGGATGGCCAGGATGCCGCGCGCGCCCGGTAGAGGCACGTGACCAGGCCCACCTCTGCGTCTTCCAGCGGCGCGGTCACGGCGCGCAGATAGCCGGGCTCCACGCGAATATCGCTGTCGCTAACCAGCAGCACAGGAAAGCGGGCGTGCCGCGTGAGCTCCGCCAGCACGCCGGCCTTGGCGTTGGGCGCGGTGGTCGAAACCACGTGCAGCGAAATGCGCCGCTGGGGAAATTCGCGGCGCAGGCGCTCGATATCCTCTATGGCCGGGTCGCTCGGGTCGGCCACGCCGAAGAGGATTTCGAACTCCGGGTAATCCTGCGCGGCGTGAGACAGGATGGCTTCGTAGAACCGCGGGTCGCGGCCGCGCACCGGCTTGAGGATGGAAACCGGCGGCGGCGCGGCGGGTTGCGCCGCAGTACCCGAAACGCCGCGCCATCGGGCGGCGGCGGCGATAGCGAGCAGGTAGTAGGCCGCCGCGGCCAGCGCCGGCGCCGCCAGCCAGATCACAGCGATACCAGCGCCACGCCGCCGATCACCAGCGCGGCGCCCGCCCAGCGCAGCCAGTTGACGTGTTCCTTCAGAACATACTTGGCCATCAGCGTTTCCAGAGCGTAGGTGACGGCGGTGACCGGAACGGCGTAGCTCAAATTGGAAATGGTCAGCAGGCGCATGAAGGCGAAAAACGAAACCGCCATGGCGGCCACGTATCCGATCACGAAGCGGTTGCGCGTTAGCACGGAAGCGGCGCGGCCGAGCGCTCCAGGGCGGAAGTCGCGGATTTCGCCGTGCCGCCGCATGCCCATGGCGGCCAGGACTTCGCCCACCGCGGTGGCCACCACGATGATCCCGAGCAGCAGCAGTTTCACCGCGCCGGCTCCCGGGCCGGGTGGGCCGTCTGCACGGCGGTTCCGGCGCCCACCAGGGCCACCCCGGCCATGATCAGCACAATTCCGGCCCAGCGCTGCACGGTGATTTGCTCGTGCAGGAACAGCTTGCCCTCGAGCGCCACCAGCACATATCCGATGGCCGTGACCGGCAGCACGTAGCTCAGATCCGCCCAGCTCAGCAAGGTCATGCGCGAGAGCATCCAGGTTATCAGCAGGACCACGCCCAGGGCCGCCCACGGCCGGAACAGCGCCGCCAAATATGCCAGCGGCGTGGGCAGATCGGCGGGCATGCCCCGTTTCAGACAGAAGTTGCCGGCCACGTTGCTGAGCACCACCACGGTGGCGCAGGTCCAGGTTTTGGCTCGCAGTCGCGCGGTTTCAGAGGACATGGGCGATGGTGTGGCGGCCGGAGTGGGCCAGGCGCTTTCGCCCGGCAATTGCGGGGTTGGCGGGCGGAAGCGGCTGCCCCACCAGCGCGGTCATGGCGTTAATCGCCCGCACTGGCCGGCGCCGGCTTGGGGGCCGACTTCTGCTCGGAGACGAACTTCTTGCGCTTGGAGCGGAGCGCCATGTATTCGCGGGCTTCCTTGGCCAGGCGGCGCCGCTCTTCGCCGTTGAACACGGCCTTGCGCACGATGCGCCACACCACGCGCGGGCGGAAGAAATACTCGCCGTAAAACTTTTCCACCCAGTCCACCAGTTCGCCGCGGTCCAGGCCGGGATAGATGATGTTGGGAAGCTGATGGCCGGTTTCGTCCGTCATGGAATCGATGGTGATCAGGTTGTTCTTCTTGACGTATTCGAAGAACTCGGTGCCGGGATAGGGGTGCGCGATGGAAACCTGGATGGTATCGGTGTCCATCCGCTTGGCGAAATCGATGGTCTTGCGGATGCTCTCGCGGGTTTCCCCCGGCAGGCCGATGATGTAATCGCCGTGCACCAGCAGGCCGAGCTTCTTGCAATTGGCGGTGAAGCGTTCCGCCATCTCCACCGTGGCGCCCTTCTTGATGTTCTTCAGGATCTGCGGGTCGCCCGACTCGTAGCCGACGATCAGCAGCCGGCAGCCGGCCTCTTTCATGGCGCGCAGGGTTTCGTAATCGGTGGTGACGCGCGACGTGCAGCTCCAGGTGAACTTGAGCGGAGCGAGGTGCCGGCACAGATCGATGGTGCGCTCCTTGCGGTAATTGAAGGTGTCGTCGTCGAAAAAGATTTCCTTGAGATTGGGGAACTGCTCCAGGGCGTAGCGCGCTTCGGCGGCCACGTCGGCGGAGGAACGCAGCCGCCAGCGGTGGCCGGAGTGCGTCTGGGGCCACAGGCAGAAGGTGCACAGCGCCGGGCATCCCCGCGAGGTGTAGAACGAAAGGAACGGGTTCAGCAGGAAGGGGACGTTGTAGCGGGTGATGTCCAGGTCGCGTTTGTAAATTTTGGTGACCCAGGGCAGCGCGTCCAGGTCCTCGATGGCCGGCCCTTCGGGATTGTGCACCACGCCGCCGTTTTTGCGGAAGCTGACGCCGGGAAGTTCCTCCAGGGGCTTGCCCTGGGCGTAGCCGGCAATCTGGTAATCGAACTCGCGGCGCACCAGGAAATCGATGGCCTTGTGGGCGACCAGCGTGCGTTCCGGATCGACGGTAACGGGCGGGCCCACGAAAGCCACTTTGAGCCTGGGGTTCGAGTCCTTCATCATCTCCGCCATTTTGACGTCGACGTGGAAACCGGGGGTGGAAGTGTAGAGCACCAGCAGTTCGAACTGGCCGGCCATCGCCACGGTCTGCGGGATGGAGATCTTGTGGGGCGGGGCGTCCACCACCTTGCTGTCGGGCAGCATGCCGGCCGGGTAGCAAAGCCACACCGGGTACCAGTAGGATTCGATTTCGCGGGATGCCGGCCAGCGGGAACTGGCGCCGCCATCGAAGCTTTCAAACGAAGGGGGATTCAGAAACAACGTTCGCATCGAGTCTCCACACCGGGCGCCACGCGCCGCGGCGGCGTGCCGTGCTATTGCGCGTCAATATCCTCGTCGGCGGTGGTGTCGACGCAAAAATTGCTGAAGTCCATCTTCAGCTCCGCGGGACCCACCAGCCGCGTGTCCACGCGTCCGGCCACGAGGCGGGGAACCGACATCCCGTCGCGCACGTCGTACTGCCGCGTGAAAGCAAATTTCTTCACCCAGATGGACGGATTCTTGACCATGTAACCGGTCTCCTGCACCCGCAGGTAGGTTTCGGCGTCGATCCAGATCTCGCCCTTGAACAGGTGCTCCCGCTTCCTCTTCGGCGTCACCTGGAAAACGTGGACCGCGCGCCCGCCGAACTGGTTGCGGCCCTTGTACAGGAACTTGTAGTTGTCGGGCGTCACGGCGAAAGAAAGGGACTGTTCGCTCTGGGCATCGATTTCGGCCTGCAGGAAACGCGCGATCACTTCGTTCTTGACCGTGTTGTCGCCTTCGAAACCCAGTACCTTGTAAGTGATGCGCCCCAACTTCGAGATGTGGCGCAGGGCATGCAGCTTGCCGTGCTTCTGCAAGCTGGGAAGCGAAGCCTCGATCTGCACTTCCATGGACGCGCCCCTGGCGGATTGCGCCTGGCTGAGCATCGCGGAACAGTAATTCTGCACGATGACATCAGGCGTCAACTCGGGGGACTCGGCGCCCCGCGAGAACGCGCCAACCGAAAGTAAGGACACCACCAGTATGCCGGCCTTCAAGCACAGCCCCCGCAACCGAAACTCAAACCAAAGATCTTCAGTGTACCAGATGTGCGCTGTCCATGAACCGTTTCAAGAAGCAGGTGTGGAATTGCCAACCCCCGGCCCCGGCTAGGGGACGCCGAACAAGTGTGCTGGTTACAGGTTGAAAGCCCTGCCGGGGACCAGCCGGATAGTACTAGTTAGCATCAAACTGTGTTTTCCATCGCTCTATTGCTCCGGGTTCGGGAAAGAGGTACATTCGCGTACAGATGCACTCGGTTTTTGCTAGAACTGCTGCGCCATGGCTCGCCTTGGCTTGGTCCTTCTCTGGGGGCGCAACCGCATACGCTCAGGAACCCCAGCAGACCACCGTCTGCCGGATGAAGAGCAACCCAGCCGCCTATGACCACAAACTCGTGCAGGTAACCGCCTTTGCCTCCCGCGGGTTCGGGAACTTCACCCTTTTCGACCCCGAGTGCCAGGCTTGGCCGGAGATCTGGCTGGAGTATGGCGGGCTCAACTCTTCCGGTACCGCAAACGCCTCTGACATGTTCGCGAGTCGAAAACGTGCGAAGCCGATCGAGATTGAGGGAATCACCGTCCCCTTGACCGAAGACAAGGCGTTCCGCGATTTCGACCGCCTCATTCAGAGGCCGCCCGAGTCCATCGCCCGCGCCACCCTGGCCGGGTGGTTCTTTGCCGGAAGCCGCGGCGCCACTGCCGATTCGGCCTCCGGGTACGGCCCCATGGGATGTTGCAGCCTGCTGGTAATTCAACAGGTTCTGGAGGTGGATCCGGAGAACCGCACCGATGTGGATTTCCGCACCGAGCCCGACCAGCCAACCGCCAGCAAGATCGGATGCGGGGTCAAGATTGTACTGGAGGGAGCTTCCCCCAGTAAGATTGCGGCCCAGCGGCAGGCCGAAGCCGGGCCGCGCGCGTGGTCCATGGACGATCCGGCGCGGGTCGCCTCGGATGCCCTGATCGGGCTGCTGAATCTCGCTCCGGAGACCGCCATCAACTTGACCCAGGTGCGAAAGTTGCCTGGGCGGTCGATCTTTGAGTGGAAGCCGGGCGGCAAAAAAGAAACCTACACAGTGGTGGTACATCGCCCCTATTGGTTGTCCTTCTATGCCCAGGATCCCAAGAAACTTGCCTGGGTGGTCATGGCGGTGTACGAGTTTTCGTGCCAGTAAGCCGGAACTTCCGGGGGCGGACCTGGAATTGCCCGTGATTGTGCGTGGCGTCTCAATTCTCTCGGAAAACAAAGGGGTTCCGCGCCGTGATCGGCGCCCTGATGGTGCCAACAGCCTCGCTGGCTGTGGCATCCTGCGCCATCCTCTCGGCTCAAACCCTGCTTAATACCAGGAACCTGAGCGGCTCCGCCGCCGACACGCCCACCGCCATCGCCGCCGATTCGCAAGGGAACGTGTACCTCGCGGGCGCCACCACCTCGCCCGATTTCCCTCTCACCCAGGCGCTCTTTCAGCAGCTTCCCGAGCCCGCCCTGCGCGTCTCCACGGATGGCCGGACGTTCCTCCCCGTGGCGCTTCCGGTGCCCCAGGTGAATACCGTGGCGGCTTCGAGCGATGGCAGCGTGGTGATGGCCGGCACCAACACCGGCCTCTACCGCAGCTCCGACGGCGGCGCCACCTGGGCGCTTTCCGCCACGCTCACCGGCCAGGTGCTGGCGCTCGCCTGCGATCCCAGCGGCTCCGGCACGGCCTACGCCGTCGTCCTGGCCAGCACCACGTCGGGCGGTGGTCTGGGTTCGCTCACACCTCCCCTCACGAGCTGGACCTGGACCATCTACAAGAGCACCGATAGCGGCGTCACGTGGCAGACGTCTACGTCCATCTTCCTGACCGCCTTCGCCGCCGCGGTGTCGCGCATCATCTTCAACCCGGCCGACCCGTCCACGGTTTACGCTCTGGTGAACCAGGCCCTCATGCGCTCGACCGATGCCGGCGCTTCCTGGCAACAGCTCACCATCCCGGCCGCGCAAGCCAACCTGGGCCAGACCAACCCCACCGGGTTCGCCATCGCTCCCTCCCAGCCCAACATCGCTTACGCCACCACCTATTACTTTCCAATGATGAGAAGCTCCGACGGCGGCGTCACCTGGCAGCCCGCCGCATCCATCGGCTCGGCCGGCGAGTACGCTATCGCGGTGGACCCGCAAGACGCCTCGGTCGTCTGGCTGGTGGATGGCGCTGGCATCCACAAGAGCACCGACGGCGCCGCCACGTTTCAGAGGGTGGCCGCCATAGGCGACGGCTCGTGGCAATCCATCGCCGTCTCGAGCACCAATTCCTCCGAGGTGTTCGCCACCGACCAGCACAACGTCTACGCCACGAACGATAGCGGCGCGACCTGGACCACCATCGCCTCCGGCCAGCTCAACGCCGTCTCCGCCCTGGGGAGCCGCATTTACCTGGCCGGGTCCGTTTCGCCGACCGTGTTTCTGACCAAGCTCGACCCCACCCTGACGCAGATTGTCTACTCCACTTTCATCGGCCCCGGCAGCGTCTCGCGCATCGCCGTCGACCCGGCCGGCAACGTCTTCCTGGCGGGCACCACCCAGTCCCACTCGTTTCCCACCACCCCCGGCGTTCTGGGCCGCGATTTCGTCTCCAGCTCCGCCGGGTTCGTCAGCAAGCTCCGCGCCGATGGCGCGGCGTTGCTCTATTCCACGCTGCTCGACGGCGTGCCGCCCAACGCCATGGCCATCGACGCGGCGGGCAACGCGGTGATTGCCGGCGCCACGACGGGCTGGGTTCCCGTGACGCCGAATGCCGTTGAGGCCTCCTGGCCCGGCCCGTGCTACAGGTCCACCGCGCCCGGCGAGACGCTGGAAACCTCCACCCACGCCTTCGCCGCCAAACTGAACGCCGACGCTTCGGCGTACGTGTACGTCACCTGGCTGACCGGCTCGTGCGGAGATGTGGCCAACGATGTAGCGATCGACGCCAGCGGCGCGGCCTGGGTCGGCGGGACAACCTACTCGACCGATTTCGTCACCACGGCGAACGCGCTGGCCCCCTCGTTTCCCAACTTCAGCGACGCCGGCTTCGTTTCGCAACTCAGCCCGGACGGAAGCCGCCTCATGTATTCGACTTTCGTGGCGGCGAACTTCGACTCCTCGGTGAACGCCCTGGCGCTCGACGCGGCGGGCAACCTGATTGCCGCGGGCACGGCCGATGCGCAAGCCACCCCGGGCGCCTACCAGCGGCCGGTTGGCAGTTGCGTCCCGGTGTTGGGCATCGGAGGCTTCGCCGTCTCGGCCGGCACCGATGACGGCTTCGTCATGAAATTCAGCCCCGGCGCGTCGACGCCAATGTTCCGCGCCACCATCGGCGGGTCCTGCAACGATTCCATCAGCCGCATGACCCTCGATTCGGCCGGCAACATCTGGGTGGCGGGCAACACGTACTCCAGCGACTTCACCACCCTGGCGCCGTTCGCGGGCCTCGGCTCCCCGGGTTCAGTGCCCGGAACCCTCGCCGAGCTGGACCCCACCGGCTCCACGCTGCTTTCGGCCAGCATCACCGCCAACCCTGGCGTGGTGGCCGCCGCCCCCGGAGGAATGCTCTATTTCACGGAGCCCGTGACCGTGCCAGGCAAGACTGGAAGCGCCGTCCTGGCCGCCCGGATCGACGCCACCCAAGCCCCCGCCATCGCGTTGGATGCGATCCATTCGTTCGGCCCGGCTCAGCCGATGGGGCCGGCCTATGTGCCGTTCAACATCGCTCCCGGAGAAGCGGTGCGGCTGATCGGCCGGGGCATTGGCCCGGCGATCGAGGCCGATGCCACCGCCGCTCCCGCCCACGTCCTGCCCAGCCTTGCCGGCGTGCAGGTGGCCTTCAACGGCATCCCCGCGGAACTGGTTTCGGTCGAGGCCAACCAGGTCGTCTGCTTCGTCCCCTTCGCCCTGGATGGCACGGCTTCCGCCAGCGTTCAGGTCACCTATGGGAGCGCGGTATCGAATGTGTTCAGCATTGGAGTCGTGCCGCAGAACCCCGACCTGGTCGCCATCGCCAACCAGGACGGTTCGCTCAACTCGGAATCCAATCCCGCCCCCATCGACAGCATAGCCACCATCTACCTCACCGGCCTGGGGCAGACCAACCCGCCATCGGTGGATGGAGCGCTCAATACCTCGCCCGCCATATTGCCTCGCATAATTCCCCAGATCCTGGTGAACGGAGCGATTGAGCAACCGGCCTTCCTGGGCGCGGCTGTGGGGCAGGTGGCCGGGGTGATGCAGATCAACCTCTTCGTGCCCGACCCCGGCGTGAACTACGTAAACGATGATGGCTACATCGGCTCCATGCCCTTCCACATCTGGACCGTCCCGCATCCCTGAGCTTCCAGACAAGGCATCTCGATATTCGTCTTGCCGCAATGATCCCGCAGCCCCTCCTGGTAAGCTCGTACTGTGGATGAATCCGTAACAATCACCATCGGCAAAGCTGAGGCCCTCGTGCTATTTGATCTTCTTGCTGGTTTTCGAGACGGCCTGCATCTTCCAATCCGCAACGACGCTGAACGAGTGACCCTGTGGATGATCGAAGCGTGCCTTGAAAAGGCGCTGGTAGAGCCATTTTCCGCGGAGTACGAGCGCATTCTGGAGGAGGCACGCGAGAAGGTGGTGGCGAGATGGGGATCTCCTCCCAAGTCTCCGAACACCCGAACTTCGTAGGAGCGGGCACAATTCCCCTTGTCTGCGTCTCGCCCTGGCACGCGAGCCCGCAACTGCTTATACGTGTACAATGCCTATCGGCGATGATATGAACCGGAAGCTCACCATCACTGTCAGCGAGACCGTCTATGAGGGCCTTCACCGGGTAGTCGGCCGGCGCCGGATCAGCCAGTTCATCGAGAAGCTGGCTCGCCCGCACGTGGTAGCGCAAGACATCGAAGCATCCTACCGCGAAATGGCCGCCGACCAGGCGCGCGAGCGAGAGGCGCTGGACTGGTCGGAGGGAATGATTGCCGACGCCTGCGCAACCGATCCCCATGCTTCGCAGTGACGTTTGGTGGGTCGATTTTTGACCCGTCGCTGGGAGGCGAAGTCGGGAAGACCCGTCCCGCCGTCATCGTCAGCAACAATGCATCCAACCGCAATCTCAACCGGGTTCAGGTGGTTCGCATAACCGGCAAGGTCGCGCGTGTGTACCCCTGTGAAGCCGCGATCGACTTGAATGGCGAGCCGTGCAAGGCAATGGCCGACCAGATTGCAACCGTCCGCAAGCAGCGCCTCAAATCCAAACTGGCAACCCTGTCGCCCGAGGGGGTCCGCTCCGTGGAGCGGGCGATCTGCCTCCAACTCGGCCTCCATCCCCGCTAGGCAGTCCCCGCCGCCACCATGCCGGCCGGCCCCTACGGAATTTCTCCCGTCCGGCGCAGCAGCGGACGCATGGTCAGGCCCTGCACGAACACCGAGAAAGCCACCACCCCGAAACTTACGGTGACGATCTCCGCTCGCTGGGGCGTCTGGCCGGGCAGGGACAGCGCCAGGGCCAGCGCCAGTGCCCCGCGCAATCCGCCCCAAAACAGCGCGTGCTGATGCCGCATGGCGACGCGCAGGGCGGAACGGCCGAAAAGCGCGCACAGCGGATAGACCGCTACCGCCCGCCCCAGCATGACGAAGAGCAGCGCCACCGCCATCGGCTTGCGGACCCCCGCGAAGTTCTGGCCGGCTTCCTGCATGCCGATCAGCAAAAACACCAGCGAGCTGGCGGCGAAAGCGGCGTACTCCCAGAACGCCAGCATGGCTTCTCTGCCCCGCTCCGACAGCGCTCCGAAGCGGCGTGAGTTTCCCAGCAGAAGCCCCGCCGCGATGGCCGCCACCACGCCCGAGAAATGAAAGTGCTCCGCCAGCAGGAACGACCCGTAGGCCGCCACCGTGGTGACCGTCAGTTCCACCAGGTGGTCTTCGGTCCGTCCGGCCAGTAGCAGCGCCAGGACGCCAGTGGCCGCGCCGCACAGCAGCGCTCCGCCGATGGTGCTGGCCAGGGCCGCCGCCACCGCCCAACCCGACAGGCTCCGCCCGGCCGCCAGGGTCACGGCGACGCCGAAGGCTACCGCCGCCGTGCCGTCGTTGAACAGGCTCTCCGATTCGATCAGCAATGGCAGGCGGCCGCGCGCCTTGGCCTCGCGGAAGGTGGCGATCACCGAAACCGGGTCGGTGGCCGCGATCAGGGCTCCGAACAGCAGCGCGCTGGGCCACGTCCACCCGGCCAGGCAGCGCATCCCGGCCGCGGTCACCGCTCCCGAAAGCGCCACTCCGGCGCTGGCCAGGGTGAGGACTACCGGCAACTGGCGGCGCAATTCGTCCCAGCGCAGCGAAAGCGCGGCTTCGAAAAGCAGGGGCGGCAAAAGGGTATCAAACAGGATTTCCCTGGTAAAGGCGATCTTGGGGACCATCGGCAGGAAGGCCAATCCCATGCCGGCCAGAACCAGGCCCACGCTGTAGGGAAGGCGCAGCCGCCGCGTCAGCATGGCGACCACCGCGGCCACCAGCAGAAGCAGGAGCGCACCCTTGCCGAAGCTCAATTCCATACGGGCTATTTCCCGGGAAACCGACAGTTTCCATTACACCATGGCAAAAGACCGTAATATCCCCCTCAAGGCAGGGAGGTGGAAGAGAAATTGGTGGCGGCGCGCGGACTCGAACCGCGGACCTAGGGATTATGAGACCCTCGCTCTAGCCGACTGAGCTACGCCGCCCGGCGTTTCTCAGTTTAGCAAATCGCCCCGCCCCTTCGCGAATGGGCCGAATCCAAGAAAACTCCGGGGTGGTTCTGTGGAAATTGCCGAGTTAACCACCGGCCAAGCGAGTTGTATACACCCGCACCCTTGACATTTCCGTTAGTTATGCTAACTCATTCTGCCAAGGCCACTTCCAGCCATTGCTGTGGGATGGTGCAAAGCGTAGTAAGTGCTTAGGTTGGTTTCAGTTCGATGACTCGAAAAGGCCGTTTCCCACAGAGATTTCCACAGTTTTGTGGATTCCCCGATCACCCCTTGCGCCGTGCCGATTCCGCCAGGCGGCGCTGCAGGGACTCGGGAACCTCGGCCTCCACCTCGCACCACTCCTGCCGGTACCTCGTCTCGAGGACCCTGCCGTACTGATGCAACAGGGCCAGCGCCGCGCCATCGCCCAGCGGCAGCCGGAAACTGGTGCGCACCACCGGGTCGAGGGGCAATGCCTCGTCGATTACCCGCAGCAGCCGGCCGATCCCCGCTCCGGTCAGCGCCGAGATGGCCACCGCCCGTGGATGGGGCGTGACATCGCTCGCGGCCAGCAATCGCCGGGCGAGGATCCCGGCGCCGCCCTCGCCATCGGCTTCCAGTTCTCCCGCCGGCAGGCGATCCATCTTGTTCATCACCAGGATGCGCGGAATCTCCGCCGCGCCGATCTCCGCCAGCACCTTCCCCACGTGGACCGTGTGGGCTTCCGCCGACGCCGACGAGATGTCCACTACGTGCAGCACCAGGGCGGCTTCCCGCACCTCCTCGAGGGTGGCGCGAAAGGCCCTTACCAGCGTGGTGGGCAGGTTGCGGATGAAACCCACGGTGTCGCTGGCCAGCACGCGCCGCCGCGAGGGCAGCGTCACCGGCCGGACGGTGGGATCGAGCGTGGCGAACATGCGCGCATCGGCCAAAACGCTCGATTCCGTCAGCCGGTTGAAAAGGGTGGATTTGCCCGCGTTGGTATACCCGGCCAGCGCCAGCGTAGCCAGCGGCACCGCGCTGCGCCGCCTTCGATGCAGCGCCCTGCCCGCCCGCACGCCTTCCAGATCGTCTTCTATCTTCTTGATCCGACGGCCGATCCGCCGCCGGTCGGTTTCCAGTTGGGTTTCCCCAGGGCCGCGCGTGCCGATGCCCCCTCCCAGGCGCGACATCTCCACGCCGTGTCCGGCCAGCCGCGGCAGCAGGTAGTTCAACTGCGCCAGTTCCACCTGCATGCGGCCCTCGCGAGTCCTGGCCCGCGAGGCGAAAATGTCCAGAATCAACTGGGTGCGGTCGATGACCTTGCAGCCCAGGGCTTTCTCGAGATTGCGCTGCTGGGTGGGGCTCAAATCGTGGTCGAAAATCACCACATCCACGCCGCCCGCGCGTGCCGCCCCCGCCAACTCTTCCACCTTGCCCCGGCCCACCAGGGTGGCCGCATCGGGCGCGGTGCGGGACTGCACCAAGCGCTCGGCGATCTCGGCGCCCGCGCTGGCGGCCAGTTCCGCCAGTTCATCCAGGGATTCCTCCACCGCCACGCCGGCGTTGCGGGGGGTGGTTCTCCGGGCTTTCCAATCCAGCCCTACCAGGATGGTTCGTTCGCGAGCCGGGTTGCGGAGTGGCGTGCGCTATGCCTCCGAGGTTTCGGTATGCGCCGGAGGTCCGGGCGCTCCTCCACCCGATCCGGCCGCGGCGGCGGCCTGCGGCGCGCTGGCGTGCATGCTGTGCGGAGCCTTCTGTGTCACCACCGTGGACACCGCGTGTTTGAAGATCAACTGTTCCTGGTTGTTGGTTTCCAGGACCAGGGAATATTTGTCGAAACTCTTGATCCGGCCCGACAGCTTCACGCCGCTCATCAAATAGATCGTGAGGACGACTTTGTCCTTCCTGGCGTTGTTCAAAAAACTATCCTGGATATTCTGCGCCGGTTTATTCTCCATCACAGCCCCCCAAAAGACCCTTTCGGGCAAGTAGAACGATCGCAAACCAATCGGCGACTGTAATTGTACAACGTTTGAAGGGCCTGGAGGAAAGGGTGGTGGAAGCCGCGTGCGCCCGCCGGCGCTCAGCTCAGCGGTGCGCTGCCGCAGGCGCCTTGCCGGCGGCCCACCCGGTGGACACGCAGGCCACCGCGCTGCGCGTCCAAGGGCGGACGCGGCATTGCCGTGGGATCGAAAAACTTACCGGGCGCGCCGGCGTCATCGGTGGGTTTCCTGGTACTCGTCGACTTCCTCGCCCGCCGCGATGCGGGCCGCGATCCGCTCCTGGCACGATACGCAGTAGCGCGCCCAGGGCACGGCATCCAGGCGTTTGGTGGAGATCGGCTCTTCGCACTCCATGCAGATGCCGTAGCTCCCTTCGTCGATGCGCCGCAGCGAGTCCGAAATCTCCCGCAGCAGTTTCATATCGATGGTGTTGCGGTTGAGAAAAATCCATTCTTCGTGGTGTTGCTGGCTGAGGTCGCCTTCGTCGGAAGGAATGTCCAGGCGGGCGACCACCTGGGCCGCCTTCTGTGCCGACATGCTGCGACGAACTTCCTCCGCCTTCTTCTCCAGCACCTTGCGGTACTGGGCGGGCTTGGCCTTCAGTCCGATCTTCATAGTGGTACCCATTTCTCGCAAAAACTGTCAGATGAATATGACGTAGTTCCCACCTCAAAAGTTGCAGGGCCTTGGGGAAGGGACTACCGCGCGGATTTCGAAGTATAGCGGTTCGCCGCGGGAAATGTCAATTTTTGGGGAGCCCGCGGTTTTTGTAAACTTCCCGGCGAGGGCCGGAAGCGGGCGCGGGGCGGCGCGCCCGATCGTGGCGGGCCGCTAGCGGGGCCCGTTGGTTTGAACTTTCACGGAGCCGGGCAGGCGGAACTCCACGTGTTGTCCCCCCGGTAACGAGACGCCGCCGGCCTCGAAGTAGTATGTGATGCGAACCGCGTCGTTCCGCCTGCCCGGCTCGAAACGCCACGTGCCCAGGTTCTTCATCGCAAAAGCCGCGAGGAATGATCGCCGCTCGGGTGGAACCGCCTTCGCGTCCGCGACGGCGAGGCCCGACATCGTCCCGTCCCGCCGGATGGTCGCCCTCACGGTTACCTGCCCGGAGGGGTTCGTCTCGCCCTCCGGCGCGGGATAGTAAATGTGCTGAAACTCGAGAAGACACCGGCCGTCGATCTGGAGCTTGCAGACTGGCGTGCCGGTGACGGGCAGATCGATTCGCGTTTGGAGTAGCGGATCCCACTCTCTGTACCCATCCGGGTCGAACTCCAGGTACTCCTGGTGCGCCTCTTCGTCATTGACGTAGACTCCGTGTAACTTGAACTGGTACTCCGCCACTTTCGGCGGCAGGTCCAGGTCACCCGGCAAGAACCCGTCCGCCGCCTCGGAGGAACTGAAGATGTACGCCATCTCTCTTGGCGCGGGAAACGCATGTCTCAGCGCCCCGGCCAGACAGATCAACTTCTCCGGCGCAAAACCCTGCAATGGGATGCTTATGGAGATGACAGCCTCGTGAGCGTTGTTGGCCCATACCCGGCCGACGCGAAACGCGGTTGCCTCGCATGCGCCGAACGCGCATTCGGCGCAGCAGAGTGCCGCGGCTACGGCGAGTATGCGGCCCTTCACACGATCCATTAGCCCGATTGTGGCACACGCGCGGCCCGGCCACTTGATCCTTCCAATCGCCGCTGCCGGTTCCGGGACCACATCGAATAGATCGCTCACCTCCCCGCAGCCGGCCGCTTCGAAGATGGGCGGGTTGAGATTCTTGTGCCGCTCCAGCTTTGCACCACGCCGTTGGCCGTGCCCAGCCACACCTGGCCGCTGCCCTGCGCCGCGCCGAAACCGGAGCCGGAGATCGTCACCGCGGTTCCCGGCAAGCCGATGTTCGGCGTGACGCTCGAAATCGTTGGCGTAATCACCGTGAAGGTCACGGTATTGGACCACGCCCCGCCCTGCTGCGCCTGGGCGTTCCCGCTCTGCGCGTTGGCAGCCACCGTGGCCAGAATCTGCGTGTCGCTCCAGCTCACCACCGCGGCGGGACCGCTGCCCAGCCACACCGTCCCCGTCCCCTGCGCCGCGCCGAAACCCGAGCCGGAAATGGCGACCTGCGCGCCCGCCGCGGCCGTGGATGGCGGTGCTCGGGGCGGCCCGCAATACCGTCGGGCGCTCCACTACCCTGGCTTAGCCCGATCCTCCTACGGCTGTATGTTGATTGCGCACGGATCCTCTCTCCACTGGATCGCCGACCAGACGTATGTGCCGGACTTGGCGGCGATTTCGTCGAGCACCGCTGAAAAGGGAACGTTCTTGGCGTGGACGGCGAAACTTGTCCACTCGTCGGGCCTGTAACCCACGAACAGCTCCCCCGCGGTGCACTTATGGTCTTGCAGCCACTTAGCAACTTCGGGAGCCTGGATTACCCGGCCCGACGTCTCCATTCTCCTCGGGTTCTCCGCGTCGAAAGAGCGGATTGGGACGTCAAGCAGGGAGAGCGGAGAGCCCCGAAAAGTGAAATGGACCGCTCCACTCGCGGTTTCCTTCCACTCAAGCAGCGGGTACCGCGCCACGATTGCGTTGAACACTTCGCCGAGCGTTCCATCCTTGAGCGATATCTCGGCCCAGCAGGCCTCCGGCATGGTGTGTATCCCGTAGACGCCGATCACAACGTGATACTTCTCGGCCAACGTGTGAAGCGCGTCGAATACGTCCGAGCGAACGCTCAGGTCATGCACCGGGATGGATGACGGCGGGGTCTGGCCCGTCTGGGCGCTGGCCACTGCAGCCAACGTGAGCGCCAGGGCCGAGCAGCGGATAGGTGTCTTCATCGTCCTTCCTTTCTTTAGCGGCCAGTGCCCTAATTCGTGCCGCTCCTCTTGCACAGTTTGCTTGGGTCGGCGTTGGGGTCATACTGGCCGGTGATGTCCGTCACCGTAACGGCCGTCGCCTCGAAATCAAGGCAGTTGACCCTCACCAGAATCTCGGTGGAACGGAGCTTGATTAACTGAATCGTGAGGGAGTACATGCCTATCTCAGGCGCCGCGATGGCGGAGCCAAGGGACAGGTCATCCCATAGCATCTTCCTTGAGTCGGTGGCTCCTCTCCCCTTGAGTTGGCCTCCGATGTTCCGGGGGTTGCTGACCACCGTCAGCAGCCGCTCGTCGAACTCCAGGCCCTCCCCAAGCTGCTGCGGATTCTCCCCCTTGGTGAACGCCTTGTACGCCTCGCATGTCTGGTAGCCGTAAAATACCGGCGCAGGCGGGTTTTCGGGATCCCCGTAGCAGTTCAACAGATCGGTGCCATCGTACGGAGGGCGAGTAAAGCTCTCGCTCGTCGGCCCCACCAACGTGAACCACGGCTGCCTGGCCGCAGCTCCATTGGCCGGCAACTGCGGCGACTCAAACGGGCTGGCTCCCCCGCCCTGTTGCGCGAACGCCTCGAAGCTCGTTGTCACATCGACCGGGCTCACCAACACTTGGTCCACAGGGCCAAACGGGTTATAGGCGGTTCCAGTCCACGTCAGAAGGGACAGATCCATCCGCCCCGTCGCATTCCCGTTCGCATCGTAGACAACCCCCGACCGGCCGATCACTCCCACTCCCCCATCGTCCGTTGCGATCTCCGCCTGATCGCTCGGCACCACCCACCGCACGTTCCCACTCATGTCGAAGGCCACTATGTCCGTCCCAGTTGTCCCGACAAACGAGCCGTCCTGCGCCTGCAGCACCGGGCGGACCTGCCCTCCGCCCGGTGCGTTCAGCATGCTCACGCTGCCGCCCGTTATGGTCGCCATGTAAGCCGTCCCCCCCTGCCGCCCAGGTGAGCAGGACCCCCTGGTCCGCGTTCGTGATCAGGCTGGGCTCAAAATTGTACTGCTCTTCGCCCGCGCCCGCCCACGAGAAGACGTCGATGTTGTCATAGGCTCCGCTGCTGTCCACGCGCAGCACCATCAAGTGCCGGACCACGGGAGACGCGTCGGGGTCGACCACGTACTGGTATGGGTAGTAGAAGTACCCGTCCCCCGCGACAATCCCAGGGTAATCGACCTCTATTTGGAACGGTATCGGCGCCCTGAACTTCAGCGTTCCCGTGGTGGGGTCAATGCCGGTCACCGAGAAGTTATCGACGGGCCAGCCATGCTCGTCCAAGGTGGTCGACACTTCCCTCGCGAAGATGGTGCCGTCGGTGTGTACCGCCTCCAGGTAGGCCTCAGCATCCGTTCCGTCCGGCGTGTACGCAGGGTAGGGCTGCCCCGTAATCCCATCCAACTTCCAGATCGAAAAGACACCAAGAACATCGTTGAAGACCGCCAGGCCGCCCTGGAAGTCCGGAAGCGCAAACGTCCAGGACGACGTCGGCAACTGCGCCGTCCACGCCACAGTCCCGTCGCTTGTGATGGCCTGCACCGCCCCGTCATTTTGATACGCGAACACGTCCGCCACCCCGCTCGCGCTCGGCACCGCCGGCACAATCCAGGCCACGCCCGACCCGTCCCCCGGGTTCGACCAAATCACCGTCCCCACCGCCAGCGCCACCGCCGACACCGTCACGTCCGCCGACCCCGTCCCCGCCGTGATCGTCACGTGCCCCGCCGCCACCGCCGTCAGCACCGGCGGATCGTCGGTCGATAGGCTCACCACCGTCGGATCGCTCGATGCCCACGTCAGCCCCGTCACCGCTTGCCCGCCCGGCCCCAGCGCCTGCAGCGTCCGCGTATCGCCCACCACCATGTTCAGCATGCTCGGCACTATCGTGTTCCCGCCCGCCGCCGGCACCGTGAACCCCAGCGCGTTGCTCCACAGGCCGCCGCTGGTTTGAACCCGCGCAATCCCGCTCACCGCGCTCAGGGCCACCGTGGCGACCACCTGCGCGTCCGCCCAGCTCACCACCTGCCCCGCCATGCTGCCCAGCCAGACCACGCCCTGACTTGCCCCGAAGCCCGCGCCCGTAAAGGTGACCGAAGTTCCGCCCACCCCCGAGGCCGGGCTGACGCTCGCGATCTGCGGCACGTTCACGGTGAATGATACCGCGTTGCTCATGACGTTGTTCTGCAACACCTGGGCGTTGCCGGAAGCCGCGCCCGCGCCCACCTGGGCCACGATCAAGCCGTCGCTCCAGCTTTGCACCACGCCATTGGCAGTGCCCAGCCGAACGTGGTGAGCCCCGGCCACCATACCCGGTTGGTTTGGATTCTCACTCCGTCAGGCAGGTGGAGCTCCACGCCGGCGCCGTTCCAGCGGTCCGGGCGTGGGCTGGTCCAGGCCGGTGGGCGACGCGCGCGGCGCCCTTTTGTTTGCTAAGCTTTAGGCGCCGCCCGCCGAAACGCTTTGGGCAAGTTCAACAAGGGCCGCCACTGTCGGCTGGCCGCACCGGTCTCGTGCGCAAGCACGCCCACAGATCGTGCCCGTAAAAGCCAGCGATTACCGCGGCCCAGATGAAATATGGTGCCGCGACGAAAGTTGAGTATGGTGTCACGAATCCAAATTCATGGCGAAGCATCAGGAGCCCCATGCCAGCCACCGCGCCGCCAAAGGCCATGCCAAATACATCCGCCACCCTTCGAGAGCCCATCCTCGGCGCGAGTACGCTTAGGCCCTTTCCGCCCGCTTCGATACTGACGACGTACCAGAGCAGCCCGACCAGCGCAAAATATACAACCGTATCGAGGAGGAACTGGATGGTAAAACGGCCAAAGGGCCATCCGCCTGAAAGCTTGATCAAGCAGTGCCAGGCCAGGGTAGCGGGAGCGTTCAACCCCCAGCAGAATTGCCTATCGGGTGCCAAGAATGTTGGCCTATACAAGGATTGCGGTCTCAAGCGGTTGCTGGATATCAAGGCGACCGCTGCCGCCACCTGGACTGCCGGTAGCACGAGCCTTGCTCTGGTCCGCATTAGCTGCGTCCCTTCGCGGAAATGGGGCACTTGCTGAGCACGTTGTCCTTGATGTAGATGCTGATGCTGAAAGACCCGCCCCCGGCTCCCAGGGCATCGACCAACTCGTCGTCATATAGCCCTGTCATTCCATGCAGCGCCTCATGCAGCAGATTGCTCTCATTGTAGATGTTGATGCCGAGGCCCCTCGGGTCCACGCCGTCCCCGAAGCCGTCGTATAGGACGTTACCCTGGCTGTCCGTTTCCGGCGAGGTGAAGGTCGGCTGCCAGAAGCTTTTGAACGGGTAGCTGGGGGTTATCGTGACGGCGGTCGTTTGGCTGGTGTCCGCAAACTTCTCCTCAACGGTCTGAGTGTTGCCCGGGCAGAACGTCCGCTTGTTGCCTTCTGGGCAGAGGGCATAAGCCATGTCGAGGGTCGAGGTGGCGCCGTTGTAAAAGGTGATTTGATTCTGGAGATACCTAACGAAACTTTCCCTCGTAATCGGTTTGCCGTACAGGTCCCCGTTCTTGAGCCTGCCGAACACGTTGACCTGGGCCGCTGCCGAGCAAGCCGAGTTGGGCACCAACTGGTTTACCAGGTCGTTCTTCGCGTTCCACAGCAAGTCGCGCGGCCCCAGGGGCCCCGGGCACTTGCCGCCATTGTCGTAGCAGCTTGGGAGCGGCGGAAACCTAGCGTTCAGAACCGCGGCGACGTTAGCCGAGTTATTCGCCTTCGAGAAAGGCCACCAACTCGCAGCAAGGTACAGCGGGTTGGCGAGCACTTGGTCCACGGAGCCAACCTGGTATCCATAACCGAACCACGAGTATGTCGGCAAACTCCCCATCTGCCCCGTCGCATTCCCATTCGCATCGTATGTAATCCCCGACTGCCCGATCACCCCCCCATCCGCCGTTGCGATCGCCGGCTGCTCGTTCGGCACCACCCAGCGCACGTTCCCGCTCGCGTCGAAGGCCATCATGTTGCCATCCCAGTCTGCCCCCACAAACGAGCCGTCCTGCGCCTGCACCGCCTGATAGACCAGCTCGCCGCTTGGCGCGTTCACCTGGCTCACGCTCGTGCCCGTAATGGTCGCCATGTGAGGCCCCGTCCAATCACTCCAGGTGATCAGAATCCCCTGGTCCGCGTTTGTGACCATGTTGACGGAAAAGTCGAATTCGTCACTACCAGCGCCGCCCACATCGTACACATCGATATTGTCATACGCTCCGCTGCTGCTCACCCGCATCACCCCGATCCGCCGCGTAGAAGCGTACTCCGTGTCGGGTGAATAGGAGTACGGGAAGTAGGCGTACCCGTCACCCGCAATGATCGGGCTGTACCCGAATTCTATGGGGTTTCCGTCGCTTGGCGGATACGGCCCCGGCACGCTGAACTTCACCGCGCAGGTCGTCGGGTCGATCCCAAATACCGAGGTCGGGTAGTCGCTCGCTCCGTTGGTGGCCCCCAGAATGGTGCCGTCGGGGTGCACCACCATCGTGTTGCCAGACGTGGCGCTAAGCCCCCAGAATCCCGCCCCGCCCGGGCCGCTGCACACCGGATAGGCCTGCCCCGTCATCCCGTCCAGCTTGTAGACCGACTCCTCGCTCACCACGACCAAGCCCCCCTGGAAGTCCGGCAGCACCTCCCTGGGGCCCTTGTACGGCCCGATGTTCGCCGTCCACGCCACCGTCCCGTCGCTTGTAATGGCCTGCACCATCCCGTCATTTTGATACGCGAACACGTCCGCCACCCCGCTCGCGCTCGGCACCGCCGGCACAATCCAGGCCACGCCCGATCCGTCCCCAGGGTTGCTCCATATCACCGTCCCCACCGCCAGCGCCACCGCCGACACCGTCACATCCGCCGACCCCGTCCCCGCCGTGATCGTCACGTGCCCCGCCGCCACCGCCGTCAGCACCGGCGGATCGTCGGTCGATAGGCTCACCACCGTCGGATCGCTCGATGCCCACGTCAGCCCCGTCACCGCTTGCCCGCCCGGCCCCAGCGCCTGCAGCGTCCGCGTATCGCCCACCACCATGTTCAGCATGCTCGGCACTATCGTGTTCCCGCCCGCCGCCGGCACCGTGAACCCCATCGCGTTGCTCCACAGGCCGCCGCTGGTTTGAATCCGCGCAATGCCGCTCACCGCGCTCAGAGCGACCGTGGCGACCACCTGCGCGTCCGTCCAACTCACCACCTGCCCCGCCATGCTGCCCAGCCAGACCACCCCCGGCGAGGCCCCGAAGCCCGCGCCCGTAAAGGTGACCGAAGTTCCACCCACCCCCGAGGCTGGGCTGACGCTCGCGATCTGCGGCACGTTCACGGTGAATGATACCGCGTTGCTCATGACGTTGTTCTGCAACACCTGGGCGTTGCCGGAAGCCGCGCCCGCGCCCACCTGGGCCACGATCAGCGAGTCGCTCCAGCTTTGCACCACGCCGTTGGCCGTGCCCAGCCACACCTGGCCGTTGCCCTGCGCCGCGCCGAAACCGGGATTGCCGCCGGCGGCCGCCACGGAACACCCGCCAAAGAAATCATGTGGGCTTTCCGTGTCTCGGAGATATCAAACTATGAATATCCCCGGACGCAACTTTTTTGGGTTTTCTCTTTGGCCGATCCGCCCGGACCGCGCCCGAAGCTATTTCAGTTTCCCGATGGCCGCCGTCAGTTCCGGAACCACCTCGAACAGGTCGCCCACCACCCCGTAGTCGGCCACTTCGAAGATGGGCGCGTTGGGATCCTTGTTGATGGCCACCACCGTGCGCGATCCCTTCATCCCCACCAGGTGCTGGATGGCGCCCGAGATGCCCACGGCCACGTACAGCTTGGGCGCCACGGTCTGTCCCGAACTGCCCACCTGCCGCGCGCTCGGCAGCCAGCCGGCGTCGCAGATCGGCCGCGACGCGGCCAGTTCCGCGCCCAGCGCGCGCGCCAGTTCTTCCACCACCGGGATGTTCCCGGCTTCCCGCACGCCGCGTCCCACCGACACCACGATCTCGGCCGCCGTGAGGTCCACGTCGTGCCCGTTCTCGCGGAACCGCTCCAGCGGCCGCGTCCGTATGTCGGCGGCCGAAAGCCGCGGCACGAATTTTTCCACCGCCGCCTCGCCCGCCGCCATCCGGCCGGCGCGGTACGCCCCCGCCTGCAGCGACGCGAAGTGGGGCGGGCCGCCGGCGAACCGGACGTCCACATTGACCTTCCCCTGGAAGAGCTGCCGCACCAGCACCACTTCTCCGCCGTCGATGCGGTGCGAGACGGCGTCGCTCACCGCCACGCGTCCCATGGCGGTGGCCAGCTTGGGAAGGAAATCGCGCACCTGGTAGGTGTGCGGAAAGAGCACGATTTCCGGGCCCACCCGCTCGATCAACTGCCGCAGCGCCGTGGCGTAGCCGTCGGCGGTGTACTGCCGCAGCAGATCGTGCTCCACGGCGTACACCGCCGCCAGCCGGCGCCCGGCCAGGTCCCACGCCAGCGTTTCGATGTCCTGCCCGGCCACCGCCGCCGACGCCAGGGTGTTCAGCTCCGCGGCCATCTGCTGGGCCGCCGCCAGGGTCTCGAAAGACATGCGGTTCCATTCGGGACGCCCATCGGGCGACGGCCGCTGTTCCAATATCGCCAGGACGCTCATAGCACGCGCGCCTCGAACCGCAGTTTCTCCACCAGGCGCTCGGCGGCTTCGCGCGGCTCTCCGGCGATCAGTTGGGCGTGCTTGCTGCGCACCGGCGCATAGGCGCGGTCGAGCCTCACGCTGGCGCTTTCCAGGGTCACTCCCAGGTCCGCCGCCTTCAGCCGCTTGACCTCCTTGCTCCTGGCCTTCTTGATGCCCATGAGGGTGGCGTAGCGCAGCTTGCTGATTCCGGACTGGACGGTCAGCAGCGCCGGCAGCGGCATCTCCACGTGCTGGAACCAGCCGCTCTCCAGCTCGCGCTTGACGCGGATGCCGCCGTTGCGCAGTTCCACCTGCATCACGATGGTGGCGTGCGGCAGCCCCAGCAGTTCGGCCAGGATGACGCCGGTCTGCCCGTAGCCCAGGTCGTCGGATTGCAGGCCGGTGAGCACCAGGTCGGGCGCTTCGGTCTTCACCGCCGCCGCCAGCAGCCGCGCGGCCGCCAGCGGATCGAGCGCCCCCAGGTCTTCCTCGATGTGGATGGCGCGGTCGGCGCCCTTGGCCAGCGCCTCGCGGATGGCCTGCGAAACGCGCGCCGGTCCGGCGCTCAACGCGATGGCCTCTCCGCCGTGCTCCTCCTTGAGCCGCAGGGCCGCTTCCAGGGCGTAAGCGTCGGGTTCGTTGACCTCGTAAGCCAGGTCGGATTCCTCGATCCACCTGCCCGTGGCGTCGATCCGCAACTGCGAATCGCGCGCCGGAACCTGCTTGATCGCCACCACGATTTTCATGGAGATGCGAACCCTGGGCCCGCGGCTGCCCATCCCAATCATTCCATCTTTTTGAAGATCAGGCAACCGTTGGTGCCGCCGAAGCCGAAACTGTTGGAGAGCGCGTAGTCGATCTTGAGCGGCCGGGCGTGGTGCGGCACGTAGTCCAGGTCGCAGCCCTCGTCCGGATGATCCAGGTTGATGGTGGGAGGCGCAATCTGGTCGCGGATGGCCAGCACCGTGATCCCCGCCTCCAGTCCCCCGGCCCCGCCCAGCAGATGCCCGGTCATGCTCTTGGTGGAACTCACCGCCAGCTTGTAAGCGTGTTCGCCGAAGGCGCGTTTCACAGCCGCCGTTTCCGCCCGGTCGCCCACGTCCGTCGAGGTGCCGTGGGCGTTGACGTAATCCACCTGCTCGGGCCGCAGCCCCGCGCCCCGCATGGCGTTGCGCATCACCCGGTAGGCGCCGTCGCCATCGTCGGGCGGCGCGGTGACGTGGAACGCATCGGCGCTCATGCCGTAGCCCACCACTTCGGCCAAAATGCGCGCGCCGCGGGCACGGGCGTATTCCAGCTCCTCCAGCACCAGAATTCCGGCGCCTTCGCCGATCACGAACCCGTCGCGGTCGCGGTCCCATGGACGGGACGCATGCGCCGGATCGGCGTTGCGCGTCGACAGCGCCCGCATGGCCGCGAATCCGCCCACGCCCATGGGGGTGATGCAGGCTTCCGTGCCGCCGCAGATCATGGCCAGGGCTTCGCCGTGCTGGATCAGCCGGAACGAATCGCCGATGGAATGGGCGCTGGTGGTGCAAGCCGTGGCCGTGGCCGAGTTGGGACCTTTGGCCCCGCAGCGGATCGAGACGTAGCCGGACGCCAGGTTCACGATGGTGGCCGGGATAAAAAACGGGGAGATGCGCCGCGGCCCGTGCTCCAGCAGGGTCTGGTGCTCGCGCTCGATGACCTCGAATCCTCCGATGCCGCTGCCGATGTACACGCCCACCTGTTCGGCATCCTCCGGCGAAACCTTCAACCCGGAATGCTGCATGGCGCACTCGGAGGCCGCGATGGCGAACTGAATGAAGCGCCCCATCTTCTTGATATCTTTTTTCTCGATGTAGGCGGCCGGGTCGAACCCCTTGACCTCGCCGGCGATCCGGCAGGAGAATGCCGACGCGTCGAACTGCGTGATGGGGCCGATGCCGCTCTCACCCGCGCGGATCGCCTCCCAGGACGCTTCCGTCCCAATCCCCAGCGGCGTCACGAGTCCAACGCCGGTCACTACCACTCTTCGCGTCAAGACAACTCCCCCTGGCGGCAACGGCGGCTACTTCTTCGCGGTCTTGTTGTCGATGTATTCAACCGCGTCCTTGACCGTCGCGATTTTCTCGGCGTCCTCGTCGGGGATCTCCAACTCGAAAGCCTCTTCGAAGGCCATTACGAGTTCGACGATATCGAGCGAATCGGCGCCCAGGTCGTCTACGAACGACGCGTTCATGTCTACTTGGCTCTCGTCCACGCCGAGCTGCTCGACAATGATCTGCTTTACCTTTTGCTCAACTGCCATGATTCCTCCTGGGATATGGTGCGAACGCGTTGATTTTAGCGAGCTTCACCGAGCTTCCGCAACTCAGCCCTTCCCGGCGGGAGTGTTTTCCCGGCGCGCGGGCGTCCGGCTTTGGCCCCAAAGCGGCCGCGGGGCCGCTGTTCGGCGCTCCAACGCGCCCCGTCCAGCGTCGCCCGCGCCCGCGGCCCGCCGGCCTTGCCGCCCGCCCTCCAGTGGCCGAAAACCACCATGGGCGGTGCATTGCAGCCAATCCTGCGCGACCGCAAGTCCATATTCCCCAATTATTTCGCGGGAATTGCATTTTGGCGAAACAGGTGCAATGGGTGAGTACGTCGATTAGAGTGAGGCACCACTTATGAGAAGGATTTCCACTTACCCGTTTCGCTTCGCACTCTCCGGAATGGCGCTGGCTGTCGTAATGGCCGCCGGGCCGGCATGGGCCCAGGACCAGCCGTCCGCGCCGCCCGCCCCCGGCACATGGCGCCACATGGGCGACCAGGCCGCCCCGCAGGCCAACCAGCCCGGCAACGCGCAGGCGCAGGACCCCGAGCCGGTGGACCGCAACGGCCCGCAGGGCGATCCCAACGCCCAGCCGGCCAATGGCCCGCGGCACAACCCTCCGCCCGCCTACGGTCTTCCGCCGCAACTCACCCTCAAACCGGGCACCTACATCAACGTGCGCGTCAACCAGGCGCTTTCCTCCGACCACAATAAGGCCGGAGACACGTTCCTGGCGTCCCTCGCCCAACCCGTCATCGTGAATGGCGTGGTGGTGGCGCCGCGGGGGCAGACGGTCTACGGCCGCGTCACTGAAGCCGAGAAGCCGCACAGCGGCCAGGGCTCGCGGCTGGGTCTGGAACTGACCAGCCTGACGCTGGCCGACGGCACCCAGGCGCCCATCCATACCCTGCTGGTGGCCAAGCTGGGTCCGCAGTTCGCCGGCAGCCCCGCGGCCGCGACCGTGGTAAGCGCCCCCGCGGCGGACGCTCCCGCCGTGTTGACGAACCACAACCACGCCTCGGTGCTCGATCCGGGAACCGTGCTGACCTGCAACATCACGACTCCGGTGGCCATCAACACCGCCAACGGGTCCGAGGCGTTCCGCTACGCCGGGCCCGAGGACTATCAGACCAACGTCACGCAGGTAGCTCCGGCGCCGGCTCGTCCCCGGTCCACTTATGTCTATGGCCCGGGTTACTACCCATATTACTATCCCTATTACTACCCCTATTACTGGGGGCCGAGTTTCGGAATAGGGATCGGCTTCGGCGGCCGCTACGGCCGCTTCTGGCGGTAAACGCCAGAGCGTTTGTGGGGCAGGATGGTATCCTGCGGCGGACCCCCAAGGGGGGTACCCCGTTAACCCGCCCTGGGCGGCCAAGTGCAACGGCCGCCCAGGCGAGTTAGTAACCCGCCGGTGAGCGACCTGCCCCACATAGCGTCAAGCGGCCACCAGGCTGAGTGGTCTTCCTCAGACCACCGGGCGAGCTTCGCTCGCCTCTGGAGTTTCTACATTTTCTCAAGCGGCGGCAGCGCGAACGAGCTGAGTATCCGTGATTTTGGCTTCAAATTGCGTCAGGAGTTTGGGATGTTCCGC
>Ga0326727_10004283_pt1 | contig 43289 bp, 37 predicted proteins | sample MB2enrmetagenome_FD_207643 | JGI IMG/M metagenome (GOLD analysis project Ga0326727, IMG submission 207643) | Lab enriched peat soil microbial communities from McLean, Ithaca, NY, United States - MB29MY | ecosystem: Environmental > Terrestrial > Soil > Wetlands > Peat | place: USA: New York... | reverse complement strand
AACCCGACGGGTTGACTTCATCCGCCCCCGCAATCCCAGCGACGCCTTCTGGAAATAGACGCCCACCAGTCCCGCCAGGGCAGCGACCACGGGGGTCAATAAGTAACCCACCCACGACGGCGCATCCGCGCCGGTGAGGGTGAAGGAGGGCTGCTTGCCGATGACGCCATGCACCACCAGCGCGCCCAGCACCGACGCCAGCAGCACGCCGCCCAGCAACCGGCTGTTCAGGTCGCCGATGATTTCCTCCAGCACGAACGTCGTGGCCGCAAGCGGGGTGTTGAAGGCCGCGGCCAGGCCCGCTGCTGCGCCGGCCGCTGCCGCAAGACGCCGGTTCTGTTTGGCTTCGCCAGCCAGGCCGGCCAGGTTCGAGCTCACCGCGCCGGCCAGTTGCACACTGGGCCCTTCGCGCCCGAGGCTCTGGCCGCCGCCGATGCTGACGATGCCAGCGATGAATTTCACCCATGCCACGCGCCACGGCACCATCCCGAAATCCTTCCAGAAAGCGAGCTTGAGCTGCGGAATACCGCTTCCGGCCGCCTCGCGGCAAAACGAGTTCAACAGCCAGCCCATCAGCAGGGATGAAACGACGATAATGGCCAGGCTGCCGATCAGGAAGGTGGACGTTGACTGGCGGGACAGCCCGGCCAGACCGAGCCGGTAGAGCCAGTTTATGCCCAACTGAAAAAACACCGCTGACGCGCCAGCGCCCAAGCCGTAAAGGCACGTCTGCAACACGACGCGGGACTGCTTGGGCAGCCTTTGGAGGTAACGGAGCAGAATCTGCATATTGCAAAAACAAAAGTCTCTTGCCCGCGCGTGGCCAATTCAAGGTGAATTTTTTCCGGCATTGCAATTTGAAACATTTTTGTTCAAAAATCCTTTGCTGAAACAAATCTATGAACCTGAAACGTAATTTCATCATAATGTTCGTTTCCGCCGGACTGTTTGGCGGGTTGACTGCGGCGCGCGCTTCCGATCCCGGCTACTGGTCTTGGGCGCAGACGCCACCGATGGGCTGGAACAGTTGGGACGGTTTCGCCACGACTGTCAAAGTCAAAGTCAAAGGTCAAAGGTGGAAGGAGGAGAGAGAGAGGAGATGGCAAAGGGAGGTACTGTTAAGATGCGCCTTCTTGTCTTTGCAAACAACAAAATAAGGCCGCTTCACACCGCTTTTGGGAGCGATTATAACCGGTCAGTGCCAAAAAAGGGCAAGCAATTGACAATTCAGGGGCAGCATGGACAATGGCCCCCGGCCATCGTGGTTGCGAATATAAACGAGTCGTGCCGGGGCCACTGAAAAAAGTGAAACCTCATTGGCAACAGGGGCCGGAGTCCGGCCCGCGGCGGCCCGGCATGGTCATACTGCAAATAAAACATTGAAAATTATGAAACGAACAAAACTCTACCTGACAATACTCGCCCTTGCGGCAAGCACCGCGGCCCTGACTGCCGCCGACGCCGGCGCGATCTGGGAGAAGAGCTGCCAGAAGTGTCACGGCGCCGATGGCAAGGGGGATACGAAAATGGGCAAGAAATTGGAAATAAAGGACTTCACCGACGCCAAATATCAAGCTTCCTTCACCGATGAGAAGGCGACCAAGGCCATCAAGGAGGGCGTTAAAGACGGGGACAAGACCCGCATGAAAGCCGCCGAAGGCCTCTCGGACGACGATATCAAGGCGCTCGTTGCGAAGGTTCGCGCGTTCAAGAAATAGCCGAAATTCCGCCAGCGGGACGCCGGCGGATGCGACCGGGACGGTCGCGCTCCTGAACACGCGGCCATGACACCCAATGCCAAGACCGGCATCACCCTTGCCGTTCTGTGCGCGGCCTTCTCGGCGCTCACGCTCGGATTCCTGTCGGGTTCGGGCCAAACGCAGTGGAAACGCCCCGCGATCCCGCTGGTGGACACGAACTTTCTTGACAGGTCAACCACCCGGAAGTCCTACGCGGACCTGGTTCGGGCCGGGGAGGATTTGTCGGATTTTGACTGCTATGCCTGTCATGACAAGAAGAAACCCCCGCCGCTGCGCCTGGACACCAACGGGAACATCCTTGTCGCCAAGGAGCACTCCGACATCGTGATGGGGCACGGACAGCACGGCCGCAACAACAACTGTTTTAACTGTCACAACGAGAACAATCTCGTCCTTCTCCAGCCCCGGGACGGGCGGGAGTTGAAATTCGAGGACAGCCCCAAATTATGCGGCAGTTGTCACGGGCCGACTTATCGCGACTGGGAGGCTGGCGCGCATGGCCGGACCAGCGGATATTGGGACCGAAGCAAGGGCCCGATTGAGCGAAAGGCCTGCGTGAACTGCCACAATCCTCATTCGCCCCGGTTCCCTTCCCGCAAGCCCGCGCCCGGCCCGCATCCATTGCGGGAGATTGGCCTCAACGCCGGTCCGCAGACCGGCCAGGAATGATATGGACAAACCACCGCCGTCTCCAGCCAGGAATCCAGCGCCGCCGGCCAACGCGATGGGGCGGCGCAGCTTCCTCCGCGCTTCCGCCGTGCTGGCGACGGGGTTGGCCGCGCTGGCCGCGAGTCTGAAGCCGCTGCTGGACATGAACGATTTTCCCACCCTGCAGCGGTTCCTGCAGAAGTATTACAAGGAGATGACGCCGCAGGACATGGCCCGGGTTTTGAAGCGGATCGAGGACGAAGTGCAACAGCAGTACGGCTTGCGACCGCATGTGCGGGATTTGAAGCCCATGAACGGCGTCGAATTCGTCTATTGCCTGAACCTCACCCGCTGCATCGGATGCCGCAAATGCGTCCACGCGTGCGTGGCGGAGAACAACGAATCGCGCAACCCCGAAATTCAATACATCCGCGTTCTTCGCCTGCCCGACGGCTCGCTGGACATCGACAAAGCCGAACATTTCTATGCGCCGGAGTCCGTGCCTGAGAAGGGCTACTTCTACATGCCCGTCCAGTGCCAGCAGTGCAAGAATCCGCCGTGCGTCAAAGTTTGCCCCGTTCACGCCACGTGGCAGGAAGACGACGGGATCACCGTGGTTGATTATGATTGGTGCATTGGCTGCCGCTATTGCGAAGCGGCGTGCCCTTATTGGGCGCGGCGGTTTAACTTCACCAAGCCGTCCATTCCAAAGGAACGCCTCAACCTCGACATGGCTTATCTGGGCAACCGCCCGCGGCGCCAGGGCGTCATGGAGAAATGCCACTTTTGCATCCAGCGCACCCGAATCGGCCGTTATCCCGCGTGCGTGGAAGTCTGCCCCGCCGGCGCGCGCAAGTTCGGCAACATACTCGACCCCAACAGCGAGGTCTCCTATATCCTCAGAAGCAAGCGTGTCTTTATTCAGTTGAAGGAGGAATTGGGCACCTCGCCGCGATTCTTCTACTACTTTGACGTATGAGGCGCGCGATTCGGAACTATTTTGTTTTTCTCAGCCGTTGCGCGCGCATCGCCTTTGTTGGCGACTGGCGTTACTACGCGTGGATCGGCCTGCTGAGCGTGATCTGCCTGCTCGGCCTCAACGCCTATTGCCGGCAGTTTGCCCATGGCCTGATCGTCACCGGGATGAGCGACGAAGTGTCCTGGGGTGTTTACATCGCCAACTTCACCTTCCTGGTCGGCGTGGCGGCGGCGGCGGTCATGATGGTTATTCCCGTTTACATTTATAAGAATGAGGACTTGCATGACCTGGTCATCTTCGGAGAACTCCTGGCGGTGGCGGCGATCCTGATGTGCCTGGCCTTTGTGACCGTTGACCTGGGGAGGCCGGATCGTTTCTGGCACTTGATCCCTGGAATCGGGCAATTCAACTTTCCCAAATCCATGCTCAGTTGGGACGTCATTGTCCTCAACGGCTACCTCCTGCTCAATGTCCACATCTGCGGCTATCTGCTCTACTGCCGCTATCGAAAGACCAAACCCGGCAAATGGTTTTACATTCCGTTCGTTTTCATCGCCATCGTCTGGGCCGTCTCGATCCACACCGTCACGGCGTTTCTCTATGTCGGTTTGGGCGGGCGGCCATTTTGGAACTCTGCGATTGTTGGACCCCGTTTCCTGGCCTCCGCCTTCACCGCGGGACCGGCTCTCATCATCCTCGCCATGCAGGTCGTCCGGCGCGTCACCTCTTCACCGTCTCCCGACGCGGGAGCGCCCGCGGCAGGCGGCGCGCCCTTGCCGCAATCAAAGCGCCGCGCCGCCACTCTCGACGACTTCGCCCTGTTGTCCCGTCATCTTCCTGAAATGACCTCCGTGCCGGCCGAGGTCCGCCAGCGTGTTCTTCCGATGGCGGAAGTCCTGGGGGTTCACCCTGGCGATGCTCTGTTGCGCCAGGGGGAAACCGAGGACAGGGCCTTCTTCATCTTGAGCGGCTGCGTGGTGGTGAAAAGGGAAGAGGGGGGGCGTGTTCGGATTACCCGCACGGCCGGGCCGGGGGAACAGTTTGGGGAAATCTCCGCTCTCAACGCCACGCCGCGCACGGCCACCGCCATTGCCGAGGAACCGAGCCTCGTTCTCAGCCTCTCCGCCGACGCGCTGCGGCTCCTGATGAAATCCCCCCAAGTCAGCAAAATCGTCCGGTCCCGAATGTCCGAGCGGCTCCTGATCACCGACCGCGCCCTGATGACCCTGCGCAGCATCGTGCAAGTTTCCATGCTCATCAACGTGTTCCTGCTCGCCAACGAAGTCTTCAAGGAATTCTATTCCGGCAACCTGCATGTCGTCTCGTCGAAATATCTTTTCGTCGGGCTTCGCAACCATCACGCGCTGGTGCCCTGGATTTGGACCGCCGTCGCCTTCAACCTCGTGGCCATGGTGTTGCTGGTGTTGCCCGTCAGCCGCAGCCTCAAATGGCTGAACCTGACGTGCGTCCTGTGCATTGTTGGCATCTGGATCGAAAAAGGAATGGGGTTGGTTGTCCCCGGCTTCATTCCGACGCCCTTGGGCGAAATCATGGAATACCGGCCTTCCCTCAACGAGACGCTGGTTTGCTTTGGCATCTGGGCCTTCGGCCTGCTTTGCTACACGATTTTTCTCCGGATGTCCGTGCCGATTCTCCAGGGACGATTATCCAGGGAGAACGAGAGCGCGTCCGATCAATCGGGCGGCGCCGCGCTCGCCACCGCCTTGCTGGGCAGTTAACAGCCGTTCCAATGTCAAAAACACTTACAGCCGATGATGCCAGGCAATCCTTGAGCGAGCACGTGGCCGCCCGGGGCGCCGAAATATTTGAAAAGTACGGCCCGCGCATCGGCTGGAACGAATTACAGCGCATCCTCGAAGACCGCGCCTGCGTTCGATACCCCTGCAAGGTGGCATTCGATCCCGGCCCGCTGCAAAAGGGGGAGTGCGCCTGGCCCAAGCCAAACGGCGGCAAGCCGGAAGACGGATTTGTGATTCACATCCATCCGCTGTTCATGATGCAGATGGACCGCGTCGCGCACCTGGTGCTCTATCAACTGGTTGTTGTCAATTATGGAGAATTCGCGTCGTCCGACGACGCCGAGGTTTTTGGCGCCGCCGCGCTGGGAATTCCCAGGGAACAGTATTACCAGGGCCTTTGCGAAATGGCCGATTTGCTCGAAGGGCAGCAGTGCCTTGAATAGGTGACCGAAATGAACGAATACCAATCTCCGAGGACCGACACTTTCAATACCAATTTCCGAGGACCGACACTTTCACGGAGACCCAGACTTTTGGATGTAGGCACACCCTGCCTCGCATCTGCGGAAGGCACTACATGCCTAAGAAATGCGCTTTCGTTAACGCAGATGGCATCTGCTATGCACCACCAAAATCTTGGAAAAAGCAGTTCCAAAAGCTGAAAACGAAATAGCACACCAGACCTCTTCTAAGGCCCTCCCTCCAGGTTGTGCGATCTGGCTGCAATGAGGCTCCACGCAGCCAAAGAATTACACAGATTTTCCCAGGGGAATTGACGTTGAAGACAAAAAGTAGCTGCGGGGTTCGATCTTCCAGTTTGACAACAAATGTGGTGCAAATGACAAACGCCGCGAAGTTGAAGGCGGCCGGCCCTGCGGTTTTTTGGGTGTGAACCACAAAAAATGTCCTGCAAATGACAATAGCCGTAAAGCCGAAGCGGCACGGCCCTGCAATGTTTTGGGCGTGAAAATGAACCGGGAATCAAAGGCCGCCGGAAATTCCGGCGATGCCTGGAACTGACACGATGCCGCGATTGCTCAAAATGCCGCCGCAGATCATCCGCCTAGTGCTGCTGACGATTGGGATCGTGTGCGTTTATTTCACGGCGCGCTACTTCCTGGTGCCCCCTTCGTTTGGGCAATACGGCCATTACCGGGCGAACGCGTTGCAGGACATCGCTTCCCGGCAACCCTTTTGGGCCGGAAAGGCCTCGTGCGTGGAATGCCACCCCGACCATGCCCGGAAGCTGGCCGCCGCCGAACACAAGACGCTTTCGTGTGAAACCTGCCATGGACCCGGCCGGGCCCACGTCGTGAATCCCGTTGAAAAGCTGCCCAAGCTCAACATGAGTTTGTGCGTGCGGTGCCATCAGGCCAGCCCGTCGCGTCCGAAATGGCTCCATCAAATCAATGTCCACAACCATTACACGGGAAGTGTTTGCACCGAGTGCCATGTTCCCCACCAACCCAACGAGGTGCCATGAGCGACAACATCACCCGCCGCGGCGTTCTGAAGAGTCTGGCTGGAATTGTCGGGGGCATTCTGGCGATGCCCGCCGCCCGCACCTGCAAGGCGGCGGTGCAGAATGTGTTCGCCATTGCCCCGGCGCCCAAAGGCTATGATCCATTCAAACACAAATGGCTGATGGCCCTGGACGTGGACCGGTGCATCGGGTGCGGTCTTTGCGTGGAAGCCTGCTGCGAGGAGAACGGTGTGCCGGAAGGCCATTTCCGCACCTGGATTGAACGCTATGTCATCACCCAGCCCAAGGCGGGATCCGGTGAAATGCGCGGTGAGACAATAGTTGACTCACCGGACGGCGGGAAGGAGGGCTTTCCGGAGTCGCTGATTCCCAAAGAGGACATTCTCAAATCATTTTTTGTCCCCAAGATGTGCAACCTCTGCGAAAACTCGCCCTGTACGCAGGTGTGCCCGGTCGGGGCCACGTTCGACGCCCCGGACGGCGCGGTGCTGATCGACAAAAATTATTGCATCGGTTGCGGTTTCTGCGTGCAGGCCTGCCCGTACGGATGCCGCTTTTTCAATCCCATAACACACACCGCCGATAAATGCACGTTGTGCTACCACCGGATTACGCGGGGTCTCAAACCGGCGTGCGTCGAGATTTGTCCCTCGCAGGCCCGGATTTTCGGTGATCTGAAAAACCCCGTGCCGGACGATCCGTTGCAACGATTCAGATCCACCAACAAGGTTGAGACGTTGAAGCAGTATCTGGGCACCGGCCCGCGCGTGCTCTATGCAGGCCTGGATGAGGAGGTTCGATAATGGACGCCACCATACTCACCAACGTCGTGGACGCGCTCCCGCAATTCGACGGCTACGTCTATCCCAATGAACGGACGCTTCATCCGTTGTGGAGTGTGCTGATCGTGGTCTATCCCTACATCACGGGTTTGGTGGCGGGCGCGTTTATCATGGCATCGCTGGTGCGGGTTTTCAAAGTGAAGGCGCTGGAACCTGTTTACCGGCTCTCTTTGTTGACAGCGCTGGCATTTTTGCTGTGCGCCACCCTGCCCTTGCTCTTTCACCTCGGCCATCCCGAGCGTTGCTTCGAAATCATGATGACGCCCCACTTCAGTTCGCCCATGGCCATGTTCGGTTTTGTCTATGCCTGGTACCTGATGGCGGTGCTGCTGCTGGAACTTTGGTTTGACTACCGCCGGGACTTTGTGGAGTGGTCGAAGACGGAAGGCGGCCTGCGCGGCATCATCTACCGGGCCTTCACCCTGGGAGTGACCGACGTTTCCGAGCCGGCCGTTCGTCTGGACGCCCGCGTGGGCCGGATCATTTCCATCGTGGGAATTCCCTCGGCCTTTCTGCTGCACGGATACGTGGGATTCATTTTTGGCTCGATCAAGGCCAATCCCTGGTGGGGCAATCCGTTGATGCCGATCATCTTCATCCTTTCAGCGGTGGTTTCCGGCATGGCGCTGTGCGTGTTCATCTACATGTTCCTGTGCTGGGCGCGGGGGGTGACGGCGGATATGCGCTGCTTGGATTTGATGGTCAGCTTTCTGTTCTATGCGGTGGTCATCGACTCCACCATTGAAGGATTGGATTGGCTGCACCGGCTCTATTCAGCGGAGGAGGGAATTGCCGTGTTGAAATCGGTGGCGACGAGCAAGTTGTTTTACACGCTGCTGATCGGACAGGCGTGTTTGGGCACCCTGGTGCCCCTGGTGCTGCTGGGATCCATGCAGCTTGTCCGCAAGAAGGTCTCGGAATTGAATCGCCGCCGGGTTTATTTCACCAGCGCGGTGCTGATCCTCATGGGCGTGCTGGCGATGCGGTGGAATGTCGTGATCGGCGGCCAGCTTTTTTCCAAGAGCCTGCGCGGTTTCATGAGCTACAAGATGGAGTTCGCCGGTTCGGAAGGATGGCTTCTCTCCACCGGGCTGCTCATTCTTCCTTTCATCATTTTGATAGTGCTCATCAAGTATTTTTTGGACCGGGATCTGCCGACGATCGAGAACGTGGTTCCGGGCGCCGCCCGCCCCGCGGATTCTCCGGAGGCGCAAATCTAGCGGACGGGGCGGCGACAATTTTCCGGCGGACAGGCGTTCGCCGCCGGGAACGCGGTCTTAAATCACGAGCGCCCAAAGGAAACATGAAGAAAAGCATCATAGTTGCAGCAGTGATCTCCGTGTTGGCGGCCTGGGCCGCGCACGCGGAGGACGCCAAGGCGCTCTACACCAAGCAGTGCGTCAAGTGCCACGGCGAAGACGGCAAGGGCGACACCAAAATGGGCAAGAAACTGGGCGCAAAGGATTATACAGATCCCAAGGTCCAGGACGCGTTGAAAGATGACGCGGCCGTCAAATCCATAAAGGAAGGACTCAAGAAAGACGACAAAACCCTGATGAAGCCTGCCGAAGGCTTGACCGACGACCAAATCAAGGGGCTTGTCGCCTACATCCGGACCTTCAAGAAATGAAGAGGCCAAACGGCGTCGTGAAGTGTTGGAGCAGCGGCGGAAAGGGTTGCTCCAACACTCCAGCGCCCCGCTCATGAACAGCCCCGCCCCATCCGGTTCGGTTCGCCCGCCCTCCCTGTTTCGCAACTGGGTTTCCCTGGCGGGGTTGGTGCTCATGGCTTCGAGTGTTTTTGCCTTTTTGCTGCTGTTTTTCCTGGATGCGGTCGTCTATTCGGCCAACCCGTACGTGGGGATACTGACCTTCCTGGTGGCGCCGGCGTTTCTGGCGGCGGGATTTGTCATCTTTCTATTTGGCGCCTGGCGGTGGCGCCGGCGGCTCGCCAAAGCCAATGGATCCGTCCCGTCTTTGCAGATCAATATTGATCTCTCCCGCGCGCAGGACCGGCGCGTTCTGGCCTTTTTCGTGCCCGCCAGCGCCGGGTTCCTTCTTCTCACGGCCATGGGCAGTTACCACACGTATCACTTTACCGAATCGGTCGAGTTTTGCGGCGAGGCCTGCCATACGGTGATGAAACCGGAGTTGACGACCTATCTGCATTCGCCGCACGCGCGAATTGCCTGCGCGGAATGCCACATCGGCGAGGGCGCCGAGTGGTATGTGCGTTCCAAATTGTCCGGCACCTACCAGGTTTATGCGACCCTGGCGGACAAATACCCCAGGCCCATTCCCACGCCGGTCAAGAATCTGCGCCCGGCTCAGGAAACCTGCGAACAATGCCACTGGCCGAAAAAATTTGTCGGCAACCTGGACCGCACGATTGCCTACTATCTGCCGGAGCAGACCAACACACTCTATTCGATTCGTTTGCTGCTCAAAGTCGGCGGCGGCGATCCCACCCACGGGCCGGTCGGCGGCATCCATTGGCACATGAACGTGGCCAACAAAATTGAATACATCGCCACCGACGAGGCGCGCCAAAAAATCCCCTGGGTGCGCATGACCGACCCGCAAGGCGTGGTGACCGAGTTCCGCTCGGCGGGGTTCACCAATGACCTGAGCCGGCTTCCCAAGCGGACGATGGACTGCATGGATTGTCATAATCGCCCCGCCCACAAGTTCCAATCTCCGGAAAGCGCGGTCAACCTGGCGATGGCCCTGGGCCAGATCAGCCCCGGCTTGCCTTACATCAAGACCAACGCCGTGGGAGTCTTGTGTCGCGCTTACACGGGGGAAACCAGCGCCCTGCAAGGCATCGCCACCACGCTGGCCGACAACTATCCCCAAGACCCGCGCATCCGCCCGGCCATCGCCGCCGTGCAGCAGATTTACAAGGATAATTTCTTCCCCGAAATGAAAGCCGATTGGCGGGCCTACCCGGACAACATCGGCCACAAGGATTGGCCGGGCTGTTTCCGCTGCCATGACGGCAAACATGTCTCGACCGTGGGGAATAGAACGATAAAAGCCAACGACTGCAACGCCTGCCATTTGATTCTGGCGCAAGGCAGCGGCGACCAAATGAACCAACTCAGCCCCCGGGGCATGAAGTTTGCGCATCCGTTGGAAGAATATGATCCGGCTTATCAATGCACTGACTGTCACAACGGCGGGCTGTAGAAAATTTATTCTTTACAGATTCGCCATCGCTTTCTGGCTGTCATTGGCCGTCCCGCTGGCGGCCGAGCCGCTGTCCAATCAGGATTGTCTTGACTGTCACACGGACCCGACCACCACGCGCCGGGTGCGGGGGGAGGTTGTGCCGATGGCGCTGTTTCCGACGAACAGCTTTCCAAAATCGGTCCACGCCAAACTCAACTGCACCGATTGTCACGACAGCATCAAGGAAATGGTGCATCCCAGCGGCCTGCCGCCCGCGCAATGCGTGAGTTGCCACACGAACGAGGCCAGACTCTACGCCGACAGCATTCATGGCATGAGCAAGGCCATGGGCGCGTCGGCGGCCGCCTCCTGCGTCGATTGCCACGGTTCGCACGAGATTCAGCCGGTGAAAAACGCGGACTCGCCCGTCTTCAAACTCAACCTGCCGCGCACCTGCGCCAAGTGTCACAGCAACCCCGGCATCACCGCCGAGTACCGCATGAAGTATCCTCAAGTGGCGTCCCAATATTCGGACAGCATTCACGGGCGAGCGCTCCTGCAAATGGGCTTGATTCTGGCGCCCTCCTGCAACGACTGCCACGGCGTCCACAACATCAAGCGAAGCGTGGACCGCAGTTCGTCTGTCAATCATGCCAACATCGCGGCCACCTGCGGCGTCTGCCACCTGGGAATCGAGCAGACCTACAACGCGAGCATTCACGGCCAGATTCTGGCCAAGGGCGACCCTTCCGGCCCGGTTTGCACGGACTGCCACTCGGCTCATCAAATTGAAGCCCCTGCCGGCAACCACTTCAAGGCCCGCAGCGATGAACGTTGCGGACGCTGTCACCAGGACCGCCTGGCGCATTACCGCGAAACCTATCATGGCAAAGCGATGGCCCTGGGCCGCCCCAATGTCGCCTCCGAAGTGGCCGCCTGTTACGATTGCCACGGCTCCCACGACGTGCTGCCGCCTTCCAATCCGGCCTCGCATCTGGCCAGGGCGAACATCGTGCGCACCTGTCAAAAATGTCATCCCGGCGCCACGGCCAGTTTCGCCGAATACGTTCCCCACGCCGATCCGCTGGACGCCAAACATTACCCGCAGTTGCATTGGACCTTCGTGGCGATGACCTCGCTGCTGATCGGCGTCTTCGCGTTTTTCGGCGCGCACACCGGCCTGTGGTTGTTTCGCTCCGGTTATCTCTATCTGCACGACTCGAAGACGTTCCGCGAAGCCAAGGTGCAAACGCAGCGGGGCGACGTTTGGTTCACCCGCTTTCCGCCCTTTGAACGGTTCCTCCATTTCCTGGTCGTGACCAGCTTTCTGCTGCTGGTCATCACCGGCATGCCGCTCAAATTCTACTATACGGATTGGGCGAAAGTGATCTTCGGCGTTCTGGGCGGCGCCGAGGTGGCCCGCACCCTCCATCATTTCGGCGCGCTCATCACTTTCCTTTACTTCGGGCTGCACTTGGTCAGGCTGCTGCTCAAAGCCTGGCAGTCCCGCGCCCGCTTCCGCGGCGGCGACTGGCGTTCCAAATGGACGCGGCTGATCGAGGCGCTCTTCGGCCCCGACTCGATGATTCCGACGTGGCAGGACGCGAAGGACTTTGTCGCGCACCAGAAATGGTTTTTCGGCAAGGGGCCAAAACCCCAGTTCGACAGGTGGACTTACTGGGAAAAGTTTGATTATTTCGCGGTGTTCTGGGGCGTTTTTGCCATTGGAATGTCGGGGTTGGTCATGTGGTTTCCGCAGTTCTTTTCCCATTTCATGCCGGGCTGGATGATCAACATCGCGCTCATCGTTCATTCCGACGAAGCCCTTTTGGCGGCGGGTTTCATTTTTACGATTCACTTCTTCAACACTCATTTCCGGCTGGAAAAATTCCCCATGGACACCGTGATCTTCTCCGGCCGCATTTCCAAAACCGAACTGCTCCACGAACGGCGGCGCTGGTATGAGCGTCTTCTGGCTGGCGGCCGTCTGGACGATTTGCGCGTCAAAGACGAATGGGAACGCTGGAAAGCCATCGCCCGTTCCTTTGGCTACCTCTTTTTCGGCCTCGGCGTCATCCTGCTGATCTTGATCATTTACGCCATGGTCTCACGCCTGGCGCACTGAGCCAGGACCGCACAAAATCTGCTAAATAATGGCCAACCAATGGCCAGCGGTTTGCCCCGCCCGGAGCCACGCTTTCAGCATGGGTATTCGCTTGATTTTAACCCTGGCCGCCGGGCTTCTGGGGACGACGGCCTTGACGGCTGCCGAAATCAAAAACAGCGAGTGTCTGGAGTGTCATGGCGATAAAACTCTGACGTCCACCAACGCGGCCGGAGTGGTCCGCTCCTTGTTTTCGGATGACGCCGTCATTGCCGGTTCGGCGCATCGAAAGACTTCCTGCGCCGGGTGCCATGTCGATCTGACTGTCAAACATCCCGACGATAACGTTGCGGCGAAGCCGGTCAACTGCTCGCGCTGCCATGAGGAAGAATCGCTCTCCTATGGAATAAGCGTCCACGGCGATGCCCGCATCAAGCACCTCCGCAACGGCGCGCATGCCGCTCCACAATGCGTCGATTGCCACGGCGCCCACGGTGTCCTGGCCGCGGCCTTGCCCGCTTCGCCGCTGCATCCCGCCAATCTGGCCAAAACCTGTGGCCGATGCCACGAACAAGAGTCCCGCGATGTCATCGAAAGTGTTCACGGCCAGGCGCTGGCCGCCGGACGCCGGGACGCTCCCACTTGCACGGGTTGCCATTCGGAACACAATATCCAGGCGCTCAAAAACAGTTCGTCACTGGCGATCTCACGGGACGTTTGCAGCAAGTGCCACGCTTCGCAACGGCTGAATACCAAGTACAACCTGCCGGCCGATCGCGTGAAGACGTTCTTCGCCAGCTACCACGGGCTGGCGGCGCAGTACGGTTCGACGCGAGCGGCCAATTGCTCCAGTTGCCACGGCGTGCATAGAATTCTTCCCTCCACGGATCCGCGTTCGACCATTTACAAAGGCAATCTGACGGCCACATGCGGCCAATGCCATCCCGGCGCCAGCGCCAATTTCGCGCAAGGCAAAATCCACGTCGATGTCGAGGCCGCCGCAGCCGGCGGCAACCTGGGGGAACGCATCAATTGGTGGGTGCGCAAAATATACCTGGGGCTGATTTTCACCGTGATCGGGCTGATGGCGGCGCACAACGCGTTGATCTTCGGCCGCAAAGCCGCCGCGCGGGCGCGCCGCCAGGGCCGCACCGTGTTGCGGATGGATTTTTCCCAGCGCGCGCAACATTTTGTTTTGGCGTTCAGCTTCATTGTTCTGGCGCTGACCGGTTTTGCGTTGAAATTTCCCGATTCTTGGGTCGCGGTCCTTTTGGGATCCAACGAAGGCGTCCGCCGCTGGGGGCATCGCATCGCCGGCGTCGTTTTGTTGCTGACAGGCGCGTATCATGTCGGTTATGTTCTGGCCACACGGCAAGGCCGGAGTCTGATAAAAGACATGATTCCCAATGCAAAAGATGCCCGCGACGTGGCGGCCAATGTGCGCTATTTGACCGGTTTGGCGAAGACAAAGCCAAAATTCGGACGGTTCGGCTATGCGGGAAAGATCGAATACTGGGCGGTGTTTTGGGGAATCATCGTCATGGGGGTGACGGGTTTGATGATCTGGTTCAAGCTCGGCACCACCCACTGGCTGCCCCGCTGGTCCATTGATGTGGCCACGACCATTCATTATTACGAAGCGGTTCTGGCCTGCCTGGCCGTATTGGTCTGGCATTTCTATGACGTGATTTTTGATCCCGATGTCTATCCATTGAACCGCGCCTGCGTGGATGGCCGGGTTTCCGAGGAGTGGTATGCCGCGGAACATCCGCTGGACGCCCGGCCCGCAAACGAATCACCGACGCCAACCCAAAGCCCGATCTCCATTTCTATGAAAAGAAAAAACGACCGCTCGAAGACCACCATCCCTATAACCAAATTCCAGGTCGGCGATCGCGCCGCGTGGCTGATCGGCGGCGACGCCACTTGCACCCCGGCGCCCGCCCCGCCAAAAGAACTCTGTCGCCTGGTCTTGCTGGGCGCGCCCGGCGTGGGCAAGGGCACGCAAGCCGATCTGCTGCGCCAATGGTCCGGCGCGTGCCATCTTTCCACCGGCGACATTTTCCGCGCCGCCAAGACTTTGCCGCCAAGGGAACAGACCCCCGCCATGAAGCGCGCGCTCGGTTTCATGGCGCGCGGCGAATTGGTGCCCGATGACACGGTGGTGGCGCTGGTTTGCGAAAGGGTTGCCTGCCTGCGCTGCCCCTGCGGGTTCCTGCTCGACGGCTTTCCGCGCACCGTGGCACAGGCGGAAGCCTTGGAACGATTGCTCAAAGCGGACGATTTGCCCCTGACCGCGGTCATCAATTACGAATTGCCCATTGACAAAATCGTCGAGCGGCTGGCCGGACGGCGTGTTTGCTCCAGTTGCAAAGGCATTTTTCACGTGACCGACAAGCTGCCATCGCCGGAAACCTGCCCTCACTGCGGGGGAAAGCTCCTTCAGCGCGAGGATGATCGTCCCGAAGCCGTCCGCGTCCGGATGGAAGCCTATCACCGCAGCACCGAACCGCTGATTGATTACTACCGCCAGCGCGGCCTGTTGCTGACCATTTCCGCCGAAGGAACAGCTACTGAAATTTTGCAACGAACCGTGGACGCGCTGGCCTTGCGCCCGCGGGAGAAATCAAGAAGCAAGAAGTGAGATGCTCTTAATCAAACACTTCTGCACGCTGCACACCTTGCATTTTCATGTTTTTGTTCTTGGACTTTCCCTTTTTCTGCCGGCTGTGTTCGCCATGGCCCAAACAACGAATTTCCAACTCGCTCCAATCCGCATGGAAGGGCGGAATCTTTGGTTCGATCTCCGGCAACTCGATGTTGAAGGGCGCGGCTGGAATGACACCAGGGATTTCTATGAGCGTTTGCCGGCCAGGGCCGAGGGTGTCGTACGCAAACCGGTGTGGGATCTGAGCCGCAATTCCGCCGGTCTTTGCGCCCGGTTCGTCACGGACGCGACAACGATCCGCGCCCGCTGGGCGCTCACCGATCCCTGGCTCTATCTGCCGAACATGACGGCCATCGGCAAGAGCGGACTGGATTTGTACGTGAAGATGGAAACAGGCTGGCGCTGGCTTGCCGTCGGCGCGCCGGAAAATCAAACCAACGAGGTGGTGCTGGTCAAGGATCTCGTGCCTGGAAAACGGGAATACCTCCTCTACCTGCCGCTGTATAACGGCACGAAATTTGTTGAACTCGGCCTGCCGCCGGGCGCGATCCTTGAAAAGGCGGGTCTCTGGGGGCCGGGCAGGCGCAAACCGATTGTGTTTTACGGCACCTCCATTTTGCAGGGACTTTCCGCTTCGCGCCCCGGCATGGTCCACAGCGCCATTTTGGGGCGGCGCTTCAATTGGCCGACCATCAATCTGGGTTTTTCCGGCAATGGAAAAATGGAACCGGAAATGGCCGGCCTGCTCGCCGAACTTGATCCGTCCGTTTACGTCCTGGACTGTCTGCCCAACATGGCCGCCGACGAAATCAAGGAGCGCGTCGAGCCTTTCGTCCACACACTGCGCGCCGCACATCCGAACACGCCCATCGTGCTTGTGGAAGACCGTACGATGCAGGATGCCTTTCTGGTCTCCGGCCGCATGGAGTACTACCATCTTGCGGATCGGGCGGCATTGAAAGCGGCCTTCGAGCGGCTGGGACAATCCGGCGTCAAGCGCCTCTGCTACATTCCCGGCGAACACCTCTTTGGCGACGACGGCGAGGGCAGTGTGGACGGGTCGCATCCGACCGACCTGGGCTTCGCGCGCCAGGCGGAAATTTTTGCCAAAGTGCTGGCGCCCCTGTTGAAAAGCAAGAATTAAGAAGGCAGAATGAAGAATTGAAGAAACGCTGACTCGACTTCTTAATTCCGCCTTCTGAATTCTCACTTTTCCGCCGACTGACCATAAATGGCGCTCCTCATGCGCAAGAAATGTCCATAGTTTGCCAATTGAAGTGAAGCTGGGTTTGGCGTTAGACTCTACTTTGTTGTCATGCAGGAGTTGCTGGCGGATGAATCAAAACGGAAGGCGTGCGGGGTCGCGCCTTTGCCACCCGCGCGGACGGAAGTCACGCGCCGGCAACGGATGTTGCGTGCCCTGCAATGTTCGCCGGTGGACCGTCCGCCTGTCTGGCTGATGCGCCAGGCCGGGCGTTGCCTTCCAGAGTACCGCGCCCTCAAGGAGAAGTACTCCTTCCGTCAACTCATCCAAATTCCGGAACTGGCCGCGGAAGTGACGTTGCAACCGGTGCGCCGGTTTAAGTTCGACGCAGCCATTCTTTTTAGTGACATCCTTGTGGTGCCGGAGGCGTTGGGCCAGGGATTCAACTTCCGTGACGGTGGAGGGGTCGAAATGGATTACGTCTTGCGGGACCGCAATGATGTTCGACGGCTCAATACCCGGGCCATCACGGATCGCCTCCGGTACGTGGCCGGGGCAATCCGGTGTGTCAAATCGGAGCTGGGCTCCGGCACGGCCTTGCTGGGCTTTGCCGGTTCACCCTGGACGCTTGCCAACTTCATGCTCGAAGGCGGCAGCGCGCGCGCGCAAGCCAGGGCTTTGCAACTGTTTCGGCGCGACCGCACGCTGTTTGATTCGCTGTCGGAGGAATTGACGCTGGCGGTCATCGAATTTCTACAGATGCAAATCACCGCCGGCGTGGATGCCATCCAGATATTTGACAGTTTGGGCGGGCTGTTGCCGGCGGAGGATTTCGAGGAGGCTTCGGGCCAATGGATGCGAACGATTGTTTCCGCCCTCAATGGACAGGTTCCCGTGATTGTTTATTCCAAAGGCACCCGCAGTTGGAAATCCCTGATCCAGACCGGGGCGCAAGCCATCGGAATAGATCACGAAATGGACCTGGCCGAAGCGAAGCAACAACTGCCCTCCAGCGCAGCCATCCAGGGCAATCTGGATCCCGGTCTGCTGGCCAGCGCGGAACCCCGGGCGGTGGCGGCGCAAACCAGCCGCTTGCTCGAATTGATGCGCGGTCGTGACGGATATATTTTCAATCTCGGCCACGGCGTGCCGCCCGACGCCAAAATGGAAAACCTTGAGGCACTGGCCGGCACCGTGCAAAACTTCGCATGAGCAAACTCAAGGTCGATTTCGAGTTGATTCAAAAGTACAACGTGCCGGGGCCGCGTTACACCTCCTATCCACCCGCCCCGCAGTTTACGGACCGGGTCACCTGGCCGGAGGTGGCGGCGAAGATCTCCCAGGCGCAGTCGTCCGGGCGCGGCCTTTCCCTCTATTTCCACATTCCCTTTTGCGAGTCGCTCTGCTGGTATTGCGGCTGCACGACCGTCATCACGACGCAACGGGAGAAAGGGGCGCTCTACCTCCAATACCTCGACAAGGAAATGGAGCAGATGAGCGCCCGCGTCAATCCGCAACGCCAGGTGGTGCAATTGCATTGGGGCGGCGGCACGCCGACGTTTCTGTCGCCCGGCGACATTCGCTTTCTCGGCCAGTCCATCCGCCGGCATTTTAATCTGGGGCCTGGGATGGAAGCGGGAGTGGAGATTGATCCGCGGGGGCTGACGCGCGATCACATCGCCGCCTTGAGGGAAGTGGGTTTCAACCGGGCTTCGATTGGCGTGCAGGATTTCAATCCGGCGGTGCAAACGGCCACGCATCGGATTCAGCCGCGCGAGCAAACCGAACAGGCCATCGGGTGGGCGCGGGCAGCGGATTTTCAATCCATCAACCTGGATTTGATTTACGGTTTGCCTTGCCAGACGGTCGATTCCTTCGGGAAAACACTGGACGAAATCATCGCACTTGGGCCTGACCGGCTGGCGGTTTTCAGTTATGCGCATGTGCCGTGGATGAAGCCGGCGCAAAAGATTCTGGAGCAGGCGCTGCCCAGCGCCGAAACCAAGCTCAGTCTTTTGAAACTCGTCATCGAGAAGCTCACCCAAGATGACCAGTACACATACATCGGCATGGACCACTTCGCGCGGCCGACGGATGAACTGGCGGTGGCGCAACGCCAGAAAACATTGCAGCGAAATTTCCAGGGATACAGCACCAAAGGCGGCGCGGACATTTATGCTTTCGGCATGTCAGCCATTTCTCAGGCCGACGGGGTCTATTGGCAAAACCTCAAGGATTTGGCCCGATACTATGAGGCCCTGGATTCCGGCGGGGCGCCGTTTGCCAAGGGCTATGTTTTGAGCAGCGACGACAAGATTCGCCGCCATACGATCATGCGGCTGATGTGCGACATGAGTCTGGACTATGCCGGACTTTCAAAGGACCTGGGGCTGGACTTTGCCCGCTATTTTAAGGCCGAACTGGAGTCCATGACGGACCTTGAACAGGACGGCCTGTTGCGGCGCGAGGCCAACGGCCTGGTGGTCAGCCAGGCGGGCCGGCTTTTCATCCGCAACATTGCCATGCGCTTTGATCGCTATCTTCCGGCCACCGAGGAACGGCGTTATTCCAAAACGATATGAAACCTGTTGCCATCATCGGAGGCGGCATTACCGGGCTGACTGCCGCCTTTTGTCTCCGGCAGCGCGACATCCCCGTGCGCCTGTTTGAAGCCGCTGATCGCGTGGGCGGCGTGATCCAATCCGTGCGCCGCGGCGGGTATCTGGCCGAATTCGGCCCCAACAGCATCCTGGAGACATCCCCTGTCATATCCGATCTGGTGCGCGACTTGGGGCTGGAATCGCGCCGGGTTTATTCCAATCCATCCGCGGAAAAGCGTTACGTGGTGCGCGACAAAAAGCCGGTGGTCATTCCAAATTCCGCGGGGGGTTTTCTGACGACGCCCCTGTTTTCGTTCCCGGCCAAGTTGCGCGTTTTGGCCGAGCCGTTCATCGGCCGGGCGGCGGACGGAGTGGAAGAGTCGATTGCCCAATTCGTGCAGCGGCGGCTCGGCCAGGAATTTCTTGATTACGCCATTGATCCCCTGGTGGCCGGGATTTACGCCGGCAGCCCGCAACTGCTTTCCGTGTCGCAGGCCTTTCCGAAACTCCACGCGCTGGAGCAACGCTATCGTTCGCTTTTTTTGGGGCAAATTCTGGGGGCGCGCGCGCGCAAACGCAGCGGGGAGATTTCCAAACAGGACGCGAAGAAATTTTCGTTCGATAACGGGCTGGAGGTGCTGATTGACACACTGCAATCCCGTTTGGACGGAGACATTCAAACCGCCGCGCCCATTGGTTGTTTGCGGCGCAGGGATGAGGGCTGGTCAATCGAATTGGAACACGGCAGCCCGTTGGAGTGCGGCGCGGTTCTCCTCGCCCTGCCCAGCCACAAAATCGCATCCCTGGATATCATCACCACTCCGGCACTGAAGGTTGCGTCGTTGGCCGAAGTGTATTATCCGCCCGTGGCCTCGGTCGTGCTGGGCTTTCGCCGCGCCGATGTCGCGCATGCGCTGGATGGATTTGGCATGCTCATTCCGGAAAAGGAAGGGTTTAACATCCTGGGTGCGCTCTTCTCCTCGTCGCTCTTTCCCCATCGCGCCCCGGAAGGCGAAGTGGCCATTACTTGTTACATTGGCGGCGCGCGCCAGCCGCTGCTGCCCTCGAACACGCCCGAAGTGTTGACAGAAATCGCGGTCAAAGACTTGGAAACGATATTGGGAGTCCGGGGCCGGCCCACATTTCAGCACGTCGCCGTCTATCGCCAGGCCATTCCACAATACAATCTGGGCTTCGGAAAATCCCGCGAGTTGATGAATGACATGGAAGCAAAGGCACCGGGCCTGTTTGTGGCCGGACACGCCCGGGACGGAGTTTCCCTGGGCGATTCCATTGTCTCCGGCCACAAGGTTGCGGGAAGAATCGAGACGTTTTTGAGTTCGGAGCAACGGAGCCGCAACGCCATGCAGCACCCCGTTTCCGCATGAACACGAGAGCCGTTCTGCTGGTGAATCTGGGGTCGCCTGATTCCGCGTCCGTCAAAGATGTGCGGGCCTATCTGGGTGAGTTTCTCATGGATGGCCGCGTTCTCGATGCGCCTTATCCCGTGCGCTGGTGCATCGTTCATCTCACCATTTTGCCTACGCGCCCGGCGCTGTCGGCTGAAGCCTACGAGAAAATCTGGACGCCCGAAGGCTCGCCCCTGGTCGTGACCAGCCGGAAGGTGCGGAAGGCGCTGCAAGACCGCGCCGGAGTGAGGGTGGAACTGGCGATGCGTTATCGCAATCCGTCCATCCCGGAGGCCATCGGCAAGCTGCGCGACGAAGGCATCCGCGAGGTGCTGCTCATCCCGCTTTTTCCGCACTACGCCATGTCCAGTTATGAAACGGCCGTCGAGCGGGTCCGGGAAGTGATGGCTGAAATTGCGCCGCGCATGTCGCTCACGGTCGTGCCGCCCTATTACGATCATCCCGATTACATCCGGGCCATGACGGCAACGGCGTCCGGGCATCTCAATCGAGACTACGACCATTTGCTTTTCAGTTTTCACGGCATACCCGAGCGACATTTGCGCAAGTCCGATCCGACCGGCCGCCATTGCCTGAGGTCGCGGGATTGCTGCCAGGGCGACAGTCCTGTCCTGAGCACTTGCTATCGCGCGCAATGTTTCAAAACGGTGGAAGCCTTTGTGCGGATGGCCTCGATCCCAAAATCCAGGTATTCGGTCGCCTTTCAATCCCGATTGGGACGCGAGCCGTGGCTCAAACCCCAAACGGACCGGGTCATTGAAGGATTGGCCAGGGCCGGGACCCGGAAGCTGCTGGTCATCTGTCCATCCTTCGTGTCGGACTGCCTGGAAACCTTGGAAGAAATCGGGATCCGCGGCCGGAAAATCTTCCTGGACTCCGGCGGCACGGACTTCCATCTGGTTCCCTGCTTGAACGAGCATCCGCTGTGGCTGGATTTCCTCGAAAAATTGATTCGCGAGTTTATGGGGGAAAGGGAGAAAGAGAACTTTCAAGCTGCCAACTCCAGCGCAGAAATCAACAATGGAGAATAAGAGGGGCGGTTCTTGGGCAAAAAATGTCCCGTTTTTCCAAATCCGGGATTGTTTTTCGGCGGGCTTCGGGTAAATTCTTCTCAGACATCCGGCATATGTGAGCGCCTGTGAGCACACTCATCGTAACCGGGATGTGGAAAGGTGTCCTATGAACACGAACTTTGGCCTTGATCGGTGTTTTTCCTTCATCAATTGTCATTTGCAGGAGCCAAAACCCTATCGAGCCAGCGACGCGAGCTTTGTCAAATGTGTAACCGTTTCCCGGCAATCGGGATGCGGCGCCCATGTTTTTGCCGAGGAATTGGCGGCCTGGCTCCAGTCCCACCTTCCCCAAGGCACGGCACCGTGGACGATTTTTGACCGCACTCTGGTGGAAGCGGTTTTGCAGGACCATCACTTGCCCTCCCGTCTGGCGGCTTTCATGCCGGAGGACAGGGTTTTGCAACTGGACGATATAATCCATGACTTGTTCAGCCTGCATCCGCCAACGGAGACGCTGGTGCGGCAGACATCGGAAACCATTTTGCGCCTGGCCGAATTGGGCAATGTCATTATTCTGGGGCGCGGCGCCAACATCATCACTGCGCGGTTGCCGTCGGCATTGCACGTGCGCCTGGTCGGTTCGGTGGAACGGTGCGTCGCCCACATGCAGACCTTCGACAAGTTGAGCGAGAAGGAGGCACTGGCCCGCATCGAGCGGGAAGATGGAGGCCGGCGCCGTTATCTGAAACGGTACTTCGGCAAAGACATTGACGATCCATTACAGTATCATTTGGTCATCAATACGGACTGGGTGACACTGCGCCAGGCTGCCGCAATGGTGGGTGATCTGGCGTTAAACCGCCACACGGCGGGATCGACCACACCCGGCCAGCCAACTGCTCCTAATCTTAATCCTAATCGTAATCTTAATCAGAATTGAAGAAGATTAGGATTAAGATTAGGATTCGGAGCCGAAGACCAGATCAATTCCCAGTTGTTTGAGCAGACAGGTGAGATCTGCGCCCGACGCCGGAAGGCTGCCCACAATCCGGGCGGCCCGCCGCCGCGCCCACTCCGCGGCTCCGGCCGTGGATGCCGCCCCCGTCTTGAAGCCCAACAACTGCGACCACTCGCCCCGATGCGCGCGATCATAACCTTTGAGCAAATCTCTGGATCCGCCTTTGCGCAGGATCCGCGTGAGCACGTCCGCCAAGTCCGCCGCCTCCTGGAACCCGATGTTCATGCTCTGCATGCCGACGGGTCCGGTCTGGTGCGCGGCGTCGCCGGCCAGCCAGCAGACGTTGTGGCCGAAGTGGCTGGCCAGCCGGGGTTCAAATTGCACATCGGCGGTCCAGACGATCTCCTGGATCCGGCTCTGGAACCAAGGCGCGCGCTCGTTCAACAACCGGCGCAACTGGTGCAGGCCGTCTTCCTCACTGGGCTGCTCGACGACCACCATCCGGTCCCGCTCTTTCAATGGAAAATCGCCGCCTTCTTCAGCCGGATTGACTTGAAAACTCCATCGGCATCGTGTCTCCGACAAGGGCCACAGGACACTGGCGGTGGTGTCGTCCAAGACGACCCTGGCTTCATGACCGCACCCTCCGCCCGCTTCGACTTCATAGACGGCAACATGTTGCGGGGCGCCTGCGCGCTCGAAGCCAAGGCCCAGCCGTGTGCGCACCAGCGAGTTCGATCCGTCAGCTCCGACGATGAACTGCGCCCGCGCCTGCACATGATCCTTCACCCCGGATTCGAGACCCGGCACGCCGTAGCCTTTTCCTGTCATGCCTAATTTCTCGATGGTCGCCGTGGCTCCCCGGTCATCCATTTCGAAACCGGCCAGCCTGTGGTCCCAGTGGATTCTGACCTCCGCCTGCCGCAGCCTTTGCTCGAGCAAATTTTCCAGGGCGCTCTGCTCCAACACCACCGCGAAGGGAAATTCGACGGGGAGATCGGAAAGCCTCACTTCGGCGCGCCGCTCGCTTCCTTCATAGAAGCCCACGCAGTCAATGCGGCGGCCAAATTCGATGGCGTCGGCGGCGACGCCCGCCTGGTGCAGCAGTTGAATGGACCGGGAATGAAGCGCGCAGGAATAACTGTGTCCGGCCGTGCGGGATTCCTGGTCGATGATCCGCGTTTTAACGCCGTTTTGCGTCAGAAGCAGCGCTGTCAGCATTCCCACCGGGCCTGCTCCGGTTACCAACACCTCGGTTTGATCCATGTTTGACATAGAAAGCTCTCCGGCAAAACGGTCATTCCGCGCCGGACCGGCGTCCTGCCGGTTCCTGGCGGATGCTTTGCACTTGTTGCGCTGACATATACGCTGAAGCCTCCTGCGGGTCAACTCCGCTTTGGGAGACTGGAGCGGGCCGGTTTAAAATCGCCGCTCCTGATCTTTATATGCGCCTGCCCCGGCAAAATAGGGCCGCCAAAAAAGACGGTGTTTTTCGCAAATTGTGGAGAGCAAGACGGCAGAGGAATGATATGGGTAGTCCATAAAGCATGAGCACGCCATTATTGACACCATCCAAGCCGGACGGTCCATTGCCATGCGGCTCCGCGACGGCGGGGGACATGATGAAAGAGCGCCGAACCGGGGAGGCGGCCAGGGTGGAACGGGGGCCGGTTCCCGGGAGAAAAAAGCGAATGGTGAGCGCGACCGGCAAGGCGCGGGCGCCCCGGACCCTTCCGACATCGGAACAAACCTGCCGGAGCGTGATCGCGTCGTATTACGTAGGCCCGTTAAACGATTAGCGGACCCCCGGTCATTTTTTATTTAACACTTCTGCGCGATGCGACGGAAGTGATAACCGAGAATGGCGAACTCAATGGCGCGACGGAATTGACGCGGGCGGCGCAAGAGTGTGCCCCAGAAAAACCGCCAGTAGGCCACGCGCCCGCGATACCAGACACCCAGCAGCCAGAAGGATTTTATGAAGGCCAGGCAATCCGCGCGCGACAGCCGCCGCGGAGCCGGCGCGGTGTTCTTGTGATTTTGGAGGAATGTGCGGACCCGTTGATAGTAGGCCTTCGGCTCGTAGAGTTTTTTCATCAGGTCGCGGTAGCCGGATTGGAGGAATTCGCGGTTGAGCCTGGGCTTGAAGTTCAGGCCGGAACCGACGTTGTTGCCGCTGGTTTCCGATTCGAGCCGGCCCTCGGTCTTGAGGCGGTTGTAGAGGCGCGTTTGCGGCAGCGCGTTGAGCAGGCCCACCATCGCCGTGACGACGCCGCTGCGCTGAATGAACTCAAACTGGCGCTTGAAGATGTCCGTCTTGTCGCTGTCGAAGCCCACGATGAATCCGCCCATGACTTCCAGCCCGCGTTGTTGCAACAGGCGCACGGCTTCGACGAGATCGCGTCCGCGATTCTGGAGTTTGCGGCATTCCTCCAGTGATTCCACCGACGGCGTTTCGAGGCCGACAAACACTTTGGTGAAACCGGCTTCAACCATCAACGCGCACAACTCCGGATCGTCCGCGAGGTTCACGGATGCTTCGGTCAAAAATCCCATCCGGGCCTGCGTGCGCCGGCGCCATTCCACCATGTCGCGCAGCAACGCGCGGGTGCGCCGTTTGTCGCCTATGAAATTGTCGTCCACGATGAAGACCATTTCCTTCCAGCCGCGAAGGCGGAGGGCGTCCAGCTCAGCGATCAACTGCCGCGGGGACTTGGTGCGGGGCACGCGGCCGTTCATGACGATGATGTCGCAGAATTCGCAATTGAACGGGCAGCCGCGCGAAAACTGCGCCGACATCGTCACGTAAAGCCGCAGGTCAACCAAATCCCAGCGCGGCACGGGCGTTTGCGCAAGGTCCGGCCAGCGCGCCGCCTTGTAGAAGCGTTGCAGGCGGTTGTCGCGCAGGTCCTGGACGACTTGCGGCATGATTTCCTCGGCTTCGCCGAGAACGAAATGTTGAATTTCAGGAAAAGCGTCATGGCCGGTGGTGAACAACGGGCCGCCGGCAATGACGGCTTTGCCGTGGGCAATGGATCGCGCCACGATCTGCCGCACTGAATCCTTGTGGACGATCATCGCGCTGATCATCACGAAGTCCGCCCAGCGCAAATCCGCGTCCTTGAGCCGCCGGACGTTCATGTCCACGAGCCGCAACTCCCAATCCCGGGGCAGCATGGCCGCCACGGTGAGCAAACCTAGGGGCGGGAAGGAGGCCCGCTTGGAAACGAAGCGCAGCACATGCTTGAAACTCCAGAAGGTGTCCGGCGTCTGCGGGCTGATGAGAAGAATTTTCATCCGGTTCGTTCAAGGCTTTTCGGGGCCGAAGACTTTCCCGAATATGGCTCCCACGTTCTGCAAATGGAAATCCAGCGAGCAGAGTTTTTCCAGTTCGCCCGCGACAAAATGTTTGTTGACTTCAGGATCGCGCCGGAGTTGCGCCACGAAATCCGCCTCGTCCCGCCCCTCCTGTTTGGCCTGCCAGGTCTGCATGGCGTTGCGTTGCGTCAGCTCGTAGGCGGCTTCGCGGGTCAGGCCCTTTTTGATCAGGGCCAGCAGGACGGTTTGGGAATTCCACAGGCCCAGGGAGAGCGCCAGGTTGCGCTTCATGTTCTCAGGATGGAGGACCAAGCAATCGGTTAGTTTCTTGAGCGTCACCAGCATGTAATCCAGCAGGGTGCAGGAGTCGGGAAAAATGATGCGCTCCACCGAGCTGTGGCTGATGTCGCGTTCATGCCAGAGGGCCACATTCTCCAATGCCGCCACCGCGTTGCCGCGCAGGACGCGGGCCAGCCCGGTCAGGCGTTCGCCGGTGATCGGGTTGCGCTTGTGCGGCATGGCGCTGGAGCCCTTTTGCCCCTCCGCGAAAAATTCTTCCGCCTCCAAAACTTCCGTCCGTTGCAGGTGCCGGAATTCAGTGGCCCAGCGTTCGATGCCGGCGCCGATCAGGGCCAGGACGCCGATGAATTCAGCGTGCAAATCCCGGGCCACCACCTGCGTGGCGATGGGCGCGGGCCGAAGGCCCAGTTTCCGGCAAACAAACTCCTCCACCCTCGGCGGCAAATGCGCGCTGGTTCCGACCGCGCCGGAAAGTTTTCCGACGGCGACTGTTTGGCGGACCGCTTCCAGCCGCCGCAAGGCGCGGGTGAACTCATCGTGCATGAGCGCCATTTTCAAGCCGAACGTGATCGGTTCGGCATGAATGCCGTGGCTGCGCCCAATCATCGGCGTCAATTGATGCTGGCGCGCCTTGCGGGCGATGACGTCGCGCAACGCGTTGACATCGGCGATGAGCACGCCGGCCGATTGCACCATCTGCACCGCAAAAGCCGTGTCGATGATGTCGCTGCTGGTCAGTCCAAAATGGAGCCAGCGGCTGGCGGGCGCGCCGATGTTTTCGGCGACGTTGGTGGTGAAGGCGATGACGTCGTGGTTGAGGGTCTTCTCCAGCTCCTGGCAACGGTCGATGTTGAAGGCGGCTCTGGCCTTCATTTGTGCGAAATCCTTTTCGGGCACGATGCCCTCCGCGACCAGCGCCTCGGCGGCCAGCAGTTCAATTTGCAGCCAGAGTTCGAGCTTGCGCTGCTCGGTCCAGATGTCCCTCATTTCGGCCCGCGAATATCGCTGAATCATGTCGGTTGGCGATTTCTCTTTGCCACGATGGTATGGTGCGTGCTGGAGGCCTTCTCCGCAATCGGAAAGCTCAGCGTTTGGCCATTTTATTGCGGGCCGCTTCCAGAATCTGCCGCTCCCGCTCGGTCAAACTGTGAATGCCTTGGGCGGAAATTTTTTCCAGGATCGGATCCACTTCGCGGCTGATAAACTCGGCGGGCGGCAAATCTTCCGCCGGCTTGCCGGCGCTGCGCCAGGCGCGCCGGGGAGCGGCGCCGACCAATTCCCGTTTGGGGGGCGGGTTGCGGCGCGCGAAGGGACGCCAGAATTCAAACGGGCGCGGCACACTTCCCGCCCAGCGTATGTAGAAAATGCCAGTGAGCATGCCCCCCAAATGCGCCGCATGGGCAATATTGCCGGTGAACGCCGTGAAGCGTATCAGGGGACCCAAAAGCCCCAGGAGGGAAATGACTGCTTCACCGAACAAAAGGACCTTTGCCTGTATTGTGACGGGGAAGAAATAGATGAACATCGTGATGGGTTGATCGGGCGCGCGCGCCGCGAAAGCGGCAATCAAGCCAAACACTCCTGCCGAAGCGCCGACGACGCCGCCGGCAAAATAAGCCGGAAAGGCAAACGCCAGGATGATTTGCAGCAGCCCGCCAATGGTCCCGCTGAGCAAGTAGAGCCTTAACAGACCCTTCCTTCCCAGCGTTTCCTCCACCGCGCGGCCAATGAAATACAGCGTGAACATATTGCCGAGCAAATGCATCCAGCCGGCATGCATGAATTGAAAAGTAATCAACTGATAAATCCTGCTGTCTTTCAATCCATCGGTGCTGAGCGCAAACCATTCATTCACCAAGCGCGGACCCCATACGCCCTCCGCAATTCTTTGCGCGAGGAAGCAGACGAACACCAGGATCAACAGAATCGTGGTCATCGACCAGGCAGGCCGATATTCTGTTCGCATGTATGACCGATCATCCAGCATTGCGATGGAACTTAACCGTTTCCGCATGTTTTTACAATGCTTTCCCGCATTTTGAGTGCGATTCCTTTGCTGTGGGCGCGGTAATGGTTTGCGCCCGCGCCCACTACAAGCGTCCTCATGCCGGGACGCAGTTGCGCGATCTTCTCATGGCCCTCCGGCCCCGCCACGAGCAATGCGGTCGATAACGCATCGCTTTCCGTGGCCGACGGCAAAACCACCGCCGCCAAAACAGCGTTGGAAACGGGTCGGCCGGCGCGCGGATCCAGCACGTGGCCAAAGGTCTTTCCCTCGTGTTCAAAGCATTTTCCCCACACCGCCGAGACGGACAACGCCTCGTCCCGCAATGGCACCGTGGCCAGCAATCGCGGCGCGGCGCCATCGCCCGATGGAGATTCAATGGCCACCTTCCACGCGTCCTCTTCGGGCGGCTTGCCGATCCCATTGACGGTACTGGTTCCCCCGTGCAGCAGCGCGCTGGCGACGCCGGCTTCGCGCAACGTCTCCACCGCCCGGTCAATCGCATGGCCTTTGCCAATCGCGCCCAAATCAAGCATGACGCCTTCGCCGTCGAATCGGACGGTCAGATTTTCCTCATCCAAAATGACATGCTGCATGCCAACTTGCCGGCGGACCCGGTCCACTTCCCTGGGATCGGGCCAGGAGCCGGAGCCGTCCATGAAACCCCAGCATCGCACCAACGGCGCGATGGCAATATCAAAAGCGCCGCCGCTTTCACGATGGAGTTGGCGCGCCTGTTCGAGCAGGCGGAAGACCGACGGAGAGACCCGCACGGGTTGGCGGGCGGCGCAGGCGTTGACCCGCGCCATTTCGCTCGTCGGGTGGTAAATGCTCAATTGCGCCTCGATCCGTTCCACCTCGGCCAGCGCTGCTTCGCCGGCGGCCCGCAACCGTGACTGGCTCCGGCCATACAGGACAATCTCAAACCGGGTCGCCATGGCGTGGCGGGCAAGGAGCACGGTTTGCATCCTAAGCCACGAAGCGGGGTTCATGGACCGGCCCCAAACCATGCTTGCGCAACAGTTCGATGAAGCGGGCCATCCCGCGCCGTTCCTCGGTTCCCAAGTGGTAATGAATGTGCCATTCCAGGTAATCCTTCCGAAACGCGTAATCGAATTCATTCCGGCTGGAAATAATGTAGTCCAGGGTGTCCAGGCCGAAATGTTTCGCTTCGCGCAACCGGCGGCGCAACGGCTCGTTCGGAATGCGGCGCAACGCCCAGACCGCATAGACGAACGGAAGCCGGGTCAATTCATACCAGGCCGCGCCCAGGTCCCAAATCTCATGCGGATGAGGCGCGCGCATGAATTCAATGGCAGGATCGCCAATCATAAAAACATTGGGCAACGCGGGCGCGTCCTTGTAATCCGGCAGCGGTTGCAGCGCCGGCTTCAATCCCCGTTCGGCCAGGAGCACTTTGAGCAGGTTCAGGCCGGCCAGCGAGGCCGGGTCGCAAAAGATTTCGCGGATGTCTTCCAGCGGCTGGCGATGCGCCAGAAAAACGCTTTGAACCTCCCCCAGCGATGCCACAGCGATCCCGTCCAGAATGTCGTACCGGTCAGTCAACAATGCTTCCGTGACGCTGACCAGCGCCGCGTCCAGCTCATCGCGGCGCAGCTTTTCCGCCAGGGCGGAGGGCGGCACGAAAATGATTTGCTCTTCCAATCCGCGTGTCAAAGGCGCCGCGTTGAGGTAAGGCACGGAGCCGACTCTGAACGGGCTGAGGGAGTTTTCCAGCGCGCACTCGCGCTGCAGCAGAACGGGCCGGGTTTCCCGTTCGAAGCGGTGGGCCAGTTCTTCCGGCGTTTCAAGCGGGGCCAGGCGCAGTTTCGGGGCATTGTCGGGCGTTGGCATAAAAGCGGCGGCTCACGCCGAGGCAAGGTTCTCCTCCAGTATTCTTGATGAGCCAGGCTCGGTTGTGCTTTCGGCTGGCGGCTCGTTGTCACAGACTTTGATCGCCTCGTAAAATGTATTGCGCTGCACCGGGATGCGGCCCGCTTCGCGAATGGCCTGGATCATCCGGGCTTCGGTTTGCAATTGCGGCGCGCGCGCGCCGGCCATGTGAAAAATGTGTTCCTCCATAATCGTACCGTGCAAATCGTCCGCCCCATAATTCAAGGCCACTTGCGCCAGTTTCAAACCCAATCCCACCCAATAGGCCGTGATGTGATCGAAGTTGTCCAAATAAATCCGGCTGACGGCCATGGTCCGCAACGAGTCAAAACCGCTCGGCGTCGTCGTGACCGGGATTGCATTGTTGTCCGGCTGATAGGGCAGGGGGACGAAGCCGGTGAAACCATGCGTTTCATCCTGCAACTGCCGCAGCTTTTGCAGATGGTCCACCCGGTCGGCCAGCGACTCGACATGCCCGTAGAGCATGGTGCAAGTGCTGCGCCCGCCCATTTGATGCCAGGTGCGATGCACGTCCAGATACTCCTCCGCCGATTCCTTTCCCCTGGCGATTTGCGAACGGACTTCCTTGCGAAATATCTCCGCGCCGCCGCCGGTCAGGGATTCCAGCCCGGCTTCCCTCAAGGCCGTCAGCGTCTCGCGCACGGTCTTTTTGGCCAGCCAGCCCAGGTGCAGGATTTCAATGGCGGTGAAACATTTCAATTGCAGGCGCGCGTCCAGCGCCTTGAGCGCGCGCAACATCTCCGTGTAGTAACTGAACGGCAGCGAGGGATGCAATCCGCCGACAATGTGCAACTCGGTGATGCCCAGCTTCAGGGCCTGGCGCGCTTTCTCCACGATTTCCCCGACGGTGTATTGCATGCCGTCCGCGTCGCGCTTCTTGCGGGCAAACGCGCAGAACTGGCAACTCAAGATGCAGTAATTGGAATAGTTGATGTAGCAATTGAGGATGTAGCTGGCGCGGTTGCCCGTTTTGCGCGCCCGGACAAGATCGGCCATGGCCCCGAGCGCGTTGAGGTCCTTGCTTTGCAGGAGGCGCAGTGCGTCCTCCCCGGAAATGCGTTCGCCCGCCGCGACCTTCTCGTACAGGCCCCGCAACTCGTGGTTTTGCCAGAACAATTTCACCGTTTAAATCGAAGGAATGGAAACACAATCTCCACCAGGGCCACAACCAGAAACACGATGCTGATCACGGCGTTGAGACGGAAGAAAGCCTGATGAATCCAGTTCAAACTGCGGCGTCGCGCCAGCCAGTGTTCCATGACCAGGCAACCTAAAATGAAAACCAGCCCCACCCAGTAAGCCAGCCGGAAGCCGGCCAGAAACCCAAACGCGGCCAGCGCGCCCCACATAATCACATGCGAAAGGAACGACGCCGCCAGCGCGTTTTTCACCCCCCAACGCACCACCAGCGAATGCAGTCCCTGTTTCTGATCAAACTCGTAATCTTGCAAGGCGTATATGATGTCGAAACCGATCAGCCAAAATACCACAGCTCCCGCCAGCAGCAATGGCAGCACGGCGCTGTATTGCAACATCTGCCAGCCGTGGCCCGTTGGGAACAGGCGGAAATCCCCTTTCACGGCCAGCCACGCTCCCAGCGGCGCCAAAGCCAGCGCCAGCCCCAGGAAGACATGCGTGAAATCCGTGAACCGCTTCGTCAACGAATAGAAGCAGACAAAAAAAAGCGCCACCGGCGAAAGATAAAAGCAGACCGGGTTGATCCAATAGCTTGCCGCAACCAGGCCCGCCGCGCTCATCAGGCAAAGCGCCCACGCTTCTCCCGGCGTAATCCGGCCGGACGGCAAATGCCGCGACGCCGTCCGGGGGTTCACCCGGTCAAACTCCCGGTCGGTGATCCGGTTAAACGACATGGCGCAAGTCCGCGCGCAAACCATCGCCGCCAGGATGAGCAAAAAAATCCTCCAACCGGGCCAGCCGCGGCTGTCGCGCGCCGCCACAGCCATCGAGGCCAAAGCGAAGGGAAAGGCGAAGACGGTATGGGAGAATTTGATGAATTCGGACCATTTTCGCAATTGCTGGAACAGAGAGCGCATCCAACAGCTATTCAAGCCTGCAAAAGCGGGCCGGTCAATGCGAACGGTCCTCTTCCATGCCCTCCCTGTGAGGTTCTCCCTTGCCAATGGCACAGGGAAGTCTTACGTTTTTCTCGGACTGCCAAATATCCATGATAGAAAGCGCTAACCGCAATCCGCAGGACGACTTGGCAAGATTGCAGGGCTCACCTCACGAGGTGGCTTCCTGGCAACATGCCCAACAATACCTGGTCAATGGCCGCCATGCCCCCGCCCTGGCCAGCTACCGCACCCTGGTCAAACAGTTCCCGCGCGTCTCCCAGTTGTGGGCCGAATTGGGCCTCGCGGCGGCGGGCGATCTGGATTTCGCGCTGGCCAATCAAGCCTCGCAGCGCGCGGCGGAATTGGCCTCCGCCGATGCCGATTTGCTCGTCTCCATCGGCCAGCAATATCATCGCTTGCGCCGCCTGGATCAGTCCCGCGCCTGCTTCCAGCGGGCGGTGGAGGCGGAACCTTCGTCGGTCCACGCCCGCCTGAGTCTGGCGGCGTGGTTCGAGCGGGATCGGCGGCTGGATGAAGCGTGGGAATGTGTCCAGGCCTGCCTGGCCCAGCATCCCAAGGATGACCGGGCGCTCTATTTCAAAGCCTTCTTGTTGCATCGCAAGGGACTCGACGAGGAAGCGGAGACCGCCTTGCGCGCCTTGCTCAAGAGCGGTCCGCCGGACCCGGATGTGAAATGTTCGGCCCAACATCTGCTGGGCGTCGTGCTGGACGCGCTGGGGCAATACGCCGAGGCCATGAGCTGGCTCGACAAGGCCAAAACGCTGCTGCGCCAAAGGACGGACACGGCCGCGCTGGAAAAGGCTTATGACAAGATGAACCAGGCGCGGCGCAAGTTGCTGGAGGAATTGACGCCGGAAACACTGCGGCGCTGGAGCGAGGAAGCGGCCGCCGCCCCCTGCCCGCATTCATTGGCGTTTTTGGGCGGCCCGCCGCGCAGCGGCACGACTCTCATTGAACAAATTCTCGGCGCCCATCCGCAGATTCTTGTCTTTGACGAACCGGAAGCCTTCGCGCAGGAACTGTTGAACGCCCTTTACCCGCCGCCGCCAGCCAGGGGGCTGACTCTCAAATCCTTGAACGCCCTCCCCGCCTCCGCGCGCGCCCGATTGACCGGCCGCTATTTCAAAAGTCTCCTGCGCGAGATGGAGGACGCTCCCGGCAACAGGTTGTTGCTGGACAAAAACCCCTCCCTGACGGCCTCCCTGCATATTTGGCTCCGTCTCTTTCCCGGCTTGAAAGTCATCATCACCTTGCGCGACCCGCGGGACATCATCATCAGTTGCTACTTTCAGAACCTGGCCCTCACCGGGGCCAACGTCAACTTTCTGAGCCTGGAGCGGACGGCCAGGTTTTATGCCGACTGCATGGACGTCTGGTTGCGCATGCGCGAGTTGGACGGCTTTGAATGGATTGAAACACGCTATGAGGACGTCGTCGGCAATTTGGAAGCCGAGGGACGGCGGGTGACGAATTTCCTGGGCTTGCCATGGCATGAGGCCCAGGCGACTTATTATGAAACGGCGCGCCGCAAATTCGTCTTTGCGCCGACCTACAACGATGTCACGAAACCGGTCTATCATCGCGCCGTGGGACGTTGGGAGCATTATGCCGGGGCGCTGGCTCCGATTCAGCCGGGTCTGGCGCAGTACTGTCGGGCGTTCGGCTATTGCTGATCCTGATTTTACAAATTCTTCCTCTTATTATAATTGTCTCCCCGGAAGATTAAGATTAAGATCAGGATTAAGATTAGGATTGAAAATTGGAACATATGAAAAAACTTGCCATTGGTTGCGGCGTTCTCCTCGTTCTGGGGCTTATCGTCCTGGTGATTGTCGCCATTGCGGGCGGCAGCTATAATCGCCTGGTCCGCCTCTCGCAGGCGGCGGACAGTTCTTGGGCGCAGGTGCAAACCGACTATCAGCGCCGCGCCGACCTGGTTCCGAACCTGGTCGCCACTGTGTCCGGCGCGGCCAATTTTGAAAAATCCACCCTCACGCAAATCACCGAGGCGCGCGCCTCGGTGGGCCGGGTCAATATCAATGCGAACACCGCACCCGATGACCCCGCCAAGCTGGCCCAATTCGATCAGGCGCAGACCCAGCTTTCCTCCGCTCTCTCGCGCCTGCTGGTGGTGGTGGAGCGCTATCCCGACCTGAAAGCCACGGCCAATTTCGTCGCCCTCCAGGCCCAGTTGGAAGGAACGGAAAACCGCATCGCCGTGTCCCGGCGCGACTTCAACAATGCTGTGCAGGCTTACGACACCGCCATCAAATCCTTTCCCGCCGTCTTCTACGCGGGCGCGCTGGGCTTCCACGCGAAACCCTACTTCGCGGCCACAGCCGGATCGGAAACGCCGCCCAAGGTGCAGTTTAACTTCGATAATACGAAACCCGCGCCCGCCCCGGCCAATCCCTGAGCGCCATGCGACGTTGCGCTTTCATTATCGTTTGGATTTGGTGTCTCTCCGCCATTGCCGCCGAAGTCATTCCGCCCGCGCCGGACCATTACTTCAATGATTACGCGCATGTCGTCAACGCCACTGTCGCCGACCAACTCAACATGCAGTTGGACGGCTTCGAACGCTCGACCGGCAATCAGGTTCTGGTGGCGATCTATCCAAAAATGCAGTCCGATTCTTCCATCGATGACTACACCGTCCGCGTTGCGCGCTCGTGGAAGGTTGGGCAAAAGCAAAAAAACAACGGCGCGGTTTTGTTCGTTTTCATTCAAGACAGAAAGATGTTTATCCAGGTGGGCTATGGGTTGGAAGGCGTCCTGCCCGATGCGCTTTGCAAACAAATCACCGAGTATGAAATCAAGCCGCGTTTCAAAGAGGGGGATTACGCCGGAGGTTTGACCGCCGGGGTCAACGCCATCATTGCCGCAACCCGGCATGAATACAAAGGAACCGGGATCACTGTTTACAGCCAACAGCACCACGGGGCGGGGCAAAATCCTGCGATCCTGGTCTGGCTTTTTCCAGGCTTGCTTTTGCTGTTGATTCTCTCGCGTGTCTTTAGAAGACGCGGTTGGGTAATCGGCAGCGGCGGTTGGGGAGGTTTTTCCGGCGGTGGCGGATGGGGCGGCGGAGGCGGTGGATTCTCGGGAGGCGGCGGCGGCTTCTCGGGCGGTGGCGGCAGCTTCGGCGGGGGAGGCGCCGGGTCAAGTTGGTGATATGAAAGCGCGCGATTTTTTAAATCAGCTTCAGCACGACGCCATCGTCAAGGCGATTGGCGAAGCCGAGGCCAACATGCGCGGCGAGATCCGCGTCTTCATCAGCCACAAGAAACCGCGCGATGCAGTGGCCGCCGCCCAAAAGGTGTTCCATCATCTGCGCATGCACAAAAGCCCTGAACGCAACGGCGTTTTGCTCTTCGTCGCTCCGCGCGCCAGGAAGTTCGCGGTGATCGGCGACAGCGCGGTTCATGCGCGTTGCGGTGATGAATTCTGGAAGGAAGTCGCGCACGAAATGTCCGGCCATTTTCGCAAGGGTGAATTCACCGGGGGGATTCTTCATGGCGTTCGGCGCGCGGGAAAACTTCTGGCCGAACACTTTCCCCGTCATCCGGGCGATGCAACGCAACAGCCCGGCGACATCGCGCACGATTGATTCACAGCGCCTCCATCACCGCGCGCACTCCCGTGACCAGCGCCGCCACGCGCGTCGCCAGGGGAAATTCCGATGGCGCCTCCAGCGTGTAGCCCAGGCGCGTCTTGTGGGTGATGAGATGAATCGCCTCGGGCCATTGCGGACGTTCCGCCGGATTCACGCGGGGCCGGATGACGCCGTTTTCCGCCGGCCAGTTGTCGATCACCGGCGCATGCTCAATCGGGCACACTTTCGCCACCGCCTCGACAATTCCGCGGGCCAGGGAGGCCCGCTGATCGGGATTCAATTCATAGACATAAAACCCGTGCGACTCCCAATCTTCATGCAAACAAAGCGAAATATCGAAGGGCGGCTGTTCTTCCAGCCAATTCACATGCGCGCGCACTTCCCCGCTTTGCAGATGGCGATAGTCGCGGTTGAGATCGATGCCCCGGAAATTTTCGCGCCGGTTCAGCGGGAACCCGGTCGGATTCAAACACGGGCAAAGCCAGATCGCCGCGTCCGCCGGCCAGCGGTCTTCCTGCAACAGTTGCAATGCCGCCAGCGGCCCGGCCGGTTCGTCGCCATGCATCCCCGCCGATAGATAAACACGATTTCGGGCGGATTCCGCCGACCGCCGATAAGCAATGAAATTCAGCCGTTGATCTGCGGTGCTGGAGTCAAGAGGAACGATGTCGCTCACCCAATTTTTCCCGGCGACAGCCTTTTCCATCTCGCGCAGGACCTTTTGGATGTCGATGGTCTCCCCGCGATAGCCGCCAATGTTTTTTGCCAGGCGCTCCACTGTTATTGATCGGAAAAACCGTGCTTGTCCCAATCGGGGTCCAGTCCCAGGTCCCTGATCATCTGCAAGTCCCTTTCGACCGGCTGATTGAGGGTCGTCAAATAATTTCCGACCATCAAGGCGCTGGCCCCGGCATGAAAGATCATGCTCTGCAGGTCGCGCAAATTGACCGTCCGGCCTCCCGCGACCATGATTTCCTGGCGCGGCAGAATGAAGCGGAAACAGGAAATCGTCTTCAAAATCTCCAGCGGGGCCAGCGGCGGCACATTTTTAAACGGCGTCCCTTTGATCGGATTGAGAATGTTGATCGGCACCACATTGGCCCCGGCCTCCTTCAAAGCGAAAGCCAGATCGCAGCGGTCCTCCCGGGTTTCGCCCATGCCGATGATGCCGCCGGAACAAATCTTCACCCCCGCCTTTTTCAAATAGGAAATCGTTTGCACCCGGTCCTCGTAAGTGTGCGTGGTGCATTGCCGTGGGAAAAACCGCTTCGAAGTTTCCAGATTATGCCCGTAACATTCCACCCCCGCCTCCTTCAACCGGTCCGCCACTCTCTGGCTTTGAATGATGCCCAGCGAAACATCCGCCCGCGTCTTGCCGCTGTTGGACAATTCGCGGATGCGATCGCACACCTCATCCAGCATCGGCCCTTCCTTGAGTCCGCGCCACGCCGCCACCAGTCCCACCGCCGTGACGCCGTTGCGCGCCGCCTCCTCCGCTGCTTCCTGGACCGGTTCCGGATCAATGAACCCGTACTTGGGCGAACCAGTCTGATAAAACGACGACTGCGCGCAGAAACTGCAATTCTCCGAGCAAGCCCCCGCCTTGGCATTGACAATCGAACACAGATGAATCTTGTTCCCCTTGAAATGCTCCCGAATCCGATTAGCCCCCGCCATCACGTCGAAAATATCCGCAGAATCTTCCACATCAAACAGCCACAGCGCCTCGTCGCGGGAGATTTCCCCGCCATTAACGACATGCCGCGCCAGCTCCGAAATCCGGCTCTGGCACTCTGCGTCAACCAATTCAGCAATCATGGTTGACATAATAATGCTCCGCCCCGCCAAGTTCAAGCGGCAATTGGAATCACTATCATAAGCTCGATTCGGCTGCGTTGGCCACAGGTTGATCCAGGCTATGGCTGGAAGGTGTAGGCTTGCACGGTCCCTTTGCCCAAGGTAACCAAAACGCCGCTCTTGCCGGGTTGCGATGCGATGGCAAAGCTCACAAACTCTTTTCCGTGAGCGATGGACGAGATTCTTTGTCCATTCGGAGTGGCAATGACGAGATTTCCCGATCCATCAATGAAGGCCCACTCTGTGCCTCCATCGCCTTTAAGATCGCCGTCGGCGAAACTGCTCGTGCGCCAGCCGCCGTGATTTCCAATCGCGGAGGTCGTCCATGCGATTTTTCCGGTCTCGTCAAAGACCGCCGTTTTGTCACCGTTGATCGCCGCGATCTGGATGGTTTTGTCGGTGGTTCGGCAGGCAGCCATTTGCGCGTAATATCCGCCGTTCGGGCGCAAGGTTGCCAGTGGACTGCCTTGGGCATCAAATACTCTGACCGATCCTCCGGCTTCGGTTGCAAACACCCGCGCCGGTTGATTCCGGGTTGCGGAGATGATGGCCTGGTTCCAGACATTGCCAAGCTTAACCGACCACAGTTTGTTGCCATCAGCCGACCATGCCTCAAGACCTCCGCCGCCGTTCATGCCGACAATCATTTCATCGGTTCCATCGCCATTTAGATCGCCCCAATGCGCTCCATCAACGCCGGCCAAAGAGCTGACGCTCCATAATTTCTTTCCGGAATGATCCACAACCGTCACATCGTGACCCCAGTTGTTGTAACCCAGCAGGCGCGCTCCTTTTTCCTTGTTTCGTCCGCATTCGATCAAGGCAAAGCGGCCGGGCAGAGGCACAGAAGACGTTTCGGCTCCGGTTAAATCAAGCACATGAAGAGTTGACCCGCCGGCAACCAACACGCGGGGGATTCCGTTGTTTTCCCAACCGCCCACGCACAGCGCCTCCGCACCTGGAATAGGTTTTGACCACAGAACGGATGGTTTCAGCACCTGGCCCGCATCAGGGAGAACAGGCGGACCTTCCGGCGCTGGTTTCGGCGCCCCGGGAAAATCTGTTGCCAACGCATCATGCTTCAAGTCGTCATACTCATGGTAACCAACGGCAACCGTTTGAATGACGCCCTTGCGATCGATGAAGAAAGTTGTGGGAATCGATTGGATGTCGACATAGGGCGACGGGAGATTTTTGGAGGAAGCAATGGGATAGTTGACCCCCTGCTTCCTGACGAATTCTCCCAATGTTTTCGCGTCCTCATCCGAAATGCCGACGATCACCAGGTCGTCCCGTGACGTTTGATTGAAGAGTTGGATGAAATGCGGAATCTCCCGCCGACACGGCGGGCACCAAGTTGCCCAGAAATCCAACACAATCCGCTTTCCCTTCAACTTGCTGAGTTGAATGGATTGGCCATCGAGGTTCGTGACCGAAATTTCTGGAGCGATCACTCCTTCCCATTTCGTGAAATCAACTCCCTCACTCTGGGATGCCGATTGCATGAGTTTTGTGAATTTTTGATAAGCGGAATAATACAGGAGGGTGAATCCGATGCTGGCGATGACGCCGAGAATGGAGAGGGCCACTCCCCAGCGGGCCATGGCAACCGGCTGCCTTCTCTTCGCCAGATGCCCCATGCCCAACGCCAGTCCCACCAGTCCCAGAATGCCGCCCAGGATCAAGAAACTGAGCACCAAAGCCAGAATGCCAAGCACCAGGCTGGCAATCCCGAGTCCAGGAGAAGAAGACGACGAAGGTACCGGGGTGCAATCAGACGTTGAAGGTTCCATAAAAAATCCTTTCGCTTTTATAGCAAGGTGTTTCAGACATGAATCAGCACCAAGTTGTTTCGGCCCAGCGACCGGCGCAAGAACAAAGCAGCTTTTTCCCTGGTCACGTCCTCAAAAGAAGACTTCTGTTCCGACCCCTTCCTTGGTGAAGATTTCCAGGAGCACCACGTGGGACACCCGGCCATCCACAAACGACACTTTCTCGACGCCCGATTTCACAGCCGCCATGGCGCTGTCCACTTTCGGGATCATGCCCTTGTCAATAATACCTGACTTTTTCAAGGCGTCCACTTCGCCGATGCGCAAATGGGAAATGACCGTGGCCGGATTTTTCGGGTCGCGCAGCAGGCCGGGCACGTCACTCATAAAAACCAGCCGCCGCGCTTGCAGGGCGATGGCCGCCTGCGCCGCGGCCGCGTCTGCATTGCAGTTGTAAATCTTGCCCTCCCCGCCGCGCGCGGTCGGACTGATCACCGGAATGACGCCGTTGCGCAGGCATTCCAGCAATGGCTCGACGTTGACGCGGGTGACTTCGCCAACGAATCCCGCGTCCAATTGTTCCCCGTGCAGTCCGGCGAGTGAGAGTTTGCGGCAGGTGAAAATATCGGTTCCGGAAAAGCCCCTGGCCCGGCCGCCCTGTCTGGCGATGGTTTCGACAATGTCCGGGTTGATTTCCCGGGAGAGAACTTTTTCGACGACCCGGGCCGTGCGTTCGTCCGTCACGCGCAGGCCTTGAATGAAGCCGGCTTTCAGGCCGGCCTTTTCCATGGCGCGGGTGATGGCTTTGCCGCCGCCATGCACCACGACGGGATGGATGCCCGCCGCCGCCAGAAATACGATGTCCAGCGCCACGCCGTCGCGTCGGGACGGGTCGGGCGAATCCATGAAGCTGCCGCCGTACTTGATGACAAAAGTCTTGCCCCGAAACCGTTGCAACCAGGGCAACGCTTCCAGCAACACACCGGCTTTGGAGATCGAGGATTTCATCCATCTGCAGATTTCATGGCCGAAGCAATCATTTGGATTAGGATTAAGATTAAGATTAGGATTAAGATTAGGATTGTCAATACTGTCACCCGCCCAATGACGACGGATCATTGATATCGCCCTTGTTGAAATCCACGTAGGCTTCGGTCAGGTCGCCCGAATAAATCCAGGCGCTGGCTCTGCCTTGGTGCAAATGGATGTGCAGATCGAATTGCCGGGCTGTCGTAATCCGGCACAGGGCCTTGAAGGGAACGTTCGTGGCGCGGCCCCACTTCAGGGAGTACAGAATCTTCTGGCTGCCCGGCAGGCTGTAACCCACATCCACCCCGCTTTCAACCAATGCGGCGGATGAGTAGCCGAGCGCGCAGAGGATGCGGCCCCAATTTGGATCGCCGCCGCACCAACTGGTTTTGACGAGCAGGCTGTTGGCCACCGCGCGCGCCGCGGCGTCGGCGTCGGCCTCCGTTTTCGCGCCATGCAAACGGACGGTGACGAACCGTGAAACGCCTTCGCCGTCGAGCACGATTTTTTTGGCCAGCTCCAGCGTCACATGATCCAGGGCGGCCTGAAAAATCGCAAGATCAGCCGAACGCGCGGTGAGCATTGGATTGCCCGCCCGTCCGTTGGCCAAAATGAGCACGGTGTCGTTGGTGCTCATATCGCCGTCCACGGTAATGCGATTGAAACTTTTCGCGACGGACTCATTTAACGCGGCCTGCAAGATTTTTGCCCCGATGGCGGCGTCGGTGGTCAAAAAGCAGAGCATCGTGGCGTGCAGGGAGCGCAAGGCGGGCCGCGCGCCCGTCGGACTCATGCCCGGCTGGATCATGCCGGCGCCTTTGCAGATGCCGCCCAAGCGGGCCGTTCTGCCGCCGAGTTGAAATTCCACCGCGATTTCCTTGGGCCGGGTATCGCTTGTCATAATGGCTTCGGCGGCGTGATGAGCCTGATCGGGCGCAGCTTGGAGCAGGCGGGCGGCTTCGAGGATGCCTTTCCTGACATTGGCCATGGGCAACGCGACGCCGATGCGGCCCGTGGAAGCCACCAAAACATCCAGCGGGGAGATTTCAGGGGCGCCGGATGAAGCCAGGGCGGCGGCGGTGATTTCGGCCATGGCTTCGGCATCGCGAAGGCCCTGCCGGCCGGTGCAGGCATTGGCGTTGCCCGAATTGACCACCACGGCCCGCGCGCGCCCGCGTTTGACCCGCGCGATGCACAACCGGACCGGCGCGGCGCAAACCTGGTTGGTCGTGAACGTGCCCGCCACAGCCGCCGGCCGGTCCGAAACGATCAAGGCCAGGTCGCGTTTCTGGCCTTTGTTCGACCCCTTGCCCGTGCCGAGCCTCTTGATGTCGCAAAAAGCGCCCGCGGCCCGAAAGCCTTGCGGGGCCGTGACCGAACCGTCGATGGATTTAAAGGGAAAAAGTTTCACCTGTGGCCAATGACAAAAATAGAAACAGCGTCCAGTGTCAACATCCTTTGACAACGGTTTTATCACTGCGACTGACTGCGACGCACTGCGACGGACCTGGATTGGAGTGCCCTGTCTCGCATTTTTCCCGCGGCGTTTCCACGGCGAAATTGTCCCGGTTGGTCTGATGCGCTTCCCGCTGCAACTCCGCGACACCGCGGCAAAGACCGTTCAAGACACGCGCCCTGGCCTCGAAATCCCTGGTGCATTTCCCGTCCCAATGCCCGATCAAGCCCGCATAACGCGCGGCCAGGAGCGTTGCGGCCTGGTCCGCCAGCGGCCTTCCGGGCTTTTCCTCCCGCTCTGCGGCGAAATCGTCCGCCTTCCGCGTGTCGGCAAAAAAATCCCGGCGGGTGAGCCAGTCCTGGAACCCGCCCAGCCGCCACTGGCTCAGGTTGTGTTTGCTGACGGGTTCGCCGCCGAATTCCCTCCGCACGAACTCCCGCACCACTGGCAGGGCATTAAGCCAGGCGAGCAGCTTGGGGCTTGGTTCCGAGCATTCCAGCCGGACATTCAATTCTTCGCGGACATCGTGAGGCAGGCGGGCGATTTTGCCATTGCGGGCTTTCATGGTTGGACGGGTGTTTGGGGTTGGCCGATCATTTCAATATGTCAATTCTTCATCATGGCTTCAATTAGCCATTCATTTGACGACACTATAGCATAGTTATTAATCAAAGCAACAATTATTTGCAAATTATTTTCAATTATTTTTGTAACCGGCCTCATTCCGGCGCAACTGCCTGAGGGCGAAAGACTTAGGAAACTTTTTAGCCACAAAGAACACAGAGATCACAAAGAAGATCATTCTTTTGGCGCCTGTCTTTGTGCTCCATGCGCCCTTTGTGGCAAAATGATTCCCACGTTGTCTGACTGACCCGGCATCATCGGATTTGTTGGTGGACAGAGCGGGTGGGGCGCGGCATTATCCCGGCATGGCGAAAAAATCAACTGATGAAGCGCGGCGTCCGCCGGGAACGCGACCCTTTGTCAACCGGAATTCGCCATGTGTCCAAATCAGCAAAATGTTGAAATGTTTAGAACTGATGCCTTTATGCCATCGGATGACGCATTGGCTCTAGTGATGTCTTATTGTGTGATTGCCGCAGTCCCACTTCCAGGGACGGCGGATTGATACGCAGCACGACTTGGCCACCAGGCATTAATTTGGAACTTAAATGTCGATCCAGTAAAATGATTCCCTGAGGTGCTCCCCATTTGTCCTACCAGTGGAAGCCTTTTTTATACTTATGTTTTTCGGTCTTTTCACCACCCCATTTGAACCGGAAGGAACTGGGGGCCCACAGCCATTG
>Ga0326727_10004282_pt1 | contig 43302 bp, 34 predicted proteins | sample MB2enrmetagenome_FD_207643 | JGI IMG/M metagenome (GOLD analysis project Ga0326727, IMG submission 207643) | Lab enriched peat soil microbial communities from McLean, Ithaca, NY, United States - MB29MY | ecosystem: Environmental > Terrestrial > Soil > Wetlands > Peat | place: USA: New York... | reverse complement strand
GCCAGGTTCTCGGAAACCAGCACCACCGGGCGCTGGTTGTAAACCTCCGTCCAGGTAAAATCGCGGCCGGCCACAAACGGAGTGCCGAGGGTGTGGAAGTAGCCGGGCGACACAAACTTGAAGCGCCGCAGGGGTGGGAGTTCCCCCTCGCGATAGGTCCGATCCTCAGCGAAGATGGGATTGCGGCTCTCACTACCATCCATAGGGATGCTGGTGCCCATGCCGACGGAGGAGACACCCGGAATCGCCGCGAGCCTGCGCAGAATCTCTTCCTGCATGTGAACCACCCGAGCGGCTTCCGGCACCTCGGCATCAGGGATGGTGATCGAGAGGGTCTGGACTTCCGTTGCCCTCGCGAATCCCGGTTGAATGCGCGTCAGGGCGCGAAAGGTGCGGACCATGAGAGCCGACGAGATCAGCAGCACGGTTGCCAGCGCCACCTGAACGATCACCAAAACGTTGCGGGTGCGGCGGCGTTCCCAGCTCTCGCTGAGTGTTCGTCCACCCTGGCGCAGACCGGTTCCCAAATGCGCGGCGGAATACTTGAGTACGGGAAGCGAGCCGAATAATAGACTCGTGAGAAGTGCGGCACCCAGTGTGAACAGCAGCACCGGCCCATCAATCCCAATCTCCTCCAGGCGCGGCAGGCCGGCGGGCGCCAGCGCCACCAGCAAGCGCAGCGCGCCGTACGCAAACCCCAACCCCAGTGCGCTCCCCAGGAGGCTGAGGATCAGGTTCTCGAACAGCATCTCAGCGGCAATCCGTCCGCGGGTGGCGCCGAGAGCGGCACGAATTGCCAATTCCTGCTGCCGGCCTTCGGCCTTGACCAGGAGCAGATTGGCGACGTTCGCGCACGCGATGAGCAACACCATCCCGAGGCCTCCCATCAGGACCCACAACAGCTTCCCGACATCGCCGACCACCACTTGCTTCAGCAACTGCACGTTCGGCCCTAACCGAATCTCCTCCAGTTCTTTCAGACTAACGCCGGGCGGCAACGGGAAACTACGATTGACGATCAGAAGCATGCGCACCACGTCGGCGTTGGCCGCCACCAAGCTGACGCCGGGCTTCAGCCGGGCCAAAGCGGGATAGCTGAAATCCGCCAGGGTTGTCTTTGCACGGTCGAGCTTATAAGGCAGGATCAGTGATGGGTCGCTTCCGGTCGGAAAGCGAAAACGTGCCGGCATGACGCCGATGACAGCGCGCATCTTCCCATCCACGCGCAGCGTTCTCCCAATGACGGACGGGTCGCTGGCGAACTTGCGTTGCCAGTATCCATACGTCAGGATCAAGGTGTCGGGGCTTTCCGGGGAGTCGTCGGTACGGTTGAACCACCGCCCCAGCATCGGCTGGATGCCCAGAAGGGGAAGGGTCCCGTCTGTGACCAACATCGACTGCAACTTCTCGGGCTCCGCCACGCCAGTGACATTCGCGGAATCACCGCTGAAAAGACCAATATCCTGGAAGGCACGGCTCTGTTCACGAAAGATGAAGTACGCGGAGGGCGACAGTGGCACGTAAGAGATGTTAAATGCCGGGCTGGTAAGCTGCACCCCTACGAGTTGCTCCGCTTGGGGATACAGCAGGGGCTTCAGCAGCACCCCTTCGATCACGCTGAAAATCGCGGTGTTGGCGCCTATGCCCACGGCAAGTGTCACCAGTGTGACGGCCATGAACATCGGCGCCCGACCGAACCTGCGCATAATGTGCCTGAGCTGACTACCGAGAGTTTCCACGTGGACGCCTCCTGGCGGATTAGCCTTCCTGAGGGGGTTGGTGTGGGCAGCGCAGCCCTCGAAGTGTACTACGCTAAACTTCCGGGAAAGTTCCGTCTCTCTTCGTGCGAGATGGGCACGGAGCGCGGGCCGTGGCCCCATTTCCGATGGTGAACCTCAGGCGTGGTCCAGTCTGTCGCGTTTGGCGGTTGTGCCCGGATGACCGCACTTGAAAACAATTCAGTTGGCCGTATAACGGCCACCTGTAGAAGTGCAACCCCTGACTCCTCCGAGGTCCGCTTCGAGGACCCGAACGCCAAGTCCGCGGAATTTGCATGATTGCTGGTGGTAAGGGCTGTTCGCAACGGGTGTCTTACGATAGACTCCGGCCATGAGAACAAGCCTTGTGAAATCAGCGCCAAACGCCATAATCGCCCGGCTTAACGGCAGCAGCCGCATTGACGCTTTCGAAGCCGCCAAACAGGTGTGGAACATCGACGGCAGCGCACTAGCGAAGCCGTTAATAAAAGTTCTTCGAACCGGTCGGAGAGCATTCAACCGCGCCGCTGTCGCGTACGCGATGCAAGCGGCTTCCAGATCCAGTGTGATTAACACCCTGGAAAGAGCAGTTCGGAAAGAAGCCGAAAATCCAGACGTTCGTGGCCACGGGGCGGAAACGTTGGCACACTGCCACCGGAAATCGACGCACAGGCTGTCACTCCACCAGGCATCGCCGCGCCTTACTCGAAGGTCACGCAATTACACCATTTGCCGGTTTCATCATAATGAGGCCAGGGGCCGCCGGTGCGAAATCCGGAAACGATGTAGTCGTCGAACATGGGCGTGGGCTCGAAGTATCCGGGCCGGCGCAAATGTTCCTTGACCACCTCATCGTTGAGCTCTAGTCCGAGGCCGGGTTTCTCCGGCACGGTGACGTAACCCTTGTCGATGATGGGCTTCGGCACGCCGGTGACCAGGTCCTGCCACCACGGCATGTCGAGCGCGTGGTTCTCCATGGCCAGGAAGTTGTCGCCGAAGGTGGCGGCGCAGTGATAGCCTGCGAACCCTCCTATGGGCGATCCGGCGTGATGCATGGCCACCCGGATGCCCGCGAGTACGGCATAATCAGCGATCTTCTTGGTCTCGAGCAGTCCGCCGGAGATTTCAATGTCCGGGTGAATGGCGTTCATGGCGCGGTTGTCGAGCAGCGGCTGGAAGCCCTCCTCGAGCCCGAAGATGTCCTCGCCGGTGTTGATGGGCGTCGTACTCGATTCCGTGATCATCTTGTAGGCGCGCCAGTTCTGCCAGGGGTAATGATTGCCTTCGCCAATCTGAAGGATATCCTCGGCCCAGGCAAGCTGGTAGGGTTCGAAGGCCCTGGCGTAGCGGATGGAATCCTGAAATATCGGACCAAACATGGACGCAGCGGTCGCGCCTCGCAGCATCGCCCGGCGTGTCAGCTTTGCCTTCTCGCGTTTGTCAGTCATTGCAACCTCGCTCTGGCGGTCTGGTTATTCAGTGCCCGTGACGGCCCGCCACCCGTCAGCCCCAGCGCCTCGATTGAGGAGGGGAGCTCGAGATTCCCCTCGCTTGTGACGAAGGCTTCGAAATGGTTGGACCTAAGGAATCACGCGAACTGTTGCGCGACGACCCGCTCCGCGGGTTCGCGCTTCGCCATGTCTCGCACAGCGTAGTATGGTATCGCTTCATCTTGTGAGGGGGCAGGGAAAAGGGAACAGGGGACAGGGAACAGGTGTCACGTTTCATGTGTCGGGTGTCAGAGGGGCAGAGCGGGATTCTTCGCTTCGCTCAGAATGACGGCGGGGGGCGGCTCAGAATGACAGTGGGCGGGACTCAGAATGACAGTGGAAGGACAGGGCGGGATTCTCCGCTTTGCTCAGAATGGGCGAGTGCGGGACCTAGACGCACTGGGAAGTTCGGTAGTAGAATTTCCTGCGCGGTTCGGGCCGCTAGGCGTCTTCCGGTGAGAGGTGCAGGTCATGGTTCACAGACTGGTTTCGAGTGTTGTTCGGCTATGTACTTTCGGGCTTGCCTTGGCTGGCGGGTTCGCTCTTGCTCAGGGAAATGACACAGCTCTGACGCCGCCTATGGGCTGGAATAGCTGGAATCATTTTGCCTGCAACGTGATGGCGGCTGATGTGCGCTCGGCGGCGGATGCGATAGTTTCGACCGGCATGAAGAGCGCGGGCTACGTGTACGTGAATATCGATGACTGCTGGCAAGGCAAGCGCGACGCGCAGGGGGTGATTCATCCTAACGAGAGATTCCCCGACATGAAGGGGCTCTCCGACTACGTTCACGGCAAGGGCTTGAAGCTGGGGATCTACTCCTCGCCGGGCCCCAAGACCTGCGGTGAGCACGAGGGCAGTTTTGGCTACGAAGAGCAGGATGCCGAGACCTACGCCGGCTGGGGTATCGATTATTTGAAATACGACTATTGCAGCTTTCAAGGCGACGTTCAGGCGCAGATCGCGGCGTACAAGAAAATGCACGACGCACTGGAGAAGACGGGCCGCTCCATCGTTTTCAGCCTCTGCCAATACGGCATGGACAGGGTGTGGACCTGGGGACCTTCGGTGGGCGGCAATTTGTGGCGGACCACCGGCGATATTTCCGATGACTACTCGAGCATGGCGTACATTGGATTCGGCCAGAACGGTCTGGAGCGTTTCGCAGCACCCGGGCACTGGAACGACCCTGACATGCTGGAGGTCGGAAACGGCAAGATGAACAAGGATGAGTATCGCACCCACATGAGCCTGTGGTGCATCCTTGCGGCGCCGCTGCTGGCGGGCAATGACCTTTCGAAGATGACTCCCGAAACTCTGGCGACCCTGACGAACCCGGAGGTTATAGCGGTGGACCAGGATTCTCTCGGCGCCCAGGGCCATCGCGTGGCACAAGAAGGCCCCCTCGAGGTTTGGGTCAAGCCGCTTGCCGACGGCTCGAAGGCCGTGGGTCTATTCAACCGCGGCGAATCCGTAATGCCGGTGACGGCCTATTTCCGGGATATCGGCGTAGGGGAATCGGCTTCGGTTCGCGATCTGTGGGAGAAGCGAGACCTGGGTGTGTTCAAAGTGCGCTTCACGGCCCAGGTGCCTGTGCACGGCGCCGTGATGCTCAAGGTAAAATGACGGCGAAAGATGCCAAGCTTCGCTCCGAACGATAGGGTGAGATCAGATCTGGGAGGCTGACGGGAAAGCAAAGTTATGAATCAAGCGAGTGAACCAGTTCCATCCAAACCTCTGGCGGGTTCGTGCCAGCATAAGTGGCAGAATCAGAAGAGCGCCTACATCCTGGCGCAAGTCTGTGGGTTATGTCATTTGTTCCGGTACAAAGCAGCTTTGACCGCCGATGTGGAATACCGCGCCCCGATTCCCATTGCGAAGTTGCCCCCGAGTGAGCCGCTGGAGCAGGAGCATGGCTCGAGCTGATGGGGCAGGGCAAGCCCTGCAAAGTGTTCGGAGGAGTCCCCAACCCAACCTTAGTAGCCGCGTTGCTTGTCAACCACATTGAGCAACGGCAGGCCACTCACATAACGTCGAACGTTTTCGCAGAACAGATCGTAACAACGCTCGGTCGATCCCCTCGAAACCGCGGAAGAATGCGAGGTGATGATGAGGTTGCCTGCTGTCCACAAGGGATCATCGGGCGGGAGGGGTTCGCGGTAAGCCACATCGAGACCGGCCCCGGCGATCCACTTTTCTTTGAGCGCGCGCACCAGGGCGGGAGTGTCCACCAGTTTGCCGCGCGAGACGTTGATGAAGTAAGCCGTTGGCTTCATGGCGCGGAAAATCGACTCGTTGAACATGCCCTCAGTAACCGGCGTGTGCGGCGCCGCGCTCATCAGCACATCCACCTGCGGCGCCATCTTGGGCAGCCACTCCGGAGAGTGCAACTCGGCCACAAAAACCGGCTTGGGCAAGGGCTTGGGATCTACTGCCAGGACCTTCATATTAAAGCCGTAGTGCGCGCGATAGGCTGTGTCCGTGCCGATGCCGCCCAGGCCAACCAGGCCTAGGGTGAGTCCGCTGATTTCCCTAAGCCCATCGACGTCTCTCCAGACGTGCTCCTGAGTCTGAAGCGCATAACGATTCAGCCCGCGCGTCAGGGTGAGAAGCAGACCGATGGCCGTCTCTGAAATGGTGGGCGAATACATGCGCTGCATGTTGCTGAGCACAATTGGACTGTTCACCAGTTCCGGATACAGGATGCTCTCGACGCCGGCGGCCGGCCACTGTATCCAGCGCAATTGGCGCGCGGCACGAAGATGTTCGCGGGAGAAGCCGCCGTAGATCACATTCGCGTCAGCAACCTCTTTCAGGTATTGCTCCTCGGTTCGACATAGCGTCAGATCGAGCGCGGGCGCGTAGGCGTGCAGTTTTTCCTGATAGGTAGCCGGCATCTCATCCATCGTGGCCACTTTGAAGCGGCCCAGGCCGGCTGATTTGCCGGGCTCGAGCAGCGGATACGATTCCACCGTCACCGGCCAGGGAGGCTCGGGCGCCGCATCACCCGCCATGGCGTGGCCAACGGCGGGCAGGGAAGCCATTGCTGCTCCCGTGGAGGCCACGGAAACGTTGCGGAGAAAACTGCGTCGTGAAAAGCCGATCTTTTGCATGGGAAGCCCTCCCCAAATTGATGTTTCAACTATAGCATGAGAAGGGGCGATTCGTGATGTGAGGGGAAGATCAAGGGCACGCGACACAAAAGTTGGGTTACGGAGCGGGAGCGGAACACCTTTTACCACAGAGGTCACGGAGAGCACGGAGAAAAACGCGCTCAGTGACTTCTGTGGTAAATCTTTAACCGCCCTGCGTTTAAAATGACTCCGGGAGGAGGGGGCAGGGGGTGGTGGGTGGCGGCATCGCGTCCCGGCCAACCACCCCTGACCCCTCCTTAGCAAGGAGGGGAATTATCCGGGGGCGAACTGAAGGATCATGGAGTCTGCGCTCACATTTCCCCGAAGTTATACCCGACCCAGACCGTGAAGCCTAGTACGTGGTTAGTGCCGAACTGATACACCGAAGTAGAGCCGTACGTACCCGAGAGGCCAGGAACCTCGCGGAAGTCAAACTGCGGCCGGATAAAAAAATGGTCCTTTACATAGAATTGAACACCGGCTCCAACGTGCACCTGGAAGTGGCTCGAACTTCCCGTGGGGATCGTCTCCGACTGGCAAACCGCACTCCCGACGCAGGACTTCTCGGTATAGGTAGTGCCGAAATGGGCGCCGCCGACTCCCCCTTCGAACCGCACTTGGTACTTCTTGGTGTTAATCGGTGCGTAGAGCCCATCGAAATCATAGAACAGCTCCCGGTACTGCACCGGTCCGTAATTGCCCTTGCTGGGTTGGAAGTTGATATCAGCTCCGAAACCGACGTGCTTGTTCAGCATTGCGTTTCCCTCAAATCCCATGAACAAGCGGCCCAGACCCGGCGTAAGCTCGCAGGTGGCATCGGTCGATGTGGAAAGACAAGGATCAAGATTCGCGTCTATGCCAGTCCCAGTGGCCTTGGCGCGCTGCGTTCCGAAGCCCAGGGCCAGATCGAATGAACCCTGCGCGCGCGCCAGTCGGGCCCACGAGAGTACCAATAGAATGGGAAGGTAGCGGCAAATTCGTTTCACGTTAGTAGTCTCCTCTTCTGTCAGCATGCGTTCGTGATCCGGATTTCTTACCCTTCAACCGGGACATGGCCAAACGACGAGCACGGCGCTGAGCCCGAGCTAACTCGGAAGCCGCCGCCGTGCTTCCTCCTCAAGCGTTAGTGCTGCCACGCCCTCTCTAATACTATCACGTGTCTCGCGCCGCTGCGGCGCAAGACTTTCCCGTATCCTCCGGCGTTACAACTTTGGATGCTTCTATCTTGCTTAATGATGCCTTGCATCAGTATTGGCATCGAGGGCAAGAAAGGTTCCGCAGATTTGAAGGGAACCTTGACTCTCCCAATCCTCAAGGACATACTGATTTTAGGGGCGGCGAAGGCCTCCCTGCCTTCCCACAGCTTGGGCACTAAGGCGCAGGAGTGAAGATGCTTGAAATCGATCCCCACCGCGCTCTGCTGGTGGACTTGTACGAATTGACCATGGCGGCAGCGTACTTCGAGCAGCACGTGGACTGCCGCGCAACCTTTGAGCTTTTCGTTCGCCAACTCCCTCCCGAGCGCGCTTTCCTGGTGACCAGTGGCATTGAGGACGCATTGGACTACCTCGCGGACTTGCGATTTCGTGAAGAAGATGTGAGCTTTCTCCGCAGCCTGCCCGTGTTTCGCAACATCTCTTCCGGGTTCTTTGACTACCTGCGCAGTTTCCGCTTTGCCGGCGACGTTGCGGCGGTCGAGGAAGGCACGCTGGTTTTTGCGGAAGAGCCTCTGCTGCAAGTAACGGCGCCGATTTTGGAAGCTCAAATCGTCGAGACCTACCTGCTTTCCGTCGTCAATTTTGAAACACTCGTCGCATCCAAGGCGGCTCGCGTGGTGCGGGCGGCGCGCGGCCGGGGCGTGCTGGAGTTTGGCACGCGGCGGGCGCAGGGTCCGGAAGCCGGCGTTCGCGCCGCTCGCGCCGCCTATCTCGGGGGGTGCGTTGCGACTTCGAACGTTTTGGCAGGTTGCCGATACGGCATTCCGCTTGCCGGCACTGCGGCCCACTCCTGGACCCAAGCTTTCCCTACCGAGCGTCAAAGCTTCGAGGCCCTCTTGGATACGTTCCCGGAAGATGCAGTCTTGTTGATCGATACCTATGATCCATTGGTAGGCGCGGAAACGGCAGCCACGCTGGGGCGGAAGATCGCCGGCGTCCGTATTGATAGCGGTGATCTGCTCGAGAAGAGCTGCCGTGTCCGGCAAATCCTCGACCGTCACGGTCTGCCCGAGGCGAAGATCGTGGCCAGCGGGGATTTGAATGAGTATAAGGTGGAAGCCTTGCTCTCGCAGGGCGCCTGCATCGACCTATTCGGCGTGGGAACCGACCTTGCCACCTCGCGCGATGTTCCTGCGCTCAGCGTGGTTTATAAACTAGTTGAGACCGAATTCCAGGGACGCGTCGAGTATAAGAGCAAATTCAGCGAGGAAAAGGCCTATTCGCCTGGCCGGAAACAGGTTTTCCGGTTTTCGGATGGCGCCCAGTATCACCACGATGTGATTGCACGCTCGAACGAAGCGTTTTCCGGCGGCACGCCGCTGCTCTTCCCCGTGATGCAGGGTGGCCGCCGGCTGCGCTCCAGGCCACGGCTTCAGGATTCGCGAATTAGCGTGCTTGCCAACCTTGACCTGTTGCCCGAGCCGTACCACGCTCTGCGGAACGCGCCGCCATTCCCTGTGACCAAGAGCGAGGCGCTCCAGCGGCTCATGGCCGAGGTCCGCGAGCAGACGTTCGGAGCGCAGAAGAGCAGTAGGCAGTAAGCAGTAGGCAGAAAACAGAAAGCAGAAAGCAGAAAGCAGAAGACAGAGACTTATAGGTTAGGGGGTAAAGGATAAAGGGTAAAGGCTAAAGGCTTTTACGTCTCGAGTTTCGAATTTCGCATTTCGGTTTTCGAGTTTCGATTATTGGTCTGCGAGTTTCGAATTTCGCTTTTCGATTTTCTGCTTTGCGATGAGTGAGCCAGCCAATCCCGGACGCCTGACATTTGTTGACGTCGATACACAGGTGGACTTTATGCTTCCCGGCGGGCGGCTTTACGTGCCCCAGGCGGACAAGATAATTCCCAACCTTGAAGAATTGATGTTGTGGACGCGCGCCCACAAGCTGCCAGTTGTTTCAACTGCGGATGCGCACGCGCCGGATGACCCGGAGTTTGGCCAATGGCCACCCCACTGCGTGGTGGGTACTCCCGGCCAGCGCCGCATTCCGGAAACACTGTTCCCGGATGCTGTGGTGGTCGAAAATCGTCCGGGCGCCTTTCGGCTGCCCCAAGGGTGGGTTGGTCAGATCATCGTCGAAAAGCGCGTCTACGACTTCACCACCAACGTGAACATCGAGGCCATCCTGGCTTCTCTCGGCCAGCCGCGCTTCGTGGTGTTTGGGGTGGCCACTGAATTCTGTGTGCGGTCGACCGTCTTGGCGCTGCGCAAGCGCAACCTGCCCGTCGCTGTCGTGGTGGACGCGATTAAAGCCATCACCGAAGAGGGGGGACGGAAGGCCCTCGAGGAAATGGCCGCCGCCGGAGCCCAGTTCGTCACTACCGAAGAGGTTTGCACTTGAGAACTTGTTGTACGCTTGATGGCTGATCCTGAGTTTTCGAACGCTCGGCAGTGTTGTTCGACATAGGGCCTCACCTTCTCGATTCCCTTATCGGCGATTCCCGCTTCTGGCTTGAGCGCGGGGATGGCTGGACGGTACTGGTGTCATTTGAACAGTGCGGACGTCCCGGCCCCCACGTCATTCCCGCGAAGGCGGGAATCCACTCCGCAGACCTTCGGAACTGAGCGCCTTAAGTACTGGATTCCCGCCTTCGCGGGAATGACGTGGGCTCCAGCGCGACTGAATCGTGCAAGTGACACCAATACCGGCTAGACGTGACGCTTGACTCTGCGCGCAGGAGGTGGCATAGAATAACTGAACGTATTAAGTGGCACTGGACTCTTGCTGTGGTTCTCCGCGCGAGGTGAGCTACCCCAGAGCGGCTGCGCGCCGCCCGCCTGCGAGGTTCTCATGGTGATCGCATCCCAGCTCCGTCCCGGCACGGTTTTGAAGATCAATAATGACCTGTTCAAGACCATTGAAGCGCAGTACCACATTGGGCAAGGCAAGATGCCCGGCAGCGTACACGCCAAACTGCGTCACGTTCTTAAGGGTACATTCAAGGAGATGCGGTTCCGGCCGGAAGAGAGGCTGGAGGAAACCCAGCTCGAGAAGCAGGAGATGGAATTCCTTTATAGCGACGCGGATTCGGCGACCTTCATGAATCCAAGAACGTATGACCAGGTGTCTATTCCGCTCGAGGCCATTGGCGCGGCTAAGACCTTCCTGCAGCCCGAGATGAAGGTGCCCGTCGAGTTCTATGAAGGGCAACCGGTGAGCATTGTCTTCCCGGAGATCGTCGAGGCAAAGGTCCAGACGACCGCACAACCGGTCCACCAGCAACAGGACAATACTTACAAATCCGCCACGCTGGAAAACGGCCTGGAACTCATGGTTCCTCAATTCATCAAGTCCGGGGAGACGATTCGCGTCGAAGTTGGTTCGGGCAAGTACGTGGATCGCGTGCGGGCCGACAGCAAGAGATTCTGAAATTCGAAATTCGAAAATCGAACATCGAAATTCGAGACGGAAAAGCCTTTAGCCTTTGTTTAGGCTTCTGCTTTCTGCATTCTGCTTTCTGCCTTCTTCTTTATTATGGACACACCAGGCCTCAACGTTGCTGCTAAGCCCCATTTTCGGCTGACTGTGCGCCCCGCCGAACTGCGGGATACGTCCGACATCGCTCGCATTTATCTGCAGGCGACGCAAGATAACCTTGCCACTTTTGAGAACTTCCTCCACACGCCGGAGGAGCGAACGAACTGGGTGAATGAACATTCCGGCAAGTACCCTCTGCTGGTTGCGGAGTTGAACGGTTGGATTCTGGGGTGGGCGGCGCTCAGTCCCTACCGCGTGCGTCCCGCCATGGAGGGAATCGCCGAACTCCTGATCTACATTGACCGCGACTACCGGAGGCATGGGGTGGGACGGGAACTCATGCGGGCTGTGCTCGCACTCGCCGAGTCTGTGGGTCACTTCAAGCTGGTGGGCCGGTTCCTGGCGCACAACGATGCCGGGCGTAGACTGTGCCGCATGACCGGCTGGCGTGAGGTGGGAGTGCACGTGAAACACACCAAGCTGGGGGATCGCTGGTACGATGTGGTGGTGGTTGAGTGCCTAATCCCCACAAACCTGAAGTAGCGTGGCTGGGAAAATCGAAATTCGAAACTCGAAAAGCGAAACTGGAAACTGGAGAATCGAAACTGGAAACTGGAAAATCGAAAAGCGAAAACCGAAAAGCGAAATTCGAAACTGGAAACTGGAAACTGGAAAATCGAAAAGCGAAATTCGAAAATCGAAAATCGAGACGGAAGAACCTTTGGCCTTTACCTTTTACCCTTTAGCCTCTACCCTCTACCCTCCAACCCTTGTCCTCTAACCTTTAGGTCTCTGGCTTCTACCTTCTACCTTCTACCTTCTGCTTTCTGCCTTCTGCCTACTGGTCTTTCCTGACCCACCATTCCCGAAGTTCCCGGCAGAACCCCTCCGGAGTGAAAGTCAAAAGGAAAACTCCATCCAGGCTGACCCGCCCTTTTGACGAGACACGCACAAACGAAGCCCACCAGTGTGCGATGGCGGTGACTTCAGCGAAGGCCAGAACTTCATAGCCAAACCCTATCTGCTCCTGAGAGTCAACAACGACGCGGGACCAATACTGTCGAATGGCCTCGCGGCCACGCAGAGGTTGGGTAAACGGGGTTTCCTGGTAAGTCGCGTCTTCAGAGAACAGTCTGACCACAGCGTCGGAGTCACGCCCTTCCCAGGCCAGGCGGTAACATTCCAGCCAAGCGCGCAATGATTCCAGGTTCACCTTTTGGTCACCTCCTTCAAGTTCCGGTTCCAGATTAGAAAGATCGGCACAACCACAAGGAGTAGCGGTGGCGGGTTGGATGGACATAGCGCAGAAACTAGAAATTAGAAACGAGAAACTGGAAACTGGAAATGCCACCATAGCGGTGGCATTTACACGGCTGTTCACCTATCCGACACCCGCCGAGTTCAGATTAACTTTACGCAAACCCTGACCAACATTATACTGAGGGACGACGTTGAAACACAGCGATCTTTTGGAGTTGCAGAAGGAGCCATGATGCGTGAAGTCATTAGAACATTGAAAGGTCCCCAGCCGCGCGGGCCCTATTCTCAAGCAATCGTTGCCGATGGTTTTGTATTCGTGGCCGGACAGGGCCCATCAAATCCGAGCACCAATGAGTTGGAGCTGGGCGATGTTGGTTCTGAAACCCGGCGCACGCTGCAAAATATCCAGGCCATACTTGAAGCCGCAGGCAGTTCGCTCGGTGACGTAGTTCGCGTGGGGGTCTTCTTAGCGGACATTAGGGATTTTGATGCCATGAATGCAGTCTATCGGGAGTTTTTCAGCCAGGATCCGCCGGCGCGCACAACGGTGGGAGCGCAGTTGCCCAAGATCAAGGTGGAGATCGATTGCATCGCCCGCGTAAGCAACCCAGCAAAGTCTTAGCAGGCTGCTGAAGGACCAGCACGCCCCTTCGTTTCAAGGAAGAGGCTCAGGGCCAATTGAGTGCGCATTAGACAATTTTCGTGGCAGTTCAAAGGGTCCCATGCGTTACGACGAACTTTCAACCCCCGCCTTGACGATTGACCTGGACGCGCTGGAGCGCAATCTGGATCGGATGGCAACTTCCTGCCGCCAGCAGCGGGTGGGCTTGCGGCCGCACACCAAGACCCACAAAACTCCTGAAGTTGCCCGCCTCCAGCTCGAGCACGGCGCGTTGGGATTGACGGTCGCCAAAGTGGGCGAGGCGGAAGTGATGGCGGAAGCAGGTCTGGATGATATCCTCATTGCCTATCCCGTCCTGGGCGCCGAAAAGCTTCGCCGCCTGGTTGCGCTGGCGTCTTCGCGGCGCATCATTGTCTCGCTGGATTCTCTGAGCGCGGCGCAGGAGCTTTCAGAGGCTGCCTGCCAGCAAGGTAGCAAGGTTGGGGTTCTGGTTGAGTTTGACGTGGGGTTTCACCGCTGCGGTCTCGAGCCAGGTTCGCCCTGCGTGGAACTGGCCAGCAAGATTGCAGGAATGCCGGGACTCGAATTCCGCGGCCTCATGACTTACTTCGGAAACGTCTGGGGAAGCAAGGACGAGCGGCAAGCGGAAGCTCAGAGGGTGGCTGAGAAGGTTGAGCGAACGCTGGCGGCTTTTCGCGAGTCAGGCTTGGCGGTTGAAATCGTATCAGGCGGTTCGACACCCTCGGCCGAATTCGCCCACTTGGTTCCCGGGCTCACCGAGATCCGCCCCGGTACCTACGTTTACAACGATTTGAACACCCACTATCAGGGCGCCTGCCGGCTCGAAGACTGCGCAGCGCGCCTGGTGGTCACGGTGGTCTCGACGGCAGTGCCCGGGCGCGCCATCATCGATGCCGGGTCGAAGGCATTATCCTCCGACCTCTTAGGTTCAGGAGCGAAGTCCGGCTACGGGTATGTGGTCGAGGCTCCTGACGCGCCCATAATAAAGCTGAACGAGGAACACGGCCACCTGGATATCACTCATTCAGCGCACAAGTTCTACGTTGGTGAGGTCCTGACGGTCATCCCCAATCACGTCTGCACCTGCGTGAACATGCATGACGAAGTGTTTACGTTGCGGGATGGGATGGTCGCGGGTTCCTGGCGCGTCGCGGCGCGAGGGAAGATCAAATAGTATAAGTGGAGCCGACGACCAGATTTGAACTGGTGACCCTCGGTTTACGAAACCGATGCTCTACCAACTGAGCTACGTCGGCACGCGGATAAAAAATGCCCACCCGCCACGACGGGAATTCTCGCCGAACGTGCGGGTGAGCATTCTTAGAGGAGAATAGAATGGCGGACGCGCCCCGCCACCTAAACTCGAAAACGAGTCTAAGAAAAACCTGGAAGTGATGTCAAGATAATTCTCAGGATTTTTTGTGTCGTCTAATCTATTGATTCTAAATGAGTTGTATGGCCAACGGAACGACACGAGGGATAGCTTGAAGAAAAAATGAAGAGACGTGATTCAGCCCCCTTTTTTCGCCTTACTGCATTGAAAATGCGAGATTTTTGTCTATTGAAGGTTCAATCGGATCAGGTGATCCGATTCCGGGTGTCCCCACTCCCAGGCGGGGAAGACTTTGGCTGTAACCCTTCTAGAAAGAACGATTAACGTGCCGCCTACGACCCCTCCTCCGGCAAGAACCAAGGTGAGAAAGACATTACCCATGATAAGTTCGAACAACTGGCGGCCTACCGTCTTATCCCCAGGGTATTTTTCGTCCCAAGTCAACTGCTGATTCACGCTGAATTTATCCAGCAGGTTCGTGGCGGCAGGTTTGTTGCTGGCCTTAAGGACCAAGAACACAAACGACCCTTCTCTCCGTGCGTAGAGAGAATTGGCTCCCCGGTCCTGGTTTAGTGCCAGCGGGCCGCTCATCTGCCCAAATCGGAGGCGGGCGATTTGCGGAGTGGGGTAGCTCACCTCCATCATGGTGGAGCGAGAATCACCAGAGGAGTATTCGCCAACCTGGACTTCAGCACCTTGTTCAAATCCGATCAAGTTGGTGGGGAAATTGCCCAAAACCCGCTGAGCCGTTTCGGGACCGATAATGTACTTTACGCTACCAGGGATCAAACCCGAGGGAGGCAAGGCGGCAGGTAGGTTGGCCAACGAATCGCTCGTCGGACGAGTTCCTCCAACCAGAATCAACAAGGCGCGGAATTGACTCTCGGAAACGCCTTTGGGGCGAAGGAAACGGACGAAGCTCCGCCCGCGCGCCATCAAGCTGAGCTCCGGCCCGCTCATGGTGAGCTGGATAGTCTTTTCCGGATGCATGGGTTCGTTTTGATAGTAGGTGAGAAGACCGTAGGCAGCGCTAACGTCAGAGGCGGATTCGAGGACAACCTGCACGCGTGTCGCATCGAGCTGATAGGTGCGCGCTTCGACCGAATTTACACCGTACTCGCGCTCGACGGCCGGATCCCCGCCATAGTCTTTGATTTCATCAAGGCCCTGCGCTCGTGTCGCGACAAGCCGCCAGTTGGCCGCAGGAATCAACGGGATAACGGAGACGTCCTGGGCGAAGCACAGCGGATGGGCGGCGCTGAGGGTTACCAGCAGGAGCGCTAATGCCGAAACGAAACGGTTCATCACCTTTTAGGATATCAGAATTCCGCCCCGGTTTTCGACCCCGTTCTTGGCTCGTCGTCGGAGGCCGCTCGCTGGACGACCTTAACTCCTCCAAGGTTGTTCACATAATCCAGGATCCCCTGGTAAAGAGCTTCCGCCACTTTCTGCCGGTAGTCGGAACGGCGCAGCGATTTCTCATCGCGAGGGTTTGTAAGGAAGGAGATTTCAGCCAATACGGAGGGCATGTTGGCGCCGATCAGCACCACGAACGGCGCCTTCTTTACTCCCCGGTCGCGCTGCTGGCCGCTCAATTGAGAGGTGCGGCGATAGATTTCCTTCTGTACCTGCCGCGCAAACTCTTCGGACTCCTGGATTTTTTCCGTCAGCGCAATCTTCTTGATCAAGTCCTGAAGTTGGTGCACAGACTCCTGGGAAGTTGCGTTCTCTCTGCCGGCCACCAACAGGGCCTCGGGGTTGGAGGTGAAACTCAAGAAGTAGGTTTCGATTCCCCGCGCACTGCGGTCGCTGCTGGCGTTGGCATGGATGGAGACGAATAAGTCAGCAGCCTTCGCGTTGGCGATGGCGGTCCTCTCCTCGAGCGGGATGAAGGTGTCGTCGCTGCGGGTCATCACCACCTCACAACCCGCCTTGCGTTCGAGCAGCTTTTTCAAACGCAATGCCACATCCAGTACCACGTCCTTTTCGCGCAGGCCCGTCGGTCCGATCGTGCCCGTATCGTGGCCGCCGTGGCCCGGATCGATGACGATGCGCCCGATCTTGAGTCCCAGCACTCGAGTCAGGGTTCGCGAGCCGGATTCGGTGGGAGGAGCGACTTTCGGTTGGAGAGGCGCCGTCTTTGCCAGCGGCGTTTCACTCGTCTCTGTTTCAGCGGAGGCCGGAGGCGTTGCAGGGGTGTTTACGGTGGCAGTCTCGACCGGGGGCGTCTGCTCCGACTCCTTGGACACGCCTGTTGCCTCCCCCGCCCGCTTCGGCTTGGCTTTCTGCACGGCGGGTGTAAGGGGCGATTCGTTGCCGCCGGCGCTCGACTGGCTTGCGCTTAAGCTCTCCGCCGACCGCGACGTTCGAGCCCCAACCGGGCCCGTGGCGGGCGGTTTCGAAGCCTGGTCGGCCCCCTGGGCAGGCGTGCCGGCGCCGTGTATGTCAATCACGAGGCGGAAGGGATTTGGCAGGGGCAATACTGAGTACTCGTCGATCTTTTCCACATCCAACACGACCCGCGTGATGGTGGGTGTGAATTGTCCCAGGCGGACCTGGCGCAAAAATCCGTCCTCGACCGGGAAGGTCTTGCCCACAAGGGCCGGGCTCAGGCGGGCGTTCTGGATGTCGAGTACGATGCGGTCCGGTTTGGAGAGGCGCGTCGTCTCGAATTTCACTTCCTCGCCCACTCCAATAACAATGCGGGAGTAGTTCGGGCCGACCCAGCGGCGCACGTCGTTCACCTCGGGCAACCCGCTGCCTCGGTGGGCTTCCTCGGTTTCGCGCCTGGGAGTCGGGTGGGTGGTGGAGTGTTTCGCGAATGACTGATCGATCTCGTCGATCTTGGCCTGAGCCTCCTCCGCCTTCGAGGAGTTGGGATATTCGTCGAGGAATTTCTGGAAGGCCTCACGCGCCTGTTCGGGGTTCTCGAGGTCGGTTCTGTAGATCTCCCCTAACGTAAACAAGGCATCACGGCCGGCTTGGCTGCCAGGGTACTGGGAGACAAGGAACTGATAGCTCTTGACGGCCTGGAGGTAATAGCGGTCCGCGGCAAAAAGCCGCCCTTGCTCTTCGTAAAGTTCCGCTACGCAAGCCAGGGCCGCGGGAGTCTTGGCATACGCCGGGTCGAGCCGCACGACTTCCTGGAAACTCTCGATTACCTTCTGGTAATCAGCTTTTGTGCGCTGATTTTCAGGCAACGACTCGAGCGTCGTCCGCATGCGATTCGCACGTTCGTATGCGGCGGCGGTTTTTGCTTGGCGGGTAGCGGGGACGGCAGAGAAAAAAAGGTTGGGGAAGGCGAGAAGCCCGGCAATAAAACATGCGAAGCAGATTCGTTCAAGCCGTTCGATCAATGTAGACCGTTCCGTGGCGTTCAAATCGCCCTCGAGCCTCCGGGCAATCGCCCGAAAGGTGGATGGCCAAGTTCGATTAACCCGAATCACTCCACATTGGTATAGTGTACTACGCCGCGCTCATCCACAGAGCGAACGATGGGCGGGGCCGGCGCTTTGTTTCCGGCAGCATTCGCGCCGGACTGCGGTGATCCCGATTGATAAATGTTGGTCACCTTTCGGACGTACTCCTGAGTTTCGGCATAGGACGGGACGCCGCCCGATCGTTGCACGGCGCCTTCTCCGGCGTTGTAGGCTGCGAGCGACAGGGGAAGATCCCCTCCGAATAGGTCCAAAAGGTGCTTCAGATAGCTGACCCCTCCTTCAATGTTCTCCTTCGGATTGAAAGGATTTTCCACCCCGAATCGCTGAGCAGTTGACGGTATGAGTTGCATCAACCCCATTGCGCCTTTGTTCGATACCGCTTTCGGGTCGTATTCCGACTCGACTCTGATAATGGCGTGCACCAGTTGTGGGTCAACTTGGAGGCGACTGGCCGTCTGCTCGACGAGGTGGCTGATCTCAGCCGGGGGAAGGGTGGCGTTGCCGGCCTTCGCCGACGCCGGACCGCCGGGGGCCCAGTCGACTTTGGTCCGAGTCTCTCCCGCGTTAATGAAGATCTTGCGCCCGTTTCCGTCTTTAACCGAGACAATCTCGTCCGCCCAGAGCGCCTGAGAAAGCCACAGACACGACACGAAGAGGCAGGCCGATACTTTCAGGCAAGATTGGATCCGATTATGCATGTAACTCCCGAGCCACCCCCAGCGGCTCTCCTGAACTTCTCCCCTCCAAGTGCTCGTTCGAGTTCGGCACACTAGCACAACCGAACATTGGCACGATTATAACACTTCCGTCAAGGGGCACAGCCAATAAAACCAGCAGAATTCAGGCTTTCCTGCTTAAGCCTTCCGCTTCGCCTGGTCAGCCACAGCCTGGGCGGCCTTGGCCACGGCTTCGGGATCGCCTAGGTAGTAATGGCGGAGCGGCTTGAGCTGGTCATCGAGCTCGTAAACCAGCGGAATCCCAGTGGGGATGTTCAGGCCTACGATTTCCTGGTCGGAAACGTTGTCGAGGTACTTCACGAGCCCCCGCAAGCTGTTGCCGTGAGCAGCAACGATCACCCGCTTGCCGGACCTCACTGTAGGGGCGATGGTCTCGTGCCAGTGAGGCAGCGTACGCGCGACCGTGTCTTTGAGGCACTCCGTCAGTGGAAGTTCTTGGGGTTTCAAGCTTGCGTAGCGGGGGTCTTTTCCGGGATAGCGGTCATCGTCAGGCGTCAGTGCGGGTGGTCGGATATCGTAGCTGCGCCGCCAGATTTTGACCTGTGGCTCGCCATACTTCACTGCCGTCTGCGCCTTGTTCAACCCCTGCAACGCGCCGTAATGGCGTTCGTTGAGCCGCCAGGTGTTGTAGACTGGAATCCACATCTGGTCCAACTCCTCGAGCGCCAGCCAGAGCGTTTTGATGGCCCGCTTCAAAACCGAAGTGAACGCAACGTCGAAGACGTAGCCTTCCTTCTTCAATTCACGGCCGCCATCTATCGCCTCTTGCGTCCCCTTCTCGCTCAGCCCAACATCTGTCCAGCCGGTGAACAGGTTTTCTTTGTTCCAGATACTCTCTCCGTGCCTTAACAATACGAGCTTATACATGAATACGTCTCCTCCGTTATGTGTGGCGTCCCGGCCTTAACATGTCGAACGTAACATTATAGCGGGGTTGGTCAAGATCACGCGCAGTGGGCGACGAAGGGCAGCGCATCAAATCTGATTCTCCAAGGTCCACGCTACAGCATGCCTTCGATGATCGAGAGGACAGCCTGGAGGGATTCATCCAGTCTTGCGGGGTTTTTGCCGCCGGCTTCCGCCAGATCTTTGCGGCCGCCGCCGCTGCCCTCAACGTAAGCCGCAGCCTGCTTCACGATCTTACCGGCGTCGAGCTTGTTTGTAAGGTCCTTAGTTACCGCCGCAATAAGGCTAACCTTGCCGTCGGCTACGCTGCCCAGCACGATCACTCCAGTTCCGAGCTTGGCCCGCAGATCATCAACCATCTGGCGCATGGCAGAACGGTCCGTGACCTCGACGCGCGCCGACACCACACGCACGCCTTTAACTTCTCGCGCTGTTCTCGCCAGGTCGCCGGCCTGGGAGGCGGCGCGCTTCATCTGCTGCGCCTCGAGTTCCTTGCGCAGCTTCTTTTCTGACTCGGCGAGCTTCTCGATCGCGGGCAGCAGTTCATCGGGCTTGGCACGCAACGAGCCGGCCAGCAGCGCCAGTGTCTCGCTGGCTTGCCGCAGTTGCTTCAGCACCCCTTCTCCCGTCACGGCTTCGATGCGTCGCGTTCCCGCCGCCACGCTGCCTTCAGAGACGATCTTAAAAAGTCCGATGTCGCCAGTTCGCCGCACGTGCGTGCCGCCGCATAGCTCCTTCGAGAAATCGTCAATGGAAAGTACGCGCACCTGATCGGCATACTTTTCCCCGAACAGGGCCATGGCGCCAGTGTTCACGGCCTCGTCGAGGTCCATGACCGTCGTGACCACCTCCTGGTTCTTGAGAATCTGCTCGTTCACCAAGTCTTCGATGTCGAGCAGATCCTGCTCTTCCAGGCCCGCGTAGTGAGTGAAATCAAAACGCAAACGGTCCGGCGCGACAAGCGACCCGGCCTGCTTGACGTGCGTGCCCAGAGTAAGCCGCAGCGCTGCATGAAGCAGGTGCGTCGCTGTATGGTTGCGGCGGGTGGCGTCCCGGCGATCGACATCAACCATTGCGGTCACGTGGTCGCCAATTCGCAACGTTTCTCGCACAAGGGCCTTGTGCGCGGTAAGAGTGCTGACCGGGTGATATGCATCGCTAACGTGTGCCACTTCCCGCGTGCTATCCGACGCCAGCAGGCACCCGGTGTCACCCACCTGTCCACCCGCCTCGGCGTAGAAGGGCGTGTGGTCGAGCACGATTTCGACTTCGGCCCCCGGTTTAACCTCACGCACCGACTCCTCATTCTGCACCAGCGCGATGATCTTGCAGTTGGGCGAAGTGGTCTGCAAATAGCCGTCAAATTGCGTCTTCTGCGTCTCACCAAGCTGCTGATAAACAGGCAGCACAACTTCTCTCGCTTCGTCTTTCCAGAACAATCGCGCGAGTTGGCGCTGCTTTTCCATTGCGGCCTGATATCCTTCCAGGTCGACCCCGATGTCCTTTTGCGCAAGAATGCTCGCGGTGAACTCGGGCCTTAGACCGAAGCTGTCGTGCATCAGGAAAACATCGTCTCCCGGAATGATCCCCCGCCGTTGCTGGCTCTTTGCCTTGCGGCCTAACTCGACCTCACGCGTCCCAGGATCTGGCGTGTTCCGGGTTATTTCGTCTATCTTGTCGTCGAGGATTCCCTTCCTCCAATAGTCGTCCCAATGTTGAAGCGGGATAACGACACCAGTACGCGCAACAACCCCCGTTGTACCCAGCTTCTGCAGAGCTAGTTGCGTCGTGCGCTCGTATTTCTCCTCCTCGACCTTGATGGCCTTTGCGACGTGCCGCTCTGTCTCGAGCAGTTCCGGGTATGCGTCTTTCATCATCTGCACGACATGGCCGGCCATCTTGTAGAGGAACGGCTCATTCAATCCCAGCGTCTGGCCGTGATACAAGGCGCGGCGCATGATGAGGCGCAGCACATAGCCTCGGCCTTCGTTTGAGGGCAGCACGCCATCGGAGATCAAGAATGTTGCGGAGCGCGCGTGGTCGGCGATGATGCGCAGGGAAACATCCGTGTCGTGATTCGAGCCGTACTCGACGTTGGCCAGCGCCGCGGCTTCGTCGATCAATGGGCGGAATAGGTCAGTGTCAAAGTTCGAGAGCTTTCCTTGCAGCACGCAAGCCATGCGCTCAAGGCCTGCTCCAGTGTCAATGCTGGGGCGGGGCAGGGGAGTCATGACGCCCTGTTCGTCGCGGTTGAACTGCATGAAGACGAGGTTCCAAAGCTCGACGTACCGCCCGCAGTCCTGGGGGCAAGGGAAGGAGCAATCCGGGTGTCCGAGCGTACTGGCCGCGGGACCAAGATCGTAGTGAATCTCGGAGCATGGCCCGCAGGGGCCGGTATCGCCCATTGCCCAGAAGTTGTCGTGCTCATCCAAGCGGAAGATGCGATCGCGCGGCACGCCAACGTCCTTGGCCCAGATTTCCTCCGCCTCGTCGTCCTCGCGAAAAACCGTGACGTAGAGCTTATCCACAGGGATGGCGTAGTCCTTGGTCACGAGCTCCCAAGCCCAGGGGATGGCTTCCTTCTTGAAGTAGTCGCCGAAGGAAAAATTCCCCAGCATCTCGAAGAACGTATGATGGCGCGTGGTGCGGCCCACCTGTTCGAGGTCGTTGTGCTTGCCGCCCGCGCGCACGCATTTTTGGGAGGTCGCGGCGCGCAAGTAGTCGCGCTTTTCGCGCCCCAGAAACACATCCTTGAACTGGTTCATGCCCGCATTCGAAAAGAGCAGCGTGGGGTCATGGGCCGGCACGAGCGACGACGACGGCAGGACGCGGTGGCCGCGCGCTTCAAAAAAGCTCAGGAATCGGTTTCTGATATCGTTCGAATTCATGCTGTTCATATTTTACGAAATCTGGCGTTCCCCGGCGCCGGTATTTGCCGCTCGCCCCCCGGACATTCGCGACGCCGACTTAGCGGACGGGCTTCTGTTTTCATAGACATTCCCGGTTTGTTCCTTAAGAAAGCTTTCAGCTCTCAGCTATCAGCCGTCAGCCTTCAACGAGTCGAGGAGTTGAGGGTCGAGGAGTCGAGGAGTCACGATTCCTGGACTTGTTGACCATCTCATTTGTTTTCATAGACATTCCAGCTTCGCTTCGCAGATTTCAATACTGCGACTGCCATAACGGACTTGGTGACCGTGGCGAGATTGCCGTCGTTCGGGGTTGAGGCCCTTACTCGCCGCCTTCCGGATTATTTCCTGAATCCTGAGTCCCGAATCCTGAATCCTGCCGTTTGTTTTCATGGACATTCCCGGTTTGTTCCTACAGTTTTGGAGTGCGGTAGCAGCAGCTGCCGCCTTTCCCTGTTGGTGCCGACCGCACAGAACCAGTGCAAAAAAGCCCTCGCCCAGGGGAGAGGGCTGTTGGTTCATGGGTGGGGGCGGCGGGCAGGCTCCAGGGTTTTCGCCTTCGTTGCCACTGTTTTGCATTTCTTTTAGGTCCGTGCTTGCCCCACACGCCGGGACCCTTCCGCTTTCCCTTGGGCCTCGGGGCACCCCGGCGCGCACTTGCGACAATGTGTCCACGACAAGACCACTATAGTAGGCTATAGCAAGTCCGCGGGGTTGTCAAGCGCAAAATGCAAGAAACAGGTGAAGCTTACTCTTCAAGGCTTGCCTCCTCGATCGGCTCGGCGTCCTCTTCTGCGGGACGAAGCTCAGGGTGCGCGCGCACGGCTTTCATAATGTCTTCGCTACGGAAGCCGCGGCGCAGCAAGCTGTGGCAAAGCGTGGCCAGCTTGGCGCGGGTCAAGGGCAGGCGCAAGGAGCGGAGTTTCTTCTCGAGAGTTTGTTCCAGCAAGCCCTGCTCGCTGGTCTCTTCGAAGGCTTGTGTGAGGGCCGGTTCAATTTGGCGGTAATCCACGAGCTTGGCTTTCAGCTCGCGGCGGATGCGCTGGCGGCCGTAAGCGCGGTTGCGCGCCAGCGAGGAGGCATAGTGCTCGGCGAATTGCTTATCGTCGAGGTAGTGGAGCTCACGAAGGCGGGTGATGGCTTTGCGGACCTGGTTCGCGTCCGAATATTTCCTCTCGAGTGCCCGGCGCATTTCACCCAGGGAATAGGGACGGCGAGCGAGCATGCGCAGGGCGGCGTTGAGCGGGTCCGGCGGCGCTTCCTTATCTCTGCGCAAATCGTTCCACCTGAGCTGCCCTTTCCATTTCGTCGCGAGTGGCCTCCGTGGTGCTGCGTACGCCGGCAATACGCAGTTTGAATTCGTCAGGGACGGAGGCATTTGCCAGACCCTCTTCGAGCGTGATCAGGCCCCGCGAGTAGAGACCGTAGAGCGACTGGTCGAAGGTCTGCATGCCGTACTGGGACGTGCCGGCAGCGAGCGCGTCCTTGATCAGACGGGTTTTTTCCGGAGTGACGATACAATCCCGGATGTACTCGGTGGCGAGCAGGACTTCCACCGCGGGCACTCGCCCCACGCCGTCGCTTTTCCGCACCAGGCGTTGGCAAACAATCGCCCTCAGCGTGCTCGCCAATTGCAGCCGCACCCGCTTCTGTTCGGCGGGCTGGAAAACCGAAATGATGCGCAGGATAGTCTCGGTGGCGTCTGTGGTGTGCAAGGTGGAAAGAACCAAGTGGCCGGTTTCGGCCGCCAGCAAGGCTGTCTGGATGGTTTCCAAGTCGCGCATTTCTCCCACCAGGATAACGTCCGGGTCCTGGCGAAGCGCGGCGCGCAGGGCGGTGGCGAAGCTGGCGGTATCCACCTCCACTTCGCGCTGGCTTACGAATCCCTTCTTGTCGCGATGCAGGAACTCGATGGGGTCCTCGATGGTGATGATGTGGTCGGTGCGAGTGGCGTTGATGTAGTCAACCATAGCCGCCAGGGTGGTGGACTTGCCGCAACTGGTCGTGCCCGCCATCAGCACCAGGCCGCGCGTTTCCTCGCACACCTTCTCCATCACCTTGGGAAGGGAAAGTTGTTCGAAACTCAGGATGTCGGTCGGAATCACGCGGAACACCATGCCGACGTTGCCGCGCTCCTGGAAGATGTTGGCGCGGAACCGGGCTAGACCGGGGATGCCATAGGGCATATCGATTTCGGTGTTCTCTTTGAACTTGGCCTTCTGCCGGCTGGTCATAATGCTGAAGGCATAGTCCAGCATATCTTCAGGGGAGATGCGGGGATATTCGGTGAGCGGCCGCAGCTCGCCGTCCACCCGGACGTAAGGGTAGTTCCCGACCTTCAGGTGCAAGTCGGAAGCTGTTTCCTGGCAGGCGGCCCGGAGCAAGGTATCGATGCGTAATTTTTCACCGCTCATGGCGAAACCTCGCTGATTCTCAATTCAGGAGGCAAGGGTAGTGTGGATCCCGGTCTTGGGGTCCGCGGTTTGTGCAGGGGCGTGAGAAACAGCCGCGCACTCCAAGACCGGGGGTGCGCGCTATCCGCTTCTTGCCGTGGCCTAGCGCGCCGCAGCGACGGGCTGGTTACAGAGAGTAAGCCAGCCATACGTATCCTCTGCCTGCCCTTGCACGATGGAGAGGAAGCGCGCTTGCAAGTTCCGGGTAAGCGGCCCCGGCTGGCCCTTGCCTACCACAATGCGGTCCACGGAGCGGATGGGGGTGATCTCCGCCGCCGTGCCGGTGAAGAAGACTTCGTCGGCGATGTAAAGCATCTCGCGCGAGATGGTTTGCTCGATGACGGAGTAACCAAGCTCTTGGGCGAGCGTGATGATGGAATCGCGCGTAATCCCGGGAAGGATCGAGGAAGACAACGGGGGTGTAAAGACCTTGCCTCCGCACACTACGAAAAGGTTTTCACCGCTACCCTCGCTGACGTGGCCGGAAGTGTCCAGAGAAATGCCTTCGGCATAGCCGTTGGTGATCGCCTCCATCTTCACCAGTTGAGCGTTCATGTAATTCGCCGCTGACTTGGCAATCGCCGGCAAAGTGTTGGGCGCAATGCGTTGCCAGGAGGAGATGCACACGTCCACCCCCTGCCGCAGCGCTTCGTCGCCGAGGTATTTCCCCCACTCCCAGGCCAGCAAGTAAATCTCGATCGGATTCTTAAGCGGGCTCACGCCGACTTCCCCGAACCCGCGGAAAATCACGGGCCGTATGTAACAGTGCTTGACGGCATTCACCTGCACCAGCTCGACCATAGCCTGGGCCAGTTGCTGGCGCGAAAAGCCGAGCTCCATGCGATAAATCTTGCAGGAATTCACCAATCGGTCCGTATGCTCTTTGAGGCGGAATATGGCGGGGCCAGCCGGAGTGTCGTAGCAGCGGATGCCCTCGAAAAGGCAAGAGGCGTAGCTGACTACATGTGACGCAACGTGTATCGTGGCTTCGTTCCAGGGAATGAACTCCCCGTTGTGCCACACTTTCTCGAAGTTCTTTATCGCCATATCTTCCTCCCTGGCCGGTATGCGCAAGCGCGCGAACTTCCGGACCCTGCGCGGTCATGTTTCACTGCTCCAATGGCGCAGTCAGCGAAATTATACCACGAAGCTCGCGTGGCCTTCGCGGATTCATGCGGTCTTGCTTTCTCACCTGACGACGGACAACTGACCAGCAGAAGTCGGGAGCAAGGACTCAGTGACTTTTGGCAAGGGACAGGAGGAGAAGCGATCCCCAAGCTCGGGGATCGCTTCTCTCCCCCGTCTCAGCCCTAATTCCGGTCCAAACTCACCCGCTGACCCGATCGGCGGTAGAATTCAGTGCACTTACCGCACCAAATCAGTGCTATTCTCTCTCCGTGAGCGGAAAGCAATTGGCTATTCTTGGGCGGCATAGATCACCCGCAGAACCCGTCCCGAGGGGCAGAGGGAGGCTCTATGGCTAACCCGGAACACGCCAGGATTCAGGAACGGCGCCAGCGGCTGCGGCGACGCTACGATCAGCTCATCAGGGCCGTGGAGCAAACTGCGGACACGGTGATCATAACGGACAGGCACGGAGTCATCGAGTACGTCAACCCAGCCTTTGAAGAGACCACAGGTTATTCGGCAAACGAGGCCCTGGGCCGGACGCCGAGTCTCCTCAAGTCCGGACTACACGACGAGCAATTCTACAAAGAGCTTTGGGCGCTACTCATGGCAGGCAAACCCTTCCGTGGAATCATTATCAACCGGAAGAAATCTGGCCAGCTCTACTGGTCTGCACACACGATCAGCTCAATGAAAGGTGAGAATGGAGAGATTACTCACTTTGTCTCCGTGCTGAAAGACGTGACCGAGCTGAGGAAACAGCATGAGCAGGAGTTTCACCTGCAACTGGCCCATGAAGTTCAGCAGCGCCTCAACACCGCGGTGGCATCGTTGCCGGGTTTTGATATTGCCGGAACCATTTGCTCTGCAACGCTGACAGGGGGGGACTACTTCGACTTCATTGTGCAGCCGGACGGGTGTCTCTGTGTCGCCATTGGCGATGTCAGCGGCCACGGATTCGGCGCTGCTTTGGTGATGGCTGAAACCCGGGCGTATGTGCGGTCCTATGCGACGTTGGAGTCGGACATGGGTGCTATTCTCAGCCGCGTCAACAATGCCCTTGTCCCGGACCTCGGCGGCGGACAGCACGTTACTTTGATGTCGGCCCGCCTCGACCCGCGGAACCGCTTGGTCGAATACGCCAGTGCCGGGCATATACCGTGTTACTTACTGCGCCCTTCGGGAGAGATTGGGTACGTCATGGAGAGCACGGGTCTACCGTTAGGCCTCTTCGCCGGCAGTCAGTTTTGCTCCAGTCCGGCCATTCCGTTGGAGTACGGTGAAATCCTGGTCTTTTTTACCGATGGGGTCACGGAGGCAGCCAACAACGACGAGGCCCAGTTTGGTGTGGACAGAGCTCTTGAGTTCATAAAATGCCATCTGCAGAACAGCGCGGCTGAACTCGTCCGAGGCATCCACGAGACGGTGCGGGCCTTCGCTGGCGGTGGGCCTCCATCCGATGACATCACCTCGGTGATCTGCAAGATCATCCTGTAGACTCACGCAGAAGCAGTCAGTCCCTTCATGGTGGGATCCTGGCGTCTTCTGGCAGAATCCTTTTCGAAGCATCGTCTCTAGGGCAGGGAGAGGACGAAGATGGGTGGACGGCAAATGTTGGGCGATTCTCTGCTTGCCCTTTGGTTTCTTGCTTTGCGCGCTACGCGGCCTTCAGGTCTGAAGTGCAATGGGGGCAGCGCGTCGCCTGTTGAGGAATCGACGAAAAGCAGAACCTGCACTCTTTCACGGCAGGCGCCGGCGCGGGCACAGGTTTAGGAAAGAGCCTATTGACCTGACGCACCAGGATGAAAATCGCGAACGCCACGATCACAAAGTTGATCACCGTGTTCAGGAAGAGGCCAACGTTGAGCGTCGGCGCTCCCGCTGCCTTAGCCGCCGCCACGCTGGCATAGTGCCCCTTGAGGCTGATAAAGAGATTCGAGAAGTCGACCCTTCCCAGCAACAATCCGACGGGCGGCATCAGGACGTCATTGACGAACGAGGTCACGATCCCACCAAAGGCCGCGCCGATCACGATGCCCACGGCCATATCAAGCACATTCCCCCGCATGGCAAATTCTTTGAACTCTTTCAGCATGCAAATCCTCCTTGAGTTTGCCTCTCCGACGATGTGGGAGGCTTCTGTGTTGTCCAGTCTCCTGTCCTGGTCCGCGCGTGACCACCGCGCTACCGGCTCGGTCCTGGATTTTCTCAGGTGTTTACATCATAGCAATATACCGCCAATATCCGACCGATATACAGCTTTTATTCCGGCAACAAAAATTTCAATTTTGCCATCCAAGTCAGTGTATCAGCTAGGTGACCTGATCACGGTTGACTGTTGCCCAGACCGCTCCAAGCTGGCTTTCATCAAAGAGGAGCAGGGCGCGTTGGTCAAAGGTCAAGACGAGCCGGTCGCAACCCTCGCAGCGGCCGTTTCCACCGGCGCCGCCAGATCCTCACGCGCCACGCGGGGCGGCAAAATTGAAACAGTGACCGTTGGGAAGAGGGACTACGGGCTGGGGACTGGGGACTGGGGCAGAACGGAACGAGTCGCGGTCAATGTTCACCAGACCATGCCGTCGCGGTGAGGGTTCACCCGATCTCCCGATTTTTCTTCGAGTCCCTAACCCCTGATGCCTAGCCCCCAGCCCCTGGCCCTTAGTCCTCCCAGTCATCTGTGCGGAAGGGCGAGGCCGGCAAGCCGCCGCGGTTGTACAGATTGCACGAGGGGTTCATCCCCCAGGCATAGCGCACGGCGACGGGGTGCGGCGTTTTTTCACTGCGCACGACAACCGTATCCCCGTCGATGCTGGCTTGCGCACCGACGAATTTACGGTCGTCGCCCGCAATCTCGAATCCACTCAGCGTTGAGGCCGAGGAATTCTTCGCCACCAAGCCGCCGTAAACGTACTGGAACCGCAAACGGATTTTTTCACCCTCCACAGCCATTGACTCATAGATGGGGCCTGAGTAGAGCACGTCGCGGCCATAGGCGATAGCCTGCGCGGCAAGGGCCAGGCGATAGCCCACTTCCTGCTTGTTCTTAGGATGAATGTCGCTTCCGTCGCCAATGTCGATGGCGACTGCCATCCCGGTCTTGGGCAGCGAGAGCGTCTTGAGTTGGGCTTCGCGCAGTTCCGGCCAATTGGAATGGGGCTGGTATATTCCCCAGTTGGCAAGTTGAACGAAAAGGAAAGGGAAATCACCTTCTTCCCAGGCGCGTCGCCAGTCGCCAATCATCGCTGGAAAAAGCTTGCGATATTGAATCGGCCGGTCGGCATTGGATTCTCCCTGGTACCAGATGGCTCCTCGGATGGCGTAGGGGGTCAGCGGCATGACCATGGCATCAAAGAGACCGGAAGGACGCCAGGGATTTCGCCTCGGGTCCTCGGGGACGGTTGGGGCCGCGGGCACTGGCGCGCCCTCGGATTCAGCTTGGTCCGAATCCCTTCGCCACTGCCCCAGCTTCTGGTCGAAATCGTCAAAGACTTTCGGGTAGGGTGAGAGTAACTTTGCTCCGGCGTCCAATATGGATTGAAACTCGGGATTGGATTCGAGCGTTGCGCGACTCGTCCAGACCTCCGCCGGAGTCCCTCCCCAGGAACTATGGATCATCCCAACCGGCACATTCAGCACCCTGAGCAGCTCCCGCCCAAAGAAATATCCCACGGCGGAGAACTCATTCACCGTTTGCGGACGCGCTGTGACCCAATAGCCTCGAACATCCCGCTGAGGTTTTCCGGCCACGGCCTTCTGTACCGTAAACAAGTGGAGCGTGGGGTAGTCAGCATGGGCCAGTTCATCCTGATAGTTGGCTACGCCCGAACTCCAGCCCTGGGCATTAGTGCCCACGGGCATTTCCATGTTGGACTGGCCTGAACAAACCCATACTTCACCCACCAGCACGTCGTGCAGGGTAAGGGTGTTCTTCCCGGCAATGGTCATGGTGAACGGCCCGCCGGCGTTCAGCGGCCCGAGTTTCACTTTCCACTGGCCCCCGCCATCAGCCACCGTGCTCGCGCGTTGATCCCCGAGCGTCACAGTAACCCTCTCGCCCGGGTCCGCTGTTCCCCAAGTGTTCACTTTCATCCCTTGCTGGAGCACCAAGCCGTCAGAGAGCAAACTGGGCAGCTTGACCTCCGCCCGCAGACTGAGCGCGCCAAAGAGAAGCACAGTGGAACAAAGCAAAAAAGCAACCCTCATCTTGAATGTCGTCCCCATAAGTTCCTCCCTGATTACTGCGAATTCTGATCGCTAGTGTGGTGTCCACTAATTGAGTGGACCATGTAGCGCTGCCGTCCCGGCGGCATCTGCCGGCAGGATGCCGGCGCTACGAGAAGGAGCGTTGTCCAGGTATTTCCTGGACACTACACTAGCGGTACGTCCGTCGTCACCGTACAGGAATAGAGGCAGAGATTTTACGCCTTTATCAGCTTCCAAAGAGCGAATTCTTTGCAAATCAAGTTATGCCGCCAATCTGCCGGTAGTGTCTTCGTTTGATGTAGAGGCGGCTTTGCGCCGCCACGTGGCGAGGTAAACTCGCCGCTACAACTTCAAACTGCGACACTACCAATCCGCCATTCCTTTTGCCGAATATCCCGAGCCTCCAGTATCATGGGACGATGGCCAGGGCAAACGAGTCGGAACAGAAATCTCCGGTGAACGTCCCGGCGCCAAAGAATGAGTCAGCGCCGGCCGAGGGGCCGAGCCGCGTTCCCGCGATGTTCCGGGCGCTGCGGTACCGGAATTACCGGCTATTCTTCAGCGGCCAGATCATCTCCCTGATCGGCACCTGGATGCAGTCCGTGGCGCAGTCCTGGCTGGTTTACCGGCTCACGGGCTCGTCGCTGCTGCTCGGATTGGTAGGATTTGCGGGGCAAATTCCGGTGTTTCTCCTAGCCTCAGTTGGCGGTATGGTGGCGGACCGGCGGAGCCGCTATCGCATTGTCATCACGACTCAAACAACCGCGATGCTGTTGGCGCTCGTCCTAGCCGCGCTAACTCTTTTGGGCCACATCAAGGTGTGGGAGATCATGGTGTTGGCCTCTTCACTGGGCTTGGTAAACGCCTTCGACATCCCCGCGCGCCAGGCCTTCGTGGTTGAGATGGTGAATCCGCGGGACTTGGTGAATGCCATCGCCCTTAACTCCGCCATGGTCAATGGGGCGCGGATCATGGGACCCGCCGTGGCAGGGATTACGGTAGTCGCGATCGGCGAAGGCTGGTGCTTTTTCGCCAACGGGGTGAGTTATATCGCGGTGATCGTGGGGCTCTTGCTGATGGTCGTTACGCCACGTCCGCGCGACAGCCGGGCCTCCGGGCTGCGAAGCGTCGTGGAAGGTTTCCACTGGGTTGCTCGCACCGCACCGATTCGCGCTCTGCTGCTTTTGCTGGGCCTGGTCAGCTTGACGGGCATGCCTTACATGGTGCTGATGCCGATATTTGCTGACCGAATCTTACATAGCGGAGCGCGCGGACTCGGTCTTCTGATGGGCGCCTCCGGGGTAGGGGCGCTGACAGGAACATTGGCATTGGCCGCGCGGTCCGGTGTGCGCGGGCTGGGGAGGTGGGTGATGTTCGCGGCCATGGGATTTGGCGCTTCACTCATCCTCTTTTCCATGTCGCATTGGTTCTGGCTTTCCGTGCTGCTGATCATGCCGGCGGGCTTCTCGATGATTTTGCAGATGGCCTCCTCGAACACCTTGATCCAAACCATGGTCCCCGACGAACTGCGTGGCCGCGTCATGGCGGTCTACTCCATGATGTTTATGGGCATGGCGCCTTTTGGGGCGTTGCTTTCGGGAGCGATAGCGCAGCATGTGGGAGCGCCGCTCACTGTCAGGCTGGGAGGGATCGTAAGCTTGGCGGGAGGCGTGGCTTTCGCCTTGACATGGCCGGGTATGCGTGGCGAAGCACGGCGGCTTATTCTGGCGCAGTCAATGGCCGGAGGCGACCCGCCGGAGGAGATGACCGGCCAAGCGGTTGCAGTCAATCCCGATGAGACAAATAGTAAATAGTAAATTATAAATAGTAAATTGTGAATGGTGAATAGTGAATAGTGAATAGTGAATGGTGAATTCGGTATCCATTGTGCTTTCTGCACCAGCCCTCTCCCAAGGGGCTGAGCGTTACCCATATCTTTGGCTGGAAACCGGGGGTAGAACTGAATCAATAGCCCTCTCCCCTGGGGAGAGGGTGGACCGCGACCGGCGTTTTCACCAGCCGGCGCGGGACGGGTGAGGGGTTAACTGAGAACTGACAACTGACGACTGAGAACTGAGAACTGATGACTGACGAGGAGAATTCAATGCCAGAAATCAAAACCGAGTGGATCACGCTGAAAGTTGCAGACGGAACAGCCATGCGTGCTTACGTGGCCCGACCCCACGACACGAATCAGCACAACGGCCTGCTCGTCTACCAAGAAGCTTTCGGGGTCAATGGGCACATCCGGGACGTGACAGAACGTTTTGCGCGCCAAGGTTGCCTGGCGGTTTCACCAGAGTTATTTCACCGTACCGCGCCCGGCTTCGAGGGAGCGTACAACAATTTTGAGTCGGCCATGCCCCACGTGCGGGCGCTGACACACGAGAACCTTGAAGCCGATGTCCGCGCCGCCTATCAGTGGTTGCAGGCGGAGCCTGGAACCCAAGGGCGGAAGATCGCGTGCATTGGCTTTTGCAAGGGTGGGCGTGTAGCGTTTCTCACCAATGCGGTTCTTCCCGTGAGCGGATCCATTTCATTTTATGGGGGTGGGATCACGCCCAATCCTTTCAGCCCTGGTTTGCTCGATCGTGCCCCTGACTTGCACGCTCCGCAGATGCTATTCTGGGGCGGATTGGATAAGCATCTCGGTTCCGAACAGACCCGTGCGGTGAGCGAATCACTGCGCGCGGCAGGTAAGCCATTCGTGAACGTCGAGTTCTCCGACGCCGACCACGGATTTTTCTGCGACGCGCGCTCCAGCTATAATCCCAACGCCGCCCGGCAAGCCTGGGCGCTGGTGCTGGCTTTCTTGGCCATCTACGCAGCCTGACCACATATAGCAGGCTGCGGAGAAAGGGCGTGGCGACGGCGTAAAGCCGCCACTACCTCGAAGTAGGACACAGGGGTAGCGGCGTCATTTGCCAGACATCGGCGCTCCAGGCCGTCGTCATTCCCGCGAAGGCGGGAATCCACTCCGCAAACCTTCAGAACTGAGCGCCTTACGTACTGGATTCCCGCCTTCGCGGGAATGACGTGTGACGCGGGAATGGCGTGTGGTCTTGGACGCCCGCATTGTTCAATGACACCACCGTGCTGGTCGGTGTAATAAAACTGTCGTATAATTAACTTAGGGTTTAGCAGCCACTACAACCGAGGGAGGTCATTTCACGCATGCGACGCATCATCGTCAAGCATCTACCCGGATCATTTTGCTGGATCGAGCTTTCCACCACCGATCAGAATGCTGCCAAGAGCTTCTACAGTTCTTTGTTTGGATGGACTGCCAAGGACCTTCCCATGGGTCCAAACGATTTTTACACGATGTTCCAACTCGAGGGGCGGGACACCGGCGCCGCATATACCATGCGGCCTGAGCAGCGCTCTCAGTGCGTACCGCCGCACTGGATGATTTACATTGCGGTGGCCAATGCGGACGACGCCGCGGGCCGCGCCACGCAACTTGGAGGCAAGGTCGCTGCCCCGCCCATGGACGTGTACGACGCGGGGCGGATGGCCGTTGTGCAAGATCCCGCGGGCGTGGTTTTCGCGCTCTGGCAAAGTAAGACAAACAGTGGGACGGGAATCGCAGGGGTGCACGGGACGCTCTGCTGGGCAGATCTCGTTACGCGCGACGTCGAGCGCGCCAAGACCTTCTACAGTGGCCTCTTCGGATGGAAGATTTCGGCGAGCGAGAATGATCCCTCCGGCTACCTCCACATCGCCAATGGGGAGGAGTTCATCGGCGGAATTCCCCCGACGAAATTTCTACCTCCCAACGTTCCCCCGCATTGGATGGCATACTTTTACGTCACCAACTGCGAGGAGACGGCTGCCAAGAACAACGAACTGGGCGGCAAGACGTTTTTGGCTCCCATGGCCATCGAAAAAGTGGGCCGCATGGCCGTGCTGGCCGATCCCCAAGGCGCAGCATTTGCCGTGATCGCATCCGAGGGCTCAGCAGTGTGAAGCCCAAGGAGGCACGGTGATCGGCGAATTGCTGACTCCTGACTCCAACTCGGTACTGTCCTAATCTGGGCCGTAACGCTGGCTTCCAGCCGGCACTGGAGCCGCCAAGATGGCGGCGCTACGGCCAAACTAGGACAGCACCTCCAGCTCTCCTAGTTTGACTCACCCGCGCTGAGCCGTTATAGTAACTTGAATTCAATATTTGCACAGACCGGATGAGGAGAAAGCGGCGTTGGAGAACGAGATCCCTAAAGTCTATTCCCCGGAAACCATTGAGCCACATTGGGCGCGGACCTGGGTTGCGCAGAAGCTCTACCGGCCTTCCGACGACCCTGCTCGCCCGCGCTTCTGCCTGGTGATTCCTCCGCCCAACATCACCGGCATGCTCCACATGGGTCACATGCTCGAGCATACGGAGATTGACATCCTGATGCGCTGGCATCGCATGAAGGGCGAGGATGTGCTCTGGTTGCCCGGCACCGATCACGCCTCCATCGCCACTCAACTGATCGTCGAGCAGGAAATCGGCCGCCAAGCCTTACCTGACCTCGAGCCGGGTCCCTCAGCGCGCGCCGCGTGGCGCCGCGAAGGCCAGCGGCGCCGTCTCGATATGGGCCGGGAGAAGTTCCTCGAGCTCTGTTGGAAATGGAAGGAACAGAACGGCGGGACCATCCGGCGCCAGATGGAGCGCCTGGGCGCATCGTGTGACTGGACCCGAGATCGATTCACCATGGACCCGGAGTATTCACGCGCCGTTCTCGAGGTCTTCGTAAGACTTTACCGCGAAGGGCTTATTTATCGCGGCAAGTACATCGTGAATTGGTGTCCGCGTTGTGGCACTGCCGTCTCCGACTTGGAAGTCGTCCACGAGGAGCGCCTGGGACATCTGTGGCATATCCGTTACCCGTTTGAGGATGGCTCGGGTTCGATCAGCGTGGCCACGACCCGCCCGGAGACGATGCTGGGCGATACGGCGGTGGCCGTCAACCCGGCTGACCCGCGCTATGGCTCGGCCGTAGGACGCAAGTTGGTCCTGCCGCTTCTCAAGCGCGTCATTCCGGTTATTGCGGACGAATTCGTGGACCCGAAGTTCGGCACCGGCGCCGTTAAGGTGACTCCGGCTCACGATCCGAACGATTACGATATGTCGGTGCGTCACAACTTGCCGCGCCTCGAGGTGATCGACACGTCGGCAACCATGACGGAAGAGGCTGGGCCTTACAGGGGCCTGGACCGCTTTGAGGCGCGGGAGAAGGTCGTCCACGATCTGCGCCAGCAGGGCTTGCTCGAGAAAATTGAGGATTATCCCCTGAGCGTAGGCACCTGCCAGCGCTGCAAAACCGTGCTCGAGCCGCTGCTCTCCGCGCAGTGGTTCATGAAAATGCGGGAATTGGCCGAGCCTGCCATCCGCGTGGTCGAGGAAGGGCGCATCCGCGTTACGCCCGAAAACTACCGGAAGATCTACCTGGACTGGATGGGCAATATCCACGACTGGTGCATCTCGAGGCAGCTCTGGTGGGGTCATCGCATTCCCGTCTGGTATTGTGACGCTTGCGGGGAAGTGATGGTCGGGCATGAGGCGCCGCCGGCCTGCCCGAAGTGCCAGGACGTTAAGTTGCGCCCCGAGATGGATGTGCTCGACACCTGGTTCAGCTCCGCGCTCTGGCCCTTCGCCACTCTGGGCTGGCCGGACGACACGCCGGATCTAGGCCGCTTCTACCCCAACGACCTCATGATCATGGGATTCGACATTCTGTTTTTCTGGGGCGCGCGCATGATCATGATGGGCATGAAGTTCATGAAAGACGTGCCCTTCCGCGAACTTCACATCCATGCCCTGGTGCGCGACGCTGAAAAGCAGAAAATGTCCAAGACCAAGGGCAACGTTATAGACCCACTCCAGGTCACGGAAGAGTACGGCACGGATGCAGTGCGCTTTGCTTTGGCCATCAGCGCCGCTCCGGGCACTGATATTGCCTTCAGCGTGGAAAAGATTCAGTCCTACCGCGCCTTCGCCAACAAGATTTGGAATGCCGGACGCTTCATCCTGATGAACCTGCAAAAACTGCCGGACCCCTGGCGCGACCAGCTTGCAGAAGCGTTGCAGCCGGTTCCCGAATTAGGCTTCAGCGCCGTGAATTCACTCGAGTCCCTGGCCATTGCTGACCGCTGGGTTTTCTCGCGCTTGCAGGCGGTGAGCCACAAGGTGGGAGAAGCTCTCGCTGATTACCGATTCCACGAGGCAGCTTACGAGGTCTATCATTTCTTCTGGCATGAGATTTGCGACTGGTACCTCGAGTGGGTCAAGCCGGAAATCACCCGTGCTGGCGAGGGCGAGAAAGTTACACCGGCGTGGGTTAACCTGGCTCGAGTCTTCGAATCCGCGCTCCACCTGCTCCATCCCTTCATGCCCTTCATTACCGAAGAACTGGGGCAGCGGCTGCCGCGCGCCGGACGCAAGAGTTCGATTTCCTTGACGGCTTTCAACCTGGTCAGCGAGCCCGCCGCGGACCCCGTCTCGGAAAAACAATTCGAGTTGATCCAGGAGCTGATAGTTTGTCTGCGCAACGCCAAGGCGGAAATGGGCTTGCAAAAGGTGAAGCCGAGCGCGCAGGTGGCGTGCGAAGACTTGCGTTGGCTAGAGCTCTTCCGCTCGCACCAGGAGACCATCCTGCGCCTCTCCGCCTATCAGGCTCTGAACTTCACCCGCGAGCGCCTGGAACCGACGGCTTCAGGGGTGCGCGGCGGTTCGACGGGTTCCGGTGGCTTGTCGATATTCGCCCTGCGCGTTTTCCACGAACGGCCGGTGGACCGGGAGGCGGAACTCGCACGCCTTGAGAAGGAGAAGGAAAAGACCGAACGAGCCTTGGCACAGGTGCAGAAGCAACTCGACAATGAGAACTTCCGGGCGCGCGCTCCGCAAGAGGTCGTGCGCAGCGTCGCGCATCGGCGCGCCGAACTGGCGGGACATTTGCGTAAAATTCTGGAATCACTCGAGAGGTTTTCTGAGGATCGGTCGGTATAACGGCAACTATGATGGCACGAAGTGAGGGACGATGGGATATCTCAGTCCTCTGACCATGGCCAATCTCTCCGGGCCCCTGGGCCTTTCGTCGGAAGAGTTGCGCTCTCTGGTTGAAAGGGCACTGGCCGAGGACCTTGGACAAGGTGATTTGACCACCTCCGTGACCGTCCCGGCGGGCATGAAAGCCTGCGGAACCTTCCGCAGCAAACAAGACCTTGTCGTCGCCGGCCTTCCCGTTGCGGCTATGGTCTTTCAAGTCCTCAAGCCGACCGTCGAGTGGAACCCCGCGCTGGAAGATGGCGCCGAGGTCGAACCCGGAACCGTGCTAGCGGCCGCCTGCGGTCCAGCCGCCACTCTACTTGCCGGCGAGCGGGTAGCGTTGAATTTCCTCCAGCATTTGAGCGGCGTGGCTACCTATGCGCTACGGCTCAAAGGAGAGTTGGCGGGAACCGAAGCGGAATTCCTCGATACGCGGAAGACCATACCGGGACTTCGCAGCCTGGAGAAATATGCCGTCCGCCTGGGGGGCGGCCAGAACCACCGGTTGCGGCTGGACGATGGGATCCTAATCAAGAATAACCACCTGCAACTGACGGGCGGAATTCGTGCCGCAGTGGAGAATGCCAAGCGTCAACGTCCGACCGGGTACCATATTGAGGTGGAAGTAACCAGCCTGGCTGAACTCGAGGAAGCGCTCGAGTGCGGCGCCGACGGCGTGCTGCTGGATAACATGACCCCCGCTCAAGTCCGGCAGTGCGTCGAGCGCGCGGCGCGACGCCTGCGGTTGGAAGTCTCCGGTGGAATCGACGCCTCGAACATCCGTGCATACGCGGAGACCGGGGTGGACTATATTTCCGTGGGAGCACTCACTCACTCTGCTCCCGCGGTGGACATCAACTTTCGCATCGTCCCGTCGTAGCGGTTCCGATGGGCGAGCGGCGATCCCGAAGCGCTCTTGGGGATCCTGCCGTGCGGTTGGGGGTTCCCGAATTGCGCCTTGGGGTCCCGTAGGGACCCAATATCATTAGCCGTAGGTGAAACCTACGGTCTCGATTTCCCCAAAATTCTTCAACCCCGGAGGGTTGAATCCGGTTCATGCTTATGGCAGTCGTAACCACAGAACGCGGAATCGATAAGATGATTCGCCTGTTGGTGAAGAACGCTACCGTGGTGGTTCCGGGGCCGAAGATTGCTTCTCAAATCGGGGTGACGCGTTCTGCCGTCGGTTTTTGGGTCAAGACGTTGCGCGAAATGGGGGTGGAGATCAAAGGCCATCGGGCGACCGGCTATCAGCTTATGAAGATTCCGGATATCCTGGTGCCCAGCTTGATCCAAGAGGAACTGGGGGAGGGCGAGATTGGGCGCGCCATCGTCCACCACTTCCGGACGGATTCGACGAACACCGAGGCCTTGTATCTGGCGCAACAAGGCGCCGTCCACGGGACGGTGGTCGTGGCCGAGGAGCAAACCGCTGGCCGCGGGCGCATGGGCCGTACCTGGTACTCGGAGAAATCCAGTGGCATCTATGCGTCCGTCATCTTGCGTCCCCCGTTCTCTCCCGCCGCGGCTCCCATTCTCACGCTGATGGCCGGCCTGGCCACCCGCGAGACCCTGAGTGCGATCACGGGACTCGGTGTGGACATCCGCTGGCCTAATGACTTGCTGGTGAACGGGAAGAAAGTTGCCGGTATCCTTACTGAAATGAATGCGGAGTTGGGGCGGCTGCATGCCGTGGTGCTGGGGATCGGCATCAATGTTAACCACAGTGAGATGCCGCCGGAACTAAAGCCCACCGCCACTTCCTTGCGAATCGAGAGCCAAAAGCCATGGTCACGCGTTCAGATCTGCGTCGCCTTGCTGAAAGAGCTTACAAGGTGCTACCACCTGCTCTTGGAAAAGGGCAGCGCTGCCATTGCGGAGCGCTTCGCGGCCGCATCTTCGTATGCCAACGGAAAGCGCATCCGTATCGTGACCGCGGACGCTGAATGTTTTGCCACCACCATCGGCCTCGACCCGAGCGGGGCGCTACGGGTTCGGTATGACGATTTACGCGAGGAAAGCTTGGTGGCGGGAGAAATAGCTGAGGTGAAGTAATCAGTCGTCAGTCGTCAGTTCTCAGTCAAAGACCGAGAGCTGAAAGCTGAGAGCTGAGAGCTGATTACTGAAAACTGAGAACTGAGAACTGAGAACTGATTTATGCTCCTCGTCATCGACGTCGGAAACACCAACACCGTTCTGGGAGTGTTTGAAGGCGCCACGCTGCGCGTTCAATGGCGCCTCAAAACCGACAAGTCGCAGACTGCGGATGAATACGGCATTCTCACCCGCAACCTCTTCACGCTCGACGCCGTCCGGGCGGACCAGATCACAGGTATCATGGCTGCCAGCGTCGTGCCGACGCTCAACCCGGTACTCGAGGAAATGGCTCAGAAATACTTTCACCTTACGCCGCTCTTTCTGACCCCGGGGACGCGCACCGGCATGGCCATCCACTACGATAACCCGCAAGAAGTGGGCGCGGACCGCATCGCCGACGCCGTGGCCGCCTTCGAGAAATACGGTGGCCCCGTCATCGTGGTCGACTTTGGCACGGCAATAACCTTCGACGTGGTTTCCGAGAAGGGCGCGTATCTGGGTGGCGCCATCGCACCGGGTCTGGGGATCTCCGCTGAAGCGCTCTTCGAACACGCGGCAAAATTACCGCGCGTCGAGATTCGCGAGCCGCAGCGCGTCATCGGGAGCAACACGGTGGCTAGCATGCAATCCGGTCTCTTCTATGGAGCCGTGGGCCTCGTCGATGGCATCCTGGACCGCCTCTGCCAGGTGCTGGGCAAGAAAACCAGGGTCATTGCCACGGGTGGACAGGCGTCGCTGGTGGCGGGCGCTTCCAAGTATAACCCTCCCGTTGAGTCCGCGCTCACCCTGGAAGGCCTGCGGATCATTTACGAGCGAAATCGGAAGAAGTAGTCAGTGATCCGTTGTTCGTAGTCAGTGGTCCGTTGTCAGTTGCCCGTGGGCCGGTTGGGGATGGACGCGGTGAGGTCGCGACGGGCCGCTTGTCCCATTCCGAATACGGCGCAAATACAACGGACAACGCACCACTGACTACGGACAACGGACGACGTTGGAAAACTACTTCAACTACTTCACCGAAATCGAAGAGTGCTATCAGCGATGCCGCGGCTCGAGAACGCTCCTCTCGCCACTGGATTGGGCCCTCATCGAATCCTGGAAAGACGCCGGACTCCCCCTGGAAGCGGTTCTCACGGGCATCGCGCGCGCCTTCGAAAAACACAAGGCACGGCAGCAAAAATACAGGATGGTTAATGCTCTGGCTTATTGCACGCAAGAGGTGCTGCGCGCCGCCGAGGAGGCGCGAGCGGGCGAGATTCAGGGCGGGGCTCGAAAGGATTCCCCTCCTCCTTTCGCGCCGGAGGACGTCGTGCGCTTCCTGGTTCGCAACGCAGAAGCCGTCGAGATGGCCTCTCGCCTGGCCCGCGAACAAGGCCAAGCGGTTCTGGCGGACGACCTGGCTGCAATAGCGCCTGCACTGCGCGAGACCGCCGCGCAGGAGCCTGCCAAACTGCTTGCCGGTTTGGAGGAGTTGGAAATTCGCCTGACGGCTCTCGAAGAGAAACTGACCGCTTCTCTCACTCGCGCCGCCTCCCTCGAGCGCCTGACGGATATCCAGGCGCAAGTTGAACGCGGCCTGGGGCCTTATCGCCGGAAAATGACCGGCCCCCAAATCGAGTCGCTCGAGCGGCAGTTTCGGAAGCGGTGCTTGCTGGAGGTGTATCACCTGCCGCGCTTGAGTTTATTCTATATGTGAGACGTCCGTTGTCAGTTGTCAGTAGTCAGTTGGCGGTCGTCGGTTGTCCGTAGTCCGTAGTCTGCAGTCTCTAGTGAGGGGTGGAAGGCAATTGCCTTTGGTCAACGCACCACGGACAACGGACTACTGACAACGGACCAAGGACTACGGACAACTGACGACTGACCACGGACAACGGACCATGCCCTTCGAACTGACCCCCACCAAGCTCGTCTACGGTGGCGACGCCCTCGGCCACCACGCAGGCCGCACGGTGTTGGTTCCGCGCGTTCTTCCGGGCGAGCGCGTCGAGGTGGAAGAGGTCCGCACCGCCAAAGGCGTGGTCCACGCTCGACCTCTGCGGATATTGTTGGCCGCCCCGCAGCGCATCCCGGCCCCCTGCCCTTATTTTGGCCACTGCGGCGGCTGCCATTACCAGCACCTCAGCCCGCAATTACAATCCGCCAGCAAACTCGAAATCCTGCGGGAAACTCTGCGCAAGATAGGAAGTATCGACTGGACCGGCGACGTCCCGGTGCATGCTGGTCCGCCCTGGAACTATCGCAACCAGGCTCAATTCAAGGTCGCGCCTCAGCCCGGCGGCCGGGTCGAGCTGGGCTTTTTCGAGGCCCACTCTCACCGCGTCTTTCCTGTTGACGCCTGCTTGATCGTCTCTCCGCGCCTGAACGCGGTGCTCGCTGAATTACGGCAGCCGGAGTGGGCGGAAGGGCTGGGAAGCCTGCGTGAAATTGATTTGGTGGCTGACGAGCGGGATGAGGAAGTTATGCTCACGCTGCAAGGCGAGAGTTTCGGAGCCGAAGGCGAACAAATGGGGCACAAGCTGCTCGAGAAAGTTCCAGGCGCGGTGTGCGTGGCGCTTGCCGGCAAGAACCGAACCCGTGTGTTGGGCAAGCCTGCGCTCCAGTATTCCGTAGGTGAAGTCAGTTATCGAGTCAGCCCCGGCTCGTTTTTTCAGGTTTCGCGATTTCTTACGCCCGATCTCGTGACTTCGGTGGCCGGCGATGAACGAGGTGAACTCGCCTTGGACCTTTTCGCGGGAGTCGGCTTATTCTCACTTCCCTTGGCGCGGCGCTTCCAGCGCGTTGTGGCCGCGGAAGCGAACCCCATCGCCGTCTCCGATCTGAGGGCAACTGCGGAAGCCAACGGTCTTTCGAACCTCCATGCTGCCGGTGAAACAACTTACGACTTCCTGCGGCGCTTCGCCCAAATGGCGCCGGACCTGGTGGTGATGGACCCGCCGCGCGCCGGGGTTGATGCCGGCTCGTTAAAGCTCCTGGGAGCCCTGCGCCCACGCAAGATTCACTACCTCTCCTGTAGCCCGCCGACCCTGGCGCGTGACCTGAAGTCTCTGGCCGGCCACGGTTACCACCTCGAGTCCCTCGAATTGTTTGATCTTTTCCCGCAGACTTACCATGTCGAGGCCCTGGCCAGGCTCGCCCGCAGTCTATAGCGTTGCCGCCGGAGCCTGCGTTGGAGTTTTCCCGGGGCGCTGACCCATAAGCGCTAATTTAAGCTCTTTGGGCTTGAAGTGCGATTTGGTACTCGTTTGTTTGCAGAGGACCAAGTGGCTGTCATGGGCTCGGGGCCTCCCACGGATTAACGATGGCCAAGCCGACGACCGAGAAATCACTCACGTTGCGCGAAACGAAAGAGCCACTCTTTCACACGGTGGTCTGGCTCGCCACGTCGGTTAAACTCGGAAAGCACATTGGTATCGAGCAGAAACCCGCTCATAGGTCAATGGGGCGACCGTAGTCTTTTTGCCTTTCCAGGTTCAACTCTGCGCCCGCCAGTGGAGACTCCATCAGGAACTGCGCCAGATTTGTCCGTCGCGTGCCGCTCTGCCGGTTGGGCTTTTTCTCCTTCAAGGCGGCCAAGGCGTGATCGAGCACCTCATCGGCGCTGCGGAAGTGACCGCTCGCGATCTCCGCTTGAATGATCCGCTCCTGTTTCGGGTTTGAGTTTAATCGTCACGGCTACACCGCATTCCGGCCCTTCGGGAGCCCTTCATTTCATGCTATCACGAGGGGGGTAGTTCGGGGAGAAGAGTCACAAGAAGGAAAGGGTACCTGACAGTGCGCCGGGATAAACCGGCATGCAGTAGAGGATGAAAGAGCCTTACAGGAAAGGAGTAGCGAACCGCCTGGCCTCGAGTCTTGCGGAGGCAGTCGCGAGGCTGCCGTCGAAGCGTAGACAGAGGTATCAGTGGGCAGGGTATTGAGCTGCGAAAAGCCGAGATCGGGACGCCGACCCTGTTGTCAGAGGGGGAAGGCCATACACGCGTCGACGGTAGGGCGAGCCGGCGAGTGGTCCCGCGTAGTCGTAGACCCCAGGCACGCTGAGAAACTGCATGCACGAGAACCGGGAGACCTCTTCGGTGTTCCCAGATGGGGAC
>Ga0326727_10004280_pt1 | contig 43310 bp, 37 predicted proteins | sample MB2enrmetagenome_FD_207643 | JGI IMG/M metagenome (GOLD analysis project Ga0326727, IMG submission 207643) | Lab enriched peat soil microbial communities from McLean, Ithaca, NY, United States - MB29MY | ecosystem: Environmental > Terrestrial > Soil > Wetlands > Peat | place: USA: New York... | reverse complement strand
AGAAGAGAAAATAGGAGAGAGGAAGAAGGAAGAATTATTTATGCAATTCTTTGGGAAGAAAACCCAGGTTTGAACAATACACTTTCAAATCGCCACGAATAATACGTTATCAGGATGGCGATGAGAGTAGGTTTGAGGCCTGAGAGAATTCGACGGCGGCAGTTCAGAGGCCGCGGCTAGTAACGCGCTAATCTCTGCCTCGCTATATATGTAAGGTTGATGCGCTGCTAGCGGGGTAATTGTCCTTATGGGCTCGGGCACATAGGTGAGAGGATCGGTTCGCAAGAGGTATTGACACAACTGCCGCACCACGCAAAATCGGTTATACCTGACTCGCAGGGAAAGATTGGAAAGGGTCTCCAGATAGCGGTCAGTAATTTGCCGAGTGAGCCGCGGTTCTTCGAGATTTTCTTCGAACAAGAAGCGGTCAAAGTAGTAGAGCAGTTGTGATTGATCCTTGTAATCGGTGCCAGAGAGTTGTCGCAGACGGATGAAGTTCTCGATAGAAGGTGCCAGACAACTGTGGAAAATTAACGGTCTCATCGCGGCACCTCCGGCCAATCCAGCGCCACTTGACGCAGATTGTTAAAATCGACCTTGGTGTAGATGAAGGTAGTGCTGAGTTGCCTATGTCCTAAAACATCGGCAATAGCCTTGAGTGGATGACCTTATTGAAGCATCCGGGTGGCAAAAGCATGCCGAAATGTATGGGTACCCTTATGTGGAACGTCGATGCCTACGGCTTGGATAGAACTCGCGACGATTGAGTAAAGAACGCCGGTGTGGGAAAGCGGGCGACACGGAGCTCGCTTGGTCAGGAACACCTGGGTATGAGGACTGGAAGGGCGGGCATTTTGCAAGTAATCCAGTATGCTCTCTCCCACTTCCAGTGTTAAGGGTAAGAGACTTGCTTTACCATTTTTGGATGCCTCGAAAAGAATCTGGTTCCGGTTCCAATCGATCTGGTCCAGGCGTAGCGCACGAAGTTGGCAGCCCCGGACTCCGTAGGTAAAAAGCAGCTGCAGGATGGCGTAATTCCTGCGGCCCACACAGGTCTTGCGGTTGACACCCTGAAGAACCTGCTGAGCCTGAGCGTCCGTCAATCCGTGCGGAACCGGGGCCAGCTTGTATGTCCGTAGTGTGGGAACGGCGAGATCTAGAGGTACATGGATATAGCCTTGATACATACAGAATCGGAAAAAAGTCCGCAGGGCCGATTGCATGAAGCTCCGCGACGCTGCACCGACCTTTTGTGCATAAGCCAGGAAGAATGTTTCAACGCCATTTGGAGTCAGTGTTGCCAAGCCTTGCGGCGTGGCCTCAGTCCCGAGCCATTTCAGAAAAGTTGTGAGATCGTGAGCCCGCTGTCTCAGGGTCTCGGCGGTAACATTTTGATAATGTGCCATCCAGGAAAGGTAGGCATCCAAAAGGGGTTGATAGATCTCCTGCTGTATCAAAGGGATGAATAGCCCTTTCTCGCCAAGGTACTCTACAAAACATCTGACCGAATGGCGCTGCAATAGTAGCTTGCTGTTCTTCAAAGGGGCACGGCCCCAAGGGTACGCCGCGAAAAAGTCGTCAACTTCCGTTGAACGGAGAAGTTGGCCGAGCACAGTTTTCTGTCGGCCAAGATGTTCGTTAAAATGAGATATGTTCGTTAAATGCAAACGAATGGACTGCTGCTTGTAGCCGCGTCTGAGCAACCAAGCGTAGAAACCATCGATGTGCATACCTAATGGGTCGCGACGTAATTTTTCCAGAGTCTCCGGTTTTGATATTACTCGTTCCAGTTCCATAAGAACCTCCTTTTTACCTCCATTATCGGAAGATTCGGAGATTCGAAGGGGAAAATTATGTGCAGTAATATCGGAGGAATTCTGAAACGTGGAAGGAATAGAGGGAGAATCTGATGCGATGTGAGGTGAACTTCACATTACTTTCAACTTCACATTATATCTCCACTATGTCCTGGATCTATGGTTTGAAAAGGTGTTCCGCAAGAGCTGCTTTGGTCTTGCCCGGCTGATTCGCTTTGCCGATGATTTCGTAGTCTGTTTCCAGAATGGAAAGGATGCGGAACGGTTTCGCGAAGAGCTGAGCGTAAGACTGGGCAGGTTCGGACTGGAAGTGGAGCCGACCAAAACCAAGGTGATAGAGTTTGGCCGACATGCCGCCAGCAAGGCCGCAGCAAGGGGAGAGAAACCCGCAACCTTTGACTTCCTAGGTTTCACCCACTACTGCGGCATGAATAGGGACGGCACGGAGTTTCGGGTAAAACGGATAACAGCAGGTAAGAAGTTTACTGCCAAGCTACTAGCATTTAAGGAATGGCTGAAGAAGGCCAGGACGATGAAGACAGCTGAACTGTGGGATATCGTTAAAGCCAAGTTGAGGGGCCACTACGCGTATTATGGCGTGACTGATAATTATTGGGGGATCAATAGATTTGCGCATGAAGTCGAGAATCTATTGTTCAAGTGGCTAAACCGTAGAGGTAAAAGAGGATGCCTCAACTGGCAAAAGTTCAGCAGGGTGCTAGAAGTGTTTCCGTTGCCGAAACCACGGATAATGGTCAGTATGTACGAATCTCGGTGAATTGCCATGTGAAGAGCCGTGTGCGTTAATAGCGCCAGCACGGTTCTGTGAGGGTCCGGAGACAATTGCTAGAGGGATGGAACGAGAGCGACATCGTCGGGGAAACCAGGCGGCAACATAAACTTGAGATACAGTCTTAAAGTGAGAGGAACCGGTCTACTCGACCATCCTGGTCGGACGATCAAAAAACCCACAAAGCGGATTCAGCACACATCCGGCCTACACAAGGAGATCCTTCGAAGCAGTCAAAACCTTCAAAAAGAAAAGTTCAGATGTTCACGGTGAGATTCCGTGATGCGAACCTCCCGCGATACTGTTCGGCTGGCGTTATGGACAATATTCCCTGACTATTGGATATTTGTCTAAAAGTTAGGAACGGTTCAAGAAATAATAGGCTAAAGGCGAAAGCAAAGGTGGCGCGACAGCATCAGAAAATAGCGAATGAAAGAGCAGATTTTTACCACAGGATCGGCCTTCGATTAGTGCGCGGAACCCAGGTCATCCATACCGAGGATCTGGCCGTCGAAAACATGGTGAAAAACCATTGCCTTGCCAAGTCCAGCTCCGATGCCACCTGGCATATTAAGGGGCCTGGTGAGGCTGTTACATCAACCAGGTTGGCCGGTTCTTCCCATCAAACAAGCGTTGCAGCCATTGTGGCTTTGGCATGGGGAAGCTCCCTATGCGCATAAAAACTGTGGAAATGCCCTGAGCGCGGGTTCACCCATGACTGGGACATAAATATGCAACCAATACCCTGATATTCGGTAAGGCCGGTGCGACCCAAGTAATTGTTTCGGCACAAAAAGCCTGTGGAGTCACCTCTTGCTGCGGAAAGGAACGTAGGTCCCAGTCTACTAGAAATGTGTAGTTTAAGCAGGAAGCCTCTGACTTCAGTCAGGGAGAGTTCAAAGTGACAGGTGACAATTCAAACGTCAGGAGATCACCCATGGCGGAAAACTGCTTGCTTACCGTAATCACCCAAAGAAGCTCTTTCTATGAAATCCTTGACTATGAGTTTCACAGGGCAGTAAAATACAACAATGTCATGACGCTGATGTTCATAAAGCTTTACCATCTGGACGAGATTATCAGAAACCGTGATCAATTGTCCACAGAACGCATAATATCGGAGATCGAACACCTGATTCGTTCCAATATCCGTAATACCGACCGCGGATTTATGTATGGAAAAGATGAATATATGATAATTCTACCCAATACACCAAAAAGCGACGCAAGCCGTATTATTCCGAAATTGAAGCAGATATTAGAGGGTTACCATTTTACCGGTGGTAAGGGGAAACATGTTGCTCTTCAGGTTAAGTTCGGCATTGCTTCCTATCCGCATCATATCGAGGCCATGAATGGTGAAATCAAACATATCGAAAATCACCTCTAGATGGAACCGTTGCTCAATGCTGATATCATCATCTTTCATCCTTATCCGGTTTCTTCGAGGCGTGATATGAGAGGTTCAAAGATCTATAAGCACAGAATTATCTAAAGGCACTCCTCTATTAACTCCTTTCAGAGACGCAGAACTATCTAAAGTCGAAGAAATCATATCAAAAAGATGCTAAAAGAATTACATCTTTTCCTTAATGGTATGAATCTGTTTCAAGACAATGGGTATTTCCCTTTCCAGGGAATGAATAAGTTCAGGGACGTTGTCATAGTCATTCTGATGTACGTGCTTCTGCAGTTTGGAGCAGATTTCGGAAATTTGCAGTAAACCAATATTTTTGCTCGCTCCTATTAGGCGGTGAAGAGTTCCCCGTAATTCCAAAAAATGGCCTTGTTCAAAAGATGAGTATAATAGAGGCACGCTTTCTTCGGCATACTTCATAAACGGCTCAACCACGTCCGGGATGAAGTCTTTTCCAGCTTTTGAGAATATGCTCTGTAATTCCTCCAGCCGAGCCGTATCAAATACATTTTCAGCGCATACTTCCTCAACATCGTTCCGGGTCTGGCTAACAGGAGACCCAGGATAGCTGCGACTGAGAGGTTCCCAGCGTGCCAGCATCTCTTGCAGTTCATGTGAACGAATTGGCTTGCTCAGGTAGTCATCCATCCCGGCAGACATGCACTTATCCCGGAATCCCTTGATGGCGTTTGCGGTAAGAGCGACAATAATGGAATGCCTGGTTTCACCTTCGAACCGCCGTATCTCTGCGGTGGCCTCAAAACCGTCCATAACAGGCATGTAGCAATCCATCAACACCATATTATAGGGGAATTGCCTGACCTTTTCCACGGCGTCCCTGCCGTTGTCGACCACATCCGTATGGCAGCCTATGGATTGCAGCATCGCCGCAGCCACCATCTGGTTGGGAAGATTGTCTTCGGCAATGAGAACATGCATATGTTTATAATCTTCCGGTACCGATTTCGATTCCTTTTCAACCTGTGATTCAACTTCAATCTTGTAATCCTTGTCGTGACCCTGACAACCGAATACTGAATTAATGGCATTCAGTAAACGTAAAAAACGCAACGGTTTCGGTAGAATCGTCGCAACGCCGGTTGTCATGTGGTAAACTGACTCCTCCTCCTTCTGGCTTGTGACCGAAGAAAGGAGAAAGAGTGCTGTATCTTCCAGCAATCCTTCCTTTTTGATGGTCTCGGCTAGAGTTATTCCATCCATTTCTTGCAAGGACTGGTCAATAAGGGCAATCTGATAAGGATCATTTGCATAACTTGCCCTTTTAATCATGTTGAGCGCAATTTCACCCGATGGCGCCTGGTCGCACCTTAATCCCCATCCACTAAGGTATTCCGCAAGGATTGTACGGTTCAGTTCGAAATCGTCGACAACCAGCGCGTGAATCTCGCTTAGTTCAGGGTCTGGCATCAGCTCAAGAGCAGGTGAGGTGTCGATCGGCAAATGAAGGGTGAACCAAAAAGTGGAACCTTTGCCAGGATCGCTCTCCACACCGATCTTGCCCCCCATCAGTTCCACAAGACTTTTGCAGATGGCGAGGCCAAGGCCCGTGCCGCTAACCTTGCGACTAGGAGAAGAATCAAGTTGTGAAAACTTATGAAACAACAAGGGAAGGCTGTCTTCAGGAATACCACTGCCGGTGTCTACAACCTTTAGCCTGAGAGACGCTTTCTGGTTGTTTTGATCCAGGCACTCGACATCAATGAGTATATGACCTTTTTCGGTGAATTTGATCGCATTACTTACGAGATTTAACAGTATTTGTCTGATGCGTCCTGAATCACCTGTAAGACTCGTTGGAACGTCGTGGGGGAATCTGACGAGAAGCTCAATTTCCTTGCCAGCCGTTTTTGGCATGAGAAGTTCCAGTACTTCCTCACAGAGCGTGCGTAAATCGAAAGGCACCTCCTCGATGACCATATTTCCCGATTCCACCTTTGAAATATCGAGTATATCGTTGACAATATTAAGAAGGGTGTTTGCGGAGTTCAATATCCATTTTGTGTAATCACGCTGCGTAGCGGTCAGTTGCGTTTTCAGCAGCAATTCTGACATGCCGATAATACTGTTCATAGGGGTACGGATTTCATGGCTCATGGTCGCGAGAAAATCGCTTTTCGCCTGGTTGGCGGATTCAGCCTGCATAAGGATGGCTGCGCGCTCCTTATTAAGTAGTGCAAGGTCATTAGCCTGCTTTTCTATCCGTGCCTTTGACTCTTCCAACTCGCTTATATATTTTGTAAACTCATCTTCTATCTGTTTACGTTCGGTATTGTCCCTTACGATAACGAGCACCTCATCAGGCCCGCAACGTACTGCCCTTGATTCGAAATACCTAAACTTATCGCCATTTACAGGCATCAGGAAACAGATTTGTGCGGCGTCAGACAGAAGCCCCTGACTTGTGTTGCGTACGAAAGCGTCGACTATCTCAAGAGAAAACACATCTGATATTCTTTTGCCGGTCAGGTCACCTTTAAAGAGTGGGAGTAGGTTAGTGGCCGAAGCATGATAATCAAGAATAACCCCGTCTGATCCACACTTGATCACAAGATCGGGGATTGCATTTAAAAGGGCGCGGGTTTTTGCTTCGCTTTGCCGGAGGGCCTCTTCTATTTGTTTCCTTTCAGTTATATCATAGATAGTGCCGGCAATAGTTAGTGGATGGCTTGACTCATCCCATACCAGAACCATGCCGTTATCCAGAACCCATTTCCATTCTCCGGACTTGTGCAGTAATCGGTATTCCGCTGTAAATTGCGACGTACTCTGGTGACGACTCTCTTCTATTGTCGCCATTACCAAGGGAAGGTCAAATGGGTGAACAAGGCTCTGCCATGAGCTGATTTGCTGTTTAAATTCATCAAAAGCATAACCAAGCATTTCCGAATAACGTCGATTCACTTGGAGTGTATTTGTGGCTATATTCCAAAGCCATTGACCAATATTACTGCTTGTCGTGGCAAGTGCCACCAACTCTTCTGATTTCCCTTGCAAGCTTGTCGTCTGCTTCTGTACTAGGGCGATGGCCAAGTGGTCTACGATTCTTTCAAGAAAGGATATGGATAAAGGGGTGAAGAGTCCTTTGGCATGATCGGAAAAATGCACCAGACCGAGAGTTTCATCTTTATTACGGAGAGGAATAATAGTTATCGATTCATAACCGCCGAGGTTAAGGTTTTCCCGTTGTAATCCCAGCAGTTCCGCAAAATCGGAGCGCGCGAATAATTTGGTAGCAGAGTTGGTCCAGAAAGACCCGTGCTTGGTGAAAAAAGTTTTTGTGGGATCAAAACAACCTGAGAGTATTTTTCTGCATATCAAATCGATCGCTGAATTTACATCATTATTGCAAAGTTTGTCGAGGTTATCGCCCTGAGGAAAGGAACTATTTTCTTGATTTTGAAAATCTGTCGTGAAATCAAATAATTCATCACGAGGTGAAAGGAAGTCATCACGCAATCTGATCTTTATATTCGCAATCCCGGACAGGTCCTCTAAAAATATTACCGCTCTTTTCAAAAACTCAGGAATAGAGTCACACGAATTGATATAATTAAGCAAATCAATGATAAACCCATGCTCTTTTTCTATCGAATCTTTGTCGGTGTAGTCGATAAGGGACAGCAATTTTTTCTTTGATTTAGGTAAGGTTTTCATTTCATCCATCAGATACTAGATAAAGTTCCATTTATAGTGAGGAGGATAGTTTTTAATTACGTTAAGTTGCTCAGACGCTTGCTTAATGTCTGGCGTGCTATGCCGAGAAGCTGCGCCGCTGATCGTTGATTACCATTGGTCATGTTCATGGCAGCTGTAATCAGATAGTCCTCCACTTCTTTAATGGTGGGAAATCGCCCGAACAGCGCGGATATCATCTCATTCGCCTCTCTGGGAGATTCCAAAGAAGTACTGGAAAGAGCGGAGTCATCTTTTGTAAGTCCAACAAAACAATTCAAGGTTAACAAATCGGATGTGTGACGGGCCACTGCATCGAATATCATTGCATGAAGTTCCCGTACATTCCCTTCAAAGTAACAGGTCGTAAGCATAGCTACTACCTCGGGTGAAGGGACCGGTTTGGGTTTATTAAAAGATATTGCCGCCATTTCAAGAAAATGTTCCAGAAGCAATGGGATATCCTCCCGTCGCTCACGCAAGGGGGGGACATGTATACGATGGGAGCAAAGGCGGTAGTAAAGGTCTTTGCGGAACTTGCCGGAGGAGATAAGTTGACTAAGGTCCCTGTTGGTTGCAACGACAATACGGGCATCGCATTTCTTTATTACATCGGAACCCATTGGGTAGAATTCTTGCTCTTGAATGAGCCGCAACAGTTTAATCTGGGAAGATTCGTTCAGGTCACCGATTTCATCAAGAAAAAGGGTGCCATTGACCGCTGAACTAATGAGGCCATCCCGCGGTTTGTCCGCACCTGTAAATGCCCCTTTCACATGCCCGAACAAGGCATCGGAAAACATGTTATCATCAAGGCCAGCTACATTCACAGTGATGAATTCACCTGACCTCCCGCTCAGAGAAGAAATAGCCCGCGCGATCAATTCCTTACCGACACCGGTTTCACCTGTAATCAAAACCGGCTGATTGGATTTTGCGATGACTTCTACATATTGGAATATGGAGCGCATTTTTTTGCTGTTCGTTATGATTTCTTTGAAAGCATTGGGATGCTCCAAGCGGTCGGAGAGGAGGCATTCTCGCAATGAAATGTTTTCCCTGCTTAATGCGCTCAAGCGAAATGCCTTTTCCACACTAGACAGCAATCGCTCCGTTTCCATAGGTTTTGTGAGGTAATCGAACGCGCCGGATTTAATGCAGCTTACGGCAGTCCCTATATCATCCGTTGTGGTCATTACAATTATGGGTATATGTGGATAATCACGGTTCAGAATCGGTATCAGCTCTGTACCAGATATGTAAGGCATCATCAAATCAAGGATGATTATAGACACTTGATTGCTTTCAAGAAACGGCAGAAGCTTCCTGCTGTCGTTAAGAGTAATCACGTTATTGATTCCCTCACTTAGCAGGGTAGTGGTACTCACCTCAAGAATAACTGGGTCATCATCCAGGAGCAAAATTGGAGGAAGTGAGTTGATGAAAGGTTTCATACATTATTCCCTTTATTACTATTCCGTCGGGAAGTATCCTTTCGAAAAAAGTGGGGGATGAAAGGCGGTGGATTTAATAGACTAAGCGTGAATTATTTCACAGGTCATAGATTTTTTGCCAGAATCAGATAATTATATTCAGCTAATTAAGATCATGTTGCGCTGCCATCAAGGGACTTTTGTGCGAGCGCTGAAGATGTCATCAAGCGAACGGTCAGGTGAAAGAAATTGCTTGCCGTGCATTGTTTCTAATCTTGAGGAAAAAGGAAAAATTTGTGGCGCAAGCGCAGTCAAGAGAAAAGAAACGTTAAAAGCAAATGATGGGTTGAGAGAATCCTTTCCTCGTGCCAGATTAGCCTATTAGCAAACTGTTGAAAAACGTCATGAGGAGGCTGGGATGCACAGCCAAGCGAGCAAAAAAGCTAGCCGTACAGGGAAGTACGTTGAGCTTTTGATCGCTTCGTAACATCGAAGACTAACCACGGAGTAGTTTTTCATAGATCTATGTTAGTAGTGAATAAATCATCCTTCGTTACATTTATTTCATCTGGGTAACCCCCACCTCTGGTGGGGGACTCACAGAGTTTGACATTTCCGGGGAAATAAGAAAGCCTCCTCATCTGTGAACTGCTCAAAGTTTACAGAAAAGGAGGCAATCAATGAGCAACGTTCAAAAATAAGTCACACCGCGTTGGAATGTAAGTATCATGTTGTATGGATACCGAAGTACCGGAAAAAGAAGCTATATGGTAAATAATGCGTACATCATGGTGCATTAATAAAGGACCTCGCAAGGCAGAAGGAGAGTAAGGTGGTCGAAAGCCATCTGATGGGGGACCAAGTTCACATGTTGCTCTCAATTCCGCGAAAAAATGCAGTGTTACAGGTGATAGGATTCGTCAAAGGCAAAAGCGCTATCAATATAGTGAGAACATATGTCGGTCAACGAAAGAATTTCACGGGTCAGAACTTTTGGGCCCTCGGCTATCTTTGTATCCACAGTAGGCATGGATGAAGAATCAATCTGCGAATACATCAAGAAACAGGAAAAAGTAAACCAACGGATTGGTCAACTCGACATATTTGAATAGCCGCAGCCACCTTTAGGTGGTGGAAGGTTTAACAACCCGCCTTGGGCGGTTCACGGTAATTTTAAAGCCTCCAGCTTTGCTGGAGGTGTGAATCACTTAGGTAATGATCTGTTTTCCAAAGAACAAGTACCTGATCTTGAATAAATCAGGAAACTGTGAAATATATCGCTGTGATCGGAACCCACGATAATAAAACTGATTTTAGCTGAGGTAACTCAACAAAAAAGTTTTGAAAATAATTATATCATATTTATAATTTATATTCAATACATTCAGAGGTTATCGATATCCTGATTCAGGGTGGGCTGATTATTTTTTGCAGTAAACTGATAGTCAGCCTGTTTCTCCTCCACGATGAAACGGGCGATATCCTTCTAGGTATGCATGGCATCTACGGTTACGACACAGCCGTCAATGTCAATATTTTCAAGACAAGGGGAGTACGGCGGTAATTTTGTTACTTTTGGCAGCGACAGCCTGTTGGGCGACCAGGATACCTTCTCTGTGAAGTAAGGCTGTTACCAGATGCGTTTGTTTCCTTCTTCTGAAGTAGACCCCCGTGCAGTCTTGCCATCAAGAGTTGGAACTGACTTTGACGTGATACTGCCGAAATATGATCCTACTATGCATGGCGTAAAAAATCTGTTATATTAAATACGATAAAGAATATGCACCCATAGAGCACGGCTTTTAAATTCGACCCCATAGGGGGGCAAGGCCCTGCCCCCAAGGGGCAGGCCAAGGAGTTGTGCCGCTGTGATAAACTTCAGTCCCCCAGTTGCAATTGCTCCATATGTTGTTCCTTCTTTTCCTGATAGCGGGCATACTTACGTATCATGTCCGCATTCATTCCCACTGTGTCTATGCAATATCTCTTTGCCCAAAAATGATTGCCACAATATGGCTTCTTCCTTAAATGACCAAACTGTTGAAACAGCTTCATCGATGTCTGCCCTTTCATCCTTCCCATCAGGTCAGTTATCGATAACATTGGCGGTATCATCACCACCAGGTGCACCTGATCCGGCTGCACTTTCAGTTCCACCGCCTCACAACCCGCAGAGCCACAGATTGCTTGTACTCCTGCTTCGCAGCCTCTTTTACAGTGCCATGCAAAATCCAGAACCGATACTTCGTTACCCATACAATGTGATACTGACAATGCCATATCGAGTGTGATAACTTATGAAACCGGCTAATCACGTACCCTCATTTACGTTCGAAGTTGCGGCAACAACTCGATGTAAGGATAGCAGTGAGCGTCTTTTTCAGCCATACCCATACGGGACCGGCATAGCCAGTCCACATTACCACACCAGTAGGATGTGGGTTTTTAATGCACATTAAATATGTACCATGTTCTTTCAAAGGAGGTTAGCATGCGTCACACAAGAATAGTACTCTCTGATGATGCGGAGCTTTTTTTAATGCTTGAAAAGACCGTACTTAACAGGAAAGAGTTTGAATTATTAACAGCTCGGGATGGTCGAGCAATCATCAAGATCATCAGGGAAATGGAACCTGACCTTGTCTTCATGAATCTTTCTATGCCTGAAATGGACGGTGACGAATGCTGCCGTATAGTGAAAAAAGATGAGAGTATCTGTCACATCCCGGTCATAATGTTAATACAGGATGATAATATGGAAGAGCTAGAAAAATGCAGGCGGGCAGGATGTGATGATATCCTCGCTAAACCGATCGACCGTAGTATATTTATGACAACCACCCGTAAGTTTCTTAAATTTATTGAACGGACAGATCAAAGGTTCAAATCCCGGTTGCCAATCAATTACAACGTCATGTCACAAGATTTCTTCAGTGATTACTGCCTTGACCTCAGCACTGGGGGAATGTTCCTGGAAACCGAACATCCTTTAATGGTTGGCACCACACTTAACATTGAATTCAAACTGCCCACAAACAGAGCCGTGATCCAATGCAGAGCCAGGGGGGCATGGGTAAATGATCCTAGCCAGCGAAATAAAACGAATCTCCCCCCCGGAATGGGAGTTCAATTCCTGGATATTTCCTTAGCCGATATGAACGCCATTCGGAATTATATAAATAACGATAATAGCGATCTTTACTACTGAAAAGTTAGTCGCCTGAACATAATCTTAAAAACTGCCAAAGCTACTTTGTTATTCAGCTACAGAAAATCATCACTTGTTTAGTCATTCAAGTCATTTTTTGGAGACCTCCGAGGTTTAAAAACCTCGGAAGTGTTTGTTTGAATTTGCTCCTTATGGGATGCCACTCAAGTAAAGGACTGGCAGGGTAGGGGGGGTCAGCGCTTTTTGCCCATGGCATCGTCCATCACCTTGTAGGCGCAGAATTCGCCGCACATGGTGCAGGCGCCATGTGCGGCTACACCTGATTCAGCCCTAAGCCGCCTGGCCCTTTCCGGGTTGATAGCGAGGCTGAACTGCCCCTCCCAGTCGAGTTTCTTTCGGCAGCGGGCCATCGCTTCGTCCTTCTCCATGGCGCCCTTTACTCCCTTGGCTATGTCGGCGGCGTGGGCGGCGATGCGGGCCGCCATGACACCTTCTCTGACATCTTCCACAGTGGGGAGGCGCAAGTGTTCGCTTGGGGTCACATAGCAGAGGAAGTCGGCCCCGGCGGCCGCGGCGATCGCCCCGCCGATGGCGCAGGTGATATGGTCGTAGCCGGGGGCAATATCGGTGACCAAAGGCCCCAGCACATAGAAGGGCGCGCCGTGACAGAGCCGCTTCTGCAAAAGGACATTGGCCTCGATCTGGTTTATGGGGACATGCCCTGGCCCCTCGATCATCACCTGGACGCCGAAGTCCTGGGCCTTCTGGGTCAGCTCACCCAGGAGGATGAGTTCATGGATCTGGGCCCGGTCGGTGGCGTCAGCCAGGCAGCCGGGGCGGAACCCGTCCCCCAGGGAGAGGGTCATATCATACTCTTTCGTGATCTCCAGGAGCCGGTCGAAATGCTCGAACAGGGGGTTTTCCCGGTTGTTCCAGGTCATCCACTCGATGGTGAACGCACCGCCGCGCGAAACCACATCCATGATTCGCCCTTCGTTTTTCATCCGCTCGACCGTGCTCCGCGTTACGCCGCAATGGACGGTGATGAAGTCCACCCCATCCTCGGCATGTTTGATGATCCCGGCAAAAATGTCGTCCACGGTCATGTCGACGATTGCCTTTTTTCTGATGCGTACGGCATCAAGGGCGGCCTGGTAAAGGGGGACCGAGCCGATGCAGGCGCTGGTTTCGGCGATGATGGCGCGGCGGATCTCGTCGACCGGCCCACCAGTGGAGAGGTCCATGACGGCGTCGGCGCCGCTATCAACCGCGACCCGCGCCTTTTCCAACTCCTTGGCGATATCCAGGTCGTCGGCGGAGGTCCCGATGTTTGCGTTTATCTTGGTGCGGAGGCCGCGCCCCACAGCCAAAGGCTGGCTGTTTACGTGTTTTATGTTGTGGCAGATGATGATGTTCCCGGCGGCTATGCCGTCCCGGATAAACTCCGGCGAGACACCTTCGGCCAGGGCCGTTTCCTTCATTTTATCGGTAATAGTTCCCTTGCGGGCGTGTTCTAATTGTGTCATGTGAAATCCTCTTTACCTGTTTTTCAAGTCCCTTGCCGCCAGATAATGATTTACCGGCCCTCGCCCTTTGCCCATCGGCTGGGCGAGTTTTATGGCCAGGGTAACGTAATCTTTGGCCCTGGCCACGGCCTTGGGGAGCGGCTCCCCCTGAGCTAGAAAGGTGGCGATGGCCGCAGCCAGCGTACAGCCGGTGCCGTGGGAAGTTTTCGTGAGGATACGTGGCGCGGCAAAACGGGTGAACCCTTTGCCGTCAAAGAGCATATCCACCGCTACCCCCTCGGGGAGGTGCCCCCCCTTGATGAGGACATTCCTCGCGCCCATGCTGCAGAGTACCCGGGCGGCCTCCTGCATCCCTTCCTCGTCGACTATGACAAGCCCGGTCAGCTTCTCAGCTTCGGGAATATTCGGAGTCAAAAGGTAAGAGAGCGGGATAAGACGCTCTTTGAGGACGATCAGCGCATCACTGGCCAAAAGGGATGTTCCCCCCTTGGCGGTCATAACCGGATCGACAACGACAATCTTTCTGTTGAATTCAAGGAGCTTGTCTGCAACAAGCGCCGTGATTTCCGGTGAATAGAGCATGCCGGTCTTCACCACATCAATCGGAATGTCGGAGAGAATCGCGTCCAACTGTTCCCCTACGAAAGAAGGGGGGGGCGCATGGATATCACTCACCCCGCGGGTGTTCTGGGCAGTGAGGACGGTTATTGCGGAGGCACCATAGGAGCCAAGGAGTGTAATGGTTTTGAGGTCTCCCTGAATGCCGGCGCCCCCTCCGGAATCACTGCCTGCTATGGTTAATACCTTCCCGCGCGGGAATTCCGCCTTCCGGTTGAAAAGGAGCGACAATTCGGCGGCCGCAAGACCAGGCTCCCGGTTTCCCAAGACCGCCGCAATGACCGCAACTGCGTCGGCGCCGCTGTCGATGAGGGGAGCCGCGTTGTCGCGGTTGATGCCTCCTATGGCTATGATTGGGATACGAATTGCGGCCCTGACTTCTGCCAGGGACGCAATTCCTGCCAGGTGTTGGATCTCTTTGCTGGTTGACGGATACATGGCGCCCAGGCCAATATAGTCTGCGCCGGCATTTTCCGCGTGAAGTGCCTCCGCCAGATTATGGGTGGAGACGCCGATGATCTTCCTCGGCCCGATAAGGCGCCTGGCCTCGGCCGGGTCAATGTCGTCCTGTCCCAGATGAAGACCGTCGGCATCAAGCGCAAGGGCAAGCTTAGGATCGTCGTTGACTATAAAGGGGATCTTCGCCCTGGCGCAGAGCTCTTTGATTTCCATCCCATGGGTTAACCGGTCAGGATCGTCTTTTTTCTTGTTGCGGTACTGGACCACGGATATCCTCCCGGAGAGGGCGCATAGCACACGTTCCACGAGGTGGTCGCCTTGGTCGGTGATGAGGTAGACCCCTTTTATGCCGAATGCCGGGGTCCCCTTGTCCACCACAAGCCTTAAGAAATCCTGTTTGCGTTCCATTTACCTCTCTTTTAGAAAAAATGCAAAAAGCCGCGACAAAAGATCACGGCTTCCCTGATAGTTTCTGAAAATCGGAAGTTACGCCGCTTTCCTACGCCGGTATAAGCCGGATCAGGTTCAAAGGGTCTCCACTTTAAAGGAATGCCGCTTTTCCGTAATCACTCACGTAACTCGTCGGGATTATTGTGCGGTGTGCTACGAATGCACCCCCCGCCCAATCCCTCGACAGCCATGAGATTACTAAAAATTAACGTTCCATTTGCAAAGCGGATCTCAGTTCTTGCGAACTCCCCCAGCTGGCCTAAAAATTTACTATTAATTTTAAGGCTAAATGAAATTTCAAGGGAAGTCAATGGTTTTCCGGTATTTATTCGCCGGTTTTGACTTTACAGTCAGGAGGATAAATGGTACAAAAAATTAACTGCCAGCTCCTTTAAGCCAGCCTTTGACTGCTGGTTTTTAAGAGCTCGAAAACCTGAAAAAATGGATTTTATTCATGGAAAGCCGTCCAACCATTGCGGAAATTGATCTGGCCTCTTTACGGTACAATTTCTTCCAGATAAAAAAAGCCATCCCTAACGACTGCGGCGTTCTGGCGGTTGTAAAAGCTGACGCCTATGGCCATGGCTTCATGGATATCGCCCTGGAGCTTGATTCCCTCGGGGTGAATGCCTTTGGCGTCGCTTTTCTGGCCGAGGGGATACAGTTAAGAAAAAGCGGCATAGACCGACCGGTGCTGGTTTTAGGAGGACTCTACCCCGGGCAGGAAAAAAAGTGCATCGGCTACAGCCTTTCTACAACGATCTTTTCTCCCGAACAGGCGAGACTCTTGAACTATGTGGCAGGCAAGCTCTACCGGAAAGCCAAGGTCCATGTGAAAATAGATACCGGCATGGGAAGGTTGGGGATTTCATACGCGGATGCTGCCAGGTTCTTTGAGAAACTGCAGGGTATGAAGAACATCGAGCTGGAGGGGATCGTCTCCCATTTCGCCGCTGCGGACGAGCTTGACGCGGATAGCCAGGCATACACCGACAAGCAGGCGAAGATATTTGCCCGGGTGATCGAGGATGCCAGGGAACATGGATTATCCCCGCGCTACATACATATTGCCAACAGCGCCGCCACATTCAGCAGGGACCTTTTGTTCTGCAACCTGGTCCGTCCCGGAATCTCACTCTACGGGGCAGTGCCGTCCGCGGATTTCCTGGGGAAGATCGACCTTAAGCCGGTGATGCGGCTGAAAAGCAAGGTGGCTATGCTCAAGTGGGTTGAGCCCGGTACCAGCGTGAGCTACGCCAGGCGCTATACGGCACAGCAGAAGACCCTGGTCGCCAGCGTGCCGGTCGGTTACGCTGACGGCTACAGCCGCGCCCTGACAAATAAGGGAGATGCCCTTATCCGTGGGAAGCGCGCCAGGGTCATCGGCACGGTCTGTATGGACTGGATCATGCTTGATGCAAGCGAGATCCAGGGTGTTTCGGTGGGAGACGATGTGACGCTTTTAGGCTGCGACAGCGCAGGGAACTGCATCCATGCGGAGGAACTGGCGGAAAGAAGCGGTACCATCCCTTACGAGATTTTCTGCGGGATCAGCAAGAGGGTGCCGCGGGTCTATATAAAAGGCTGATAGGGGAGGGGAATGAGTCCAGCCTTCTTGCTTTTTGTCCCTGGCGTTTTTTGTGCCGGGATTTCATGGGAGAATGTGGATCGTGACAAACAAGAAGATCAAATTGACATCCATGGTGAAGGCGGCGGGTTGAGCCGCCAAACTGGGCCCGGCGGGCCTGGAAAGCGCCTTGACCGGATTTCCCAGGTCCACTGATCCTGCTCTTATGGTCGGACCAGAGACTGCCGATGATGCGGGGGTCTACCGCATAGGGGAGGAGTGCGCCCTGGTGGAGACCGTCGACATCATCACCCCCCTGGTTGACGATCCGTTTACCTTCGGCCGGATTGCCGCGGCAAACGCCCTCTCCGATGTCTACGCCATGGGGGGGAGGCCTTTGACCGCCATGAACCTGGCGTTTTTCCCAGCCTGCGAACTTGATATAGGGATTCTCAGGGATATCCTGGCCGGTGGGGAGGCTATGCTTAGTGATGCAGGGGTCTGTCTGGTCGGGGGGCATACGGTCGAGGACGATGAATTGAAATATGGTCTGGCGGTGACCGGCATTGTCCACCCGCAGAAGATCGTCAGGAACTCCACCGCCCGCCCAGGCGACCTCCTTGTCATGACCAAGCCGCTTGGCGTCGGGATTATCGCCACCGCCGTCAAGGCGGATATGGCACCTGCCGATGTGGCAGCAGAGGCGGTGCGCTGGATGACTGCCCTGAATGCAAAGGCTTGCGGGATCATGCTGGAGTGCGAAGCACGCGCCTGCACCGACGTAACCGGGTTCGGCCTCATCGGCCATGCCTTGGAAATGGCCCGGGGAGCCGGCGTCACCATCCGGCTTGAACGTGACCGGATTCCGGTTATGGCCGGCGTAGCAGCGCTGATAAGGGATGGACTGGTTCCGGCCGGCTGTTACCGCAACCGTGACCATTTTACCGAATATCTCACCAATTGCTCTTCTAACGACGATGAACTTCTCCCTTTCTTCGATCCGCAGACTTCGGGCGGACTGTTAATCGCATTGTCACCACAGGGTGCAAATCGGTTCTTCAAACTGGCTAAGGATAAGAACTGCTTTGCCTCAGCAATCGGTGAAGTGGTCGATCGCCGGGAGCGCTACATTGAATTCTACTGAAAAACTTGCCATAGCCTTTGATCTCGGGACCACGACCATCGCCGCGGCGCTTATCGATCAGGCTTGTGGAGAACGGCTGGCAATGAGCGGGGCTCTCAACCCGCAGCGGGAATTCGGCCTGGACGTGGTATCGCGCCTTGATGCCGCGCATAAGTCAATTGACACCTTGAAGAGGATGAAAGGGGTTGTAAGTGATGCATTACGGCTATTGGTCCGGGAACTCCTGAGCAGTGCCGGCGCATCTGCAGATCAAGTGAAACTAATAGCCTTGGCAGGAAATCCCACCATGGAGCATCTCCTTTTGGGGCTTCCTGTTGCCACGCTTGCATTCCCTCCATATCGTCCCCTTTTCACCACCGGCAAGAGGATCAACACGTCTCAACTCGGCTGGGATATGGCGGTCGAGGGATATATTTTCCCCCTCCCCGGCGGGTTCGTAGGCGGCGATCTGGTGGCCTTTCTATACGGCTGTGGCCAAGCACTCGAAACAGAGCGCTTGGCACGATTGTACCTCGACCTCGGCACCAACGGCGAGCTGGCGCTTACTTCGGGAGAAAGCATCTACGCCACCTCCGCCGCCGCCGGCCCTGCTTTCGAAGGAGGGAACCTGGCGTGCGGCATGGCCGCACTCCCTGGCGCCATCAGCGGAGTCAGGCTTACAGTGGAAAGATTGACGCTCGCCACAATCGGAGGCGGCGCCCCCAGCGGGATCTGCGGTTCGGGGGTGATCGAAACGGTGGCGGAACTTTTACGAACCGGCTTGCTTGACCACACCGGCCGCCTCCGGCTACCTGCGGAGATACCATCCAACCTGGCCAACAGGATTTCAGAGATAGACGGAGAGCCCGTGTTTATCCTTTACCATGATGCTAAAAAGCGGGTTTACCTGAGCCAAAAGGACATACGTCAGGTGCAGCTGGCAAAGGCAGCAATCCGGGCGGGAATAGATGTTCTTTTCGATCGTTCCAAAATCACGCATGAGGCCGTGCAGGAAGTGGTTCTCACCGGATCATTCGGAGTCACGCTGGATCCGGAGAAACTAAAAAATGTTGGAATTTTGCCCGAAAAGATGGTAAAGATATGCAGATTTGTCCGGGAAGGGGCGCTGGCCGGGGTGGAGAAGGGGATCAGCGCTCCCCGTGGCTTCGAAACGATTGACCATCTCGCGGAGACTATCCGGGTTGTCCCCCTTTCCGGTACCCCTGCCTTTGAGAAGCACTTTCTTGAGCAAATGAACTTCCCGAAAAATGTATAAAAGGAGATGAAATTAATGGCAAAGATAACCCGCGCCCTGATCAGTGTGTCGGACAAGACCGGCATCGTCGAGTTTTCCAAGGAACTTGCAAGGTACAAGGTCGAGATACTCTCTACCGGAGGCACCGCCAATCTGCTCAGGAATGCAGGCCTGGTGGTCAAGGATGTTTCAGAGTTCACCGGTTTTCCCGAGATGCTCGATGGCCGGGTCAAGACCCTGCACCCCAAGGTACATGGGGGGCTCCTTGGGATGCGGAGCAATCCGGCCCATGTGGCGAAGATGAAGGAGTACGGCATAGAGCCGATCGACATGGTGGTGGTGAGCCTCTATCCTTTCGATGCAACGGTTGCTAAAGAGGGATGCACAATGGAGGAGGCGATCGAGAATATCGATATTGGCGGCCCTACAATGCTGAGATCCGCTGCCAAGAACTATCCTGATGTTACTGTTATCGTGGACCACAAGGATTACCGGCGGATACTGGCCGAGATGGCGGAAAACAACGGGGTGGTCAGCGCAAAGACCAACTTTGCCTTGGCGGTAAAGGTATTTCAGCGTACCGCCGCCTATGACGGGGCGATTTCCAACTACCTGGGGGCGCGTCTGGGCGAAAAGGTCGAGGACTATCCCGCCACCTTCTCCCTGCAGGTGAAAAAGGCCCAGGACCTCCGTTACGGCGAAAACCCCCACCAATCCGCCGCCTTCTACGTGGACAAAAGGGTTCACGAACCATGTGTGGCCAATTCCGTGCAATTGCAGGGTAAAGAGCTATCCTTCAACAACATCATTGATCTGGACGCCGCTATCGAGACGGTCAAGGAGTTCCACGACCTTGGCGCGGCGGTCATCATCAAGCACACCAACCCATGCGGGGTCGCCCTGGCCGATGCTCCCTTGGACGCCTACCTGAAGGCCAGGGAGTGTGACCCGGTTTCGGCCTTTGGAGGGATAGTCGGTTTCAACTGCATCGTTGACGGGGCTGCTGCCAGGGAACTCTCCTCAACATTCCTGGAGGCAGTAATCGCCCCGGGTTATACCGAAGAAGCCCTGGAGATCTTCAAGGTCAAAAAAAACGTGCGGGTCATGCAGGTGCCGATCCTCGAACGCCGCGGGCAGAACGGTTTCGACATGAAAAAGGTCGTCGGCGGGCTCCTCATCCAGGGGCGTGACCAGGGGATGGTCCGGGCCGCCGACTGCCGGGTGGTCACCGAGCGTGCGCCTTCTGCCAGTGAGCTTTTGGCCCTCGATTTTGCCTGGAAGGTCTGCAAGCATGTGAAGTCCAATGCCATCGTCTTTTCCACCAGGGACCAGACCGTGGGAATCGGCGCTGGCCAGATGTCGCGGGTCGATTCCTCCCGGATCGCAGTGCTGAAGGCCCAGCTCCCCACCAAGGGAACGGTCCTTGCCTCCGATGCCTTCTTCCCCTTCCGCGACGGGGTGGATGCAGCGGCCCTGGCAGGCGTGACCGCCATCATCCAGCCGGGGGGGAGCGTTCGCGACGAAGAGGTGATAAAGGCGGCCGACGAACACGGGATGGCGATGGTGTTCACCGGCATGCGACACTTCAGGCACTGATGGAGAAACGCGGCTCTTCCTTAATTAAATACGAATTCCTGGTGACTCGGCCATAGGTCTAGCTCTATTGGCAATGGATTAATACGAGCAGGCAGATGATATTGCATAAGACCCGCGATATCTTTTTCTCCTAGATGTCGTAAATAACTTAATTTTCAGGAGTTGCATCCATGAAGGTCCTTGTAATAGGCAGCGGCGGCAGGGAGCACGCACTGGTCTGGAAGATCGCTAAGTCGCCTTTGGTCGGGAAGGTTTACTGTTCGCCGGGCAATCCTGGGACCGGCCGGATCGCAGAAAATATCGACATTAAAGTGGATGATCTGCCCGGGCTTTTAGGCTTCGCCCGGAAAGAGGGAATAGGCCTTACTGTTGTCGGGCCGGAACTTCCGTTATCCCTGGGGATCGTCGATCTGTTCGAGGAGAATGGTCTAAAGATTTTCGGTGCGCATAAAAGCGCTGCAATGATCGAGGCGAGCAAGGCCTTTGCCAAGGATCTGATGAAGAAATACGGGGTGCCGACTGCCGCCTACGAGGTTTTCGAAGAGGTGGGACCGGCCCTTGAGTTTATCGACAAGATCGGCGTTCCCGTTGTTATCAAGGCCGATGGATTGGCTGCCGGAAAGGGGGTAATTATTGCCGCGACGCGCGATGAGGCGGCCATGGCGGTCACCGGCATGCTCTGCGACAATGCCTTCGGCGAAGCCGGTTCGCGGGTTGTCATCGAGGAGTTTCTACGAGGCGAAGAGGCTTCATTCCTCGCTTTTACCGACGGGAAGAACATCATCCCACTGGCGAGCGCCCAGGACCATAAGGCGGTTTTCGACGGCGATACCGGCCCCAATACCGGCGGCATGGGCGCCTATTCGCCAGCGCCGGTGGTGACCGCGGCCATCCATGACCGGGTCATGGCTTTGGTTATGCGACCCACGGTGGATGGGATGGCCGCCGAAGGGCGTCCTTACCGGGGAGTCCTCTACGCAGGCCTGATGATCAAGAATGAGGAGATCAAAACCCTCGAATTCAACGCCCGCTTCGGCGATCCCGAGTGCCAGCCGCTCCTCATGAGGATGAAATCGGATATCGTCCCGATTCTTCTTGGCGTGGCGAACGGGGATATCAGCGAGATGGAGATCGAATGGCACGACCGGGCCGCAGTCTGCGTGGTCATGGCGGCAAACGGCTATCCGGGAGCTTATCGCCGGGGGGATGTCATAAACGGTCTGGAAGAGGCGGCGAAAATCGAAGATCTGGTCGTTTTCCACGCCGGTACGAAAGTTGAGGAGGGGAGAATCGTCTGCGCCGGAGGCCGGGTCCTTGGTGTCACCGCCCTCGGGTCAACGGTGAAGGAGGCGATTGACCGGGCCTATCGGGGGGTTTTCGCAATCAGCTGGGAAGGGGTCCATTTCCGGCGGGACATAGGCGGTAAGGCTTTAAATAGATGAGGCTGAAGTATTCGGGAGTTATTAATGGATAGTCCAAAAGTGCTTATTATCATGGGGAGCGACTCCGACCTGCAGTTCATGAAAGGGGGAGCAAATGTCCTCGTCGAATTCGGCGTTCCGTTCGAGATGCGGATATCTTCGGCACACCGTTCACCGCGGAGGACTGCCAAGCTTGCGGCGGAGGCGGCCGGACGCGGGGTCAGGGTGATAATCGCCGGGGCAGGCATGGCGGCCCATCTGGCAGGGGTCATTGCCGCCGAAAGCACTCTGCCGGTAATCGGCGTCCCTATCGGCGGGGGCGCGCTGAACGGCCTGGATGCCCTTTACTCGACTGCGCAGATGCCGGGAGGAATACCTGTTGCCACCATGGCAGTAGGTCCTGCAGGGGCAAAAAATGCCGGGATCTTTGCCGTGCAAATTCTGGCGCTAAACGACAAAACGCTCTCCGATAAACTCAAGGCCTTTCGGGAAAAAATGGCGCGTGAGATCGAGGAAAAGGATCTTCTGCTGCAACAGGCAGGCAAATGACGGCTAAACATTAAACTAGTATAATGTATCAATTTTAAACAAGAAATTGGATATTTTAGCTTGACAAAGGAATGCCTGTGTATATAATTTCGGCACGATTCAGAATCTAAAAGAAATGGAGGTGAATTCATGAAAAAGATTATCGCAGCGGTTATGCTTACCCTCTTCTGCTCCGCGCTGGCGATGGCGGCAGACGTTATTACGCTGCCTGCCAAAAACGGCGATGTTACCTTCAACCACAAAATGCATCAGGATAGGTTGAAGGATTGCAAGATCTGTCATGAGAACGGACCGGGCAAGATTGAAGGGTTTGGCAAGGATTGGGCACACAAGACGTGCAAGGGTTGCCATACTGACAAAGGTGCCGGTCCGACCAAGTGTGGCGAATGCCATAAGAAGTAGCAGCGTAGCATAACTGACAACGAGCGGAAAAAGGGATAACAATCACCTTGTTATCCCTTTTTCTTAGCCTGTTGAAAGATTAGTAAAATTAAATTGTTTTTTTCCAGGCAATTATTATATATTTAAAAGGTTGATCTGATTTTTACGCATCTTACAGACTTTAGATGACAAAAAGGTGCGATGATCAAGCGACTAACGCATTGGATTTACTGTGCTATGGCGCTTTAGCCAAGCTAAATAAACGTTAGCGCCACATTTATATAAGTTTTGTAAAAGAATACTCTAGACATATTCAGGAGAAGGCTTTGACTACCAAGAAACGCGGCTTCTTACAAGGCTTATGGGATTTTTTCTGCTCTCTCACCCTCACGATTTCACTTCTTATCTTACTTGCAGTCACATCGATTATCGGCACGGTCATCCCCCAGGGCCCGCAGCAGGAATATCTCGAACATATAAGCCAAATGAAAATCCGCCTGTACAGCGCCCTTGGTTTTTTCGATATGTATCATTCCTGGTGGTTCATTCTCCTCCTTTACCTCCTTACCGTCAATCTGGTGTCCTGTTCCATCAAGAGGCTGCCGAGGGTCTGGAAGATCATTGCCGAACCTAACCTGATCATGAACTCAGGGCTCGAGAAATCGCTGTCTCTTACCCATGAATTCAAGATGACGGGCAACGCTGCCACGCTTAGAGACAAAATGACGGCATTTCTCAAACAGGAGTTCGCTCCCCCGGTGGTGACCGAGATCGATGGCGACTATCACCTGTTCGCCCAGAAAACCCCGTATTGCCGCCTGGGGGTTTATGTCGTCCATTTCAGCATCATCATAATCTTCATTGGCGCTTTGCTAGGTTCTTATATAGGCTACAAGGGCTTTGTCAATATCGTCGAGGGAGCCAGCGTCTCCACCATTTACAACCTCCGCACCGAAAAGCCGATCGATCTCGGATTTGCCGTCAAATGCGAGAAGTTTTCCGTTTCTTTCTATGATACCGGTGCCCCCAAGGAATTCAAAAGTATTCTTACCATTCTGGAAAACGGGCAACCGGTCCCTGGATATATCAATATTCCCATCGTCGTCAATAGCCCGCTTACCTATAAAGGAATAACCTTTTATCAGGCAAGCTATGGGCAGGCCGGTGAAGGCGCTCTATATCACTTTACGGTGCAGGATAAAAAAGGAGGCGCCCCCCAAGCCATAACGGCACGTCAGGGGGAGAGGACGCCATTACCGGGGGGCGGCTACATGCTGGTCTTAGAAGCCGTACCCGAAGTGAAAATGTATATGCCCCAGCTTTCCGGTGCGGCCGCTAAAATCGAGATGGCTGTTGCCGGGGGCGCTCCCCAGCAGGTCGTCCTTTTCCAGAATTATCCCAGGTTTGATGAACGTCGGGGCGGAGACCAGATCTTCACCTATGACGGGGCCGAAGAAAAATTTTATACGGGGCTCCAGGTCGCCAAAGACCCTGGCGTCTGGGTCGTCTGGCTGGGATGCGGCCTGATGGTGGCAGGTATCTGTCTGGCGTTCTTTTTCTCCCACAAGCGCATCTGGTGTCGAATCATGAATGGCCGGGTTGTTATCGGGGGATCGGCAAGCAAAAACCCGGCAGGCTTCCAGATCATCTTCGACGATCTGGTGGGAAAACTGAAAAAACTGTAAAATACGGTTGCCAGCCGATAGAAGCTGGCAGCCAGTCACGATCTTTGGGGGTAATCTGATGTCCAGTTCCATGCTGTTCAATGTGACAACCTTTTCATACATGGTTTCAATGATCATATTTTTTGTCTTTCTCGCGACAAAGAACAAGGTCGTTGGCTTGACCGCAAGCTGTGCGGCATATTTCGGCTTTGTCATCCAGACGATAGCCATCATCCTGCGCTGGAAAGAATCTTATGCCTTGGGGCACGGGCACGCCCCTCTCTCCAATCTTTACGAGTCGGTAGTCTTCTTCTCGTGGACGATCATCCTGATCTACGCTATTATCGAGATAAAGTACAAATACCGGATCATCGGGGCCTTTGTCGTGCCGTTTGCCATGCTCGGGATGTCCTGGGCGCAGCTTAGGCTGGACAGCGGCATTGAGCCTCTTGTCCCGGCCTTGCAGAGCAACTGGCTCCTCTACCACGTTATCACCTGCTTTTTGGGGTATGCGGCATTTGCAGTTGCGTGCGGCATCTCTATAATGTACCTGATCAAGGCCAAACAGGAAGAGGCTGCCGGAAATTCGCCGGCAGGGGGGATAATTGCCTCGTTCCCCCCCTGCAAGGTGCTGGATGACCTGAATTACCGGGCGATCATGATAGGTTTCCCGCTTCTTACGCTGGGGATAGTAACCGGCGCGGCCTGGGCCAATTACGCCTGGGGGACATACTGGAGCTGGGATCCGAAAGAGACCTGGTCGCTTATCGTCTGGTTCGTTTATGCCGCGTTTCTCCATGCCCGCATAACGAGGGGGTGGGTCGGGAAAAGGGCCGCCATACTTTCGGTGGTCGGCTTTGCTGCCACCATCTTCTGCTATCTCGGCGTCAACCTCTTTTTGTCTGGTCTGCACAGTTACGGCAGGTGATGCCAAAGTGTCGGGAGTTGAGATGTATTTAAAGCTTGTGCCGGACCGCATCCTGTTCTTTCGTCTGAAATAGCCGGGTAGATGCCCGGCTTTTCCATGCACGGTATATAATGACCGAGACACCGAAGGTATCCATCATCATTCCGGTTAAACCGGGGGGGCGGGTGAGCGCCCTTGCCGGGGTAAGAAAGGCCGATTATCCGGAAAACTCAATCGAGGTGCTGGTGGCGGAGGGGCGGCAACCGAGCCGGCAGCGCAACCTGGCGGCCGCCGCTGCCAAGGGGGAGTTCCTCTATTTTCTAGATGATGATTCGCAGGTCTTGCCGGGATTTCTCCAAAAAGCGGTCCGCCACTACGAAGAGCCGTCCGTCGCCGCGGCCGGTGGTCCTTCGCTCACCCCGGATAGTGACAGCGTCCTTCAGCACTCATTTGCCATGGCGCTTTCCTCTGTATTAGGCGGCGGCGGGATGCGCAACCGTTACCGTCAGACCGGGGAGGTCCGCCCGACCTGCGACCGGGAGCTGATCCTGTGCAACCTGAGTTTCCGTAAAGAGTGCTTTCTCTCCCTGGGTGGTTTCGACGAGCGCCTCTATCCAAACGAGGAAAATGAGCTTTTGGAACGTATCAGGCAAAACGGTGGGAAGCTTATCCACGATCCCGGCCTCGCCATCTTCCGGAGCCAGCGCCCCACGTTAGGCGCGTTCTGCCGGCAGCTCTTCGGCTACGGCAGGGGGCGGGGCGAGCAGACAGTAATAAGCGGCATTGTAAGGCCAATCACCTTAATTCCTTCTTTGTTTCTTTTCTACCTCCTTCTCCTACCGCTCGCGCACAAGGCTGTTTACTATCTACCGCTTTTATGCTACCTAATATTGATCCTGTTCATGACCTTTCTGGAGGTGTCTAGGAGTGGCCGGCCAGGCTCGGCTCTCCTTTTGCCGGCAGTTTTCCCCATCTTCCATATCTTTTATGGCCTGGGGATGGCCCTGGGAATTTGTAGGGGTAAATGGAAACGGTCGCCTCCGGGGGAGGCCAAAGTTACTATCCGCCGGGTTAAGGAGTTTGGTGGGGCATGGATCTAGCGGGTGCGTGGTGAAAGGATTTATCGTGGATATCAGTATCGTCGTCCCCATATTCAACGAAGAGGAAAACATTCCCCACCTCCATGCCGAAATTGTTGCCGCACTGGCAGATCTTTTGCCGGAATACGAAATAATTTATGTTGATGATGGCTCCGTTGACAACTCCTTCGCACTTCTCAAGAATATCGCCCGGGAAGACCCAAGGGTCAAGGTAATACGCTTCCGCCGCAATTTCGGTCAGACAGCCGCCATGGTCGCGGGTTTCGCCGCCGCCACGGGAAGGGTCATGGTGCCCATGGACGGCGACCTGCAGAACGATCCAACCGATATCCCTCGACTTCTGGCAAAAATAGATGAAGGCTACGACGTGGTTTCCGGCTGGCGTAAAGACCGGATGGACGCCTTTTTCAACCGCAAGCTGCCTTCCATTATTGCCAATCATCTTATTTCCCGGCTGACCGGCGTCCATCTGCACGATTACGGCTGCACCCTCAAGGCGTACCGGCGCGAGGTGCTGGACGGGATCAACCTTTACGGCGAGATGCACCGCTTCGTGCCGGCTTTGGCCTCACAGGTCGGGGCAAGGATGACCGAGATCCCGGTCAGCCATCGTCACCGGCTTCACGGGGCTAGCAAGTACGGCCTTTCCCGAACCATGCGGGTGATCCTCGACCTCATGACGGTAAAATTCCTGCTAAATTATTCAACCAAGCCGATCCAGATGTTCGGCAAAATGGGGATATATACCCTAGTCGCTGCGTTTATTAGCGGAGGGACCACCCTGTACATGAAGTTATTCGAGAATACGAGCATGAACCGCAACCCCCTCTTCATCCTCACCGCATTGCTCTTCTTCATGGGGATTCAGTTCATCGTGCTGGGGCTTCTGGGCGAACTGAGCGCCCGTACCTACTATGAAACCCAGGGAAAATCCATCTACGTGGTGAAAGAAACGGTCAACCTTGGCTGATGAACGGCTGAAAATCCTCATGCTCGCTCCCACCCCCTTTTTCGCCGACCGGGGGTGTCACGTCAGGATTTATGAGGAAGCGCGGGCGTTGATCGGACAAGGCCACGAGGTGCGCATTGCCACCTACCATCTGGGGCGTGACATGGAGGGGATAGCCACCAGCCGCATTCCAACCGTCCCCTGGTACGGAAAGCTCGAGGCCGGCCCATCCTGGCACAAACCTTTTCTCGATATACTCCTGTTATTTACGGCGCTCTCCTTGGCTCGCAAATTCCGTCCGGATATCATCCATGCCCACCTCCATGAAGGGGCTTTTCTAGGGCTTTTTTTGAAAAAGCTCCTGCGCATCCCCCTTGTTTTTGATTGCCAGGGGAGCCTGACCGCCGAGATGCTCGACCATGGCTTTATCCACAGGGGCTCTTTTCCTTACCGGCTATTCCTTTACCTGGAGAAGATCGTAAACAAAAGCTCCGATTTCATTATCGCGAGCTCCGGGGCGGGCGCGTTGCAACTGGCCGAGTCATGGATGGTGCCAGCCAACAAGGTTAAAGGTCTCATAGATGGTGTCGATACCGGTATGTTCAGGCCTTTGCCAAGGGATGAGGCCCGCCGCGCGCTCCATCTCCCCCTTGAGCGGCCGACTGCCGTTTTTCTCGGGGTCCTCAACCGCTACCAGGGGATCGACCTACTCTTCGATGTGGTAAAAATCCTTCAAGAGCGCGGAACCTCGCCCCATTTCCTGGCCATGGGCTTTCCGGAAGATGAGTACCGGGAAAAAGCCGAAATCCTCGGTCTGGGAGAGTTGATCACCTTCACCGGCAGGGTTGAGTACCAAAAGGCCCCACTCTACCTCTCAGCCGGCGACATCGCCATCTCGCCGAAAATTTCTCTTTCCGAGGCGAACGGCAAGCTCTTCAACTATATGGCGTGCGGGCTCCCTACGGTCGTTTTCGATAATCCGGTCAACCGTGAGATCCTGGGTGATGCCGGGGTCTATGCGCGTCATGGGGACCCCGCCGATTTCGCTGCCCGGATCGAGGAACTCTTACGTGACCGGGCGCGAATGAGCGTACTCGCCAAAGCGCTCCGGGGAAAGGCGGAAAAATATCATTCCTGGCGGTCGCGCGGGGAACAACTTGTCGGAATCTATCGGGAATTGAAAAAATCTGCTTGTCAATGACCACCATTTGATATAACGTTCATAATATGAACAACAACAGTGGAAAAACCGCCGATACCTACCGTGCATTCCTCCTGATGGAGGAGATCGCCCGCGAGGAGCCTCTTACCCAGCGGGACCTCTCCCGCCGCCTCGATATCGCCCTCGGCCTCGTCAACTCATACCTGAAGAATCTCGTGGCCAAGGGATACGTCAGGATCAAGGCGTTCCCCAAAAACCGTTATGCCTACATCCTCACCCCCCAGGGGATAGCCGAGAAGAGCCGTCTTGCCTACCAGCACCTGAGTTACTTCACCAATCTCTACCGGATTGCCAGGCAGGACTATGCGGCGCTTTTCCGCGTGCTTGCCGCAAAAGGGGTGCGGAGCGTGTCGTTTTGCGGTGTTGACGAGGTTGCGGAGATTGCTTACCTCTCGCTCAGTGAAACCGCCATCGGACTTGACCTTGTCATGGATGACGAGCGGATCGGGGAGACTTTCTTCGACCTGACCATCTTATCCCTTGAGGAAGGGATAAGGACCGGCGCCGAGCGGATCGTCATTACCTCGTTTAAACGGGGAGAGGCGCTACGCGCCGAACTCTCACGCCAGGGAGCCAATCCGGAGATAATCTATGTTGCCGGCGGTTCTCTTTCAGGCCCAGGGAGTTCACCTAAACCACATAAGGAGTTGCCATGAAAAAAGCGCTTATAACCGGGATAACCGGGCAGGACGGCTCATACCTTGCCGAGCTTTTGCTTGAGAAAGGGTACGAGGTGCATGGCGTAATCCGCCGTTCTTCGTCCTTCAACACGGGAAGGATCAATCATATCTACCAGGACCGGCACGAGTCCGGGGTCCGCCTCTTCCTCCATTATGCCGACCTGAACGACGCCAGCTCCATCAACAAGGTGCTGCGCGATGTGCGGCCGGATGAGATTTACAATCTCGGCGCCCAGAGCCATGTCAGGGTGTCGTTCGACGTGCCGGAATATACCGGCGAGGTGGACGCCCTGGGCGCGGTCAGGATCCTCGAGGGGATCAGGGAAACGGAATTGAATACCAGGTATTACCAGGCCTCCTCTTCCGAGTTGTATGGCAGGGTCGTGGAAACCCCCCAGAAAGAGACCACCCCCTTTTATCCCCGCTCCCCCTATGCCTGCGCCAAGGCCTATGCCTACTACATCACGGTCAACTACCGGGAAAGCTACAACCTCTTTGCCTGCAACGGCATTTTGTTCAATCACGAATCGCCCAGGCGCGGCGAAACTTTCGTGACCAGAAAGATCACCCGCGCCGCCGCCCGGATCAAGCTGGGGCTTCAGTCCTGCCTCTATCTAGGCAACCTGGAGGCCAAGCGTGACTGGGGGTTTGCCGGTGACTATGTCGAGGCCATGTGGCTCATGCTGCAGCAGGCGGAGCCGGACGATTACGTGGTGGCGACCGGCGAGACCCATGCGGTCCGGGAATTTGCCGAAAAGGTATTCGCAAGGCTCGGCATGCCCCTGGAATGGCGGGGTAAGGGTATCCATGAAAAGGGAATCGACACCACGAACGGAAACATTGTCATCGAAGTGGACCCGAAATATTTCCGTCCCGCCGAGGTTGACCTGTTGCTCGGAGATCCCTCCAAGGCGAAGCGGAATCTCGGCTGGGAGCCGAAGGTGGGATTTGCTGCCCTGGTGGAGATGATGGTGGATGCGGACCTGGCGAGCGCCGAACGGGAGAAAAGGGCCAATGGATAAAAATGCGAAGATCTACGTCGCCGGCCACCGGGGGCTGGTCGGTTCGGCCATTGTCCGCCGTCTGCAGACGGAGGGGCACGACAACCTGCTCATGAAGAGAAGCAAGGAGCTGGACCTGCGCGACCAGGCTGCTACTGGGCGCTTCTTTCATGAGGAAAGGCCCGATTACGTGTTTCTCGCTGCGGCAAAAGTTGGCGGAATCATCGCGAATAACAGCTACCCGGCCGAATTCATCTATGACAACCTTCTGATCCAGAGCAATGTCATCCATAATGCCTACCTAACCGGCGCACGCCGGATCCTCTTCCTGGGGAGCACCTGCATCTATCCCAGGCTCGCCCCCCAGCCGCTTAAGGAGGAGTACCTCCTGACCGGGCCGCTGGAGCCGACCAACGAGCCTTACGCCATTGCCAAGATCGCCGGCATCACCATGTGCCGCTCCTACAACCGCCAGTACGGCTCCGCTTTCCTGGCAGCCATGCCGACCAACCTTTACGGTCCCAACGACAATTTCGACCTGGAGAACTCCCACGTCCTCCCGGCGCTGTTGCGCAAGTTCCATGAGGCAAAGGTGGCCGGGACAGAAACGGTAACTGTTTGGGGATCAGGTGCTCCGTTTCGGGAGTTTCTCCACGTGGACGATCTGGCCGATGCATCCCTCTTTCTCATGAACCTGCCGGATGAGCAATACCAGTCACTAATCGCCAATCACGAATCACCGGCGTTAATAAACATTGGCACCGGAGAGGAAGTGAGTATCCGGGAACTGGCTTTGCTCGTAAAAAAAGTTGTGGGATTCAAAGGAGATCTTATCTTTGACAACACAAGGCCGGATGGCACACCGCGCAAGCTTGCCGACGTGATGCGGATTCACGCTCTCGGCTGGCGGCATCGGATCGGACTTGAGGAGGGATTACGGGCAACGTATAAATGGTTCCTGGAGAATCGATGACCAGACCGTGGACCGGCTATCTACCTGGATTCCTTAAAAAGAGAATTGAGGAAAGCCAGATCCTCCAAAGGATCATCCACAACACCGGCTGGCTCTTTATTGACAAGCTGTTGCGCATGGGAGTCGGTTTTTTTGTAACAGTCTGGATCACCCGTTACCTGGGTCCCGAGAAATACGGCCTCTTGAGTTATGCCGCTGCTTTTGTCGGGCTCTTTACCGCGATTGCCAATCTCGGTCTTTACGGCATCGTGCTACGGGACGTCGTCCGTTGTCCGGAATCTACGGACGAAATCCTGGGAACGGCGTTTATTCTGAAATTTACCGGGGGCATAATCGCCCTTATATTGTCGGTTGGCATCATCTGCTTTTTGCGCCCTAAAGATATGCTAACCCTTTGGCTGGTGGCGATCAGCGCAACCGGCTTGATTTTCCAGTCATTCGAAGTGTTCGATTTCTGGTTTCAATCCAGGTTGTTGTCGAAGAGAACGGTTTTTGCAAATATTCCCGGATTTCTGCTTATCACCATAGCCAAAATAATTATGATCCTGGTGCATGCGCCATTGACCGCCTTTGCCTGGGCAGGGGCATTGGAGATACTGTTCGGCGGGGTTGGTTTACTTACAGCGTATCAGCTGGTCACGAAAAGGGCGTGTTTCTTAAGATTCAGCACAACATGGGCAAGAAGGCTCTTCAAGGACTGCTGGCCGTTGATTTTAAGCGGTTTGATGATGATGGTGTATAACCGAATCGACCAGGTTATGCTCGGCCAGATGTTGGGTAACCACTCTGTTGGCATCTATTCCGTTGCTGTCAAACTTGCTGAATTATGGTATATTTTCCCGTTAATGGCCCTGAATTCCATGTTTCCGGCAATATTGGAAGCGAAAAAAAGCGGTGACGCGGAATTCTATCTGATCAGAGTGCAAAAAGTCATGAATTTGATGGCGGTCATAGCTTACCTGTTTATTGTGCCTTTATCTCTGTTTTCAAAAACAATAATCAATTTATTGTATGGCAGCGCATATGCAGAGTCGGGCCCGATCTTGGCGGTGTACGTTTTGGCGGGGATCTTCTATTTGTTGGGCTACACCCGTGAATATTGGGTAACAACTGAGAACCTTACCCGGTTTTGTATGTATTCCACAGGGTTAGGAGCTATTCTTAATGTAATACTTAACATCTATCTGATCCCGGCTTATGGTGCTATTGGTGCGGCATATGCCACGCTGATATCAATCATTTTTGGTGGATACCTTATCAATGCCCTTTTCAGGGAGACACGGCCAATATTCTTCATTCAGTCAAATTCGCTTTTTCTCCTTTTTGCATTTGCAAAAGGCGGGAAAAGCTTAAAGATACAGTAAAAGGCAAGTCGGCTTGATATTTCAACTCGTATGGACAACCGCTAGTGAAATTGCTTTTGAGCAAAAAGTCCCGCTAAAGTGGCATGGCGAGTTTATCCTGAAAAATGGCTGGGAAAATAATATCAAAATTGGTTTTCTAGAAGGGATGAATTTACTATCGAAAAGTTATCTGAAAGAATTGGAATGCCTGGGTTACGAGCTAGTGGATTGCCAGCCTTTAGTTGCCAGGCTGAGCAAAGATTATCCGGAACTTAAAAGGTACGATACAACTAACAAATATTGGTATCTTAGGTGGAATGTCCTGGAACAATTAACCTGTGACCGCGGGGGGGCCTTTGACACGGTCATTCATCTTGATGCAGATGTTGTTCTCATGGCAGATCCGAATGAATTATACCGGGATGTCCGCGGTAAGACATTTGTATTGGAGGGATGTCCGGTTTTTACCGCAATCTCCTGCAAAGAGTGGTTTCGGGCCTGGCAAAACGAATTGGCCGATTTTCTGGCAAATCCCGATTCTTACCTTAATGAGGCATTAAGTATAAAAGAGCAGCCGATAAAACAACCCAGGGAATATTGTAACTCGCTGTATTATGGCCCGGGAAGGTTCCATGACCAGGACATGCTCGAGTATCTTATCTCTGCAGGGAAATTGCCCCAGGAAAGGACCTCCGAGGTCTTTAATTCCCGTTATTTTTGGATGCAAAACCCGATAAACCCAGGTGAATGGTTTGACGAACAGTTCCTTGACACGGACAGGCTGATTTCTGAACAGGGAAACGGGGCAACAGTCGGTGATAAAAAGGTTGCCTTCTATCATTTCCAAATGAATTTTGCCAGATATAGCCTGCAATGGATGCAACTTCATAAAATCGGCATGGAACAATTGGCCCCGAAGGTAAGAGGCAATCCTGAAAACAATTATCTGCCACTTTTGGGAATAATTATCGCCAGGGCTATAAAGTATCTGAATTGGCAGAAAGACAAGAACAGGCAAGATATTTATGACATGGTTTTTAAAAAAAATCCGCACACGGGTAATCTTTATATCACTGATATTGTTAATTCTTGCTGGTAAGTAATAGTCCGGACGGCAAAATGGGGGAAGTTGAGAGAAAAGTGATGGATGAAGGAATGCCGGAAATCCTAAGGCTTGTTGGCAGACGTTTATATAGAAACCTCTTTAAGCCGATATGGTATCTCTACAAGCTCAAAACAAGTAAGTCGAGTAGCGCTGTTCCAGTAAATGAAGATATTTCGGTCGTACAAAAAATTCAAAATAAAGAGCAATTCCTGCAAACTCTCCTTTTACGGAACAGTTCGAAGAGATTTTTGGAAATAGGCATAGGTGAGTCCCCCAATATTCAACGTATTCAACTCATGCAAGAAAACAAAATAATGTATACCGCCTGCGACTTCAAGTCGGTATGTGATAACCACCGTAAAGAGCTTGAGTCAAGGAGAATTGCTACACACGATATCCGCTTTGCCGGTAACAGGGTTGGCAGCTACAGCTGGACACTTTTCGAAATGCTCTCTCGAAATGAACGTTACGATATCATCTATCTTGACGGGCATCATACTTTTTATATCGATTTACCGGCCTTTGCGCTAGCCCACCAGTTGCTTGAACCCGGTGGCTATTTCCTTGTCGATGACATTAAGTGGACCTTGGAATTTCTCAGGGAGACCTTCTTACGATCTTTCAATGACTGGTATTTTTATAGGAAAATGTACAATTTCGAAGAATATGACCTGGCCCAGCAGAAAATGCCTCATATGAAGATGATAGCCGAGCAATATCTTATTAAAGAGTTAGGGTACAAAAGACTCGATGACTATTCAATGCCGGAATGGTGGGCATTACAAAAACCAATATGAATTGCAATATTTGTTGCGCAAAAACGGATTTATTTTCAACCGATAAAGTTCTTGGTAACTACGAGGTTAAGTATTTCAAGTGTAGTGACTGCGGTTTCATCCAGACTGAAAAGCCATACTGGCTCGAGGAGTCATATTCTGAGGCAATCACAAAGAATGACGTTGGTATGGTTTCAAGAAACATTGCGCTAGCAAAAATAACCAAAGCCATTATCCCGGTATTTTTCGACAGAAAAGCAAAGTTTCTGGATTATGGCGGCGGATATGGCTTATATGTCCGGATGATGAGGGATTTCGGCTACGAATTTTACTGGATTGACAAATATTGCCAGAATATATTTGCCCGGGGGTTTGAAGCTGAAGCAGGCAAAAACTATGCATTGCTGACCGCCTTCGAGGTCTTTGAGCACCTGGCTGACCCTGCTTTGAAGGTGGGGGAAATGCTGCAATTTTCCAGGAACATTCTCTTTACGACTGAGTTAGTGCCTGACACCGATCCAAAGCCGACCGAATGGTGCTATTACGGACTAGAGCATGGCCAGCATATTTCCTTTTACAAGAGAAAAACCTTGCAGGCTTTAGCGGACAGATATCAACTGAACCTCTATTCCGATGATAAATCAATTCACCTGATGACGGAAAACAAGCTATCTGAAGCTTTTTTTAAAGTCATTGCCAGAAATTTCGTCGTAAGAAAAATGCTGGGCGTGATCTTTAAGAATGAATCTCTTTTAGGGCATGATTACCTTAAATCCATAGAATCGGGCAAATGAGATTTGGACTCAGCACAATTGGTTTTGTGGCCGGGAAAAGTGGTGGAATCGAGACCTATTTCCGGAATCTTTTGGAGTGGTTGCAGCTGATTGATGCAGAGTCAAGCTATTACCTTTTGTGTGATAAAAAGAATGCAGGTGAGTTCCCACTATTCAACCCGCATTTTACTCTAAAAAGCTACAATTACGCAAAGCCATCGTTAAAATGGCTTATGCGTGGCGTTCTGCGCAATCTGTTTAATGTGGATACCCTGGTGAATGATTTGAACCGTCTTGATCTTGATGTGATTCATCATCCATTTACCGTGCTTCGCCCTGCCGGTCTGGACACACCGTCGGTCTTGACTTTCTGGGATATGCAGCACGAATTCTATCCCGACTTCTTTCCGGCCGGCGAACTTAAGAGAAGAAAGGCGCTCTATAAGCCCTCAGCGGAGAAAGCAACACGGATTATCGTGAGCTCCGAGTTTACCAGGCGAACCCTTGTTGAAAGGTACGGAATCAAATCTGACAAGATTGACATGATTTACACGGGTTACGGCTCCGAATACCGGCCGATCGCAGACGATTCGGCATTGGCAGCAAAAAGAACAAAGTACGAGCTTAATAAGCCATTCTTGTTTTATCCCGCCGCAACCTGGGCCCACAAGAACCATAAACGTTTACTGGCTGCTTTGCGGCTGTTGTGCGACAGGTATAATTTTAACGGTCAACTGGTACTTACCGGTGTGGAAATCCGGACTTCCAATGAGTTGATAAAAGATATCACAGGGGCCGGTTTAACGGACAGGGTCAAGGTCTTGGGGTATCTTCCATACGGAGATCTCCCGTTTTTATACAACCTCGCAACTTTACTCGTCTTCCCCTCTCTGTTCGAGGGCTTTGGCATCCCTCTTGTGGAAGCCATGGCCTGTGGCTGTCCGGTTGTATGTTCCAATGCTACGTCTTTGCCTGAAGTGATAGGCGAAGCGGGCGAGATGTTCGACCCGGATTCACCTGAGGATATCGCGGGAAAAATCTGGACGGTATGGAACGATCCTGAGAGACAGCGACAGATGAAGGAGTTGGGGCTTACGAGGGTGAAACTTTTCAACTGGAAAGAAACCGCGCTGAAGACAGTGGCGGTTTATAAAAAAGCGGCAGAAGGCTCATAAATCTAGAATTCAAAAGGTGAAAAATGCCCAAAATAGCGCTTATAACCGGCATAGCCGGGCAGGATGGCTCGTATCTTTCGGAGCTTCTCCTGAAAGAGGGATATGAGGTGCACGGAATCGTGCGCCGGATAGCCATCGAAGATACCGAGCACAAGCTGAAAAACATAAGACACCTTCTTGACAGGATTTATCTGCACGTCGCGTCCCTGGACAATGTCCTTTCCCTGATAAAGCTCGTAAAAGACCTGGCGCCGGACGAGTGCTACCACCTGGCCTCTTCTAGCTTTGTAAGCTATTCTTTCGAAGACGAGATATCGATCCTGAACAATAATGTGGACAGCACCCATTACCTTTTGGCCGCCATCAGAGAGTTTGCCCCCACCTGCCGCTTCTATTTCGCCGGCACAAGCGAAATGTTCGGAAATGTAGAAAATGCGCCACAGGATGAAAGGACCCCCTTCAATCCCCGCTCCATCTACGGTATCTCCAAGGTTGCAGGGTATCATCTGGTCAAGAACTACCGGGACCAGTACGGCATGTTCGCCTGTTCCGGAATTCTCTACAATCACGAATCACCTCGCAGGGGGTATGAGTTCGTCACGCGCAAGATCGTCTCATCGGCCGTAAAGATCAAGCTGGGGCTGCAGGAAAACCTGCTGTTAGGCAATCTTGACGCCCATCGCGACTGGGGGTATGCACCTGACTATGTCAATGCCATGTGGCTGATGATACAGAATGATGAACCGGATGACTACGTGGTTGCCACCGGCGAGACGCACACCGTACGAGAGTTTGTGGAGGGTGCCTTTTCCAGCCTGGGGCTGGATTACGAAAAATATGTCCATACCGAGATGAAATTTTTCCGCCCATCAGAGAAAGTCCAGCTTTGCGGAAATCCCCAGAGGATAAGGGAGAGGCTGAAATGGCAACGGACCAAGTCTTTTGAAGAAATCATCAAGGAAATGATCGACAGCGAGCTTAGTCTGTACAAGAACCGGTTACCCGTGTCATGATGACAACCTTTTTTCGCGCGAGTCAGGCTACGTTCAAGCCTTTTTTTTGCCTTTAAGCCCTGGCTCCTCATGACGTTTATGAACTGCCTGTTCCTGGCACTTTTATGGAGTACTGGTGGAAGCCCTGCACGATCAACCAAAAGTGACAGCCGTCATCCCGGTCTTTAACAACAGGGATGAAACACTTGCCTTGTTGGAGTCGATGGCGAATGTCACCTATGCGAATCTTGCCATTACTGTCGTTGATGACGGCTCCACTGATGGTTCCGCCCAGGCGATTACCGAACGATTCCCGTGGGTGGTTATTTTAACCGGAGACGGCAATCTCTGGTGGTCAGGCGCTACCAATATGGGGGTGAAGGATGCCCTGGAACACGCCACGGATTTTGTCCTGACCATCAACAATGATGACGTGGTTGATCCCGGCTTTATCGAACCTTTAGTCGAAAGTGCTGTCGAGAATCCGCGCAGCCTGGTTAATTCGGTAATCCTCGACTACCATGACCCAAGCTTTATCACTTCCTTTGGCGGCGAGATAGAGTGGTTTGCCGGGGAGATAAGGGATCGCACCAGCAAGAGGGATAATTATGAGCCGGGCCGACTGAGGGAGGGAGATTTTTTGACCGGCAATTCAACCCTCGTCCCTGCCGGGGCATACAGGGAAATAGGCCTTTATGACCAGGAGAACTGCCCGCAGTATATAGGCGATGCCGAGTTCACCTTAAGGGCGCGAAGCCGCGGCTTTCGGCTGCTTCTGGAGCCGCGCAGCATCGTCTTTAACAGAAGCGCAAATTCAGGTGGGACTTCCGTGTTGAACCGTTACGGAATCGCGGAGCTTTTGACCAGCATCCGTTCGCCTTTTTATTTCAAGGCCAATTATAAGATTTACCGCGATTATTGTCCTTATCATCCGTTCGCGCTTTTTCTTGTCATTCGCTATCTCAGGCTCATTTACTCGCTGTTTAGGCGCAGGTTTGTGGATGGAACAAGACGCTCTGTCTTCCGGGGAGAAACACGTTGAAAATCTGTATTGATGCCCGGCCGATGCAGAACGTGAACAGAATGCGGGGCCCGGGGGTCCACTTAAGCAATGTGCTGCACCAGATGGGCCGGATCGACCTGGAGGACGAATTCATCCTCGTCACTCAGAAGGGGAAGGATCTCTCTCCTTTGTTTCGGAAGGAAAGTCGCATCAAAACCTTTCGTCCCGACCGGCCCAACCGTTTCAACTGGATCGCCGATCACTTTTTCCTCCCGGCGCTTGTCAAAAGAAGCGGCGCCCGGGTTTTTATGGCTACCGATTTCAACAGCTACCTGATCCCTCCGCCTGGGGTCAAGGTGGTTTCGATCATCTATGATATGATCCCTTTACTCTTCCCGGAAGTGTTGGCCGAGCAGCCCTTCTCAATTCGCGTCGGCTGGCCGCTCAACTTCCGCAAGCTCAAAGAGAGCCATGCCCTTATCGCCATATCAAAAGCCACCCGTGACGACGCGGTGAGGGTCCTGGGAGTCGACCCGGAGCGTATTTTTGTGCTGTATCCGGCCGTGGACCACTTACTTTTCAATCCCGGCCGCTCCACGGCCCCGGCTGCCTGGGAAACAGTGCGGAAGCGCTATGGCATCGAGGGAGATTATCTATTGTATGTGGGAGACGTGGACTGGCGAAAGAACCTGGACAGGGTACTGGATGCCTTCGCTTCCGTCCCGTCATCCGTAAGTCTGGTACTGGCGGGAAAGAAGGCAATAACCCATCCCCCTCTGCATGACCTGATCAGGAGGCTGGGAATTGAAAAACGGGTTATCCTGACCGGCTTCGTGCCTGACGATGATCTCCCTCTCCTTTACGGGCACGCACTGGCGCTGCTTTTCCCTAGCCTGTACGAGGGTTTCGGCCTGCCGGTTGCGGAGGCAATGGCGTGCGGCTGCCCGGTTGTTACCTCGAACGTCTCCTCTCTCCCTGAGGTGGCTGGCGATGCCGCCCTGCTCGTGGATCCCGGGAGCGTTGCCGAAATAGCCGCGGCCACGCAGCGGATTATAAGCGACCATGCCTTGCGCGAACGTTTGAGGAACGACGGTTTCCGGCAGGCAGGGCGCTTCTCATGGGAGAGGCATGCGGCCGGGGTGCTCGATATTCTGCGAAAGGTTGCCGGGTGATCCTGTGAAAATCGGTATAGTATCGGCATTTTTTCAGAACTACCGGGCGGGGACCTGGGTTTATGCACAGAGCCTGTTAAAGGCTTTCGATGACCTGGCAAACGATGAAAACCGGTTCTTCACCATTGATTTCCTTGCGGCGCCGGTTCCCGGGCTTCGCAACATCCAGCACCTGGCTTATCCGGCAAAGGCCATAAGCCCGGCAAAGATCGTCTGGCCGAACCTGGTCCTGCCCCGCCGGGCCGCCCGTGACAAGTTCGACGTGGTTCATGCCACGACCCACTACGGCACCTTCATGCCGTGCAAGTACAGGAACATAATTACTGTCACTGACGTCTCCCCGATCATTTACCCGGAAACCCACGGCCGCATGCAGGTGGCATATCACCGGCATATCCTCCCCTTGGTCTTGAAGAGGGCGGACGCGATCCTGACCATCAGCGCCAGTTCGAAAAGAGATATTGTCTCATGTTACAGGATAAAAGAAGATAAGGTGCACGTGATCCATCTGGGGGTCGCCAGGCGGTTTATTCCCGATGTTTCCGGAGAGAGCGATTTCACCCGCACTCTGCCTGAACGCTACATCCTGAATATCGGCACGCTCGAGGCGCGCAAAAATCTGCCGCGGCTTATCGAAGCCTTTGCGATTGCCCGCAACAAGGGCCTTGACCGGAAACTCCTGATCGGCGGCGCCAGAGGGTGGCGGCTCTCCAACCTGGCAGCTCTAGTGGAAAAGTACGCGCTGGATGAGGACGTGCTATTTCTCGGCTTTGTGGAGGATGAAGATCTTCCCCTTCTTTATGGCCGCGCGGATTATTTCGTTTATCCCTCACTCTACGAGGGTTTCGGCATGCCGATCTTAGAGGCGATGGCGTGCGGCACGCCGGTGATCACCTCCAACTGTTCGTCCATGCCGGAAGTGGCGGGGGACGCGGCGCTCTTAGTCGATCCCCAGGATGTTCATGCGCTGGCGTCGAAAATGCTTGAACTGGCGGCTGACCAGGATTTGCGCGCATCTTTACGAGCCAGGGGAATCGGGCGGGCCGGCCAGTTTTCCTGGGAGAATACGGCAAGAAAGACCATGGCGGTTTATGAGAGGGCGATTTGAAGATACTGATCCTGGCGCGGAAAGGGGAGTCTCTCACCGGTGGCGGCACCTACCAGGCGAATGTGCTGCGGGAACTGGCCAGGAGGCACACCGTCAAGATCTTTGAAACGGAGAAGGACCTTGATGAGGAGTGGGACATCGCCCATTGCCTCAACCTGAAGCACCTATCCCCCTCTCTGGTGCGAAAGCTCAAGTTTCCTCTGGTGGTGGACAGCCACGATTACTACTGGGTGCGCTACTTCCATTTTTTCTGCCTCGATTTTCCCGTCCGCTTCCTTTTGCAGAAGTACCGTAAGATAAAATACGGGTCGCTCTTCAAAGGCATCGACGGGATCATCCTGCACGGACAGTACGTTTACGATCAGTATGACCATCCGCACAAGTACCTGAACTTCTACTACGGACTCGATTACAGTGAAATCGCGACCCTTACGTGGGAGGAAAAGGAGAACCTGATCCTGTTCGTGGGAGGCGATTATTTCCGCAAGGGGCTACACCGGCTCTTCCGAGCCTTTCCGCAGGTGCTGGCGAAGGTGCCAGATGCCAGGCTCATGGTGATCGGCAACGACTACGGTTATGTGAAGCAATTTGCCCGGTTCCTTGCCCGCCGGCTTCCGGTGGAGTTCATCTACGGCATGCCTTTGAGCGAACTGTACAGTACTTACGCCCGGGCCAAGGCGTTCGTCATGCCGTCGGAGATCGAAGCGATTCCGCTCGTGTCGTCGGAGGCCACTATGGCCGGGGTACCCCCCATCCTCTCTAATGCAGGGGGAAATCCGGAGATAGTTCTGGACGGAAAGACCGGCTTTATCGTCCCTTTGGATGATTACGCGCTTTTGGCCGAGCGGATCATAAGCTGTCTCACCGACCGGGAGCTCTCCGAGCGGCTGGTGAGGCAGGGGAAAGAGTTCCTCGGCCAGTTTACCACACAACGGATGGTTAACCGGCTGGAAGAAATCTATCACGATGTTATCGCGAGAAAGAAAGGGGAGTGACGATGCGTGAGGCACACCTGGACTACTACTCAGGGAAAAAGGTCCTGGTCACCGGCGGGCTCGGCTTTATCGGCATCAATACCTGTCTTCGCCTCATGGAACTCGGCGCGGAGGTTACGGCCCTGGATAATTTCATCCCTCCCGACCTTTCTGACCGGCTTGACCAACTCCCTTCCCGGCTCCGCATCGCTGTTGCCGATATCAGGGACGAGGAAAAGGTGGAGCGGGTGGCGCGGGACCAGGAGGTGATCTTTAATCTGGCCGGCAAGTCCGGTGCAGTGGACAGTAACAAGACCCCCATAAGCGACCTGGAAATCAACTGCCGGGGGCAGTTGACCCTGCTCGAGGCGTGCCGCTCCTTCAACCCCGGCGTGACCATTGTTTTCCCGAGCAGCCGCCTTGTCTATGGCAAGCCCAGATATCTGCCGGTGGACGAAAACCACCAGGTCGCCCCCGAATCCATCTACGCGGCCCACAAGCTCGCGGTGGAAAACTACCACTTAATTTACGGGCACCTCTATGGACTGAAGGTCACGGTCCTGCGCATTTCCAACCCCTACGGGCCGATGCAGGCCGGCGAATCCCGTGCTTACGGCATTGCCAACCGGTTCATCCAGGCGGCGGTCGCCGGAAAGCCGATCACCCTTTTCGGCGATGGCGGACAACGCCGGGATTACCTCTACATCGACGACCTGGTGGATGCCTTCTTAAGGGCTGGATTTGCGGAGACGGCGCGGGGAAAGATCTATAATATCGGAGACCTGAGCTGCGTGAGTATCCTGGAACTGGCGGAGATGGCCGTTAAAGCTGCCGGCGCGGGGGAAATCATCATGGCGCCCTGGCCGGAGGAATACCGGCTCATCGAAACCGGAGACTACCAGTCCGACATCACCAGGGCTCAGCACGAGCTGGGGTGGAGACCGGTTACGGAGATCGAAGAAGGAATAGCCCGCACGGTTCAATTTTATAAAAAATGATAGGTAGTGTCCATCCGGAAACTGCCATTTTGAAATGACACAGGGTGCCGGCACTGGGCAACATGCCCACTGCTCAGGCATATTATTAGTAGTAATTAATAAAAACAGCTGTTCTTTCTCAATTCAGAGCG
>Ga0326727_10004279_pt1 | contig 43318 bp, 31 predicted proteins | sample MB2enrmetagenome_FD_207643 | JGI IMG/M metagenome (GOLD analysis project Ga0326727, IMG submission 207643) | Lab enriched peat soil microbial communities from McLean, Ithaca, NY, United States - MB29MY | ecosystem: Environmental > Terrestrial > Soil > Wetlands > Peat | place: USA: New York... | reverse complement strand
GGAGCAGGATCAATCCGACCGGGATGTTGATGTTGTTGAAAAACGGGGGGCCCACGGTGATCTGGGTTTTTCGGATCCACTGCGACAGGACGGGGAACATCGTGCCCCAGAAGACGGCAAAGCAGGCAATGACAAACACAAGGTTATTAAACAGGAAAGCGCTTTCCCTCGACAGGATGGAATCGAGGCGGCGGTCGCTCTCCAAATAAGCACGGCGGTCGACGATCAGCCAGAGGCTGCCCAATAAAACGAAAGCCATGTAAAGGATGAAAAAGTTGCCGAGCTTCGAGTCGGCGAAGGCGTGCACCGAACTGACCACGCCGCTGCGAGTAATGAACGTGCCGAAGATGCCGAGCAAATACGTCAGGATGACAAGGACGATGTTCCAGATCTTCAGCATTCCCCGGCGTTCCTGGACAACGACCGAGTGCAGGAACGCCGTGCTCACCAGCCAGGGCATCAGGGAAGAGTTCTCCACGGGATCCCAGCCCCAATAACCGCCCCAGCCCAACACGACATAGGCCCACTTCCCCCCCAGGAGCAGTCCCGTGCCGAGGAGCAGCCATGTCAGGAGGGTCCAGCGGCGCGTGGTCCGAATCCAGGTGTCTCCCAACTGTTTTGTCGCAAGAGCCGCAATCGCAAACGCGAACGGAACCAGGAAGCCGATGAATCCCAGGTAAAGGATGGGCGGATGAATCACCATTGCCCAGTACTGCAGAAGCGGGTTGAGCCCGCGCCCATCGGCGGGCACGAACGCCTGCATCGTGCCGTCGGAAGAAACTTGGACAAGCTGGGTAAACGGATTCGAAATGAAAAGGTTCAACGCCAGGAAAAAGCACAAATCCAACATCAGGACCGCAATGACGTACGGCATCATGTCGCGGTAGCGAGAGCGGTTCTGATAAATGACGACGGCGCAGAAGACAGCCGTGAAAAAAACCCAAAGGAGCATCGAACCGTCGTGAGCGCCCCAGATTGCTGCAACCTTGTAAAGGAACGGCAGGTCGCGGCTGCTGGAATTGGCCACGTGCGACGTGGAAAAATCGTTGGCCAGCAGAAGATAGAGAAGGGAAATGAATGCAAGCGTAATACTTCCGGCCGCCGCGTACACCGCGTGCTCCGCGCTGCGCACGATCCGGTGCCGGCGCTGCGACGCTCCAACCAAAGCCGCAACGAGGGCATATCCCGAAAGACACAAGGCAAAAAGAAGACAGAAGTTACCGAAGTTGGCCATAGTACCTTCAGAATTCAGAATTCAGGAGCCAGGAATCGGAATGGTCAAGACGACGATTCCCGCTTCCGGGGTTCTGATTCGGCATTTTCATCGGGCGAACCACAAGGCATTTTTTGTTCCGACTACTGGTCCTTCGTTTTTTTATCGTATTCCGATTCGTATTTCGATGCGCACTTCGCTTCGATGTGACTTGCCTGAAAAGTCCCATCCGCAGCAGACTTCCCTTCCACCAGGGCTTTGGACCCGTCCTTGAAAGTATCGGGAATGATATCTTTCCCCGTGTATCGGACCCGGATTTTTTTGTCACGGCTGCCGATGACGAACTCCATCTGGGGCTTCGTTCGGTCGATTGAGCCGACCTCCACATCCCCGGCCAGTTTCAGGGTTTTCCCTTCCAGGGTTCCCTTCATCGCACTGTATTCGTCGACAGTAACGTAATAGGCTTTGCTTTCCTGAAAACCGACAAATCCCAACCAGACCAGCGCTGCTACAATCACCACGCCGCCCAATATAAACTTCGTTTTTGCGGGCATGTTCCTCCCCGGCTGCGCCAAAGGCTCATTCATGGATCCTCTTCGCAGTTTGGAGTATACCATTCAGGCGAGGCGTCCCGAATGTTCAAATAAAAGGAAGAAATTGGGGTACACTAGTGTTTAATTGCACCTGGAGGGATTCTGAAATGGCCACACCAACGGACGCTGCGGTCAGGGCCGAGTATTACTACAAAGTCAAATGGGGCTATCAGGAGGAGTTCCTTGCCCTTTTCCGGAAAAATCATTACCCGGTCCTGATGGAACAGGTCAAGTCGGGCCGGCTGCTGACATTCGAGGCCTTCGAGCCTCGCTTCCACGGGGAAGGGCGCAGCGACTGGACCTTCATGACCGCTCTTGTATTTAAAAACTGGCAGGCTTTTGGCGACAATAGCGGAACCGCAGACATCATTCAGCGGCTATACCCCGATCAGGAGGTCTACAAGCGGGAAGAACAGCGGCGCTTCGAAATCCTGGATGCGCACTGGGACGTTCCCCTCAAGCCGGTGCCCATGGAATAAATGCAAGATGCAGGATGAATCCGATCCCCGGTTTCCCTTCTGCACCCCGCATCCGGTCACAGGGCGCGCATGTATTCGGGGCGGAGCAGCTCCGGATCCTTCCGCTGCAGAACTTCCTTGATCAGCCGAAGCGCCTGGTCTTTCTCTCCGGGCATTCGAATCCGGAGCGGGAGATAATTGGAGGCGTGGTTGGACGCAAAGAAACAATTCGTGAACCGGCAGTTTTCAATCATCGTTCCCAGCTCCCGGATCAACTCGAAAGGCGTGGGAAGCACCAGCCTTCCCGTGCGCAGCTCCTCCTCGATTGGGGTCCCGCGAACAATAATCAAGGACAGGGCGCCGACAAAATCCGGGTCCATTTCCGAAAGAACCTTTCCTGTGTCCTCCGCGTGCGCCAGGCTCAACTCCAGACCTCCGATGCCAAGGAGCACGGTGATGGAGAGCAGAATTCCGGCCTCTTTGACCCGCCTTGCCGCGTGGACCATCTGCTCGACGGTGGCATTTTTTTTGATCCGCTTGAGAACTTCCGCATTGCCCGATTCCAAGCCGAGATAAATAATGCCCAATCCCAGGCTTCTCAATTCCTCGAGTTCTTCCGGACTCTTTTTCAGCACGTCGACGGCATTGGCATAGATCCCTACGCGTTCCAGCCCCCGGATCTTCTCCTTCAGATAACTCAAGATCCGCACCAGATCATTTTGAGGAATGATCAAGGCATCGCCGTCAGCCAGGAACACGCGCGGGATAGGCCCATAGTCGCTGATTTCGTCAATGTCTTCTCTGATCTCCTCGAATGACTTGATCCGAAACTGTTTTTGCTGGAAGGAATGGCAGAAAGTGCACCGGTTATAGGAGCACCCGACTGTCACCTGCAGAATCAAACTGTCTGCCTCACTGGGCGGCCGGTAAATGGATCCTTCGTACTTCATTATGTTCTCCTGGTAGTCTTAAAATAGCACATACCCCTCCCAATTGACGATGAGAGAGGGGCATTTCATCAAGTGTCGGTCGTCAATGTCCTTTCCCTGCGACGTTTACAGGTGGAATTGCCTAAAGCTTTCGTCTCTAAATTACGATAATCAGAGGGCGGCCAGAAAAATTCACAACCTGTTGCGGGGCATGAATTTGGGAGTTCCAACCGTTTCCCCCCGTCGAGAGGCGACCTTGGACGATGGACCGGCCCGGTGCACAAAACGATATGGATAACCAAAGCGAGCCTCCGAAGAAGGATCTAGCACAAGAGCTGGAGGCTCTGCGTGAGGAAATCGCCCACCTTCAAAGCATGATCCAGCGGCACAGTCGTGAAATCCCTTCTCCTCAACCGCAGACACTGCAAGGTCTGTTTGAAAGCGGGCCGATTGGCGCCGCCGCCATCGACGCCCAATACCGGTTTGTCCGGGCCAATCCCGCGTTGTGCAACCTGCTGGGCTACTCGGATCCCGAGATGAGATCGCTGCACATCCGGGATGTTGCCCAGGATGCCAATGCCTGCACAGAGCGCATCAAGCCGGTGATCGACGGAGTTCTGCCGGCGTCAAAATTCGAGACGCAGTTCCTCAACAGAAAAGGAGAACCGTTCTGGGTTCAGGTCACGGCTTCGGCAAATCCGGGAAACTCCACGGAGGTCTGCCTGTTGTATGTGGAAGAGATCGGCGATCGGAAATGGGCCGAAATGGCCCGGCAAAGTGAAAAGGAGCTGCTGCAGAGGCTGATCGCCGACAGCCCGGACGGCATTCTGGCTTTCGACCGCGAAGGATCTATCACGGTGTGGAACCCTGGAATGGAGAGAATTTTCGGAGTCAGCGCCAAGGAAACGCTGGGCCAGCCGGCGTTCAAGGCTTGCCCGTTCCTGAAAGAACTCGGCGAGGATGAAAACTTCGCAGCCGCCCTTGAAGGCAAAAAGGCCGTTTCGCGGGACAAGGGCTATTCGATTCCCGGAACAAGCCTTCAGGTCTATTTTGAGGGTTATTACGGCCCGATGTACGAACCCGGCAGCTCGGAGGTCATCGGCGGCCTGGCGATTATCCGCGATGTTTCGGAACGCAAAGTGGCGGAAGAAGGCAAGCGGATCAGCGAAGAGCGCTATTGCGAGCTGTTTGAAAATGCCTGTGACATGGTCTATACCCACGATCTCGCGGGCAGTATGACCTCGATCAACAAGGCCGCGGAGCGGATCATCGGATATACGCGGGCCGAGGCCCTGAAAATGCGCTTCGCCGATCTCGTGGCCCCGGAATTCAAGCAGGCTGCGCGAAGGATGGTCGATCGCCAGATTGCGGATGGTGTCCCATCCACCCAGGAAATCGAGATCATTGCCAAGGACAAAAAACGGGTCAGCCTTGAAGTGGCGACTCGCCTGATATTCAGCGAAGGGAAGGCCGTCGGCATCCAGGGGATCGCTCGAGACGTCACGGAGCGCCAAAAAGCGGACCTGGCTCTGCAGCAGGCGAATCGCAAACTTGAAGCATGGGTCCGGGAGCTGGAGCAGCGCACGAGGGAGATGACCCTGCTGAATGAAATGGGGGACATTCTTCGGGCCTGTGTAACGACAGAAGAGGTTTACGAGGTTCTGATCAAGGTGGCCCGGGAGATATTCCCGGACTTGGGCGGTGCGCTCTTTGTTATTGGGTCTTTGCGCAACATCGTGGAGGAAAAAGCGGAGTGGGGCGACGCGCTCAGCGAGGAACTCACCTTCACACCCGAGGAGTGCTGGGCCTTGCGCAGAGGCAGGCTCCACTGGGTGGAAGATACCAGGGTCGGACTCCTCTGCAAGCACCTGCAGACCCCGCTCCCCGACGGATATCTGTGCGTTCCCATGATGGCGCAGAGCGAGGCGGTTGGTGTCCTGCACCTCGTCCTGAAACCGGGGGCTCAGATGCCCGAAGCGAGGCAACGCGTGGCCATGGCGATGGCAGAGCACGTCGCCATGGCCCTGTCCAATCTGCGCCTGCATGAGAAACTGCGCAATCAATCCATTCGCGACCAGTTGACCGGGCTGTTCAACCGCAGCTTCATGGAGGAATCGCTGGAACTCGAGCTGCGCCGCGCGAACAGAAGCCAGCTCCCTCTGAGCGTCATCATGCTGGAGCTCGACAACTTCCAGTCGATCACTGAGAATTTCGGGCTGGAAGCGGGTGATTCCATACTGCGCAGGGCCGCGATGCTGCTGCAGTCCAATGTCCGAAAAGGGGACATTGCCTGCCGGTACAGCAATCAAATCTATGTCGTCACGCTGCCCCAGAGCGGGTATCCGATCGGCCGCCAGCGGGCGGAATCTCTCCGCAATCTCGCCCGGACTCTCGAGGTCAAATTCCAGGGCGCGCAGGTCGGCAATATCTCGGCCTCCTTTGGCTTGGCCGTTTTCCCAAGCCACGGGCAGACGGCCGAGAACCTGCTGCGTTCAGCGGAAGCGGCCCTGACCCGTGCAAAAACGAGCGGCGGCGACTGCATCGTCGTCGCAAGTTGAGTGTCAACGATCAGGGACATCCCCCCATGTCCGGCCCGCCCGGGGACGTAGCTGAATTCCCAGGATAGAGCACTTTACCCAGTTAGATAGTGCGGATCACTCTGACTTTTGACTTAGAGCTTCTGACCGCCACTTTTTCGCTTGCGTTTTCGAGGAATAGGCTAAAAAATGCTGGTTCGGCTAGATCGTGCTCCCCTTGCCCCATACTTTTTCGCACTCTGCCGCCATGGAGGGGGTATCCCCGCACCGAAGCGGCCTTGCACGCGCAACGGAACCAATTCAATATGGACCGGGCACATCGGACTGGCAAAGAATTCGGATCGCTTTGGCAGAAGCTTGAGGATCTGAAGAGGCTCGAGTCTGAGCTTGCCCCCGTGCGCATTGGCGAGCAAATCAAGGACGAAATAACCACTCGGCTTGGATATTTGCCCCCCTTTTTCACCCCAGCCCTGGATTCCCCGTCATTGCTTGAATGCCTCTGGCGGCAGCAACTGTCCGCCTACCACGAAAACCCCCTGCCTCACCTATTCAAAGAGAAGCTTGCCCTGCGCCTCTCGCGCTACTGCGCCTCTTCCTACTTCCTGGTGACGCATGCCTGCAGGCTGCACCAGCTCGGCGTAGAGACTGGGGAAGTGATGCGGCTGGCAGAGACGCCTGTGCTTGATGCTGCCGATGTGGAACGCGTGCAGCATTTCCTCGCTGAAGCCCCGCACCCCCTCAAGGACTGGCCAGAAGACAATCCGGCTTTCGAAGAGAACCTGGCCTCCTGCTGCACGGTGCTGTTCCTTGGTTTCGCCGGATCCGAACGCTGCGCTGCCGAGTTGAGGGGAATTTTAGGGCCTGACACCTATGGCCATCTGACCGCTCTTCTGGCGAATGTCAAAGCGTCCCATCTGTGGGTCGAATCGCACCCGGAGATCTCAGCGGAGGATCACCTGGTTGTCAGAAGCAACCTCCTTGTACTCACACGGCGCGAGCCGCGGCTGGAAGAGATTTTCCAGAATCACAGAAAACTCTGGGGACAGAATCCCCTCAGCCCCGATTCGAGGGAAAAGCCCCAGGAAGGCGAAGAACGGTATCGAGAGCTTTTCGAAAATGCCAACGATATCATTTTCACGCTCAACTTCGACGGGAAGCTGACTTCCATCAACCGGGCTGTGGAAAGAATAGCCGGATATACGCGGGCGGAGGCGCTGCAGCTGACCATAATGGAGGTGATCGCCCCGGAGTACGAGCAGCTCGCCCAGAAGATGATTGATCCTCAGGCAGGGGGAGAGATTCCCCTCAGTTTCGAGCTGGAGGTTTTCTCAAAAGAAAGAGCCCGCATCGCCCTCGAGATCAGTACCCGGCCAGTTTTTCGCGGCGGGAAAGCCATCGGCGTTCAGGGGATCGCGCGTGACATTACCGTACGCAAGAAAACCGAGACAGCGCTCCAAGAAGCCAACCAGAAGCTCGAGGCCTGGGTCGGCGAACTGCAGCAGCGCACGCGGGAAATGACCCTGCTGAACGAAATGGGGGATGTGCTGCGCGCCTGTCTCACAACGGATGAGGCCTACAAGGTCATCGTCCGGGTCGCGCAGCAGATATTCCCGGTGCAGGTCGGCGCTCTTTACGTCATCGCTCCATCCCGCAACCTTGTGGAAGCCGCCGCTTTGTGGGGCGACCCCGCGCTTGTGGAGCGCGCGTTTTCGCCTGAGGAGTGCTGGGCCCTGCGCCGTGGCCGGACGCACTGGGTTGAAAATTCTCACGCCGGCATGATCTGCCGCCACCTTCTGCACGCCCCGGCCGATGGCTACATGTGCATCCCGATGATGGCGCAAAGCGAAGCGCTGGGGGTGCTGCATCTCATGCAGCCCGACAATGTCCAAATGACCGAAACCAAGCAGCGCATGGCCATCACGATGTCCGAACACATCGCCATGGCTCTTTCGAATTTGCGGCTGCATGAGACGCTGCGCAGCCAGTCCATCCGCGATCCCCTGACGGGGCTTTTCAACCGCAGGTTCATGGAGGAGTCGCTCGAACTCGAGATCCGCCGTGCCACCCGCAACCAGCGGCCCCTCGGAATGATCATGATCGACCTCGATTATTTCAAATACTTCAATGACAACTTCGGCCACCAGGCGGGCGATCTGCTGCTGAAGGAGCTCGGAACCCTCCTGAAAAACAACATACGCGGTGAGGATATCGCCTGCCGCTATGGAGGGGAGGAATTCACCCTCATCCTGCCCGAGGGGACCGGAACCGTGACCCAGCAGCGCGCGGAATTCTTTAAGGACGCCATTCAACGCCTCGAGGTGCACTTCCGCGGTCACCCGCTGGGAAAGATCACAGCTTCGATGGGGGTAGCGGTATTCCCGGATAACGGCCGCACCGCCAAGGCACTGGTCGAGGCCGCGGATAAAGCCCTGTACCGCAGCAAAGCCGCCGGCAGAGACCGTGTCACCCTCGCGGGCTGACCTCTTTTCAGCACGGGTATTCCCGCAGAAATACAGTGCGGCGGCAGGCTGCCGCACCTCCCCGTCAGTTCGAAGTCGTCAGTGATTGCCTGTATGAATCAGGGACGGGGAGGTAGCGGATTTTGCTGTCCGGACCCAAGGATACCGCGCCGGTTGCAGCATTGTACTGATAGGGCGTGCCGAGAGGATCCACAATCCTGTGCCTTGCGTTTTCCCCGCCGACCAATGCTTCGAGGCTTGCAGGGAATGAACCGGTCCGCGCCCGGCATTTGTCGAGCAGGGTCTCCAGGCTCCATATATCCCGGGCGACCTGGATGCTGAGCAGATGGTTCCGGGCATTTTCCCGGACATCGGCCCTGTTCGACTCCCGGTACTGCTTTTCCCACAGGGCTTTTGCCACTTCGATCGCGCCGCCTTGTGAAAGCGTTATCGCAGCCAGCGGCTCCATCCAGTGAGGCGCCTCCGGAAGTCGGCTCGCCTCCCGCCAGACCTCGCCGGCTGCCCTGTAATCTCTCAGGAAAAGGTAATCGATGGATCCTTTGTCATACCACAGCCGCCATTCCTGGGGATGCGCGCGGATCCCTTTGTCCAGAAGTTTCAGCGCCTCTCCCGGCTGTCCCGCACCCAGAGGGTCCGCCTCGCTCAGAAACAGGCAGCCGGCACGATAGGCATCCAGCAGATCGGGATCCAGGGTCGTCGTGATATCGAGCAGTGTCGAAAGATTCTTGTAGCGCACAGGCCTTTTGTCCGCCTCATCGCGGCGCCCGTAATACTGGATGACTCTCATCCAGTAAAAATCCGCAAGAAGGCGGTCGTAACCCAAAGCCATTTTTTTCACGACTGCCGGAGAGCTGAAGTAAAGCAAATCGGGCTCCTGGCCGGGCCCGCCAACGCGCGCTTCCAGGCGGTCCTGCACCGGTTTGATCAGCACCGCACAGAACAGGAATATCCCGCAACAAAACCAGCCGTGCCGGATCCGTCCCGCCAAGATCCCCTTCATTTGAAATCCCGGCGCATGAAAATGGCGATCGAGAGCGACAGGATTGCCGCGCAATATAGGGTTGAGTAGAGCGTCGAACCTGCAAGGGCGACGAAATCGATCGACTTGGAGTACCCGGCGCTCCCGATAATGCTGCGGTTGTCAATCAGGCTGAAGTTGGCCAGGTTCGGAAGAATGTAGTACAGAGCCTGGCACAGCCGTCCGACCGGCGCGGATTTTGTCAGTTCGCCAAAATTTTGCAGATCTCTGCCGAAGTGGCCGATGATCCAGAGAAAAAACGTGAAAACTGCGGAGAGGGCGGGGGTTGAGAAGGTCGAAAACAGCAAAGCCAGGGCCGTCGTGAGCGCAAGAGAAAGAAAGATGAGAAAGACGGCCGGCAGAACGCGGAGATGCCCGCCCAGCCCGATGTGACCGGTGTACAGGAGGGCCAACTCCAGCCCTGCCGTCATCACCGCCAGGTTCACGAGAAGTGTAAACAGCAGGCCGACATACTTGCCCAGGATCAGTTCATACCGGTGCACCGGCTTGGCAACAAGGGCGTAGACCGTCCTCTTTTCCAGTTCTTTGTAGACGAGCCCGATCCCTATAAAAATCGCGATGAGCATCCCGAAAATGGAAATTGAGGCCAGGCCCAGATCCAGGATCACCCGGTCCTCATTCCCCAGCGTCAGCCGCCCGAGCATGATCGAGCTGAGAATCATGATCAGGGCAAAGAGGATCAGGTTGTACAGAATCTTATCGCGCACGGTTTCGCGATACGTATTCCTTGCAATTGCGAACACTCTCTGCAGCATATTTAGGTCCCGTGCTCCAAAGCGCCCGACCGCCGCCTGCCCACTGCCGACTGGAAATGCTCTTCCAGCGACGGGCGAATCGGGTTCACCGAAATCAACTCCAGTTTCTGGGCAAAAACGAAATCGAGCAGAGCCTCCATCCGCTCCCGGTTGGCGACTCGAAGTCGCAGCCGGTCTTCCATGGACCCCACTTCATCGCACAATTTGCGGATTTGCTCCAGCGCCTCTCCCCGGGTGCCCGACAGGATGACCTCGTAGGCTTCGATCCCGACGGTCAGCAGATCCTCCAGGGCGCCCATTTCCTGGAGCTTTCCCTTGTTCAGGATGGCAATGCGGTCGCACAGGGCCTCGACATCCGGCAGAACGTGAGAGCTGAAAAAAACGGTCACGCCTTTGGCCTTCAGCGACGTGATGATCCGGCGCACATCCATTCGGCCGAGCGGGTCCAGGCCGGACATGGGTTCGTCCAGGAATACTATTTCCGGATCATTGATCAGCGCCTGTGCAATGCCGATTCGCTGAACCATTCCTTTTGAAAATTTCCTCAGCTGAAGGTCGCGCGCTTCCGTCAGCCCCACGCTTTCGAGCAGCCCGTCGACTTTGAGGGACAATTCGGACCGGCGCATTCCGAACAGGCGCCCCGTATAGGTCAAGAGTTCGGCTGGGGTCAGGTAGTCATAGAAATACGGGTTTTCCGGAAGGTACCCGATCCTCTGATGCATCGGGATTCTGTCCACCGGCTCGCCCAATATCCGGGCGTTTCCCGATGTCGGATGCAGGAGGTTCATCAGGATTTTGATCGTCGTGCTTTTGCCGGCGCCGTTCGGACCGAGGAATCCGAAGATCTCGCCCTGGTACACCTCTAGGGAGAGGCGATCGAGGGCCCGCAGCGGCCGCTTTTTCCAGAAACCGACGGAGAAATCTTTTGTGAGGTTTTCAATCTCAACCACAGACATACAATTCCCGCCGCAAAGACGCAAAGAACGCAAGGGTTCGCGAAGAATATCTTTGAGCTCCCTGGCGTCTTTGCGGTTGCTGATCGACTACCCTGTCTTACCTTCGCTGCCGAAGGACCTCGTACAAAGCCATTCCCGCGGCAACGCTGACGTTATACGAGCCCACATGTCCACGTATCGGCAAAGAAACCAGAAAATCGCATTTTTGCTTCACGAGTCTGTGAAGCCCGGTCCCTTCGCTCCCTAGGACCAAGGCCGTAGGGGCGGTCAGGTCCGCTTTCCAGATTGGCTGGTCGGAACCGGCGTCGAGGCCCGCGACCCAGAATCCTTTGGTCTTGATGAGCCCGATGAGTTGCGCGGTATTGGCGATGCGCGCCAGCTTGACGTGCGAAGCCGCACCGGCGCTGGCTTTGACGACCGTGGCGCTCAGGCTTGCGCTGCGATGCTGCGGCAAAAAGACGCCGTCTGCGCCGGCCGCCTCGGCTGAACGCAGGATGGCTCCGAGGTTGTGGGGATCCTCGATGCCGTCCAGCACGATCAGGAGTCCTGGAGATGTCGCCTGTTCCAGGATGTCTTCTGCCGAGTAGGTATCCATCTCCGCCGCGTAGCAGAGAATTCCCTGGTGCCGCTCTCCCTGTGCCTTCCGGTCCAGCCAGGATTTGTCTTCGAAACAGACCCGGACATGGTTCTGCCGAGCCAGATCGAGGACCTCCTGAATCCTGGGATTCCTCTGCCCCCGCTCGATGCAGATCCGCTCGATCTTTTCGGGATTTGCCTTCAGCGCCTCGGCAACTGGATTGATTCCGTGCAATAACGACATGGCGAGTTTGCAAAAATCATGAACCACGAAAAGCATTTCCTCGCACGTGATTTTCGTGTGTTTCGCGAATCAAAGTTTTTTCATACCGCGCCGAGTATGGCGCGGAGACGCTCGCGGCTGGACATTACTCTTCGGGGCAAATTCAACCGGCTCCCCTCTTCATACAATGGGATCAGTTTTTCCATCTCCGGGCCGGAATCGCGTCCCGTCAGTGCGACGCGGATGGGGTGAAACAGATTGCGCCCCTTCTGGTGCGTGACCGCCTTTACCTGCCCGACAATTTCGCGGTAAGCCTCTGCGGTCAAGACGTCCCTCTCTTCAGCGAGGCGCGCAAACTCGCCGGCTACCGCCTGTCCCTCCGGTTTCCTGAGCAGTTCGCGAACCGTCAAATCGATTTGAGGTGATGCCTCAAACCCATAGATGATGCCCGTCTCACTCGGAAGCTGATCGAGATGATCGACATGCGTCTTGACGAGATCAATGACCTGCGCAAGCCAGGACCGGGTTGCCTGGTCGAGCTGCGCCGGAACGAGACCGGCATCGATGAAAAATGGGTTCGCCTTGTCGACGAGAGCTTCTCCCGGAGTCTTGTTGATATAGTTCCGGTTCATCCACGCCAACTTTGCATTGTCGAAAATCGCCGGGTTCTTCTGCACGCGCGACAAATCGAACAGCGCGGCGATCTCGTCCAAAGACATGATCTCCTGCCCCTCGTTGGGGGACGACCAGCCCAGGAGCGCAAGGTAATTGGCCAGAGCCTCCGGCAGGTATCCCTGACGCCGGAACTCCTCGACCGACGTGGCGCCGTGGCGCTTGCTCAACTTCTGTCCGTCCGGACCAAGAATCGTGGAAAGGTGCGCGAACTGAGGGACGGGCGCACCCAAAGCTTCGTACAGCAGGATTTGCCGGTGCGTGTTCGACAGATGTCCATCGCCGCGGATGACGTGCGAGATTTTCATCAGGGAATCGTCGATGACGCAGCAGAAGTTGTAGGTCGGGCTGTTGTCGCTGCGCAGAAGGACGGGATCGCTGATCTGGATCGTGTCGATTTCAATTCTTCCGAAAACAAGGTCGTAAAACCCGACCGTACCGGTCCGGACCCTCAGGCGCAGCGTGGAAGGGATTCCTTTCCTGCGGCGCGCATCGATTTCTGCGGCGGAGAGATGCCTGCATTTTCCCGAGTAGCGCGGCGTTTCGTTTTTGGAAATTTGCTGCTGGCGGACTTTCTCCAGGTCCTCTTCGGAGCAGAAACAGCGGAACGCCCTGTCTTCGTCCAGGAGCTGCTGCGCGAATTTCTGATAGATGGCGTATCGGTCGCTTTGCCGATAGGGTCCGTACTCGCCTCCGCGATCGATCCCCTCATTCCATTCGAGCCCCAGCCAGCGCAGATCCATTTTAAGCTGCTCTTCATATTTTTGCTTGCTTCGCTCGGCATCCGTGTCTTCGATACGGAGGATGAATGACCCGTTGCAGTGTTTGGCAACAAGCCAATTGAACAAGGCGGTCCTCACATTGCCAACGTGCAGAAAGCCCGTGGGGCTTGGAGCGAATCGGACTCGAACTGAATTGTCAAAACTCATAAGAATTCCGTACGCCCAGCATTACGCCTATCGTGCCGAATACAAAAGCGCAATGGCCTGTGCTGAAATGCCCTCGCCGCGCCCTTCCGCGTTCAAGCCTTCCGTCGTCGTCGCCTTGATGCTCACCTCGCCTGGGCTCAGCCCCAGAGCTTCCGCAATATTCCTTTTCATGGCCGGCGCATGGGGAGAAATCCTCGGCCGCTCGACGAGAAGTGTCGCATCCACGTTTCGGATTTTCCAGCCCGCGGCTTCAATGGTCTTCCGAACCTCGTTCAAAAATTCGAGGCTGGACCGCCCGCGATTCGCCGGGTCGGTATCCGGAAAGTGTTGGCCGATGTCTCCCATAGCGGCCGCACCCAGCAGCGCGTCGCAAATGGCGTGAGCAAGAGCGTCGGCATCCGAATGCCCCTCCAGCCCTTTCTCGAACGGAATTTCCACGCCTCCGAGGATCAATTTGCGCCCGTCTGCCAGGCGATGATAGTCGATCCCGTGCCCGATGCGAAGCATCGATTCTTCCATTCCTTCCGTCTCCCGCCGGCCTTGTGAAATCAGAAGCCCGGCGATCTGTAAATCCAGCGGCCGCGTAATTTTGATATTGTCCGGTGAACCCGGAACGACCGTCACCGGATGTCCCGCCCAGCGCACGACCGAAGACTCGTCCGTCCCCAAAAAGCCCGACTCGCGAGCCTTGTCGAGGGCCGATCTTAGAATCCCAGCGTGGAAGGCCTGGGGCGTCTGGATTGCATACAGCTGTTCGCGGGGCGGTGTCGAAAGCACGCGCCCGGTGCGGGAAACACGCTGGATGGTTTCCGTCGCGGGCAGTCCCGGGACAGCCGCACCCTTCTCCCAGGCGGCCTCTATTACCCGTCGCATCAGGTCGCAATCGCATACCGGCCGGACGGCATCGTGGACCATGATGACATCCGGTTCCGAAACAACCTGGGACACTCCCTCGCGCACCGATTCCTGGCGATTGGGACCGCCCGCAACACACCGGACTTCCACCCGCGCGGGCTGCCGCTCGAGGAGTGCCATCGCCGCCGGGATGTGTTCGACGGGCAGCGCGACCACGATCTGGACCACTTCCTCGATGGATGAGATTCTCTCGATCGTGTGCAGCAGGATCGGCTTCCCCGCAATTTCGAGAAACTGCTTTGGAACAGCTGAATTCATGCGGCTTCCGGACCCGCCGGCCGCTATGACGGCTGCGGCCGTTATCTTCCGGTTGCGTTTCCGGGTTCCGGGGAGTCTTTTCCCCTCAGGATCAAGGCCTGTTCCCGCAGTTTTCATATCGGATCTTGCTGTTGAGAATCCCTATCTTCCCTTGACTTTCTCTTCGTCAACGCCGGCCTTGCCGGCCACGGGAGGCTTTTCATAAGGGCGACGATCCTGTTTCAGCGGCTGAGCGCCGACCGCCGCCTCCGCCTCTTCGGGGAAGCGGCCGAAGATCATTTTGCCCGCCGTGGTCTGCAGCACGGAAGTAACCTGGGTCGCGATGGTCTTGCCGATCATGCGGCGGGCATTGTCAACCACAACCATCGTGCCGTCGTCGAGGTACGCGACTCCCTGGTTATATTCCTTGCCTTCCTTCAAAATGAAAACCTTCATCGTCTCTCCCGGGAGAACGACGGGTTTCAAGGCGTTCGCCAGTTCGTTGATGTTGAGGACGTCGACACCGCGAAGCTGCGAAACCTTGTTGAGATTAAAGTCGTTGGTGACGATCTTGGCGGCCAGCTCCTTGGCAAGCTCGATGAGCTTGAGATCCACCTCTTTCACGTCCGGGTAATCCTTCTCGATGATCTGCACCGTGACGCCCGGAACAGATTTAATTTTCTCAAGGACATCAAGACCGCGTCGGCCACGGTTCCGCTTCGCGGAATCGGCGCTGTCGGCAATCTGCTGCAGCTCCCTCAGCACGAAGTGCGGGACGATGAGTGTTCCCTCCAGGAATCCCGTTTTGCAGATGTCGGCCACCCGTCCGTCGATGATGACGCTGGTGTCGAGCACCTTGCCCAATTTCCGGTTGGCGCCGTCGCTGAAAAATCCCCCGAACGACGACAGGTCGAGATACTCCCCCTTGTTCGCTCCTGAAACCAGTCCCACATAGGTCATAAGAATGAGGACAAGGAGCTGGACAAACGTCTGCGTATGGGAGTCAACAGCCATCCGCCCGATCACCACGCTGATCAGACTCGCGCCGATGATGCCCAGAATGGACCCAAGCGCACCTCCCAACATCGTCTTCAGGGAGAGATTCCGGATCCGTATTTCGGCCAGGAGGATGATAAATCCCAGTACGGCGCTAAACGAAAGCGTCAGAACTTGATTGGAACCAAAAGGGCGGACGAAGTACCCGCTTACCAGGATAGCCGCGAATAAGAGTGCACGTATAATCCAGAGATCCATCGATGAACTCCTTCAATATGATCCACTTAATATCAATGGAATTGATTATTAAATCCCAGATAACCAGGAAGAGCACGTACCACCCGTCGCCGATGCTCCAATCGAAAGGTTGATGATGCCTGAACATATCAGTGTCCCTTCCCACTCACATCTGGTGGTTTTTTAGTAAAACGCGTCAGCTTAAATCCGGCAAAAAAAGGAAAAACCTCCAGATCTTGAACAGAATTTATCATATCCGCAATCTTTTTGATAAAGGTTTCTGCGCCCGGGTTTAACCACATCTGCCTTCCTTTGCGTGTTTTTTGAGCGGTTCGCGGTCAAGAGCCTTTCAATGCCCTAGCCAAAAAGGATTTCGGAGACCTGGGATACGGTCCGGACCGGCAGGAGTTCAATCCCGTCTATCGGATCCACCAAGGGAAGATTGCCGGCGGGAAGAATGCATTTTTGAAAACCCATGACAGCCGCTTCGCGCACCCGCAGGTGCACCTGGCTGATCGGACGGACATCTCCCGAAAGGCTCAACTCTCCCAGCAGCAGCGTGTGAGAAGGCAGTGGACGATTCCGGAGGCTGCTCAGAATAGCCGCAAAAATTCCGAGGTCCGAGCCCGGCTCGTCGATCTCGAGCCCGCCGGCTGTGTTCACGAAGATGTCGCACCCGGCCATCTGGACTCCCAGCCGCTTCTCGAGCATCGCCACCAGGACGGAAATCCGGTTGTAGTCGACGCCGGTCGCGACCCGGCGCCCCGTGCCATATTGCGTCGCAACTACGAGGGCCTGCACTTCAACCAGCAGCGGCCGCGTCCCCTCGAGGGCGCACACGACCGCGCTTCCCGCCGAAATATTGTCCCTGTCCATTAAAAAGAGGCTGGACGGGTTCGCGGCCGGGGCAAGCCCGCGGGACGTCATTTCGAAAATCCCGACCTCATTGGCCGCTCCAAAGCGGTTTTTCACGGCACGGATGATCCGGTGATTCTGGCGGCGCTCCCCCTCGAAATAAAGGACGACGTCGACAATGTGTTCCAGTATCTTCGGACCCGCGATGCTGCCGTCCTTGGTCACGTGCCCAATCAGGAAAACGGTCAGGTTCCGGGATTTCGCCAGATTCAGCAACTGCATCGTCACCTGCCGCACCTGGCTGACACTTCCGGGAGCGGAGTCGAGGGTTTCGGAAAATGCGGTCTGAATGGAATCCAGGACAACGGCTGAGGGCTGAACATCTTCGATGACGGCAAGGATTCGCTCGACATTCGATTCAGCCAGCAGGTAGATCTCCTCCGAAACCGGCCCGGTCGAAGCTGCCGACTTTTCCGAGTCTTCCAGCCTGTCGGCCCTGAGTCTGATCTGTTGAACCGATTCCTCTCCCGAAACGTAAAGGACCCGGCGCCCTTCCCGCTCAAGATTGCGGGCAATCTGCAGAAGCAGAGTCGATTTCCCCGCGCCCGGTTCGCCTCCAAGAAGGATGAGCGACCCGGGGACGATCCCTCCCCCCAGCACGCGGTCGAACTCCGGATTCCGGGTGTCGATGCGGGGGACGGCTTCGATCGAAACCTCTCCCAGGCGCATGGCGCGAGCGCCGCCGCGCTCGAGTGGAGAGGCGTCTCCGCTTTTGGGACGCTTTTCTTCGACAAAGGAATTCCAGCTGCCGCAATCCGGACATCGTCCGAGCCATTTGGCTGAACCGTACCCGCAACTCTGGCACTCGAAAATCGTGGGAATCTTGGTCATGTCGAGTTCCTGAACAGAAGCCAGGATAAAGCCGGACCGGGATTCCTATCCCGGCTTCCGGCTCCTGGCTTCTTCTTTTTGTTTTTCGTAATCATCCGGCGTGTCGACATCCAGCACCACGGCCCGGCTCGCCGGGATTGAGACGATCGCGTCCCGATATTTCTCCAGCAATACCCGCCCTCCCGTGTCGCCACGCAAATCGCCCAGCTCGCCGAAAAGCGTTTTGTCGAACAGAACCGGATTCCCGCGTCGTCCTTCAAATACAGGCACGCAGGCCGGTGCGAAGGTGCGCCGGTGCGCCTGAATGATTTCTTTCAGGAGATCGGCGTCGATAAGCGGCTGATCCGCGAGCATGAACAGGGCTGCGCCCGTTCTGCAAGGCAAAGCGTCCAGCGCTTTTCGAATGGATGTGCTCTGCCCTGCGGCATAATCCGGGTTGAAGACGATGCGCGCCGGCAGGCCGGAGAGCGCTTTCTCCACTTTAGCGGCATCGCAGCCGAGCACGGCGATAACGGGATCGAGTCCCGCATCGAGCGCCGTGCGCACGGAATGGGCGGCCAGGGTCGTATCCTCCCAAGGGAGGGCTTGCTTGGTGGTTCCAAACCGGGTCGACATGCCGGCGGCCAGAATGATCCCTGCGGTGGACGACCACGTTTCGCGCACGGGCGGATCCTGGATCATCGAGCTGACGACTACGGAATCGACCGATGCCGCGAGCATTTGTCGCGCAATTTCCCGCGCTCGCTCGATATCCGTCTCGGTATCGGCTTTGTTCAAAAGCGGCACGAGCCGCGCACCGGCGGGGAGCCGCTTCGCTCCCCCTTGTGGGTGGCACAGAACGCGGGCGATGGTTGCAGGCGTAATGAGTGTGCCGAGCGGCTGGTTTGCCAGCGATGCAACGATTTCGGACCGGTGCGCATTATCTTCATGCAGCTCACGGCCGATTGAATTGAGGCCGGCGATCGGGACCAGTACGGTCGTTCCTTCCGGAACCACAGGTTCGTGTTCGCCCGGCGCCTTGAAAGGACGCGACCGGCTTCCATCCGCTTCGACCAGGATCGCGTCGATGTCGGGCCGTGCCTGCAGCGCGGCGATCAATTCCGAGGACGCACCCAGCACCCTGCCTTTGCCGTCCGGCGGCCCGACGAGGAGGCAGTGCCCGTATCGGTCCAGGCGGGCTTCGAGCAACCCGAGTTCATGCCACCCAATGGAGGCGGGGACGCTGCGGGCCTGCTCTTCGCTGATGTGAGTCGTGGTTGTGGTAAGCACGCGAAAACCCGCAGAGCTCAATTCGGATGCCAGCCGGAACATGGAGCTGGTTTTCCCGCCGCCGCCTACGAAGGAAACAACGGCGCCGCGCTCGATACGGAGCGCCCTGGCAAGCGTCATCCCTCCCCGATTCTTCTGCATATGACCCGGATTATATCAATTTGAAAGCTTTTAACACGAGACACGATGCAGGATTTTTCGTGGTGTTCGTCGGTTTCGTGGTTAAGAATGTGGCTGAGTATTTGCTTTGCCGTTGGAGAACCTCATTGCAGGAGGAGCCGGACATGAAGGTGATTGCTGATTTGTGCGTAGTGCCCATTGGCGTGGGTGTAAGCCTCGGGTCCTATATCGCAGTCTGCGAGAAGATCCTGTCGAAAGCCGGTCTGAAAACGCAGCTGCATGGCTATGGAACAAATATCGAAGGGGAATGGGACCAAGTCATGCTGGCCGTCAAGGAATGTCACCAGACGCTGCACGATATGGGCGTCCCCCGAATCGGCACGACGATGCGTATTGGAACCAGGATCGACCGAGAGCAGACGATCGAAGACAAAATCCGCAGCGTCGAGGAAAAGCTGTAGTGATTACTGCGGCGGCTGCGAGGGTTTGCGCTCGAGATCGATCTGTTTCAGAACTTGCAATTCGTCGCTGAGTTTTTTCATCCTCTCCTCCTGTTCCTTCACGTCCGACCGCAGCTTGTCAATCTGGACCTGAAGACCGAGGATATACTCCGCTTGGCGTCTGTACGGGCTCTTGGGAAACTCGGAGATCAGCCGCTTGAAGGCAAGCTCGGTCTGGTGCAGGTCGCGGCTGGAATCCGACACAAGGGCGTGGGAAAGTCCAAGGTAAAACAGCGCCTGATCGACCTTGGCCGATTTCGCGTTGTTGCGGAGGGAGGCGTCACAGGCCTTTGCGGCCTGGCGGTAATTCCCCAGCTGAAAATTCATCTCACACAAATCCAGGTTGCTTGGCGCGGTGATCGTTTTGGGAAGAGGCGCGGATTCGAGGGGGGCCGGGGCCGGGGCCAGGGTGGGAGTGACTGCCGGAGGGGCTGAGGCCGGGGTCGCAGCCGGCGCCGGGGGCGCGGATGGGGTAGCGACGGTGCCCTTCTTGAAGCAGCCCCATGACAGCAGGAGCGCCATCGGAATAAATAGAAGAGCCCTCCTCATCAACCCACGCCTTTCTTAAACCGGGACCATTTTGTCCCGGGCGCGCGATAAAGTCCACGAAACGATGTACCAACCGTGCAGTTTTAAGAACCCTAAGCCGCGAAAGAAACGAAAAATCTCTAGCACGCTTCGCGGTTCAGAGCTTCAAGAACTATAGCGGGGGGCTAGGCAATGACCTTTTCCCCACCTTCTCCGCAGCGCAGCAGCACCATGAACCGGCTTCCCCTGCCGGGATTGTCCTCCACCCAGACCGCTCCGCGATGCGCTTGGATAATGTTCTGGCAGATGGACAAACCCAGCCCGACCCCCTGGCTTGCGATCTTCTTCCGCTGCTTGACCTGGTGGAATTTCTCAAATACTTTTTCCTTGTCGGAATCCGGAATCCCCGGCCCCGAATCCGTAACAGTCACCAGCCCGAAATAGTCCTTCCGTCCCGCAGCTGTGATCAAGTGGCGCCAACGCTCCGGGACCCCTTCCGGGATTCGCTCCACTTTTTCGACTCGAACCAGGACGTCGGCATGCCTTGGGGAAAATTTCACGGCGTTTCCCACAAGGTTCAAGATCACCTGGACGGTGCGATCGGGATCGCACTCCACGGGCAAGGGCTTTTCGGGAAATTCGGCCCTGATCTGTATTTGTTTTTCATGGGCCTGTATCTCGAGCTCTGCAATGGCATTGCGCACCAGCGGGACCAGATCCTGGCTTTTAAGCTCGTACTCCATGACACCCGCTTCTGACTTCGAGAGATCGAGCAGGTTGCTGATCATGGACGTCAGCCGTGTCCCGCTCTGCAGGTTCAGTTCGAGCAACCGCTTCTGCTTTTCAGATAAAGGGCCCGGAATCTGCTCGAGCAGGAGCTGAATGGTTTCGCGCATGGATGCCAGCGGCGATTTCAACTCGTGCGACACGTGGGAAACAAAATCCTTCTTCAGCTCATCCAGCTCGTTCAGGCGCAGCGTCATGGTATTGAAGTCTTTGGCCAGCTGTGAGAATTCATCGTTTCGTGTTGTGTCGAGCCGGTAGAAAAACTTTCCGTCGGCAATCGCCCGGGTCCCTTCGGTCAGATAGGCCAGAGGTTTGGCGATGGAGCGGATGATGAGCAGCGAAACCAGGATGCTGATGGCGAGCGCCGCAAAGGTCGCCGACCACAGGACCAGAACCGCCGTGTCGGCGGTTTTGCGGGATCGTTCGACCTTTGCGGACATGGATCGCAAACTGGTCTGGTACACGGAGGTGGTCTGGGTATAGAGCCGTTCGAGATCCTCCTGAAGATTGAGCGGCAGGGCATTCCGAGTCTCGGACGGGCTTTGTTGCAATAACCCCAAATCCGCGTTGTAAGAATCCCATTGATCGGACAGGCGTCTCACCTCGTCCTGTTCCTCGCCCGCACTCGCATGGAGTATCAGCTCCGCCAGGCTTTTTTGGAAATCTTTCTGGCTTTCCTGCAGCTTATCCATGTAAGCCGGATCCTGTACGCGAAATGACTTCTCGGTGTATTCAGCCACAAGGTCCAGGTCTCTCAAGGCTTGCGAACAATGAAGGATGTTATGAAAATTGATCTCCGATAGAGTTTTGCTGATCGCCTGCATCCGGTTGATCGTGATTGCCTGGTAGATGACCAGCCCCAGCAGCACGGCGATAAACAATCCATACCCTGAAATGATTCTTGTCGTTATCTTCATGGAGAGGATCTCGCCGTCTTTAGCCTTCGAGTGTCTCAAGGACTCGAAGGGATCAGTTTATCCCATAGGCTTTGAGCTTGTTTCGAATGGTTTTCACATCCAGGCCGAGCTGGCGCGCCGCCTCGGCCTTGTTGTTCCTGGTCCGTCGAAGCGTCCGGAGAATCAGCTCTTTTTCCGCCTCGGCAGCGGTGACTCCCACAGGGAGAACGATCCTGGATCCCGATTCGGAAGCGGGTGAGTTCAAAAGGTAGGCGGGAAGATGCGAAGGCTCAATCCACGGCCCTCTGGCCAGGATCACGGCTCTCTCCATGATGTTCCTGAGTTCGCGAACATTGCCCGGCCAGGAGTAGGCCTTCAAGAGTTCCAGAGCTTCGACTTTACAGGATTCCACCGGTGCGTTGTGTTTGACACTGAACTCGCGGATAAACGCCTGTGCCAGGAGAGAGATATCCGATTTCCGCTCGCGCAGCGGCGGCAGCGCCACCGTGAAAACATTTAATCGGTAGAACAGATCCTCGCGCAGTTTACCGTTTTCGACCGCGGTTCGAGGCTCTTTGTTGGTGGCGGCGAGCACGCGCACGTTCACCTGGAATTCCTGGCTCCCTCCGACGCGCCGGACGCGCCCGTCTTCAAGCACCCGGAGAAGCTTGGGTTGAAGCGCCATCGGCATCTCGGCGATTTCATCGAGGAAAAGGGTTCCCCGGTCTGACAGCTCGAAACAGCCCGCCTGCAGGCCGGTGGCGCCGGTGAACGCTCCTCTTTCGTGGCCGAACATCTCGCTTTCCATCAGGTTTTCGGGGATCGCGGCGGCGTTGATCGCGATGAACGGCCCTTTGGCGCGCGCGCTCAACTTGTGAATGGTGCGGGCGGCAAGCTCCTTTCCCGTTCCGCTTTCGCCGGTAATGATAACCGAGGCGTCGCTGATGGCGACGTTTGAAATCAGTTCGTAAACTTCGCGCATCACTTTGCTGGTTCCCACGAACTCGCCGAATCCCGCCCCGCGCTCCAGCTGGGACGCAAGCCGGCGGGACTCGCGGCGCAGATGGATCTCCTGCTCCGCGGCCTTCAGAATCAGGTTCAGTTTGGGGTAGTCGATCGGTTTCGTGACAAAATCCTGTGCCCCCTGCTTCATCGCGTCGACCGCCAGGTCGATGCTGGCTTGAGCCGTCACCAGGATGATCGGGCGATCCGGGTCGCCGGCTTTGAGCGAGCGAAGCAGCTCCATGCCCGAGACCCGAGGCATGATGACATCCGATATGACAATGTCGGGGTCATAGGATTCCGCCAGTTCCTTCCCCTCAAGCCCGTCTTCAGCTGTGAGGACTTCGAATCCCCATTCCTGAAGGCGGATTTCAAGAACTTCTCTCATGGCTGCTTCGTCATCAACAACCAAGACTTTCGTGCTGCGGTTGTCCACGTCCAGTTCTCTCTCCAGGGAGGGGCAGGTTCAACCCACATACGCTTCAAATAAGTATAGCGGGAACAAAGGCCGGTGGGGAGATTTTCCCTGTTTTTTTTGCTAAAAAATAAGTAATCAATTCATTTGCATGCACTTATGGAAATCAAACCCGGCTTCAAGGAACATTTCCCTGCTCCCGGAATAGCGTCGCTGCGGTTGTGACGGGGAAAACTCAGAGGATCATGGGGACAGGTTGCACGATGACCGAATTCTCGCCTTTGGTGACGCGCAGCCTGCCCCCAGGTTAAAATCCGCGCCCCAACTGGAGAGCCGCCCCGCATGAAGCTACTGGCTACCGTCTACTAAGTTCTGCCTTTTCATTGCTTTCAGATACACCAGCAGCGTGACAACTCCCAGCCCCAGCAGCGTCAACTCAGTGCACGCCAGCGAAAGCGGAGTCCCCCAGACCAGCGCGACAAAAGCCGAAACAATTGAATTCGCGCCAAGCGAGATGAACCCCTGGCAGGATGCCGTGAGCCCGCGCTGGGTGGGGAATAGATCGAGAGTCAGCAGCGTCAGACTTGGCGTCGCGATCGACATCCCGATCACATAAATAAAGATTGGCAGAATGCTCCAGGGGAGCATGGGCGGCAACAGCAGGTTTAGCAGGACATTGCCGATGGCCGCGATCGTCATCACGGCGTACCCGGCGAAAATGGTCTGGTTTCCCGAAATCCTTCCGGCGCAGCGTCCCGAAATCCAGGCGCCGATCACCATCGCCGCCGAGTTGGGCAGGAACAGCCAGAGGAACTGCGTTGCACCAAGGTGCAGGTGCTTCATCAAGAAGATCGGCGCCGAGAGTATATAAATGAAGAACCCGGCGCTGATGAAAGCCATCGAGCCGCAGGCCATGAGAAATGCCGGCTTGGTCAGGACTCTCCAGTAGGAGCGGGCCAGGAACGCCGGCTGCAGCCGCTGACGTTTCTCAACGGGCAAAGTCTCGGGCAGCGCGCGCAGGCAGCTCACCAGCACGAATCCCGACAGCACCCCCATAAATGCAAATACCGATCTCCAGCCGAACCACACCTGGAGCCATCCGCCAACCACCGGTGCCACTACCGGCGCGATGGTGAAGATCGTCGCCACGTGAGACATCAGCCGCTGAGCTGCCGGCCCTTCGAACAGATCGCGCACGACCGCCCGGCCGACAATCATGCCGGCCCCCGCCGTCGCCCCCTGCACCGCTCGGAAGAACATCAGGAAATGCACGCCGGGGGACAGCGCGCATCCTGCGGAAGCCGCGACGAAAATCGAAAGGGAGATGAGCGTCAGACGCCGCCTGCCGTAAGCATCGGAGATCGCGCCGTGCCAGATGGACATGATGGCGAAGAACAGCATGAAGGCCGTCATCGTCTGCTGCACCTGGCCTGTCGGGACATGGAAGTCCTTGCTGATGAACGGGAGAGAAGGAAGATACGTGTCAATCGAGAAAGGGCCGATCCAGGAAAGAGCCGCGAGCACGAAGGTGACTCCGGCCATGCTGAATCCTGCCGGCAGCTTCCGCGCCTTCACTTGTTGATTCAAATCTGTCATCGCAACCGTCGACATAACAATTCTCGATAAACCAAAGGCGCAGGGGAGCTTGGGATAAGAGGTCGCTTTGGTGAAGAGGTGGACGATGACGGGGTCTTTCAATCGTCAATTGTCCATCGTAAATCGTCAATTAATACGTGCCGTACTCCTTCGCGGCTTCCATCATGGCGCGCAGGTTGGCCGGATTGCCGTTGTCGACCTGGGCGCCGCCCGCAAGAATGAAACCACCCCCGGGAGCGCAGATTTCGATGAGTTTTCGGCAGTATTCCTTCACTTGTCTGGGCTCTCCGGTGACCATCAGCGATGACGGGACGTTTCCGGAGATGCAGCATGTTTTCCCAAGGATCTGTTTGGCCTTGACCATGTCCGTTTTGTCGAACAGCCAGGCGACATCCCCCTTGGCGAATTCATTGACGCTCTCCAGCCGCGTCGTGTAGCTCCCTTCGGCGAACAGCTCCGGCCGGATTCCTTCCTTGACGAGAGCATCGACCACTTTCTTGAGCGAAGGCCAGTAGAATTTCTCAAACTGTTGGGGAGACATGAATCCGTCGGCCCCTTTGTGCAACGGGAAAACGGCCGTCACCGCCCTGGAGGCATTGGCGGCGGCGATGGTCTGACGGATCGTGAAGTCGGTCACAACGTCGATCGCCTCCATCAGTTTCCCCGGGCGCCGGAACATGTCCATGATGATCCCTTTCGTGCCGCGCAGCGTGTCGCCGAGCGTGTCGAACGGCGCTTTCGCCAGAAGCGATCTCCCGGCGGGATACCCTGATTCCTGGGCCCACTGGCTCGTCTCACCCAGCATTTTCGTCCACACGGCTATTTCCTTGCCCAGGTCGATCAGTCTCTGGGCGGAAGCCTGCAGTTCCGGCGTGGTGTAGGGGATGAACCAGGCGGCCGGCGCTTCAATGATGCTGGTGAAAGGATTCAGGTTTTCCCATGATTGGAAGGCGCCGAACACGCGGGGCATGTAGGTCCGCATCCAGAAATCCGACGGGTCCTTGATCAGAAGATCGTATTCGTCATCCCGCATGTACTCGCCTTCGACGAATTGAATCCCGCTGGAGTTTTTGGGGATCCCGTGCCCGGGCCACGAATAGAGTTTGTAATCCATCATCTCGTAGATTCTTCCGGGGAGAACCAGGGCGGGAATCACAGCGATATCGGGATCAAACGTCTTATGAAACTTCATCCACGCGTCGCGGGTTTTGTCGTAGTCGTAGCAAACCGCGTACAGGTCCGTGCCGGCCAGGTAGGCCGGCCAATTTTGCACCGGAAGGGAAACAGGGACCTTGTCCGGCTTCTCCACGCGATAAGCCTGGATGAACCGCAGCGCTCTCTCCCTGTATTTGTTCTCAGCTTCGCGGCTGGAAAATTTGACGTCGGGATTCAGCCACCACTGGTATCTCTGTTCGCGTTTTTCCGCCGCCGTGAGATCGGCCCATTTCTTTTCCGCTTCCATCGCACTCCCCTCCAATTCGCAGCCGGTCATCATAGCACAAGTCTTCGAGTTATAGAGTCTTCGAGTTTGGTAAGTTGTGCTAAAATCGGCGGCACAATCCTACTATAGGGGGATGGACCATGTTGCTGCGATCCAGAAGGACTTTCCTGAAACAAGCCTCGATGACCGGAACCGCCTTGGCCGCAAGCTGCTTTTGGGGAAGGCTCGCCCGTGCTCAATCCGGCCCACCCGTGGCGCGCATCTATCTCGACTCCGCGCAGAAGATCGCTCCTCTCGACCGCAAGGTGCTCGGATCATTCATCGAGCACCTGGGACGCTCCATTTACGGCGGCGTCTACGAGCCCGGCTCGAAGCTCTCCGACTCGAACGGCTTCCGCATCGATGTCATGGAAGAAGTCAAAAAGCTCGGAGTCCCGATCATCCGCTATCCCGGAGGCAATTTCGTATCGGGCTACAACTGGCTGGACGGAGTGGGCCCGAAGGACAAGCGCCCGGTCGTGCTGGACAAGGCCTGGAACACGATCGAGCCGAACCAGTTCGGGACGAACGAATTCCTGCAATGGTGCCGCGCCGTCGGCTCGGAACCGCTGATGGGATTGAACCTCGGGACCGGAACTGCCGAGATGGCGGCGGCGCTCGTGGAGTACTGCAACCAGGAGAAAGGGACGAAGTGGAGCGATCTCAGACGCCAGCACGGGATCGAAAAAGCCCACAACGTGAAGTACTGGTGCCTCGGCAACGAGATGGACGGAAGCTGGCAGATCGGCCACATGCCGGCGCGCGAATACGGCCTCAAAGCGCGCGACAGCGCCAACCAGATGCGCATGGTGGACCCGTCGGTCGAGCTGATTGCCTGCGGATCGAGCGGACCGGGCATGGCGACCTACCTGGAGTGGGACCGCGAAATGCTCGAGCAGTGCTACGACCAGGTGGACGGGATTTCGCTGCACTGCTACTACCGCAATGACAACCAGGAAACCGGCGCGGCCGGCGACACATCAAGATTCCTGACGTTTAATTTGGACATGGAGAACCAGATCTCGGAAGTCGCCGGCGTTTGCGACTATGTCCGGGCGCGCAGCCGCTCCCGCAAGCGCCTCTGGCTGTCCTTCGACGAATGGAACGTGTGGTATCGCGCGCGCGGCGGCAATGGCGGGCGCCAACAGGCACCCCACCTGCTGGAAGAGGTCTACAATTTGGAAGATGCGCTGCTGGTCGGCGGCTTCCTCAACTCGCTCATGCGCTCGGCCCGGCGTGTTCGCGTCGCCTGCCTGGCGCAGCTGGTGAATGTGATCGCGCCGATCACCACGAACCCAAACGGCCTGTTCCTCCACACCATCTACTATCCCTATGCCTGGGCGCTCCAGTGTGCGCGCGGCGATGTGCTCGACCTGGCCGTGGAGTCTGCGACCTATGACGTGCGGGGCCTCAGTCCCGTGCCCTACATCGATGCGTCGGCTACGATGGGCAAGGACGGGGCGGTGAGTTTGTTTGTATTGAACCGCGATTTGAACAAGGCTCGCGATGTGGAAGTGGTCTGGCGCGATGCTCCGCCGCAGCGCGTCCAGTTTTCGCAGGTGCTGACGGGGACGGACTTGAAAGCGTCGAATAGCTTCGAGAATCCGAAGAAGGTTGCGCCGCAGGCGTTTGACATGCCGAAGCCTGCAGCGAAAACCGTGCTTCAGCTTCCCGCGCGTTCCTATACCGTCATCCAGTGGAATTTAGGGCCCGCGTGAATCCGCGGTTCAATCAATCAGTACTTCCCGTATTCCTTCGTGAAGTCGATCCACGTCTTCATATTTTCTGGATTGACCTCATCCAGCGCCGATGCAGGCGCCATGATGTATCCCCCATCCTTCCCGACCGTGTCGATAAGCTCTTTGACGATCTTTTTCACATCGTCGGCTGTTCCCACCTGCAGCACCGAAACCGGCATGTTTCCCGCGATGCATACGGTTTTGCCGAGGATTTCTTTCGCCCTTTTCATATCGCACACATCGAAGCGCGCAATGGCCTTCCCTCTTGGCAGCTGCGCGATGTACTCGAGCCGTGATGTGTAATTCCCTTCAAAGAACAGATCCGGCGTGTAGCCTTTCTCGATAAGCGCGAGATTCACCTTCATCAGGCTCGGCCAGTAGAAAGTCTCGAACTGCTTCAGCGACATGAATCCGTGCGCGCCGCGGTGCAACGGCATGAATACCGGGGAAAAGGCGGTTGCCTGCGGAGCCTGGGCGATCCGGTCCACCTGGATCCTGCACATCATGTCGATTGCCTGCAGGAGCTTGTCCGGGCAGCGGTACATGTCCAGCATGGCGCCGCGCATCCCGCGCAGGAAATCGGAGATCACGTCAAAGGGCGCGCCCGCCATCAGCGGCATCGGGCAGAAGTAACCCATCTCGCTGAGTTCGCGAGCGAGCGAAAACGTCTCTTTTTGCCACTGCACGGCCTCGCGCGCAATTTTCACCAGTTTCTCGAGCATGTCCGCGAACTCTTCGTCCGCGAGAACGTGGAACGGCAGCATATTGAGCAGCGAATTCAGCGGCGGGAGTTTGCCGACGGGCGCCAGCAGCCCATAGACGCGGGGCAGGTAACTGCGGACCAGGAAATCGGAGGGATCCCTCAGGAGGAGATCGTATTCCTCCTGCCTCATGTATTCCCCCTCGACAAACTGGTGGGTGTGGTACTTGGAGACGCCGTGGCCGGGCCAGCGCAGCTGCTTGGTGTCGATGGCCTCCAGCACCGTGCCGGATTGGTTCAGCACGACGAGGAGCCGGTCCGGTTCGTAGTAGCGCGCGGCCTTGAGGTAGACCTCTTTCCACGCCGGCCAATCGTAGTAGGCAGCCCAGGTGGTTGTGCCGGTGAACTTGGCCGGGAAGTAGTTGAGGCCGAGAGAAATCGGCACGCGGTCGGGCACCTTCAGCTCGACGGCGTCCGATAGCCTCTTTTCTCTTTCGCGCCATGCCTGCTCTGCAGCTTTATCCATCTTGCGTCTCCTTTCAGTCTTCAAGTTATGGCAGCCTATCCCCTCTCGATAATGTGTGCGGATCACTAAACAGCTCTCGCACCACCTCAGGCTTAGTGAGCTTCAGCAGATCCGCCCAAACCATAAACCACGCCCATTTCATCTGGCTTTTCAATACGGCAGGCGTAGGTACTCCCCCTACTTCCCCCAGCGCGATAGGAATGCCGTTCCCCAACGCCGCGAGATCGTCGTGATAGCTCTGCTTGAATTCGCCGTAGACATCGGCCGCCAGGATATCGCAGAACCGCCGCCCGGGGTAATAATCCGCATAAGCCCCGGCGTTGGGGCCATTGGGGGCGTTGGAATTCCAGACCCAGACCAGGTTGTCGAGATGGTGGTAATTGACCAGCCGGTCATAGGTCATGCGATAGAGCGTAATGAAACCGTTTTCGCCCTTGCGGCCGCCCCACCAGAACCAGTTGCCGTTGGCTTCGTGGTAGGGCCGCCAGAGGACGGGAACTTTGGCGCGCCGCAGCCGCTTTAGATAGCGTGCCGCCAGATCGATCTGCGCTTCCCAGCGCCTGCGCAGTTCGGTCCCGGGCGTGACCAGTTCATCCCATTCGAAATCGCTGAGCTTGTTTTGTATGCTGCCGGTCCAGCCGATTCCCGGCTGGACGGGCTCGTCGTCCGTCGGGCGCACGACATGCCACATCAGCGTGATGATGGATCCGGCCTTGTGCTGGCGCTTGGCTTCTTTGATCATGGCGTCGCGGCCGGCGATGGAATCCTTGTCGTTGCCCCCGGTAAACCCGAAGTCGGAGCCCCAGATCATCGGGTACTTGCCGGCGACTTTGGCCGTGTCGTCGCTGTGCTGCGAAAGATGGTTCGGGAAATTGTGCTGACCGGAGAGGATGTATTTGCCCGAAACCGAGCAAATGGCCTCGAGCAGGGCTCGAGCCTCCTTCGTGGCGTTGGGGTTCACCGGTTCGCAAGGAGCCGGTTCCGCGGTCTGCAGCGCTGCGGCATCGAACAGGGGATTCCCGCGATTCACGATGCGCGGATCGACATAGAGCGCCAGGATGGGGCCGGGCTTGTTGGCGTGGTAGAAAGCATCGGCGCCGACGACGAACCACGTCCACAGCGGCTGTTCATTCAGGATGGCTGGGACGGGGGCAGTGTCGACCTCCCCCAGGGCGATCGGCTTGCCGGCGGCAAGTTTCACCATGCCGTCGTAGAGCGCTGGCGCGTAATTGTCGTCGTGCACGCCGGCGGACAAGATGTCGCAATAAGCCGCGCCGGGATAAAAATCCTCGGGTGCCGCCGCGGATGCGTTCGGCGCCTGGGCGTTCCAGACCCAGATCAGGTTGTTGAGTTGGTGATGATTCGCGAAGCGGTCAAACAACAGCCGGTACAAGGCCATCGAGCCGTTTTCCCCCGGGCGGCCGCTCCACCAGTGGGCATTGCCGTTCGGTTCGGGATAGGGGCGCCAGAGCACGGGGATGCGGGCGTCGCGGAGTTGTTTCAAATATCGGGCGATGACGTCCACTTGCGCTTCCCATCGTTGACGCAGGGGTGAACCGCCGGTGAGCAATTCCTGCCACTGATCGTCGGTAAGGTTGGCGAGCAGGCTTTCCTTCGGCCCGGCGGGCTCACTGTCGGCGGGGCGCACGGCGCGCCAGGTGAGTGCGATGACGGAGCCGTTGCCGAATTGTTTTTTCGCCTCGGCGATCATGGCGGCGCGCCCGGTGATGGCGTCATTGCCACTCGCGGCGAAGCCGAAGTCGGAACTCCAGATCGCGGGAAATTTCACGGTCGTCCTTTGAACCTGCTCGGTGTAGGCCGATTTTGTATTGGCCAGGTTGTGCTGGCCGGAGAGGGTGTTGCGTCCGGAGATGCGGTTGATGGCGCGGAGCAGCGCGCGGGCTTCGGGGGAGGCGCTGGGAGTAACCGGTTCAGCGAACGCGAATCCCGCCAAAAGCAAGACAGCACCGATTACCAGCGTCTCGCGCCATCGCATCATTGGTTTTCTCCGAAGTGCGGCGATTATACACGATTTCGGATTCATGCGGGACGGCGCTCCGGAGCCGCCCCGCCCGGGGGGCCGAGGCAACGCTTTCCTGCGATCGATTCCGATAACAGGATTCAGGAATCGGCGAACATCATTCCTTGAAAAACCCGCAACCCGCCGGATGACATTCGTTGCGGGCCGGGCTAAACGGCTGCGAGCGGTTGTCTGTGAGCCGGGCGGCGAAACCGGCAGATGCACAGGACTTAAAAGCAACGGCAGCAAATTCTTCCAACCAGTTGAGGCCATTTAGGAAGCCCGATTGTCGCCCACCCGCTCTAGGTCTTATCATTTAATGTTCCCCTTTTCAAATAGATCAGTGCCCCAACAGGCACAAATAAAGACAAAGATCTGACGCCATAAGAGATAGGACAGCTGAAATCTGAATGGATTAGAAGTTCTTGCATCCTGCTTAATTCCCAGTGTATGATCGCGCAAGTTTCAGATCCGGGTCGCGCGCATGAGCCGAGAGCAGAAAGTGCTTTGGAGCGAGGGCATGCTCCTCTCTCCACATCATTTCCAGCAGTGGGACCGTTTCATCCATTCCTCTCTGCAATTCCGAGTCAAATCGATATCACCCTTCTACTGGGGGTTCACCGAGCTGGAGATCAACCGGGAAGGTTTGGAAAACGGCCACTTCTCAATTATCAAATGTGGAGGAATCCTTCCCGGCGGTACGGCTTTTAAAATCTCCGATAATGACGGCCCTCCTCTGTCCGCCGCCGCGCTCAGAAATTCGCTCGATCCGTCCGTGCAGTCCGTCAATGTCTACCTCGCGCTTCCGGCCGATCAGCCGTCGTCACGTAACGTGTTCGAAAGCGAGGAGTCGGGATCCCAGCCAAGGCGTTACATCAAACAATCTATAACCATTGTTGATGAAAATTCGGGCGAGAACGAGCGTCAGATTGCAGTCGTCAGGCCGAATCTCCAAATGTTGCTGGGCGAGGAGGCAATTGCCGGTTATGACCATATCCAGATCGCACGCCTGCGGCAGGAAAGCGGGGGGGCCTTTGTAATCGACGAAACTTATATTCCGCCCTGCCTCCAGATCTCCTGTTCTGCGGCGATCACGGGAATCGTTCGACGTCTCCTTGAAACGCTGCACGCCAAGAGTGCCTCGCTCTCGGAGTCCAGAAGTCAGCGGGCCGCGGGAATGCTGGAATACGGCAGCACCGATTTGGGCAACCTGTGGCTCCTGCATACGGTCAATTCCGCGATACCCGTCATCGATCATTTTTATAGGATGCGCCAGGCGCACCCGGAATCTCTGTTCCTATCGCTTGCTCAGCTGGCAGGGGCGCTGACGACGTTTTCGCCCTCTGCGCACCCGAGAGACCTGCCGCACTACGATCACAGCGACCTCTCAAAAACGTTTTTTGGAATTGAAAAGGCCATCCAGGAGTCGCTCAAGGCGGTCGTCCCGGCAGGCGCCGTGGAGATTGCGCTCGAACGGGAGAGCGATTCCAAATTTACCGCCTATATTGCGGACGAACAGCTTTTGATTTCGTCGCAGGTGTTTCTTGCCGCAAAGGCCGATGTTCCCGACAGCCAGCTTATCGAGGATTTACCGCGGCAAGCCAAAATCAGTTCGGCCGACACGATCAATTCCCTGCTCGGACTGGCTCTTCCCGGTGTCGCCCTGATCCATAGCCCGATTCCACCGCATCCGCTCCGAGTCAAGCTCGGTCTCCAATACTTCCGATTGGAGAGCCGCCGGGATGCAGAAAGCCAGAAACACTGGGAACAAATCTGTAAATCACGCACGCTTGCCATACGAGTTCCCGGCCAGAGGTTCCCGTCACTAAAAATGGAACTCTGGTCTATCAAAGAACAGTAACCATTGCCTCTGTTGAGCGTTGCTTTATGGACATACGTGTCAAAACGGCAACCTTGAGCGAGTTAGCCACCGAGATAAGCCTCTTTGCCTTGGGGATGCGCGACAGGGCGCGATCTGCTCAATTCTCCAGTGTGCACCAGGGGGCGATGAAGCTTCTGGACGAATTCGAAACCGGAGCAAAAGCTGCGAAAATCGATCCGGTCGAAATCGCGGATGCCAAATACGCGCTCGCTGCCTTCGTCGACGAAGTCGTCCTGAACGCCGAGTGGCCGGGAAAGGATCAGTGGGCCGAGGATCCTCTTCAACTCCACTATTTCGGAACCTGTCTCGCGGGAGAAGGGTTTTTTGAAAAGCTGGAGGCGATCCGATCTCAGGCGAAGACCAGATCGGACGCTCTCGGGATTTATTATCAATGCCTCCTGCTCGGGTTTAAGGGCAAATACGGAATCGCAGGCCAGGAGAGGCTCAATGCCCTGAAGAAAGTCATCCAGAGCGAGCTGGAACGGGAAAATGCCCCGGATTTGAACGAACTTTGTCCGCATTGGCAAGCCACCGACAGACCACTGCCGCATTCCGACAGGCTGCCGCGAGGGTTCATCTACACCTGTCTTGGGATTGTGGTTGCCTGCGTGCTGTTGTACGCGGTCTTTTTCATCAGCCTGCGCCTAAGGGGCGCAAGCGGGCAGCCGCCGCGCACAGCCGCATTTCTCGCGGGTCCGGAGAGAGCGGGAGGGGAAGTCCGATGAGCAAGCCGCCCTCATTTCCCACCGCCGTCGTTTGGATCACAGCTTCAGTGGCCTTGGTTCTCATCCTGGCCGCCTTGTTGGCGGGGCCGAGGATCGGGATGCAGCCCGCCGCGTCTTACTGGGCAGCGCTGGCGATCCTTGCGCTCTGGGTTCTTTGCTTCATTGTTTTGCTGATCGTCCGCAGGGTGCGAGCGACACGCCGAATCGCCGGTTTTTCTCCCGGAACCTCCCCTGCAGCTTCCCCGGAACCGTTTGGCGCTGCTGCCTTTGGTGAGCGACTGAACCGAACGATCCAGTGGCTGAAGAAGTCGAAGCTCGCCGAGACAGGCAAGGATCCCGTCTATGAGCTCCCCTGGTACCTCTTCGTCGGATTGCCGGGGAGCGGCAAGTCCACCCTGATCGTGCAATCGGGTTTCAGCTTTTCTTATACCGAACCCAAAAAGCCGCTCGGCAGGCCCAGCGTAAGTCCTACGGACGGCTGCGATCTCTGGGTTGCGAACGAGGCTGTTTTCATTGATCCCTCGGGAAAATATTTCGCCGACGACGGCGCCCAGGACGCGTGGCCCGGTGTCCTCTACCAGATCAAGCAGCGGAGAACGGCCCGGCCCGCCGACGGGATTGTCCTTGTCATAGATGTCGATTGCCTGATCGGCATGAGTCACGATGCGCTGCGTGTTCAGGCGGAGCGCACTCGCTCATTTCTGGACGCGACGGCCAAAGCATTCGGAATGGTGTTGCCGGTTTATATGCTGTTCTGCAAAGCTGACCTGATCGAGGGATTCGAAGAATTTTTCGCCCAAATTGCCAATGGAGGAAGCACTCCCCTGGGCGCCACTTTCCGTCAGGAGCAATATCAGAATCCGCACCCGGAGGAGGAATTCAAGAACTCCTTTGATGAAATATACAAGGCCTTCCTCGACCGCCGCGCCTCTGTGCTGGCTGCCAGCAGCGGTCGAGCTCAGGAAAAAGCCTTCGCCTTTCCTGCGCAATTCCCGCTCATCCGAGAGCAACTGAGTGAGTTCGTCGAGGTGCTGTTGCAGATGAATCAATTCCGCGAGCAGCCTCTCTTCAGGGGATTCTACTTCACGAGCTCCCTGCAAACAGGAAATAGCCGCAGCCCGATAGCCGAGCTGATGGCCTCGAAGGCCGGATTGCCCCGGGCAGCCCAGGATTCGCCTTCCCAGCAGGCGAAAAACTACTTTATTCATGCGCTCTTTACGCGCGTCGTGATTCCCGACCGCGGCCTGGCAGGCCTGTCGCGGGAAGTCCGCAGGCGCCGCATGCGCCTGCGAGTGGCAGTGCTGGCGCTCGCGGGGATTGTCCTGCCGGTAGGCCTCCTTGCATTTGCCTGGCGCGCCTACCAGGACAGCAGCGGTTTGAACGCGGCAACGGAAATTGCGCAAGGAATATCAACCGGAGACGGCAAGACTTCGGAAAACCTGTCCATGCTTCTTGACCTCGAGCAAAGGCTCGAGGTGTTCGAATGCCGGGGGCAGACAGGCACATGCCAGGATCGCGGCCGCCGCTTCCATTGGGGCTTGTACCCGGGGGATGCCGCCCTGAATCTGGCCCGCCGCACCTACCTCGATAAGGTCAAGACGCTTTTCATGGATCCCCTGTTTAATGCAGACACTCGGCTTGGCCAGAAATACAACGGACTGAAAACACAGCTGGATTCAATCTCCACCCAGACTGCGGCCGGGGAGCTTGATCCCGGGAAAGCCTACACGCTGCTGAAAACCTTCCTGATGTTCTCGTCGGAGACGAAGGCGAATCCATCATTCCTATTGGAGCAGACTCAGGACTATTGGTGCCAGGGAGTACAGGACCAAAAGAGGCCTCAAGCCCTTGAGATTCTGAGATTTTACCTGCACCAGTTGGGTGATCATCAGAATCCCGCTTACCGCTTGACGCGAACCCTCGCCGACAATGAAACCATTGACCGGCTCCGCAAGATGCTGCTCGTCGTCGAACCGGACCGCTACTACTACGGAATCATTCGGGATGAGGGCAAACGCAAGGTCGATTCCATTAGCGTGGGCGGCATCGCCGGAACCAGTGGAATGCAGGTTTTCGAGGTTGGAGCGCCGGTGGATGGCCCTTACACCAAGATCGGATGGGACACCTTCGTCAAAGACAGAATCGCGGCGATGAAGAAGGACTACGAGGAAGAGCGGAGCTGGGTTTTGGGAACCTCGGCCGTATCCCCGGGAGAGCTCAAGATCGATGAAAAACTCCGTTCCTATTATTTCCGCGACTATCAGCAAAGCTGGTGGGATTTTCTCAAGGGCATCGGAGTAAAGCGTTTCAGCAGTTTCGAGGACGCAGCGCAAAAGCTTGCGCTCCTCACCGATGCGCAACAGTCACCGATGATCCTTCTGTTTAAATCCGTGTCCCTGAACACGTGGGACGACCTCGATCCGTTGAAGGCGGGGGAACTGAGCCAGGCTCAGGCCGCGATCGACGGGGCCGGGGGGTTGCGCTTCGGGGTGGCTCGGAATTTTCAGGCGATTCACGCCCTGGTGGCGAAAAAAGAAAAACAGGACCCGGCTTTGACGGAATACCTGAAAACACTGACTCGCCTGCTGGTGGTGATCCGCACATTCCTGGACGCGAACCAACCGGCCGGTCAGATCGCCGATATCGGGCGGGAAGCCGATGCCGCCCTGCAGGCCACGAACGGACTGCTGGTGAATTTTGACGCCAATGCGCGGCAGGCCGTTGAGCCGCTGTTGAAGCAACCGGTTCAACAAGTAGTGGCCATCCTCAACAAATCGACGCCGGTTGGAACAGTCAAAGACCTGCGGCAGAGAGGCTTGGCAGTAGGCGGCAGCGTAAAGGAGAAAGGCAAGAATCTGCAGGGTGCCACGGTCATGCTGCTGGAAGGTTATTCCGAAAGCAAGTTTCTTGCGGACAAAGAAATCATGCGGACCCAGACACAGGACGGGAATTTTAATTTCCCCAATCCGATCAACCCCGGCCCTTTCAAGATCTGCGCTGCAAAAAAAGGCGACACCAATTATTTCTGCGCGGATGTTCGTCTGGATCGGGACAGCAACGGGAAACCGTATGAACTCAGGCGCCCCCGCTCAATGGTTGTGTTCGGGGGAGGCAAACTGGATCTCGTCCTGCAGATCAGATAGCGAAAATGGGGGTTCCTCCCCATTTCACCGGATCTGTAGCGACGGAAGCGGGAGCGAAACCGGCAAAACAGGGAGCCAGTTTCCGCTGCGAGGGGACCTTGAATAACGTGTCTGATTGGCGGGAAATTGGGACAAAGCCCATAAGCACCGATAGTCCTGCCGGCGAGCCGACCCGATACGATCCCGATTTTGAGTTGATGGAAGCGCAGATCCAAAAATTGGAAGGGCTCACCCGGGAGTCCGTAGACTGGGCCCAGGTCGTCAATCTGGGTCGCAAAATTCTTGACGAAAGGTCCAAGGATATTCTCGTGTGCAGTTATTCGGCGCTGGGACTTCTGCAAATCGAGGGATTTGCAGGGCTGACGAAGGGGCTTGCCTGCCTGGAAGGCATGATTTCCGGTTTCTGGCCCGTTCTTTTTCCGGAACTGAAGCGCCTGAAAGCCAGAATCAATGCGCTGAACTGGCTTGCCGCAAAGGCCGGCTCGGCCATTGCCCAGGGGACGATCAGGACCGACGCCGAGGCTGCTTTGGCATGCCAGGAACAGGCCAAGCTTGTCGCAGCTCTCATTCAGGAGAAGATCCCTGTCGATCCCCCCGAGTGGACGGATCTGCTGCGCGCATTGCAGGAGGTCGCGCGCCAGAATCCACCCGCGCAGAGCGCAAGCGTGCCCGAGCCGGAACAAAAGCCCCAGCCGCAGATGGAGAAGCCTCCGGCCGCAACGGCAGCTGCCGTTTCCATGGAATCGCCTGAAGACGCGCGGCGCTTCCTCAACGATGCAATCGATCCTCTAAAGCGTGCTCTCGCGCTATTGCGCAGCGCGGACCCGGCGGCCCCTTCGCCCTATTCTCTCGTTCGAGCACTGACCTGGAGCGAAATCGATGCGCTGCCGCCGGCGACGGAAAGCCGGACCCTGGTTCCCCCGCCCCCGGCGCATTTCAGAGACCGCTGCCAGACCCTCGCCGGGAACTCCGCCTGGAAGGAGCTGCTGGACGAAGTGGAAGACAGAATTGCGGAATTTCCATTCTGGCTCGATCTCCACCGGATGAGCGATCAGGCTCTCGGGAATCTTGGCAAGGATTACGCGGTTGCCCGCAGCGCCGCGAGGGCGGAAGTGATCTCGCTGATGGCACGGCTGCCCGAGCTTTCGGAACTGCAGTTTGCCGACGGCATGCCCTTTGCCGATGCTTCGACCCAGCGCTGGCTATCGAGCGAGCTTTCTCCCGCAAAGGCAGATGCTGGCATGGCTGCGCCGGTGTCGGCAGCCGATGCGGATTGGCTGGCCGATTTGCGCAAGCGCAGCAGGAATCTGGTGAAGGAGGGCAACGTAGCGGAAGCGATCGGGCTCCTGCAGGATACGATCAAGACGAGCCCGAGCGAGCGCGCAAAGTTTCTTTCTCATCTGGAACTGGCCAGGCTTTGCGCGGAGGCGGGCCAGCTGAAGCCTGCGCTTGCCCGCCTTGAGCACCTTGATGAACAGATCCGGAGGTTTTCGCTCGAGAGCTGGGAACCGAATTTGTGTGTCGACGTTCTGCGACTTTATTGGGAAACGTTGAATCAGCTTGCACAAACATCCAGGCAGCTTTCGCCCGAGATGATTCGGCAGGCCGATGGTGTGTACAACCGCCTCTGCAATTTGGATGTTCTGGCAGGGTTGCATTTGACGAAGGCAATGAGGAGATAAGTATGGCAAAGGAATCGTCCGTCGCTCCGAAAGAGCGAGTAAATATCGTTTACAAGCCCGCAACCGGAGGCGCCCAGGAAGAGAAGGAACTGCCGCTAAAGCTCCTGGCCCTGGGCGACTACACCCTCAAGGAAGATGAGACCCCCCTGGAAGAGCGCAAGCCGGTCAGCGTCGATAAGGACAATTTCAACGACGTCATGGCCAGCCAAGGGCTGTCCCTGACGCTGAAGGTCCCCAATAAACTGGTGGAGAAAAAAACCGACGAACAAGAGCGGCAGCTTGACGTCAAGCTCGCTTTCAAGTCGATGAAGGATTTTCGTCCGGAGTCCGTTGCCGAGAAGGTGCCGGAGCTGAATCAACTGCTCCAGTTAAGGGCGGCGCTCCAGTCATTGAAAGGTCCGCTCGGCAACCTTCCCGCATTTCGAAAAAAGATCGAGAGTCTCATTTCCGACGTATCGGCCCGCGAAAGAATACTCGGCGAGTTGGGAGCCACTAAGGAGGAATAAAAATGGCTGAAGATAAAGGACAAACCCCTGCACAGGAACTCAAAACCGAAGCGGCGCAGCCTTCCCTCCTGGACCAGATACTCGAGGAAACCAGGATCAAACCATCGGACGAAGGCTATGACACAGCGCGGAAGGGAGTGCAAGCATTCCTCTCCGAACTGCTCGCGCCCGAAAGAGAGGGCGCCAAGGTTCAGATCGGCCTTGTCAATGAAATGATCGCCGAAATCGATCAAAAGCTGAGCGTGCAACTGGATGCGATCCTTCACCACGGCGATTTTCAGAAACTTGAATCCGCATGGACAGGGCTGAAGTTTCTGGTCGACAAGACCAACTTTCGTGAGAACATCAAGATCGAACTGCTCAATGTTTCCAAAGACTCTCTGCTGCAGGATTTCGAGGACTCGCCGGAAGTCACAAAATCCGGGCTCTACAAACAGGTCTATTCGGCAGAGTATGGGCAGTTCGGCGGCGAGCCTTATGGAGCCCTGATAGCCAATTATGAATTCGGCCCCGGGTCCCGCGACGTCAAACTCCTCCAGTACGTCGCCAGCGTGGGCACCATGGCGCACGCTCCGTTTATTGCTTCGGCCGGCCCGCAGTTTTTCGGCCAGGACTCCTTCCTTTCGCTGCCGAACCTGAAGGACCTGAAATCTCTCCTGGAAGGTCCTCAATATGCCAAGTGGAATTCATTCCGCGAGTCGGAGGACGCGCGCAGCGTCGGGCTGACCCTGCCGAGGTTCCTGCTTCGTCTGCCGTACGGGGAAGAATCCAATCCGGTCAAGTCTTTTAACTATACGGAAAAGACCAAAGGCCACGAAAGCTATTTGTGGGGCAACGCATCCTTCGCTTTTGCTACACGGCTCACCGACAGCTTCGCCAAATATCGCTGGTGCCCCAACATCATCGGCCCGGCCGGCGGGGGCGCCGTCGAGGATCTTCCGGTCCACACCTTCGAATCGATGGGTGCGATCGAGTCGAAGATCCCAACGGAAGTCCTGCTCTCCGAGCGCCGTGAATTCGAGCTGGCGGAGGAGGGTTTCATCGGGTTGACAATGCGGAAAGGGAGCGACAACGCCTGCTTTTTCTCCGCCAGCTCCTGCCAGAAGCCAAAGTATTTCGGGCAGAGCCAGGAAGGGAAGGATGCGGAACTGAACTATAAGCTCGGCACGCAGCTTCCCTATATCTTCATCGTAAACAGGCTGGCGCACTATCTCAAGGTGCTCCAGCGCGAGCAGATCGGCACGTGGAAAGAGCGGGTAGACCTCGAAAGGGAGCTGAACACGTGGATTCGCCAGTACGTGGCCGACCAGGAAATCGTTGATGCGAGCGTTCGCGGCAGAAGACCGCTGCGCAAAGCGGAAATAACCGTCAGCGACGTTCAGGGAGAGCCCGGGTGGTATCGCGTGGACCTCAAGGTGCGCCCGCATTTCAAATACATGGGAGCGTTCTTCACGCTCTCGCTGGTTGGAAAGCTGGATAAGGAATAACACCGCTACGGTTGCAGACGGCCGGGAGATCGTACCAACACGGGACAATCTGCCGGCAATGCGTGAATCTTACCTTTGGCCCTCACCCGGGCGAGGAGGAAAAATGGCACTACCGGCATATCTCACCCTGACTGGAGAGAAGCAGGGAGTAATCAAGGGATCCTGCAAGCAGAAAGGAAGAGAAGATACTATCCTGGTTCAGGCTTTTGAACACGAAGTCACCCTTCCGCGCGATCAGCAGACGGGGCTTGCAACCGGGAAGAGGATCCATCACCCGATGACGATTCTGAAGGCAGTCGACAAATCGTCCCCCCTTCTATACATGGCGCTCACCAGTGGCGAGCATATGAAATCCGTGGAACTCATGTGGTACCAGATCAATGAAAAGGGACAAGAGGAGAACTATTTCACGACCAAGCTGGAGGACGCGATCATCGTTTCCATCAAAGCCTGGAAAAAGAATTGCCTGGATCCGGCGATGGCGCACCTGGGCGACATGGAAGACGTTTCCTTCACTTATCGCAAAATCATATGGCGGTCGGTAAAGGATGGGGTTGAATCTGAGGACGATTGGAGCACGCCGAAGTAGGGAGATCAAGCTGTGGCACGCGATCGAACTTTGCTGGAGCGGCTTGCGGACCCCGATCCTGAAGGAAGGCGCACCATCCGGGAAGACACGCACAGGATCGTGGGTTCTGTAATGCGCAATCTGCAAAAGCTGCTGAACACACGCCAGGGCCAGGCTCTGATCCAACCCGAATACGGTCTGCCCGACATTACCGATTGTATCGAGGGTGCCCCGGAGGCGATAGACCGGGTGCGGCGTGCGATCAAAAACTCCATCGAGATGTTCGAGCCTCGGCTCCAACGGGTGAAAATAATTCACCTTCCGATCGGCAACGATCTGAACCTGCACTTCGGCATCAGCGGACAGATCGTGACGGAAAAGGATTCGGTTCCGGTGCATTTCAACACGACAGTCAATCCGTCCGGCGGAGCTGCCATTGCAGTCGGCCAGGAATTCGACGAATACGGGGCCGCCGATCGCTCTCGTTCCGATGACCGGGGACCTGCCTTCCTGCGCTCTCGAAACGCGTGGAAGTAGGGGGACTAGCTCGGCACTGAAGTGCCGGGCTCTATTTTCGCAGCGTCTGTCCGGGACGTGTTCCGAAGCAGCGTTGAGTTTGGAGGCGCATCCATAAAAGGTTTTCGCTCGTGGGTTGGCTTCGGGGGCTGTTCGATTCGCCCGGTTTTGGCGCCGATTCCGACCCAAACCCCGATCCTGTGAGGCTCCTTTGAGTTTCAACAAGTATTACCAGGATGAGTTGACGTTCCTCCGGGAGATGGGCCGGGAATTTTCCCAGGCACATCCGGAAGCCGCCCATTTTTTAGCGGAGGGCGGGACCGACCCGGATGTCGAAAGGCTCCTCGAAGGATTCGCTTTCCTGACCGGCAGAATCCGGCAGAAGCTCGACGACGAGTTTCCGGAAGTGGTTCATGCCCTGGTCACCCTCCTGATGCCCCACTACCTGAGGCCAATCCCGCCGATCTCGCTCGTCGAGTTTCAGCCCATCAGAGGAATGGTCCGGAAACCGTATCGCGTCGCCAAGGGAACGGAGGTCGCCTCTATTCCCGTGGACGGGACTTCGTGCCGATTTCAAACATGCTACGACGTGGATTTGCATCCCTTCCACCTCGATTCCGTATCCCTTCAGACTCCCGTCGGCGCCAAACCGGAGTTGCAGCTCCGGTTTGCGCTGGAACCGGGCTGCTCGGTTTCGTGGCCGGAAATCGGCAAGCTGCGCTTTTTCCTTTCCGGCGGCCCTGCGGAAACCGTTTACTTCTGGCTGCGACGCCATCTTGCAAAAATCCGAATCACCGGCTCTCCCGGCCAGAAGTCGGCCGAAGACGTTTATCTCGATTCAGGCGCCCTGCAACCATCCGGATTCAAAGAGGACGAAGCGCTTCTGCCCTACCCGAAGCATGCGTCGGAAGGATTCCGGCTGCTTCAGGAATATTTCATATTCCCCGAGAAATTCCTCTTTTTCGACCTGTCGGGCTTTGAGTCCGTGAAGCCTCTCAAAGGAGGCGCCTTTGGGATCGATTTCATTTTTTCGCGCCCGCTGGATCGTTCTCTGAAAATCTCTTCGGAAAATGTGCGGCTCTACTGCACGCCGGTCGTGAATCTGGTCAAGACGGAATCCGAGCCGGTCCGTGTCGACCATGGGAGAACGGAATATCGCGTGCTGCCCTCCGGGCTCCATCCCCAACATTACGAAATTTATTCCATAGACCGGGCGGCCGGCTGGGTGCAAGGCACGGCGCAGGAGATCGAATACCAGCCGTTTTACTCATTCCGGTTCGGGAAAACGGATCCCGGACGCCAGAAGACCTTCTACCATCCGCGAATGCGGGAGGCCGTCGCGTATGACGGGACGGACATTTATGTTTCTTTCGTCGATGCCAATCAGGACGTGGCATTCCCTCCGACAGAAACCGTCGTGTTTCAGCTGACCTGTACGAACCGGGTTTTATGCGAAAAGCTGCGAGTTGGAGATCTCCAGGTCGTGACCGAAAGGACTCCCGCCGTTGCCCGCTTCCAGAATATCACAAGGGTGACACCGGGAATCCGCCCGCCGATGGAAGGCGATCTGTACTGGAGGCTGATCTCGCATCTCGGCTTGAGCTCCGTCTCTCTCTCGAACGCGGCGGCAATGCGCGACGTGCTCGAGCTTTACAATTTCCCTTCACTTCAAAATCGCCAGGCAGGCAAAGCGAACCAGCTGCGCTTGGAAGGCATTGTCGATGTAGAACGCACGTCCGGG
>Ga0326727_10004278_pt1 | contig 43324 bp, 28 predicted proteins | sample MB2enrmetagenome_FD_207643 | JGI IMG/M metagenome (GOLD analysis project Ga0326727, IMG submission 207643) | Lab enriched peat soil microbial communities from McLean, Ithaca, NY, United States - MB29MY | ecosystem: Environmental > Terrestrial > Soil > Wetlands > Peat | place: USA: New York... | reverse complement strand
CTCCCTTTTGCTCCCACCCCAGGAAACAAAGATCGTTTCCTGGGGACCCCGGGTTGGTCGCGCCGACTTTAGTTCTGAGCTGCCCGGATGCTTCATTTCCTAATCCGCGATGTCGCCGCGGGTACGCCGCCCCCGCCGCGCCGCACGCTTCACTCACTTCGCAGCTACAATAAAAAACGTGGGCGAGTAGCTCAATCGGATAGAGCACCGGCCTTCTAAGCCGGGGGTTGTGGGTTCGATTCCCGCCTCGCCTACCATTTAAAATCAAGAGCTTACTGTATGCTCTCCGTTACCTGTGCTTCCCGCTGTGGGGGATTTTGTGGGGAGTCTCCTTCAATTTCGCCACTGGTGAGGAAGTCCACAGCGCGGCGCTTGGCTTCATTGCGCGTGTGCGAGTACCGCTCCAGCATCTTCCGGCTCATCCATCCTGAAAGCGCCGTGAGCGTGAAGTCCGCAACCTTTGCTTCGCCAAGCCTGGAAACGAACGTGTGGCGGAGATCGTGGAGGCGGCAAGTGACCCCGGCAGACTTCCGGCAAGCGGACCATGCGACCTTCCAGCTTCCAATCGGTTTCCCGGGGTCACGATTCCAAACGGCAACCGCGCCGTTTAAGTAGCCTTCTTCACCATCAAGCCCATATCGCTCCGTGGGGAAAACAAAATGGTCCGGCAAGGGACTATCGAACTGCGCGCGCCATTCCACCAGCGTCGTGAATGCATCCTGGTTCAGCGGAATCATGCGCCCTTCGCCGCCTGGAGTCTTGGAGCGGCCAACGGTAATGCTCCGGTCCAGCAAGTCCACTTGCCGCCATTGCAGCATCCGCAACTCAGTGACGCGCATCCCGGTATTGAGCAAGAGCACCAGCGCTGGATAGAGCGATTGGCTGCGGCTCTTCTTTGCCGCTGTGAGTAGCTTCTGGAACTCATCCGTGGCGAGCGCCCGCCCGACCTCTTCCCGTTCGCGCAGAGGCCGATAGTCCGGCTCCAGCAAATGCCATAGCCGATGCTTGCGGAGGATCATTCGCAACACTGCGGTTTCCATGTTGATTTCTCGCCCGGACGCACCAGCCTTTTGCCGGTCACGTTGGAAGCGCGAAACGTCTGACGCGGCAATGTCACTCAGGAGCAGCTTGCCGAAAACGGGTTTCAAATGCCCAAGCTTCATTTCGTAAATCTCTCGCGTTGAATCGCTCCAGTGTGCGCTCTCCGCAAGCCAAGCCTTCGCCGCCGCATTGAACAGCAGGGGCTTTTGCCGCCGGACCCCGCCAGCCGAAAGCTCCAGCTTGCGGCGGCGCTCCCGTTCGATCTGGATTGCTGCCGTCTTGCTGCTGGTGCGCGCAGGCTCGCGTATGCGCTGGCCCTGGAAACTGAATTCGTACCACCATCTTCCACCACGTTTGAAGATACTCATCGTTGATCCTCCACGGAATGCTTTCCAAGACTCTTGTCCCTGGTGAACTTCTTTCTAGCACGTTGCCGAATTTCGGCTGTGAGCAAAAGCTCGCTTGCCGACGCCTCCCTCTCGATCTCCCTAGTGGAACGACCCTCCCGCCAGCCCATCAACAAGAGTTCGATAGCCTCTTTCTGGCGGTTTCGTCGCGTTTGCTGCAAATGAGCATTCTTGCACGGGCTACTCTTGAGATGGGAAGGCGCTGGACAAAACTCTTGCCCATGATCTGATTCAATCTTGAAGAGCCTTCCGCAATGTTTGCACTTCCGGAATCTGACACCATCCGTATGATCCGCGAAAATTGTGGCAGCGATGGCCTCTAAGATGTTTGTTGCCTCAATGCGGAGAAACGGAGCAAACGCCGCCCGCTTGGACGCTCGTTTGCGACGTGCTTTCCAATCTTCCGGTGCGTGGCTGTCGCTGGCATCGTACCAGCTAACAGAGATTCGGCCTCTCTCGCCATCCGCGACGGGCTGGAGAGCAAAGCGCCGTAATTCATGCAGAGTGCGGCGGTCATTCATCTGAATCTCCCTCCAATGTTCTGCGCCGATCTCTTCAATGACATCCGCCGGAAAACGGGAGCGGCTAAATTCGGCATCTGTTTGGGCAAAGAATGAATTCTGAAAGCCGCTTGCCGTATCCCATGCCCTCTTTCCCATCGGCAGGTTTCTAGCCTGCTCCGGTTCCATCCGAAGGTAACTAAAAAATGCTTGCCATTCCTGGAATTGAGTCCAAAGAACTGATTCAAACGGCCAAAATCGCCCGGCTTCGCTTAGGAATCGCGCAGCAGCTTCGGGAGTCTTAACAGCCTCAAATTCCTTCCGTATTTCATACGGGTCAAGATTCGTTGTTTCTCGAATTCGCCCTGAGTTCCATTGGCCCTTGATTTTGGAGAAACTCAGGAGCCAATCTTCGCCCGATGGTTTTATGAAGTGCTCATAGCGTGGCGATTGGTAATCGATCCGAATTGGGGCGGCCAAGGTCCTGGCCTGACTTTGAAACCCTTCCGCCCTCCAAGATTTCTCGCTAGTGCTCACAATTCAACCTCAGCATCGAACTCCGATTAGTACGCAATCGGATTATTAATACTCCACTATAGTAGCACACAGAGTTAATCTCAACTGGAGGTACTCCGGGAATGATCCCCGTAAAAAAGCTGGTGAAAGTGCCGGAAGCGGCGGGAATGCTCTGTCTGTCACCCAAAACGATTTGGCAGTGGATTGGCGAGCGCCGCATTGGAGTAGTGAGGCTGGGCCGCGCCGTTCGCGTTCCGCAGTCAGAAATTGACCGCCTGATGGAAGAAGGCACCACTCCGGCGCGGCGGGGATGAACGAGGCAGCTCCAGACGATGCGGCGATTCCGCCGCGAGGCGAACCCACGCCCCCATTCTGTTGGGTAGCCAACGAAGTTTTGGATGTGTTTCTGCCGATTATGGGAGCCGATTGCCTCGCGCTCTATGCGTCTTTCGCACGGAGAGTCTTCTCTAATCCCAAACTCAGACACACAGTCCGGGACCTGGCTGATGCGACCGGAAAAGGCATCAGCACGGTTTCTCGCTCGCTCGAAATCCTGGAACGTCTGCGATTGGTGAAGCTAACCCGGTTTGGTGGCAGCAAAGACAGCGAATGCGAACTCAAAGACTCGCGGGTTGTGGTAAATCGCTTGGGTGCGGCCTTCGATCCCGCAACGCTCTCGTATTCGCTCCCGCCGCAAGTGGTTCAGCGCCTCAAAGCTGAGGTCAAGGCGCTCTGTGAAAAGCAACAGGGGAAAAAGCCACAATCTACCCCGCGCGGCGCTATACGCGCTTGTGGAAATCTCCCTTTCCGCGTCTCTTATAGAAACGCCAGCGTTTCTCCAGCGAGACGCCAGCGTTCCACCAGAGAGACGCAAGCGGGGACCCATCTAATACAAGAAGAAGAAATAATTCAAGAATCCCCCACCCCTACCCCTACCCCCACTGACAGTGGCGAAGCGCAGAAAGACAAAGACTCTCCTGATGAAGATGAACCGGACCCGCTGCTGCGATGGGCGCGAATCAAATTCACGGGAGTCATGAAAGACATGGGGAGCCATCTGTTAGATACCAGCAAACCTCCGGTTCCCCACCTTGCAAACGGCGCAGCCGATTGGGAGGAGTTTGGGTTTAACAGCCTGGCTGTGGAGGCGGCGGCGTGGCGCGGTGAAGCCCTGGCGCTGGTGCTCTCTGCGTCCGACCCGGCGGCGGCGTGGCGCGGCCTGGACAAGTACCGAAAGAAGTGGGAAGCAAGCCTCCGCCAGTGGCACGGGTGCGAAGTTGACGTGGAACTACAACAGGCACAGCGACAATGGTGAGGGCGGAGCAGAAATGCGCGAATCGGGTGGCAGGGGGATAGGGGTGTGCAAAATCCTACGAATCAACTGCGCTAGACCGACATGGAATCACGCTTACGCGTCCACAAAATGAACGTTTCATTCTCAAAACGTTCGAAAATGCCACGTGCGTCCATCGCTCCGCAGAGCATAGCGCGATAGGCCGGAAACCGCCCTCCAGCGCGCCCCTCGTGAGATCGCCACCGGCGCGCACGCTGTCGAACGCCTGAGAGCGCTCCTCAACATTCACTAACCCGCAGCCTCATGCACCCCCGATATTGCCACCAGCTAGAATTCCCCGAAAGTGAAAGAGGAAGCCTCCTGGCCGGTTCCAGAAAAGTCTTCGTGTAACTTTCCTTTTGTCAATAATCGTCAAGCAGCGCCGTCTGGGCACAAAGGTTCCCAAAAGCCGACATTTCGGGACTGATCCGGCCCTCGACGAGCGCATTGGCGGAGATAATGTGCTCAGCGAACATCGCGACGATCTCAGATCCGTCATCGAACGCGTGTGTCGTCATATCGGAAATCTCCGATTTCTTGATTTGCAGAGTCTCATTCAGCGGTATCGATTGCTGCCGAAAAGCTCGTGACGGCAAAAGCGAGTGAATCAGCTGCGGATCGCTACTTTTTCATCGATCGATGGCCGCTTCTTTGACAGCTGCTCGATTTTCACCGGGCGGTGGGACAATGGAGTGTGGATGCGACACCGCACGAGGCTCCATGTACGAGCAAGTCGTCAGAGATCCCGGACCTAACCCAGGCTGGAACCGTCCCGCAGTGACCGCTCACGCTGGCTACCCCGACGAGGTGGAACTCCATGAGTAGTCCCACCTCGACAGGACCGGCAGGTGCCCGTTTTGAAGGACAAGTCGCCGCACATTATCTGCTCTCGATGCTGGTGGAGGCAGCACCACGCGGCCTGCCCGGAACTACGATCGACAAAATCGAATTACAGCGGGCTCCCCGGGGGATGTATCTCGACGACGTGGTTGTCAGAGCGCATGACCGTGCCGGCAATGCCGCCGCACTCGAAATCCAGGTGAAGCGTAGCATCACGTTCGCTCCCACGGACAAAGTCTTCAAATCGGTGGTCGAACAGATCGCCAAGACTTCTTCGAAGCCGGAGTTCTGGACTACCAACTACGAGCTGGGGATCGCCACATCAGCAACCTCTCGCAAGATCGCGGGACCCTGCCAGGATGTGCTGACCTGGGCCCGACAGATCGGTGACGCAAAGACGTTCATAGAGCAGATTGGGCGCGCAGGAACCTCGAACGAGGATATGCGCACTTTCGTTGAGACGTTCCGGGCACATCTTCGCGATACGGGGGTGGCACACGATGACGAGGCTGCGTGGAAGCTGCTTCGACGTCTCCAGATTTTCACCTTCGATTTCACCGCAGAGGGGTCTTCGGCGGAAGAGCTCGCGCGAGAACGATGTGCCCGCGCCCTGGAGGCTGCGGAAGCTCCGAGGGCCAGCGAGCTCTGGAAAGTGCTTACCGACCTGGCTCTGGAGGTTGCGGCCGCGGCGGGTGACCGTGACCGAATCCGCTTGTTGGAGGATCTTCAGAAGCACACCTTCCAACTTGCCGCTCTTCCACGCAATAACGGGGCTCTCCGGTCGCTTTCTGAGCTGTCACGCAGCGCGCTTCAGGACATTGATGATCGCGTCTGCGGGGTGAAGTTGACCCGCGTCGGTCATATCTCGGCAGTACGCGCCGCGCTCGACGCGAGTCGGTACGTCGAGATCCGGGGCGATGCGGGTGTCGGAAAGTCCGGAATCCTACGGCATCTCGCAGAACAGATTGCTACCGAGTCACCGGTATTGGTGCTGACCCCGGAACGCACGCCAGCCGGAGGTTGGTTCGAATTGAAGAGCAAGCTGGAGTTTAACGGAGAGTGCCGGGATCTTCTCGCTGATCTGGCTCGGAATGGCGGAGCTGTTCTTTTCGTCGACAACCTTGATTTCTTCCCGCTCACAGCTCGCCAGACCGTAATCGACATCCTGCGCCAAGCCGAAGGGATACCGGGTCTTTCGATCATTGCAACGGCACGGCGAGATTTCCACCAGTCCGAACGAAGTTGGCTTCCGCAACAAAGTCTTACCGGAATGAATCCTGGGACGCCCATTTATATTGAAGAGCTGTCGGAAGGGGAGATCGCTGAATTGCAAGAGGCGGCCCCGCGAATCGCGTGGCTTCTGAGCGAGAACCACCCTGCACGGGAGGTTACGCGGAATCTTTACAGGCTTTCCCGGCTCTCATCCCTTTCGACAAATGACTCTGTACCTCTCTCCGAGGCGGAGATGGCTCTTCGCTGGTGGGCCGTCGCTGACGGAAAGAAGGACGAAGGGTACATTGACCGTGCCCGATTGCTCCAGAGTCTGGCGAGACAGGTGATAAGCCGAGCCAGCTACCTTGACACCAGCACACACCCCGCAGGCGCCATAAACTCTCTGGTCCACACTGAGACTTTGCGTGAGCTCGGAATCGACCGAGTTGCTTTCCGCCACGACGTGCTCCGGGAATGGGCTGCCGCGAACCTGCTCTTCGCAGACCCATCTGCGGTCGATTTGCTACCTCTTCATGATGCGCCTCCGGCAGATCTTGCCCGCGCAGCGGAACTGTGCGCCAGGATGAGCATCGAGCGAAGTGAAGACAGCGCGAATTGGCTCGCATTTCTTCAGAAGTTGAGTGCGGACGGGACCAACCCCCTATGGCGCCGCGCTGTTCTTCTCTCTCTGGTGCGTTCCGAACTCGCTCGCGATCAGCTGACGAAGGCTGCCGGGGTCCTGTTTATGGGTAATGGAGCTTTGCTCCAGGAAGTCATCCGGACAGTGATGGCGGTAGACACAGAGCCAGCTTCAAAGCTGCTCGTCGTTAAGGAGCCGGCCTATCTGAAGATCACGGAGGGGTTCTACATACCTGCCGGTCCGTCCTGGGCGAGGCTCATCCGGTGGCTTTTGATTGCCGCAGAGTATCTTCCGATTCTAGCGATTCCCGAGGTCGCCAAGTTGTTCGGGTCGTGGTGCATGGGTTTGATTGGGCAGGATCCGTTGACACCCTCTATCCTGCGTCGGGTTTATGCGTGGCTAATCGAAATTGAGCTGCCCGACGATCATGAGGACGGCAAGCTCCGCGATGAACTCACTCACGACCAGCTAACCTCCCTGGCAGTGGAACTTCGGGAAACCTTCCTATTGTTCTGTCATCGCACTCCAGAGCTTGGGTCGGCGTACCTTCAGTCTTTCGACGGGAGGACACATAAAGAGCGGTCGATGTTGGCGATCCTTAAGTTTCGCGGCTCGCTTGCACAGGCGGCTCCTAAGGAACTCGTCGATTTAGCAATCAAAGCACTCATTCCGGAGCACCAACCTCGTCGGTCTGGCTCCTTCCCTAGAGCGACGGAAGGACCATTCGAATTAGCTGATTCCCAATTTTTGCCCGTATCCCCGGCGCAGGGCCCTTTCTTCGATCTGCTGGCTAGCTCTCCGGTCGAGGGATTGCGACTGATCCGCAGGTTGGTTGATCATGCGGTATCGTTCTTCAGCCGCAGCCGCAAGCCGGGCGAAGATGCGGTCACCATTCAGTTTCCGGAAGGGCCTCGCACTTTTCCGTGGACCATGTCGTATGTTTGGTCGAGGGAGTACACCAATGCGCCATATGTCGTGACTTCGGCACTAATGGCTCTTGAAATTTGGGCCCATCGCAGGATCGAAGCTGGCGAGACGATTGAGACGGTGATCCGTGATGTACTGGGAGATCAGACAGCTCCCACCGCTTTTTTATTGGTTGTCGTAGACTTGTTGATTTCGCACTGGCCCAAGTCACGCGCGGCAGCTGTGCCGTTTCTGGCATCTCCCGAACTCCTGTCAATGGATCGAAACCGCATTGTCTTCGACATCCATGAGGAGTTCCCGGATCTCTTTGGCCTGAAAAAGCTTCAAAAGGAGCCGATCGGATTGGTAAGCCTGAAAGATCTGGAGAGCCTTCCGTCCCGGTCTCAAATGCTTGATCAGCTGCTTGATGAACACGACCATTATCTGGACCCGATACCTAACGCTGCCCTTGATGATCTCCGGCACCTGCTTGAGGCAGCCGCTTCGAGGTTGGGTTGTCCAGACGAAAAATCAAGTCTGTTGGATGCACGACTGATGGTCCGCTACGCCCTGAACCACCTCGATCCTCAGAATTGGAGGTTTTCCGAGGTACAGCTTGCCGATGGTACCATTACGACCAAACTCATATATTCTTCACCTACTGAAGAACTGAAACATTTTTCCCGACTCGAGCAGGAATCGCGTCAGAGCCGGGTTGATGGGCAGACCGTACAGATAGTCAGCAAGTTTCTCGACCTACCCGGGCGTTTGAATTCCGAGCCCCTCACATATCTTGTCGAATGGGCACAGCACAAGGCCGAAGAGCCTGTTGCAGATGACGAAGACGAGGATTGGCTTAAGCAGCATGCCATCTATTCCGCCGCTCTCATCGCAGCTCGCGATGGAGGCTCAGCCTTACGAGTTCGCTTCCGCACGTGGCTGCTTGAATCGTTCCGTCGCGGGTTGGCGACCAAAGAAGATAGCGTTCACCGCGTGCGAGCCGGATTGAAGTTTAATCCGGTGGCGATGGGATTTCTTGGGTTGATCTACCTGTTGCACGAGCAAAAATCAAGCGACGACATCCGCGAACTTCTGCGGGCCGCCGGACGTTCGAATCCTGCGGCAGCACACGGCATGGCCGAAGGAGCTTATCTTCTGGCGACCCTGGATGAAAGGTTGCCGCGCTCTGTGCTGCGAGTTGCATTTAGGGCGATGAATAAGCCCGATCGAGATTGGAGCTTTCGACCTGATGTCGATTTAAGGCTCGAAGAGCAGGAACATCAGCTTAGATTAGAGGCGCACGTGGCTGAGGTTCAGGAACACATCGAAAAGGAAATTGCATGGCTGGAAGGTCATGGTTCGGAACCACAGTGGCCCGAGTTTATTTCAAAGGCTCCGTATCCCGCATTTGGGCTGAAGATGAAAACGGTCGAGACTGAAGCCGATCCGGAGACCGAGGCCGACGCAGAGTCCGTGCAAAAGGCCCACACAGATTCTCAGGGTGCAGGGCTGTGGCTGAGGAGCATTCAGGAGCTGCTCGATCTTCCGGCTCTACCCTGGTTGCACTCGCTGGTGGACGCATACAAAGGGTGGACTCGGGTTGCGAATGGCTCCGGGTTCGATTCAGAGGAGCGGATCCGGGGAGAACCGGAAGAATGGAATCAAGCGTTCTTCAGAGTTGTGCCTTTGTGCCTTGTTAGAGCGAACGAGGAACAAGTTGAGAAGACTCTATCGGAACATTTCTCAGATCTTCCCGAAGAGTCTTTCTATGATCTGATGGCCCTCTTCCAAAGAAATGTGGACCAGGTCTATTTCAACGGCAGATTGTTCGATCAGGCCGCTGCAATTAAGGTTCGACTCTGGTTTTCGAAGATGATGCGGGAGACACATGGCTGGAAGAGACTGCGAAGCGAGCGGAAGGAGACCGCCGAGATGCACATTGCCTCCGCCATTTCGATCCTGTTCTTCGTTGAACCCGGCGACTTCTTGAGCTATCCCAAGGCTTACCTCCTTGAGAAAGGGGTAGATGGCCTTGAACCTTTCCTTCCGGTTCTGCAAGAGACGGCGGTCGATAACCCGTCTCCGTACGTGGGGAATATGGCGCTGATCCTGCTCGAAGTGTCCCCCCGACCGCAGCAAGCCGAGTTTCTCTTAGCATGCGCAGAAACCTGGATGCCCATCTACAAGGGGGACACTCGGTTTTGGAGAGACTATGGGTTTGGCAAACGCTGGTGCCTGATCCTCAGGAAGATTCTGTCTGCTGATCCCATTGTCTTTGGCAAAGGCAGCCCGCGGAGAGCTGATCTTGAGCGTATCCTTGCCTACCTTGTAACGGAAGGGATTCCAGAGGCGAGCCAGTTGGAGGAGGCTTTGAAGATGCTGGATCCTGGCAGCGGCATCTGATTTCAATATTGCGAAATGCACCTTGGACGTTTACATGGGCTGTCGATGGGATCAGCGCTCCTTTTCCACTTCTTGCCACCAGTGTCAACTCCAATTAGGGTCCGGCGACCTTCACGCTACGTGAACTGTGAACTGTTGCCAACAGCCGAACGCGCTCATCGAGAATAGTTTGCGCAACAAAAGCAGGATAGGTAAGTCGAACAAGAACGACTTCATCGACGCGGAGGCGATCGCTGAGGCAGTCGAGCGGAAGAACATGCGCTTCGTCCCGATCAAGACCGATGATCAGTTGGACCTCCAGGGCATTCACCGGGTGCGTGATCGCCTGATCTCCCGGCGTACGGCGGTGATCAACCAGATTCGGGCATTTCTGCTCGAGCGCGGTATGGTGTTTGCGCAGAGGCCAGCGAACCTCAAGGCTGCCATGGCAGACATCCTGGAGAACGCAGAGGCCGACCTGACGCCGCAGATGCGGAGCCTGGTCGACATGCTCTGGGATGAGTGGAAGCTGGTTGAACAGCAGATCGAAAAGCTCAACTTGGAACTGGAACGGATCTCTGCAGCGGACGCAGGATGCACGCGGATACGGCAGATCCCAGGGATCGGGCCAGTCGTAGCCACTGCCATCGTTGCTGCTATCGGCAACGGAGCCGCCTTCCGTAAGGGCCGGGACTTCGCTGCGTGGCTGGGGATCGTACCACGTCAGTACTCGACCGGGGGCAAGACGAAGCTGCTCGGTATTAGCAAACGCGGCAACGTCTATCTGCGGAAGGTCTTGATTCATGGCGCACGGGCTGCCGTGCTGCGCATCAAACGCGACCGAGCACCGATCGGAGCCTGGCTGGACGCCCTGGACGCGAGAGCTCCCAAGAACGTCGTTGTGGTTGCGATGGCCAACAAACTCGCGCGGATCGCATGGGCTGTGCTGTCGAGTGGACAAGACTATCGGCCGACAGCGAACGCGATTGCCGCATGAAATAGTGCGGAAAAGGCGCCTGCGGCTTGGAAGCGCTGGCGCGCTCCCACTTTCCCGCACTACTACGACGACTAGCGATTTTCACCCACCGAGGTCTGCAAGGAGTAGCAAGGACGAAAGAACAGTCATAACGGCGTGTCCGCAGCCTGATCCTCGAAATGGTCTCGAAGAAGCAACCGACCGACTTATAAGGACGGACACGCGCGCAACTCATCCTGGCTAGGAGAGCTGATCTCCACTGAAAGCCGAATACATTTGCGCAGACTCGTCTTCTCGCCCCCGCTTTTCTCTTGCAGTCACGCGGCGGACCATACATTACGGGGACGAATCGCGCTGCCGTCTAAATGCCCTAGTTTCCAAACTGCTGGACGAGTGCACCGCCACTTTTCCGCACCAGCCAACGTCCAGACTGGCGCCCCGGGGAGAGAGGATTTGAACCTCCGACCCCCTAGTCCCGAACCAGATTCAACTAGTTATTGAAATCAGGTGTTTTTTAATGTTTTATATTGAATGGTTTGCAGCCTCGCTATTGAAAGCTGTGGTTCCGTGCTGCTCTTGGAGGCTCCGACCGCTACGATTTCGACTACAGCCCCCTCGAGTCCCGGCAATTTTTCTTCGGCAGGGCGTCGCCGGAGAATTCTAGCCCGCGCTCCGCGCTCTCTTGAAAAGAGCGTCTATAGATGACTGACCGTTGCAGGCTCTCGAGGAAGACCAAAACCTTCCCGAGATGAGATATTCCTTGACTTTGGGAGTTCCTCATAGATGATGAGGGACAAATTACTGGCGGGGCCATGCAGATCACCAGACATTTACTGCTTCAACATTCACGACCGAAGGCACGTCCTTTATGACGCTTGTGTGCAGCACAAATTGCAAGTTCTTCTTCTCCCAGTCCTTTGGCAGAGTCACCAAAAGCGCTTTCATGCGCTGAGGATCGTCCAGGAAGTCCGCTGCAGCTTGGTTGCTGAATGTGTCAATGCCCGCGATGATCAGCACAAAATTGCCAGTTTCAGAGCTTGTTAGTCTTGAGATTACGGCATAGTCGTCCCCTGCAAATGTCTCAGGGTTAGACTTGCGGATCCAAACGCGAGCCTTATTATTCATGTCAACGATCCGATCTCCGCTTTCCAACCGAAAAGGAAGGGGATGCATTAATTCAAGTGCCCACGTGTTGCTGAATCCGCCAATCAGGATTGTCGGCGAAGATTGGAGATCAGCTACGGCAATATCGTTGCCGTATCGCAGATCATATTGCTTATTGGACCTCGTCAGCATTGACGCCATACGGGCTGTGGCGGCTACATCCCCGAATCCAATTAACACATGATTCGGGACAAGATCGCTCTCATCGATTGAGTCTCCCTTCTTCGGATCGATGAAAAATTCCCTTCCTGTGTTTTCCAAGTGATGCAGCGCTCGATAGCGGTCCAGAAATTCTCTGCTTAAATCATACGTGTGGCGCGCTCCGATAAAGATCAATACCGGACGCTGCGCATTCATGATCGGCGCCCAGAATGAATCAATAATTTGCTGATGCTGCACGTGAAGATGATAGATCGTCACCAGGCTCGTCACTAGCAGCGCAACGGCGATCAGCGAGATCCCGACCGGGCGCCTCCACGACCATCGGCCTTGCTCAAGAATTGTAGCGGGGGAGCATTCGGGCTGCTTTGCAGGTTGTTGTGGAGCTCGATGGAACCGCGGAGCATAGCTTCCCTTATGGAGGTCTATTCGGATGGGGTAGTGAGGTGCCTCAACGGTGTATAGCCTCTCTAGTTTTTGGCGTAATTCGTGCGCACGGCTCCTAACAGTTGAATCCTCTAGTGGTGAGAATTCCACACGTCGCCCAAGAGCTGATACAGCAATGTCGTACTCCGTCAATCGATTGAGCTCACCATTAAACTCGGCCGCGCAAATATAAGAAAGAAAACACTTTAGGCGTTCACTGCGGCCCAGGGATTCGCTTTGAAGAGCAAACTCGAGCGCCGCATGCTTCTCTTCCAAAGTCAGGGCGGCATCTCCGTTTGGTTCTGTTTCCATGGCGCACACGATTATATACAGATTCGTCGCTATTCGGGGAGTCACGGTTCAGTCCTGGGACGACAACAGCATGATCAGCGGATTCACGCTTGATCCAACCCGATAATCGTGGAGACAGAACATCCAGTACCCCCTTTAATGTTCGGAACAAGTTACACACCTAGAAAGTACTTGTGCAGCAGGGTCTGTCGGACAAGATCATACAGGATGCTATCTACCCTCAAGCAGATCGAGTTTCGGTCTTGTGATGAGGTATCCTCGATTGCTAAAGGCACAATTATTGGAGTCTGCCCCACCGTGGGCCCTTGGTGATCAGCAAACCCTCACCCCCACAACGTTGGAGAGGAGAGTTCATCTACGCTACTGATTGTAAGCAGCTTGTGCCAACGGCACACCGTTGCACCACTGACTCATCTAAGCGGTAAACGCGTTTTGGCAGGTTGGCAGTCTGCGTTGGAAAGTGGAGAATGATCAAAGTCCATAAGTCCTGCTGCAAGATGGCATTCTTGATGAGTGTTGTTTTGTCCTCCTGCCTTGCGGCCGCGCGCACGACAGCGCACAAAGTTCTTTCACCCGACGGGGAGATCGCCGTTACCATTTACACCGACGCTCCCCTGGGGTACAGCATCACCGTGGACGGTAAACCGCTCTTGCTACGGTCCCGCCTTGGCTTGGAGCTGGCCGACGATGTGAATCTGGGCGAAAAGTCCGTGTTGCAGAGTGAAGCGCTGAAATCGGTCGACGGGCATTGGGAAGACGAGTTCGGCAAGAACCGCGAGGTGCGGGATCATTACAATGAATTAACCCTTACACTCACGGAGCGCGATCGTGTCTTTTCTGTGGTCGCACGCGCATACAACGACGGCGTGGCTTTCCGTCTGGCTCTCCCCAGCCAGTCCGGGATGGATTCCTTCACTGTTACGCGCGACGCCACTGAGTTTACTTTTCCTTGCGACTGTCAAGTCTGGGCGGGCTGGAACAACGCAGACGGCACAACCCGCCCAGAGGGTGGATTCGTTGGCTCGCAGGAATGGCGATTCCAGCCCAACAAGCTCTCCAATCTGAACCCAGATTTTAAGTATGGGCTGCCGTTCCTCGTCCAGACTCCCGCGGCATATGTCGCCATCACCGAGTCCGACCTGCTCGACTGGTCCGGCATGTGGCTGGTTCCCAAGGCTGGCGCCGCGAATACCATGGAGGCGCAACTCGCTCCGCCGCAACCGGTTTTGCCATGGCCCGCGCGCAGACCGGTAGTTGGCAATAACCAGCAGGGAGCGAAGACTCCTGTAACAAGTCCAGTTCAACAAGGTTTGGTTGTCGCCAAGACTCCCCACAATTCCCCTTGGCGGACATTCATCATTGCCCGAAAGCCTTTTGAACTCATTCAGAGCGACCTGGTGTTGAACCTCGCCACCCCGAGCCAACTCGTCGACACTTCATGGATCAAGCCGGGCATGTCATCTTGGGACCCTTGGTGGTCCGAATCGGGGCAAAAGGACCTCCCCTCGCTCAAAAAGTACATTGAGCTTGCTACCGACATGGGCTGGCAATATCAATTGTCGGAGATCGTCGGTGACAAATCGATCGTACCCGAGTTGGTTTCTTATGCCGGGGAACGAAACGTGCGCATCTGGTTGTGGTTCCACTTCAACAACTTTGTAGACCCCGCAAATGCCAAAAGAGACTTCCCGATCTATGCGAAATGGGGCATCGCGGGACTGAAGATTGACTTTATCGATCGCGACGATCAGTTCGCAGTCAAATGGTACGAGGAAATCGCCAGGATTGGGGCCGAGAATCATCTGATGATCGACTTCCATGGCGCCTTTAAGCCAACCGGCCTGGAACGCACCTGGCCGAACCAGATCACCCGCGAGGGGATCCAGGGTAACGAATACAACAAGTCGAGCACCAGGGAAACGCCAGAACACAAGGCCACGCTACCCTTTACGCGCCTTCTGGCCGGCCCGGCTGACTTCACCCCGGGAGGGTTCCTCAACCGGCAGCCGTCTCAATTCCAGATTGTGAAGACAAACACGCAGGTTCAAGGCACGCGCGCCAATGAGTTGGCGCTGTTCATCCTGATGCAGAGCCCAATCACCGTCGCCTGCGATTCACCTGATCACTACAGAAATCAAAATGGCAACTATCTGCCTGGTATGGATTTTCTCAAGGGCCTGCCCACCGTTTGGGACGAAACCCGTGGCCTGGCCGGCGAAGTGGGAAAATACGTCGTCGAGGCACGGCGCCATGGGGATAAGTGGTACCTGGCTGCAATCTCCGACCGCGATGCCCGCGAAGTGATGGTGCCGCTAAAGTTCCTCGCTGGGGGCGATTGGAAGGTCAAGTTGTGGGAGGACGCACCAGACAGCGGCCAGAACGCCGAACATCTGGTAAAGGAAGAGAAAACCGTGCGTTCGTCCGACGCGCTTCACCTGAAGTTGGCTCCCGCAGGTGGAACCGTCGCAATATTCTCGCCCGTCCGATAAAAGGAGCGATCTTGACCACATCAACTCCACCCCTCGCCAAACTAAGATTTATGGCAGCCTTCCGAAGGCACCTTCTTCTCGCGGAGATTTACATCACCGATGAACGTCCTTGACGGATCTCAGTCACGTAGAGGTGTAACGTAGAGGCTCCAATCGATCCCAAAGCTCCGGCACGCCAGTAATGTCAACGTAGAGCTCATCATACGCTCCCCCCCAAAGGTCGAGAGCGAAAGGTGCCATTCGGACGTGCGCCAACATTGCCCAACTGTTCATGAAGCGTCGATTCCACGCGTTCGTAACATGTTAAGAACAGTGCGGGCACTTTCTCTCGATTACACTCTCGTGGACAATCCCCCTTAAGTTCCATGCTCGAAGCTGACCAAAGGGGTGACACTCCTATCGACTGTCTCCCGTTTGATTGATGTTTGTTACGTTGCCTCAGATTCTCACTAGCACCGAGAAATGCGAGGGGCAGTTTGGGGCCTTTACCTGCTTCAGTTCCAGGAGGAGATGCAATGCGATCAATAAGATACACTATTTACCTTTGGCTGCTTGTTCTAGCAGTCATATGTAGCCAACAGCAATCTCACTCTCAAGGGTTGACCGGTCAGATTGGGGGTAGCGTTCATGACCCCTCCGACGCTGCAATCCCCGGTGCGCAAATCTCTTTGCAGAATCGCGACACTAGCCAGTTGAGAACAACCGTGAGCGACAACGAGGGCAATTTCGTCTTTTCAGAAATTCTTCCAGGCGCGTATGTCGTTTTGATTCATGCGACTGGCTTTAAGGAGTATCGCGAGGACAACGTGGTCCTTACTGCTACTCAGCGGCTAGCTCTACGGCCCATCACCCTCACCGTCGGAAGCACTACCCAGGAAGTGACGGTACACGGAGACGTCGCCGTTGTTGAGACACAGAGCGGTGAGCGCACAGGATATATCTCAGACAAACAGTTAACCGAGCTGCCGACAATCGGTCGGAACTTTATGTCGCTTCTCGCTCTCGTTCCTGGTGTTATTCAAACCAGCGAACCCGACGCTCCGAACACCAGTACCCTCACTGCTAGCATCAATGGCTCCCGTGGTCAGTCCCTCAGTCTTTTGGTGGACGGAGTGCCGTCGATGGATACTGGTGGCGCGGGCGGACCGCCAAATCTTCCGAGCATAGATTCAATTCAGGAAACCAAAGTCCTCACCACAAATTACCAGGCCGAGTACGGCAGAAGCTATGGCGGTGACATCTTGGTGACCACCAAGGCCGGTACGGCTGGTCTCCACGGCGGCGCATACTACTTTGCTCGAAACGAAGCGTTTAATGCGAACACCTACTTTAACAACCTACGCGGCGTGCGTCGCGGCCGTTACCGGTACAACTACCCAGGATATTACCTCGGTGGTCCTATCGACATTCCCAAGATCTATCCGCACCGAGACAAGCTTTTCTTTTTCTTCGCGCAGGAGTTTCTCCCGACCAGTACCCCGAAGACTTTTACAGGCACCGTACCCACTGCGTTGGAGCGGAAAGGAGACTTCTCCCAGTCGGTAAACACCAGCGGAACCTTGATTCCAGTGTATTATCCGGGCACCAAGGTTCAGTTTCCAGGGAACGTCATCCCTTCAGCCCTTTGGAACAGCGCGGGCCAGGCGTTGCTCAACTTCTTTCCATCCCCTAACTACACAGACCCAACCCACAATTACAACATCAATGAAACAGCTTCACAAATTAACTTTTACCGCTTCGACAAGCTCCGCCTCGACTACAACATAAATCCCAAGAACCAGGTCTATGTGGTGGGTAATAACAGCCAAAATGACTCTAGCGGTTACACTAGTTTCCCGGGGGACGGGGGATGGCCGCACTTCTATTTTAAATACAGCTATCCGCAATACGGCCTTACGGGCACCTTTTTACACACTTTCAATGCCACCACTGTCAACGAGGTGACGATTGGTACTAACCACGCCAAACAGTATGTAGCTATACCTCAGTCCTCAGTCTTAGCAAACAATAGGACAGATCTGGGAGTAACCATTCCGCAGTTCTATCCCGCGGACAACCCGTACAACGTCTTGCCGAATACCAAGTTCGGCGGTATAGCGAATGTCTGGAATATTAATTTTGAAGGCCGGTTCCCGTTTAACGGATCGCAGTCCGAATGGATCTACATTGATAACTTCTCAAAGGTCATTCGCGGGCACAACCTTAAGGCCGGAATCAACGTCGATCATGCGGCTCGCCCTGCCACGGCCTATTCGGCGTTGAACTCCCCCAACGGAACCATTGACTTCAGCGCGAATTCAACGAATCCATACGACACGAACGATGCTTACGCAAACGCACTGGTTGGCTCCGTGAATGGATATACTGAATCGAACAAGCGTCAGGTTGCTGATGACCGCTTTACCCAGGTTGGATGGTTCATTCAGGACAACTGGCGTGCCACGCGCAGGCTCACTCTGGACATCGGCTTCCGGTTCGCTGTTATCGGCCCCACATTCCAGGGGAACGGCCAAACAGAGGCCGGTTTTGTGCCCTCGCTCTTCAATGCAGCAACCGCTCCTGAGCTCATCACACCCGCACTGAATTCGTCGGGACAGAGGGTCGGCTATAATCCCGCCACTGGGCAATATGTGAACGCCGTTCTCATCGGTAGCCTAGCCCCGAATTCTGGCACGTTCTGGGATGGCATGAAACAGTACGTGGGGGGCCGTACGATGACCAATGATGGCGTTCATACAATGCCGCGCGTGGGGTTTGCCTACGACTTATTCGGCAATGGCAAGACCGCAATCCGGGGCGGCTTTGGGATATTTCCCGGACGTATTGCCGATGATCGCAATGGGGACTTCCTTTGTGAACCTCCTGTTCAGCAAGATCTTAATATTCCATTTACGACCATTCCGCAGCTGGTTCCTTCGAACGCAGTCATCAGCCCGAACTCCGTGCTCGGAATCCAGTCCTCGTTCGTGCCCCCGGTGACCTACAACTGGAGTTTCGGCGTTCAGCGAGACATCGGGTTCCAAACTGCGGTCGGAGTTGCCTACGTAGGCTCGGCTGCCCGTCATATGATGGGGCAAAACAATCTCAACGCAGTTAACTATGGAGCGCTGAAGAACTTCCCGGATCCGACAAAGCCAGGCAGCTATCTTCCGCTCGATTTTGCGCGTCCACTAAGCGGCCTTGAGGATGTACTCTATGAGACCTTCATTCAAAACTCGCACTACCACAGCATGCAGGTTACGGTCCAAAGGAGATTCTCACGGGGACTGACATATGGCATGGCTTGGACTTGGTCCAAAGATATGGATGAGGAAGATGGCGACCAGAATGCGGTGAACCCGTTCATCAATCCGCGGATTCGCAATTACGGAGAAGAGGGAGGTGACCGCACGCACGATGTCGCCATCAATTATGACTACAATCTGCCAGGGTTGAAAAACAATCGCATACTCAACTCGATCATTGGAAACTGGGAAACCAGCGGGATCCTCACCTTCGTGAGTGGCACGCCTCTGGGAATGAGCTTAGGAGAAGTGAACGTTTCAACCATTACTTACGCCGGGGGCTCTGGCGTCGACAGCCGTGTGAATGTTGTCGGGAATCCACATCTTCCACGTAGCCAGCGCTCATACTCTCGCGCCTTTAACACGGCGGCAATCGCAATGCCAAACCCCACGACAGACCCGTACGGCATCGGAAATGCGAATAAGGCTGTGGTCCGTGGGCCAGGTATCTTTAACACTGACTTGGCGCTATTCAAGAACATCCCGTGGGGTGGCGAGGGCTCCCGGACCATGCAGCTCCGTCTCGAAGGTTACAATGCATTCAATCACACGCAGTTCAGCAGTGTAAACACATCCACCTCGTTCAACCCAACGACCGGTGCGCAAACTAACGCATCCTTTGGGTACTACACCGGGACTCAGAACCCCCGCCGAGTCCAAATTGGTTTCAAGATATCTTTCTAGAAGTAACGAATGGGCACGGCACTTCTTGGGCCGTGCCGTGCCCATACATTTAGCGGCCTTGGCCTCATCGTGAATCGCGTGTAAACCGCGCAGTTCGGACTCCCGCCAAGTCGGATGGTCCAAGAGGACTGAGATGCGACAACTATGAGCACCGGTGAACAAAGCTCGTCTACAAAGTGAAGAGAGCTCGCAGTGTCCAACCGGCGACTCCCGAAAGTCCACGGCACGAAGCTCAGAGGAGTTTTCGATGACCGATCCGGGCATCGTCGAGCCAAATTAGGAGGAGGAAGAATCAGCGTGCACTACAGAATTTTTCACAAATTCGTCGCTTACCTCGGCATTTTCTCAGCCTGCGCTCTTTTTGCGTTGAGCTCCGTGCCTGCGCAAGACAGCGCAAAGGCCACCAAATCGTCCACGAAAAGGCCGCTGATGAAGCTGCTACCGCTCTTCACTGCCCCCAGTGTTCCAGCGATGGCTCCCACCGAGATCGAGGCTCCATTCCCCTACAAGGAGTGGCCCATTCCAGCCGGCCTGCCCGGCAAAGGGATGGCCCAGCATCCGATGCTCTACATCGGCGAGGGCTACAACAAGATGCTGCTCGTGAACAAGGGCAAGATTATCTGGACATATTCAACCGGTCCCGGCTGGGAATATGACGACGTGTGGATGATGTCGAACGGGAACATCCTCTTTACACGCATGCAATACATCGCCGAGATTACGCCGGACAAAAAGGTGGTGTGGCGCTACGATGCTCCTCCGGGATACGAGATCCATACCTGCCAGCCAATCGGCCTGGACAAGGTCATGTTTGTCGAAAATGGCCTTCCGCCGCATTTGAAAGTTGTAAACATCAGGACCAACAAGGTCGAGGTGGAGCACGATATGCCAGCTGTCAGCCTCACCGACCGCCATACGGTCCACCCGCAGTTCCGGCGCGTGCGCTACACGGCACAGGGAACCTATCTGGCCTCTTTCCTGGCAATGAACAAAGTTGTGGAATACGACAAGGACTTCAACGAGGTGTGGAGCTACGACATCAAGAGTCCGTGGGCTGCCATCCGACTCAAGAACGGCAACACGCTGATCACCGACGAGAAGGATGTAGAGACGCGCGAGGTGAACCGAAAGGGTGAGACGGTTTGGAGCATAAAGCCGAGTGACCTCCCTGAACCTTACCGATATTCCAACGCTCAGTCAGCCACGCGGCTTTCGAACGGCAATACCATTATCTGTTCGCGCGGGGGAGACAACAACGAGGGCCCGCAGTTGGTGGAGGTTACTCGGGAGAAGAAAGTCGTGTGGGTATTGCAGGATTGGACCCACTTTGGCACTGCAACGGCGGTGCAGATTCTCGATGAACCTGGTATACCGGAGCGTCCAGGAGATTCGCAACATTGATCGAATCGCCTGGACCCAATTCAACTCTGAACACGACGAGAAAAGTAGTATGACTGCACCCTCTCTACCACCAGATTGTAGGACTCAAAGAGTTAATGCAACAGAACCCTTCACAGAGGAGAAACGACGTGCGTTTTAGAAAGCTGCTTCTGCTTCTCACCATTCTTTCTGCCGGCACCGTGTTATTGGCTGAATGCTTTGCGACCTTTGGTCATTTCGCGCTCAAAGGCAAGCGGTCCTCAGCGACGCCGCTGATGGCCCAGCTGAGCCGTTTCACTGCCGCTGACGTACCAGCCATGGGCCCCGCCGAGATTCCGGCCCCTCCCCCTCACGATTTGGACCAATCCATCTCGCCCCCGCCCGGCTTGCCCGGCAAGGGGATCGCCCAGCATCCGATGCTCTACATCGGGGAGGGCTTCAACAAAATGTTCTTGGTCGTGGACGGCAAAATTATCTGGACCTATTCGACGGGCCCCGGCAATGAGTACGACGACGTGTGGATGCTCTCAAATGGCAATATTCTTTTTACCCGAATGCAATATATCGCCGAGGTTACACCCAACAAACAGGTAGTGTGGCGTTACGACGCCCCCAAGGGGACCGAAGTTCATACATGCCAACCAATCGGCTTGGACAAAGTCATGTTCGTCCTGAATGGGCTGCCGCCCAAACTTCTAGTGGTCGACATCAAGACCAATAAGGTCAAAGTTGAACACGATCTGCCCGCGGAGAGCCTGACCAATCCACACACCGTCCATGCGCAGTACCGCCGTGTACGCTACACAGCGCAGGGAACCTATCTGGCTTCATCCTTGCAACAGAACGTAGTTACCGAATATGACAAGAATTTCAAGGAGATCTGGAAGTACGACATCAAGAGCCCCTGGGCCGCCATCCGCCTCAAGAACGGCAACACTCTGATCACCGACGAGAAGGATATTCTCACTCGCGAGGTCAACCCCCAGAAGGAGACGGTTTGGGAAATCAAGCCAAGCGATCTGCCCGAGGCATACCGATTTATCAATACACAGAGCGCCACCCGCCTAGCCAATGGCAACACTATCATTTGCTCGCGCGGCGGTGATGGAAAAGGCCCTCAACTCGTCGAGGTGACTCCGGACAAAAAGGTTGTCTGGGTTCTTTGGGACTGGGCGAACCTCGGCCCTGCGACCGCCGTTCAAATCTTAGACGACCCCGGCATCCCCGAAAAACCGGGGCAATCGGAGCACTGATCTTGACCCCGCACGACGACGGCCCGCGGCTGGCGGCGAAGCCGGCTACAGTGCGCAAACTTGTATTACGGCCTCTGGATGCTCCGCACCTAGACGATGCGTGGCGCCGGCGAGCTCTTCAAGAAAGATTGTAGATACCATTGAGATCGGATCAATCATGGAAGCCGAGTTCGAGGAGAAGTCGTTCGGAATTCTTCATTAGGTCCGAATCTGAACGTGAATCTCATTAGGAAAGCGAGTTTGTATTGATGACCTTTGCGAGTGAAAGAGAATTGAGCCGGCGATCCGTGGTAAAAGGGATCGCGTGCGGCGCAGTCACGGCGGCTTTGCCTTGCGTGGAGCGCACTGAAGCGGAATCACAGAACGCAACTCGCGATCCGCAAATCGCGCCGCAACAGTGGACCAATATTCTGCCCGGCATCTGGCGTATGCGCGCCGGTTCGCCCGAGCTATTTACGCCGGTCAGCTCCCGATGCATTCCTATTGCCGAGGATGCGCTAAAGATGTTCCCCCAAGTCCCCAATCAGTCTTTGCCGCAGATTTCGGCGAAAATTGATAAGCGGGGCACGACCGTTCTTTTGCCCCTCGAACACAACGAAGATCTGTTCGGTCTGGGCTTGCAGATGCTCTCCTTCAATCAGAGAGGCAAGAAGAAAACTCTGCGCGTGAATGCGGATCCACGCCTCGATACAGGCGACTCACATGCACCAGTTCCTTTCTATGTAAGTTCGCGCGGGTTTGGCATCTTCGTCGATACTGCGCGGAATGCTACTTTCTGCTTCGGCACGGCGCACCGTCGCGAGGAACAAGCCGCCGAGCAGCACTTGGGCTATGCTGAAGACGCCCACAGGTTGCAAGACAACGAACAGGCTTTCGTCACGGTTCAGGTTGATCATGTTCTCGGCGTGGATGTATATCTGTTCGCGGGCCCGTCCATGCTGGATGCCGTGCGCCGCTTCAACGTTTTTGCAGGAGGCGGCGTCAACCCGCCGGAGTGGGGACTTGGCTTCTGGTATCGGACCCAGACCAAGGCAACCAGCGACGAGGTGCTTCGCTTTGCGAAGGAGTTCCGTGATCGAAAGATTCCTTGCGACGTGCTCGGCATCGAACCCGGATGGCAGACCCATGCCTACTCATGTAGCTTTATGTGGAGCGAAGGATTTCCCGAGCCCGCAAAGTTCGTGCACCAGTTGGATGCGCTGAACTACAAAGTAAATCTATGGGAGCATGCCTTCACGCATCCTTCTGCGCCATTCCACGACTCAATCGTACCCCATTCCGGTGATTATCTCGTCTGGCGCGGGCTGGTTCCGGACTTTCAGGACAAGGAGGCCCGTCGAATATTCGGCGAGTATCACCGCAAGACTTTTCTGGATATTGGGGTCTCTGGCTTCAAGCTTGACGAGTGCGACAGCTCCGATTTCACAGGGGGATGGTCATTCCCAGAGTTTTCCCGTTTTCCTTCCGGTCAAGATGGCGAACAGATGCATTCCGTCTTCGGCCTACGCTACCAACACACAATATTGGAACAGTTCAAGGTCGTCAAAAGACCAACCTACGGGCTGGTTCGCTCTAGCGGCGCGCTGGCCGCGCCCTACCCATTCGTTCTTTACAGCGATCTCTACGATCACCGCGCATTTGTGCGCAGCCTCGTCAACTCCGGATTTTCCGGGTTGCTCTGGTGCCCCGAAGTCCGCGACGCCGATAGTTCTGATGACCTGATCCGGCGCCTGCAAACGGCTGTCTTTTCACCCCTTGCGATGGTTAATGGCTGGTATATCGCCAATCCGCCATGGAAGCAACAGGACCGCAAAAAAAATAACAACAACGAACTGGAGCCTGGATGGGAGAAGCTCGAGGCGCGCTGTCGCGAAGTGCTGGAGTGGCGCATGATGATCATCCCCTATTTGCGCTCAGCCTTCTCCCGATACGCCGCAGACGGCACCCCTCCATTCCGCGCGCTTATCTTGGATAGTCCCGACGATCCGGCTCTTGCCAAGTGTGATGACCAGTTTATGGTGGGTGACCGCATGATGGTCGCACCACTCTTCGATGGAGAGGCTTCGCGAAAGGTTGTCATCCCCCGTGGAGACTGGCATGACTTCTGGACTGGTGCTCCGATTGTTGGCGGCCAAACGATCGAAGTGCCCGTCAGCTACGAGCTTATTCCGGTGTACGTGAAGTCAGGATCGGTTTTGCCCATCGGCGGAATTGCCGACTCAACCGCGGCACCAGAAGCCCGCGTTCTGACGGTTCGTGTCTTCGGTGACGGTTCGATCCCATTCTCAATTGGCGGCGAAAGGGAGCCTGAACTTCTACTTGCTTGGAAAAGCGGAAAGGGAGTCATGAAGCAAAATCGTGTGGCACGCCCGTACATCGTGTCAGCATGGGTTCCCGCAACTGCGCCATTCTTGAATGCAGGATAGCGCGCTATGAAAGCTAACCAGAATTCAAGAGTTTCCTGGAGCGCGCATGTCTTGTCAAATTGAAATTGGGCGGAGGATTCTAGAAGGCCGGTTTCTATGCTGTCTTTCACTGCTCGCGCTCGTTTGCGGTGTCTGTTTTTGCGTTAGAACGCGAGAGACATTCTGGGCACAAAGCACCAGCCGAAGCTTGGTCCGATCGGCTCGCTCTGCCACTGAAGTGAGCTGGCCGGCAAGCCGAGTGAGCGAACTCGCCACCCAAGAAGGGTTGCGGCGATAACAAGCGCTGGCCTCTCGAGAACAAGAGGGGAATGGCGCACATCCGTTTCAGCGAATTCAAGAAGGAGGAATTCTCATGTCTGAAATTGACAAGCCTTCGCGGCGCAGCTTCATTCGTTCTGCGGTGGCTGGCACAGTTGCGGTCCCGCTTCTCGGTGCGCTCGGCGCAGATAAAGCATCCTCATCGGAAACAGGCACCAAGTCCCATGTCTTTCGCGTGAATGGCTGCCCGGTGCACGACGGACAGTTGCGCCACGTCGGCATGGACACCTTGCTGCACCTGCTCTCGACCAACGGCACGAAGTTCTACAAGACCGCGAAGCGCGGGCCCTTGAATGGACCATCCGGTCTGATTGCCGCCGATGACGTTGTTGTGCTGAAAGTCAACGCGCAATGGAAGTGCCGCGGCGGCACCAATACCGATATGCTGCGCGGCTTGATCCATAGGATTCTGGGGCATCCTGATGGCTTCAGAGGTGAAGTGGTGATATTTGAAAACGGCCAGGGGCGGCCGGCGGCTTTCGACGGCATCCACAACGATGCCGACATGCCCGAGTACAAGCCCTTCTCCGAGCTTAACGGCAAAGTGATGGTCAATGCGGAGCAGCAAAACGTGACCACGATCGATTATCTCGTCAATACAGTCTTTGCCGGCAAACCGGTGAGCTCGTTCTTGATGGATCCTCATCGCAATGTCTGGGTCGAGCAGGACGATCACACCACCAACGGTTATCGCCGCGTGGGCGAGAAAGGCACCGCGTGCGTCTCCTACCCCTGCTTTACGACGGCGCGAGGCAATCGCATCGAGCTCAAAGAAGGGCGTTGGACTGGCACGGGCTATGTGGAGAATCTCAAGCTCGTCCACTGCGCGGTGCTCAAAGATCACAGTGGCGATATCGGAATGACCGGCGCCCTCAAAATTGTTTATGGAACTCTTTCAATGAAAGACGGCACATCTGCTAAGCGTCATTACGCCGATCTCGGCTCGCAATGCGCGAAGATGTGGACCGACGTCCGACCGCCAGACCTCAACATCCTCGACTGCATCTGGGTCAGCCATGGTTCAATGACCGCGGGGGGGCAGCACGTCAGCGGCTGCATCGGATATCCGCCCGAAATCACCAGCCGCCAGAACATCCTGCTCGCGGGGCACGATCCGCTGGCCATTGACTACCACGCCAACAAGCATATCCTGCTTCCGCTGGGAGGGAATAGCGCAGCGGCTCACGATCCCGACAACAATCTCCGTCTTGTGACCGTGTACAGGGATGCACAGGCGGCGATCAACGGCGCCGGCGGCATTCGTGGGCGGAAAGTGAACCTCGGTGACGATAACATCCAGGTGATTGCGGCGGGGGCACTCGATCCCGCCGCCTCTCGGGTGTGGGAGCGCTACTCGTGATATTCGGCGATTTCCAGGGACGCCTCTGGACCTGGGTTCGCGAAGTAACGCATAACCGCGGAATAGGAACTCGGCCAGTGAAAAGGACGAATGTTTTCCGCACAGATGACAGTGCTCGCAAGAAAAAACAAGTCTTCCAGATATCCAAACAGATTTGGAGAGGTGCAATGCGAAACCCTTGGATCATGTTGAACGCGGGCCTGCGGAGCGCGCCGAGCTAGCCTGGTATTGCAGCCATCATCACAATGCAGCGGGACAGAATGTCGATTACTCTTACTCGTATCTCTACGGCTATGTGATCGACCTGCCGGCGACAGTCAGGTCCGTCAAGCTGTCGGACAACGACAGCATCCGTATTCTCGCCATCTCCGTTGCCGATGAAAGCTCGCGAGTGAAGCCGGCTCGTCCGCTCTATGACGTGCTTCCTTCGCCCAACTCCCATGCGAGCGACTTTAGTTTCTCTGCGTCAACCGGTTCGTCTGAATAATCGCCGGCGACCGGGAGCCCAAGAGGAGAATCCTCACGAACACGCTGACGTGACAGCCAATGGAAATAGCTACTAGATGCTTTCTCAGCCCTTACACGTACGCGAGGAGAAGGGAATACGATGGAATATCGCCGCCTTGGCAACGGACCGCTTGAAGTATCGGAGTTGAGTTTTGGGACCTGGTTGACGGTGGCCGGAGGCATCGCACGGGAGCAGGCGATTCGCTGTGTTCAAGCGGCGGTGGATAACGGGATTACGCTCTTCGATACCGCGAATCAATACGGGGCGGGCGAGGCGGAGCGGCTGCTGGGTGAGGCGCTTCGGGCCTACTCCCGGGATAAGTTCATGGTCGCAACGAAATTGTACTTTCCCGTGGGTGACGAGCAGGATCATGGACTTTCGGCGGCGCAGATCGAGAAGCAACTGAACCGGTCGCTGCAGCGGCTGGGTGTTGACTTTATCGATCTCTACCAGTGCCACCGGTACGACAAAGAGACGCCACTCGACGAGACGCTAACTGCGCTAGACCGGGCAGTTAAGGCAGGGAAGGTGCGAACGATCGGCTTCAGCGAGTGGACCGCGGAGCAGATTGATGCGGCTGCGGCATTGGCGGGCGAGGGCACGCTGGTTCCGTTCTCCTCCAGTCAGCCGCAGTACTCGATGCTGTGGCGCAAGCCGGAGCGTAAGGTCTTTGCGGCTTGCACGCGGCATGGGATCAGCAACCTGGCGTTCTCGCCGCTCGCGCATGGGGTACTGACTGGCAAGTATGCTCCGGAGCAGCCTCCACCGCCGGGAAGCCGCGCGGCCAGCAAACAGATGAACATGTTCATGGAGTCGGAAGGGCGACATTTGCGGTCGGACTATTTGCTGGAGGCAGTAGCCCAACTGAAGCCGATTGCAGCGGATTTGGGACTGACGATGGTGCAGATGGCGTTGGCGTGGGTGCTGCGGAGGAAAGAGATAGCGTCGGCGATTATCGGGGCGTCGCGACCGGAACAGATCGCGGACAATGTTCGGGCCGTGGGCATCACGCTCCCAGCAGAGTCGCTGGAGCGGATTGACCGCGTGATTGGTGGGGTTGTGGTTTGGGAGTAAACCTTGTCGACGGTCGTGCTTTTCCGCAAACGGTGGAAGAAACCGAACGGTGGGTCAAGGAGAGATTGCGAGAGCGTTCGGGACGGGGCACAACAGTCGGGGACCGATTCCACAATGCGGGAGTTTCTCAACGGGGCGCCCGATTTGGCGGCAACGCTAGCACAAAACATCGGGCAGACCACGGGCATTCGCCAACATTGTCCAACCGTTCACGAAGCATTCGGTTCTACGTGTTCTTAACATGTTGAGGACTGTACGAGCACTTTCTTTCGATAACACTCTCGTTGACAATCCCTAATAAGTTCAAAGCGATACCCGTTCTTTGTTCCTGCGAATCTGTTTGTCGCTTGTGCGATTCGTCAGCTGCAGGAGATTGTTAGCCAGGTTCTAGTGGATGCACAGCTCGCAACAGCCTGCAACGAACTGAGCTGCATCCTTCCCTTTAGTCCAGCGGAAGTGAGAGTTCTCCGATAAATTGGGGCGATGAGGCCCCGAGGAGGAGGACTTCCGATGAAGAAGAGCCGGTACACAGAGGAGCAGATTGTAGGGATTCTGAAGGAGTCGGAAGCTGGTCTTCCGACGGCTGAGCTGTGCCGCAAGTACGGTATCAGCGAACAGACGCTTTACCGCTGGAAGGCGAAGTATGGCGGGCTGGAAGTGAGCGAGGCGCAGCGGCTCCGGCAACTGGAGGAAGAGAACCGCAAGCTGAAGCAACTGGTGGCCGAGCAGGCACTGGACATTGTCGGCTTCAAGGCGGTGCTATCAAAAAAGTGGTAGGCCCACAGGCCAGGCGAGAAGCCGTCGGGTTGTTTCGCGCAGCTGCGGAGTGCTCGGAACGGCATGCCTGTGGGCAGCTGGAAGTGCTGCGAGCGATGTTACGATACCGGCCGCGAGGAACCCGTTTCGCGGAAGCGAACGAACGTCTGCGTGTGCGACTTCGGGAGCTGGCTGAGGATCGGCGCCGCTGGGGCTACCGAAGGCTGCACGTTCTGCTGAAGCGTGAAGGTTGGGCGGTGAACAGCAAGCGAGTGTACCGGATCTATGTGGAAGAGAAGCTGATGGTGCGCAGGCGCAAGCGGAGACGCCGTATCTGCGCTCAGGCGCGGGTGTTGTTGGCAGCGCCAGCGAGGAAGAACGAGACCTGGACGATGGATTTTCTGCACGATGCGCTGGCATTTGGCCGCAAGGTGCGCACACTGTCAGTCGAAGACGCACTTACGCGAGAAATGCTGGCTATCGAAGTGGACACCTCGCTGCCGGCGCTACGTGTGGTGCGTGTGCTGGAGAAACTTCGGACCGAACGCGGGCTGCCGGTGCGAATCGTTATTGATCACGGCACCGAATTCACTTCCAAGGCGCTGGATCAGTGGGCTTACGAAAACAAGGTCACTCTGCACTTCATCACCCCGGGTCGGCCGATGGAGAACGGCTACATCGAGAGCTTCCATGGCAAGTTCCGCGAGGAGTGCCTCAACGAACACTGGTTTCTCACTCTGGACGATGCACGAGAGACCATCGAAGACTGGCGGATCGATTACAACCAGGTGCGCCCACACAGCGCGTTGGGCTACCTGACACCGGAAGAATTCGCAACAGGCCATGCGAATGTGGAAAGCAAAAAGCGCTTTCCACATTCGCACAGCCTCGACTGCTGCTGCGGGCTGAATTTGCAGTTAAACTCAAACCCGAGTGCTCTCACGTGCGCGGACTAAACGACGGGGGCAGCTCAGAACTGTTAAGGACCGTGTACCGCGGTATCGGAGAGTACGGCAAAGTGCACCACAGTACCTTCGGCGAAATCTGGGCCTACGAAGTAGACGGCTACGGAAACGTATTGATGATGGATGATGCCAATGCGCCCGGCCTCCTGAGGCTATCGTATTTCGACTGCTGTAATGCGCGTGACCCGCTTTATCTGCGAACACGCCAGTTTGTACTGAGCTGTCATAATCCCTACTTCCTCAAAGGCGCCGCGGCAGATGGCGGAGGGCGACCACACGTTGGGCTTGGTTACATATGGCCTCTTTCCATCATTCTGCACGCTCTCACGTCCACCAATGACCATGAGATTCTTCAGTGCCTCAAGTGGTTTCGTGATACGACATGCGGAACAGGATTCATGCACGAATCGTTCTACAAAGACGAACCATCGCGGTTACTCGTTCTTGGTTCGCTTGGGCCAATACACTCTCTGGCGAATTGATTCTTAATTTGGCAGAGAACAAGCGAGTTCTTTTATGCCAGGTTCTATGAAATATAGGAGACGCAGTGTCACTGATCACACGCAGAGGCTTATTGGCCGGGCTAGCATGCTCTGGCATGGCCGCACCAGCAGCGAATCTCTTTGCTGTCGCACCCGCACCCTCCACAAACCGGCAGACCGAATTCCTAGATATCCTGCGGGTACCAGATTCAGTTACGGCATTCTCGGGTTTGAATCAATCAATCAATCTGCGCCGCTCCACAGACCGATGGGAGAACCGGGATATCCGAGTCACAACCACTGTACACAATGCATCAGTAGACGTTCGTATTGCCGCATCCGATACTGAGCTCACGCATATTCGCCTGCGATGGACTGTTCCAGTTTCTGCCGGTCAAGTGGTTCTCGGGGACGCATGGGAGCGAAGCTACGGCGATCTACACTGGAGTTCCCTGGTCCCGGAACGTGTCATGCCTTGGTATTTCCTGACCAGTCACATCGACACGATCCATGGATACGGTGTCAAGACAGGCGCGAACGCGCTTTGCTTTTGGCAACTGGATCTCGCGGGCGTCACACTCTGGCTTAACCTATGCAATGGAGGGTCCGGTGTTGCACTAGGAGAACGCGAGTTGTTGGGTGCCTCTGTTGTATGTCGGCAGGGAACGCCCGGCGAACTCATGATGAGTGGAGCAACAGCATTCTGCAGAATGATGTGCGAAGCTCCACGTCCTACTGCACCCATCTATGGAAGCAATGATTGGTACTACGCATACGGCCGAAACACCGCAGAGCAGATTGTTCACGACGCCGAACTGGTTTCTTCTCTCTCGCCTACTCAAGGGACTCGCCCGTTTACCATAATCGATGCAGGATGGGAGAACAAGCGGAATTATCCCGATATGGCGGCACTTGCTGCAGCTATTCGCGAGCGCAACGTACGTCCTGGTCTATGGATTAGGCCTCTCCGAGCTCAGCGGGACACACCACAGCATCTGCGCTTGCCCTCCACACGCTTCGACACGGCGTCGGAAGAAAGCGGCGATATCGCCTACGACCCAACCATTCCTGAAGCGCTCACGGCGGTTCTCGCGAAAGTGAGTGAGGCGAAGGACTGGGGCTATGAGCTTGTGAAGCATGATTTCACAACATACGATCTGCTCGGTCAATGGGGATCCGCAATGAAAGCAGAGCCCACAAAGCAGGGCTGGAGCTTCCATGATCGAAGCAAGACCAACGCCGAGATCATAAGGGATCTCTACAACGCAATTCGGCGAACAGCCGGTGATCACACCATCGTGATCGGCTGTAACACCATCGGGCACCTCAGCGCCGGCATTTTCGAGGCGCAGAGAGTCGGGGACGATGTGAGCGGCAATAACTGGGAGCGCACAAGACGCATGGGCGTGAACGCCCTTGCCTATCGCTTACCCCAGCACCGGCGCTTCTTTCTTCTAGATGCAGACTGCGTTCCCATCACGAAAGCCACTCCATGGAGTCTCAGTGGCCAGTGGCTCGATTTGTTGGCCAGAAGCGACACAGTTCTGCTCGTGTCTCCCGAGCCAGCCGCGATTGGACAAGAACAACGCGAGGCCGTTCGCCGGGCCTTTCAACTGGCCGCAGCGATTGGCAACCAGGCGATTCCGGTGGACTGGCTAGAATGCACCACTCCCGGACACTGGGAGTTCCACAACTCTTCGAGCTCGATCCCATTCACCAAGAGCTTCGATTGGTATCAAGATTCCGGTGCTTGGCCGTATGACGTTTGACCATTCGCTCCCACGAAGATGGCTCGACTCCGGCGGAGGTTCCGAAAGACGAACGCTTCCCACTTTCCCACACCCCCGACTACTGCGACGGGCAGTTATCTAACTCTCCCGCTGATCGGTCCCGGGTATTTTGAACCACGGTAAATGTTAGTCTTCGGCCAGAACCGAGCCCGCGAAGGGCTGAGGATTTTGCCGATGAAGAAGAAGCGGTTTTCTGTGGAGCAGATCGTTGGTGTGTTGAAGCGGGCTGAGGTGGGGGTGCCAATCGCCGAGCTTGAAAGCGGCGTGAAGCCCTGGGTTCGGCCGTGGGACCCGGAGAAGGCCGGCGGGCCGCAAGCGCCCTTCAATCCGGTAACCGGCAAGCGCTATCACGGTGGCGCCGATTCAAAACGGGATATCGTCGTTGGCGATTTCGGCTACAGGCGGATCGATCCGAAGATCGAGAAGAATCCGCGCGGCCTGGTCGAGAAATTCCTCGCGATCCATGAAGATGATATGACGGCGCTGCCCGGTATCGAGTTGGGCAACGAGCCATTCGCGTGCGGCGCGCGTAATCTCTCCGGCCGAAATAATGAAAATGTGATCGAGCAGCACCTTGCGGTTAGTATCCGGATCGAAGATGGGATGGTCGATGGCCATTCTCGCCTGGGTGAGGACCGTCGCGACGTTCTTGCCCCCGCTCGAACCGGTGGCATCGATCTTGTCCCTCTTGATCTGGGCACAGAAGTAAATCCAATGACCGGTCGGAAGGTGATATTTCATCCACAGATCTTTTCCGTATTCGAGGGTTTTCTCGGTATGACCGCCCGCGCTGACACGATGAAAACCAAGGCGTTGAAATAACGGAACAAGGACATGTTCCGTGAAGCCATCCTCGCTTGCGAAATCCAGGAACTCGCTCAGCTTTTGCCGCTGCGCTATTTCCTCCGCCGAGAGTGGGCGCGTTTGTTGGAGTGACGATGCTGAATTGGCACCCGTGCCTGAATTCCGCAAGTGACAGCGCCCGGAGTTATCGAGATAGGCGATCAGACCGGATTTCGCGACCAGCTTGTTGAAGCTCTCAAGAGCAGTTTCGACCGTCACTGTGCGCGGATTGCGTACACCAGGGTCCAAGTTCCTTTCGTTGTACCGGTCGAAATCGTCAGAGTCGAACAGCTCGGTGATCACGCGCACGAGATCATCTGACGGTAAATCGGGAGACTGGGAAGTGCCAAGATTTAGCTCGGCAAGGCGATCCTGCGCCCAGATGCGGCGAGTCGAGCCATCATGGACAAATGGCAATCCGCATTGTTTGAAGAAGCGCGTAATGAAATGACTGGAGCGATATGGGAATTCAGGATGGTCTCCCACCACCATTTCCGCCAACTTTTCCAGTACACGATCACTCAGTTTCATATTTTCTTGCCCGTCGCCGAAATGCCGAAAGACCCAGTCTTCGCCTTCAGGTTATCGATTCTCTTTTAGCCGCTTCGCAACTTCAATTGCGAACTCCGAAGGCCCGTGGTCAAAGCGGCGACCGTACCGATTAATGGTGAACCCTGAATATGTAATATGCACTTCGTGGCGCGACCGCGTTAGCCCAACGTAAAAGAGACGCCTCGGTTCTCGCTTGCTTTCGACGGTTTTCGCGGACCAGTTCGGCATCCTCCCCTGCTCCATGCCCATCATTACCACAACGTCGAATTCCAGCCCCTTAGCGCTATGCAGAGTAACGAGATTCAGATGCTCCGGCGACCCCGCCTGCCCTCCCAGACCGGCAACCGTCAACTCGTTCAACTTCCCGTTCTTTCCAGTCACCCTCAGCAGACTTACAACAGCCGCGCTTTCATCCCGCAATGTCACCTCTCGCTTCAATACTTCCTTCAACAGGAGATCATGGAAATCCGCGAGCCATGCGCCAGCGAGAGCCGAAGGGGTCCGATGCGTAAATAGAAACCGAACCAGGGCAAGCTTCAACTCATAAAGCGCTCTTTCCGTTCTAATGCTCGAATTGAACCCTTCCCACCTCGCAATCAGACTCGACAAACGCAGCGAACCCGTCTTCCATCCCCCTGCGCACCACGCAGCACAGTCTTCAATCCACCTAGTCAACGGTGTCTTCGCATAAGGTCCGCCACGATCTATTCGAATGAATTTGAAACCTGCCGCGCGGGCTGCTTCTTCGATTACATCCCCATCATTCCGATCGAGATACAGAACCGCGATATCACCTATCCGCCGTTCATCCCGCCTGCGGAGAGAAGCAGGGATTATCTCGGTGCAAATTTGTTCCGCTTGTTGCTTTAATCCATCGGGGCTCTTATGAAAATCGACCGTCCCGAGCCGATCTTCTCCTCTCGCCTTGTATCCTCTAATCTCTCCCAGCGCCGCTTCCGACGCGTTAATCAATCTCTGGCCGCTTCGATAATTGAATGGTAGGCGAACCTTCTCCACCTTGGGCAATTCGCTCAGTTCCTTGAGGAGGTCTGGGTTTGCACCGGCAAAACCATAGATCGATTGATCCGGATCTCCAACCGCAAAGAGTCGAACGCCGCCGTTGAAACACAATGCCAACACAATGCGGTGCAGCGGCAGACCCAAGTCTTGGTATTCATCAACGACCAGAATCGGAAACCGCGCCTGAAGGCAGCGCCTGATCCATGCGTTTTCTTCGATGAGTTGTCGGCCCAGGAGCATCATATCGTCGAAATCGACCAACCCATTCTCCCGAAGCAAAGCCTCATACTCTTCGATCAACTCGGCCAGGTCGTCATCATCGCTTCGCCATGCCGGGTCGTCACGATCAAGATGCGTCCTTCGATATTTATCAAAGCTCGTCCGCCAACCACTTGGGTCTGTATTCTCTCCATAAACTTCCGAAAACGCCTCTTCGAAGAATCGATCCTGCTCACTCGGAAGAGCCACGGCGACTTCGGCCGGCAAATCCAGGCCTGCCAGACGACCATACGGCAGTATTACGTGCTTAAGGCAGAACGAATGAATTGTGCCGATGAAAATATTCCGGCTTTCGCGAACCCCGAGCCGCTCCAGACGCCGCCGAAGCTCTCCGGCGCACTCGCTATTGTATGTAATGCATGCAATGCCGCGCGGCTCCTGAACATCTTCGCTCAACATCCGCGCCATTTTGATTGTCAAGGTTTTCGTCTTGCCGCTCCCAGGACCGGCAAGCACGGCACAGTGTCCCTTCGACTCGTACGCCTGCCATTGGCCGGGATTGTCGCGAAGCTCGTCGGCAGCATCGAGATAAGGCAATCTCGCTCTAACTGCAGAGCGTGACGACATAGTCGATCGCCTCCTTTATGTATTCGGGACATTTGTTCTTCGTCATGTTGCTTGCCAGGCGCTGCGCAAACCGGCCTTTTCCGATTTGCTCTATATCGCTGAGGAACCGAACCGCATCCATTTTTTCCGGAGCCTTCCGCCACGCCTCAGCCCGATCGCGTGCCGCTTGAGATTCCCCAAGCTCAACCAGCGTCCTGCACATGCTCCTCTCTCGCCCGCACCTGAAGAGGTCCACTTCGAAGGTGTATTCATTTATGAACAACCCCGCTCTTCGAGCCATCGCCAGGAGTTCCGCTCGCTTCTTGCCGTTTAGCTTCTCTTCCGATTCCAGAAACGGCAACAGATCGAGGATGCGTTTTTCTCCGAGGTTCTTACCGTCCTCTTTTGGATCAAAATCCGTGATTACCGTGAAAGGTATATTGAGTCCATTCGGCCCGAGCAGCTTGACATAAGGGGCGAAGTTCGTCCCCGCCACAGAACAGACGGTAATTCCGAGTTCATCGAAGTCCTGCCCTCTGAGCTTGGCAAGAGCGGGGATGACGTACATTTCGGCTTCGCCCTCAACGAGGAGCACACCTTTCGCGAAGAGCATTTCACCACGGGTCACATCAAGATAACGCTCGATATCCTCTCGCTCGCTGTCTTCGAGCTCTAAATTAGCGGCCGAGACCGCCTCAGAGCTCTCACCATCCGCCGCTTTCCGCAGCAGAACAATTGAGTTCAGAGGGGAGACACTAACAATGTGAGGTGAATGCGTCGTCATAAGTACGGAGGTGGCCGGGCGAACCTCCTTCGTTGCATCACTCCCCTCCTGATGCTCACGGCGTCGCAGAAAATCACGGTAGACCAGTCGCTGAAGATGCGGATGAAGATGCGCCTCAGGCTCTTCAATCGCCAGGAATGTGTGGTCCCGTTTTCCCTTTTCGACAAGCTGTTCGAGTTCAAGCCATTTGAGTGCCAGATAGAGGATGTTCGCAGAACCGAGGCTAGCGTCCCCGACCCCTCGTTTGCCGTCATCGATAAATAAGCGAAGCGCACGGAGAAGCCTATCCGGCTCAGTCGGCGAAAACCCGAGAGTCGTTTCCAGGGCGTTCGCTTCACCCACCATATCGCTCATTCGATTCTTTATTTTTTCGGCCAGTTCACCTATTTCCGCAGTCTCCGTGACCGCCTCTGTGGCATCCGAGATGTTTTGGGCAATTGCTTCAAGGGCGCTTCGATCAATGAGAGTTGATACCTCGTCAAGTAACGGTCGAAGCGGCGAGCGTCGCCAATTCGCAAGATCGCCCTCGGCATCGCGAAGCGCAGGGAGAAGATCCATAGGCAAACGGCGCCGAAATTCCGAGCTTATGCGGCTCTCCGGTTTGTCTCCCCCGTATATGAAAAAGTCGTAATCCGACTCCTTGAGCGGTTCATCGTCTTCGACACTGCTCGGCCCAAAGACATAAGACAGTCGGGCGACCATTGGCTCGCAGGAAATCAGGAATTCGCCCAGAACTGCGAGAAATCGATCGTCATCCTCGAAGTCCGCGAACTCCAGAGAGATCTTGATTACGTCGTCTTTCGTCAACGGACGCGGCAATCCGTCCCAAAAGTCTTCACCCTTTAGTTGGCGTGCCGAATCCGGAAGGGATGGGTCCAGGAGGAGTCGAAGCGCATACAGGAGGTTGGACTTCCCGATCTTGTTCTCTCCGACAATCACAGCATGTGCAGCAATAGCTACATCGAGATGGCGAAAGTTCCGGAAATTCTCAATTTCTATCCGAGAGATACGCATACGCCGCCTTTTGTTCCGAACCCCTATTCTCCTCCGGTAAGTAGGGCTCTGCAAGTCCGCGGCTAATTGCAACGACATCCCTTCGTTTAGTGTCCCTCCCCTACTCTCTCCAGCGCGTCCGCCGCGCGTTCCATCCATTCGCCAAGCGTCATCTTCATCTCATCGGCCTGTTTGTAGAACCGCATCGGCCACGTCGCAGATGAACAGATCGCCCTCGCTATACTTTGCGGGCAGGAGCTGTTCATCCCGATTCGGGGTTTTAGTGACCATGCCAGCCATATTCGGGGTTTTAGTGGCCAAACTTCGGGGTATCAGTGACCGATGATCAAGAATCCATAAACGGGGGCGGAGGCTTAAAGCAATTCGTCAAGGCCGTAACACTACTTAACACAGACTCTAACCTTACTAACACCCGGCGGCATGAGAATACGGTAAGGGCAGGGAATGCCGAAAGAGGACAGTAGGGAGAGAAAGCGTGATTTGGCAATCGAACAAAGGGGTCAATTTCTAGCGTTCTGCCGCAGAGTGCTTATCATTTAGAAAAGGTCTCGCATCGCGTGATCCGACGAGCTTTACTGAGACGAAAGTGGCAAAGAAACTCTTCACAGAACGACACGGCATAGTCCCGCCTCGCATCGGCGAGGAACTGAACGCCGACGCGACCGTTGCCCTCCTAGGCCTCGTCAATGCCCGCATCGATGAAAACTGGTTCGGTGAGCATTTCCCTTATCAATGTCCAGACGGCGGCCACAACGCAGGGTGCGATACACGGAAGCTGCAGACATCGCTTGCGGGCTATCGGGTCATTTGGCCAAAAGACTGGCCCGATCACGAAGGACAAGCTCCCACCGATTCTCAGATGTTCGACCTGCTCGAATTCTGCTTCGAGCATATCGCCTTGCCGAAAGCGTACGGCTTCCATTCCTACTTCAGTCACGATCACTTCACATACGAAGTCGATGCCGGCCGCGAAAAATTCGCTTTCGACGTCAATCGCATATTCGAGCGTCAGGGTCTCACCTTCGAGATGAACGAAGGCGAAATCAGGCGTCTAGCCCCGGCCGGTCTGCAGGACGCACTCGCCGAAACTGTGTTTAGCACGGGCGACATCGATCTTGACCAGCTCCTGGAAACTGCTCGCGAAAAATTCCTCAACCGGTCGCCCGAGATCCGGAAGGAAGGACTCGAAAAACTCTGGGACGCTTGGGAGCGGCTAAAAACCATCGAGCCAGGCAAGGACAAAAAAGAACAGGCCTCGGCGCTGCTCGACAAAGCCTCTGCCGAACCGGTACTGCGCGCGCGCTTGGAAACCGAGGCCATGGAGCTCAACTTCATCGGGAACAACCTTATGATCCGGCACACGGAAGTCGGGAAACCCGATATCGTTACGACGGCCCAGGTCGATTATCTGTTCCATCGCATGTTCGCCATGATCCGCCTGCTTCTCAAAAGCAGCGCCAGAGGTGGGTAAGGCGTGTGCTCCATCTGTGCTCCGTTTGATTTGTGAAGAGAGCACAGACTGAATATCCGGTATTCTCTTTCGCCAGAACGAGATGCAGGAAATGCTATGTTCTTTGTTTCCAATTGCCTGCCGACTTCCCAAGCTGAATGTCGCCGGTTCGATCCTGGGGAGGTGTTTCGCTGACGAACAGGTTGCGGTTTCTAAATCCCTAAGCAGCATTGGCTCCTCGCAGCAATTTTATGCGGCACACAACCGACACACTCTCGAGTTCCGCTCGCCGCAAGAAGTCTCTTCAGGTCAGCGCCCAAGCTCCCAATGTCATTGATTAGCAAATCAGTGATATCTACGTCATGCTTCTACAGGGATGGAGACCGGCATGTACGATCTGCCCTTTGCATCGTGGCTTAACTGGAAGCCACGCATGCCCACGGAATAGCAGACGCCGGACTTGGAATGGTTCAGCATGAGCGTCCCGAATTTCAGACTCTGCCGGAATCGGCACGCCATACGCAGGCATGTGTAACGCCAGCGCCGCGCAAGAGGAGAGCCGGGCACGCAGGTTGCTGAGAAGCTACACCGGGAGCCGCCAGAGGCCGGGACTACCCCACCGCTAAGCAATCGCCACCAGCGCCAGAAACGCCCGGCCCAGCGCACCAGTGCCCCGCCGTGCCTTCAGTCCACCAATGGCGGGGGGATTTTTGCATACCCTGCTTTCTATCCGCGCGCTGTGGGGGATTCTGGCATAAAGAAACACAAAGAATGAGCCAAAAACTGTGGGGGAAATTGTGGGGAGTGTGGTGGAATTTGTGGGGAGTCTCCACAGTAGCTCATGGGACAACGCAGTAATGGACATATCGCTGAAACCAGCATAAACATTGGCCGAAAGTAAATAGTGGGAAATGGAGGCAAAGCAGGGAATTATTCCCGGTTTGACCTTCTAAGCCGGGGGTTGTGGGTTCGATTCCCGCCTCGCCTACCACCACGCAATCAATCTTCACGTTCCCTCGCCGAGCTGCAATTCCTTCTCTGCGCAGCCCCATCCGATACTCTAGATGAGGTTCACAAACCGCCCAGGAGCGCGCACTCAGAGCGCGACCAGATCCAGGAGAACGACAGCAATGCTCCAGCGCAGAGAGTTTTTGAAAGTTGCCGGACAATCCACGGCCCTGTTGCTCGCTCGCCCCTTGCTGCGAGCGCAAAATGCCGGCGCAGAGAGTGCACCGTTTCGTTGGAATTCCGAACACATCGAAGTGGAACTCTCCCGGTCCGCGCCGGAGCTGCTCAGCCTCAACATCGACGGCCTGGGCAAAGCCCTGCGCGGCGCCAACATCCTCAGCGCTAATCCCAGTGACGGCGGTTATCAAGCATCGGCTGTCGCGGAAGGTCAAACGTTCCGTGTGGAATACCGCCCCGCAACCGCGCCCAAGGACACGGCCGCCGGTTGGACGTTCGAATTTTCCGGCAACAGAATCGTTCTCACCACCGAGTGGTCGGCGGATTTTGAGCCCGCGCCCCTGGTTCTTCATTTCAATCTGAATCAGGTGCATAGCACCGTGCTCGGCCTCTTCTCGCGGAACGGTCTTCTGGCCGTGCCCGCACTCCTGCATTTTCCGGGCCAGGGCTCGATGCGGCTGACCGCCAGCGTTCCCGGCGTGGGAATGACCTACACCTCCGACCGCCGTCAATCCGCGGCTGCGCTCTCGCTTCCCGGCGCCGATTTCACGCACAAGCGCATCACGTACACGTTCGATGTGACAGCCATCCATCCCGACGTTCCGGGAATCGCCGGCGACCCGCGCTTCGACGCCTTCCGCCGCAACTGGCTCAACGCCCTGCAGCTCAATCCTGAACTTCAAGCGTTGGCCAACAACACGGCCAGCGATTCCTGCGCATTCTGCTACTACGAATACGCCGACATCGCCGCGCTCACTCCTCTGTTGGCTCCGGGCCTCGCCGCTCTCGACGTGGTTCGTCAAACCCTTGACCGCATGCTGGCTGGCGGCTTTGCCTACGGCATGCCTGCGATTCCCGATCATCCGACCACCTCCTCAGACACGTGGCCGTCCATGGTCATCGCGGCGGCTGGCTGCGTGCGCGCGGGGCATAGCGATGCCTGGCTCGCCCAAAACTACGCGGGCATTCGCGGCTGGGCTGAGTCCATGCTGGCCACCGATTCCAGCGGCAACGGCCTCATCAAATACTCCGTCAGCGGCAACTCCGGAATTTGGTCTAACGGCTTCCCCAAAATTCGGCCGTCAAACTGGTGGGACACCATCGGCTTCGGCTACGAAGACGCCTACGCCAACGCGCTCGCCTATCGTGCGCTCGGGGATATGACGATGCTGTCGCGCAAAGCCGGCAAACCCGCCGATGCCGCGCGCTACCAGGCCGCAGCGGACAAGCTGCGCGCCCACTACTACGACCGCTTCTTCAATCCTGCCACCGGCATTCTCGGCGGTTGGCGCAGCGCCGACGGCGAGCTGCACGACTACTATTTCCTCTTCGTCAACGGCATCGCTATCCACTATGGGCTCGTCGACAAGCCACAGGCCAACGCCATCATGGACAAGCTGCTTGCCAAGATGAAGGCCGTGGGCTACGACAAATTCCACATGGGGTTGCCCGGCAATCTCATCACCGTCACGCTCAAGGATTACGTGCACAGAACTCCCGACGGCCACATCGGCGGCGGCGTGCTCGCTGACAACTCCGATGGATTCCAGAATTATGAGAACGGCGGCGCCACCGGATCGTTCGCCTTCTTCACTCTCGCAGCTCTCTACGACCTGGGCCGCGCCGCCGAAGCCGACGCGATTCTCTTTCCCATGCTTGAGGAATATGGAAAATCCGGCTTCGAGGGGCGCGATGCCAAGGGCCGCTCAAACGATTGGCGCCGCTGGGACGGCACCGCCATGGGCTACGAAGGCTACCTCACCGACAACTACTACGCCCTCTTCGCGGTCCCGCTTCGGCAGTCAGAGACGCATTGGAGCAGCGGCTTCAGGCCTGCGGCCGGGCGGTGAGAACTCGTCAGTCGCAAACCAGCGCCGCGTCTGGGAAAGCCTGTGCATCGTCTTCGCTCTCCGCGCCGATCTCCGACTCGGGGCTCTCGCCCGCTTCCATGCGCGCCACAAAGAACCGCTCTACTTCGCTCAGTACATCGGCGCCGTTGTGCGCGTGGTAGATGGCCGCGCGCAGCTTCGCACCACCGGGCACGCCGTGCGTGAACCACGTGGCAAACTGCTTCATCTTTCCCGCGGGATCGCCCAGTCTCGCGTCGCGCGGCAAGTCCTTCGTCGCTTCGGCCTCGGCCATCAGCATCTCGAAGTACGCGCGAATCATCCGGTAGCGATCTTCCACCGTCGGCTTCAGATAGCTGCCCGTCGCTGTGTACTCGGCAATCTGCCGGAAGATCCAGGGATTGGCCGGCGCCGCGCGTCCGATCATCACCGCATCGCAACCGGTTTCGGCCACCATCGCCGCCGCGTCCTCCGGCGTGCGCACGTCGCCGTTGCCGATCACCGGCAGCCGCACCGCGTCTTTCACCGCGGCAATCCAGTTCCACTGCGCCTGGCCGCTGTAACCCTGCTCGCGCGTGCGTGCATGCAGCGCCAACCCGTTCAACCCTTCGGCCTCGGCCATGCGCGCCAACTCGACGCACACAATCTGGCTCTCATTCCAGCCCATGCGGAGCTTCACGGTGAAGGGAATCGTCACCGCCTTGCGAACAGCGCGAAAAATCTCGCCGATCTTCGGCAGATCGCGCAGCAGGCCCGACCCTCCGTTGCACCCCACCACGCGTTTCGCCGGACAACCCAGGTTCAAATCCACGGTGTCGAAGCCGGTCTCCTCAACAATGCGAGCGGCTTCTGCGAGAGTCGCGGGATTCGATCCGAAGAGTTGCGCACCAATGGGATGCTCATCGTCGTAGAACGTCAGGTAGCGCCGCCGCTTCGATTCGCGCATCCGGCTCAACCCATCGGCCGATGTGAACTCCGTCATGATCAGCCCGCATCCGCTCTCCACATTGCTGATGGCGCTTTCAACGCTCTCGATCTCTGCGCTCTGGTCTCTGCTTTCCTGTTCCCTGTTCCCTGTTGCCTGTTCCCTCGTGAACACGCTCGCATGCCGGATAAATCTCCGGAACACCGTGTCCGTGACCCCGGCCATTGGCGCCAGCACCGTCGCCGGCCGCACCGCGACCGCACCCAGCCGCACCTCCGCCGGCACCCGTGCCTCCGCGGGCATGGCATGTTCCACCGGATTGTCCCAGTTCTTCTTCACGGTGAATCCGCGTCCTGCCATAAATGCCTTTGAGCTTCTAACTGATAGCCCGAAATGTGTTCATGCTGGAACTGCAATCGGCGACCAGAACACTCAGGTCAATGCGCCTGCGAACAGCTGAAAGCTAAAAGCGAACAGCTGCCTTCTGTCCAAACAAACGGAAGCCTCCGCCGCGGCGGAGGCCCACTCGTCCATCTCGCGCCCCGGCTACTTGGCTGCCGCGATCGCTTTGTCGCTCTTGGCGTACTTCCGCCGGAACCGCTCCACGCGTCCCGCCGTATCGACCAAGCGCTGTTTGCCGGTAAAGAACGGGTGGCAAACCGAGCAAATTTCCACGTGAATGTCGCCCTTGTGGGTCGACCGTGTCTCAAAATTGTTTCCGCAGGCGCACATCACCCGCACCGCGGCGTAATTGGGATGAATCTTTTCCTTCGGCATCGACAGACAAACCTTTCCTCTATTTCTTCGCTATCAATATTGTAGGGGGATTCGCCGCCTTGCGCAATCGCCGGGAAGGGAAGTCTTGAAAAGCAGCCTCTAGCTTCCAGCCACTAGCTTTTAGCTGTTCGTGCCGCGCGAACTGCTTGAAAAACAAGAGGATCCTAGCTGCGCAGGAACCGGGTAGTGGTAAGGCCTCTGGGCGCTTGAGCATGCACAAGCAGTGGGTGCCCCAGGTCCCGCTTTTGGGACCTGGGATCGCGCGATCTCCGGCTAGCGAACTCCGCCAACTCCGCTCACTCCGCTAGCTCCGCCTTTTTCCCGCCAGTTCTGCCCGCGCCGCCAGCCCGATCGCCATGGCCATCACGCGGTCGTCGTGCGTCCCTGCCTGGGCGCCCGAGCTCCCATTCGGCTGCCGCACAAAGCTGCGGCACTCGCCCAGCAGCCGCCGGCTCTGGAACCGCTCCGGCTCCTCCACCAGCGCCGCATCCAGCCGCGAGATCACCGCCGGCCGGCTCA